>ENA-OQCP01000047-OQCP01000047.1-human-gut-metagenome-genome-assembly--contig:-NODE-47-length-43254-cov-3.128087_pt1 | contig 43254 bp, 53 predicted proteins | sample MGYA00242760_ERZ504583 | MGnify/ENA primary metagenome ERZ504583 (study PRJEB26092, sample SAMD00036308) | human gut metagenome | host: Homo sapiens | study: EMG produced TPA metagenomics assembly of...
CTAAAGCTCAGGATTTCCTTCAGAGACCTTGGTTCATAATTCATCCATGGCTTCATACATCCCACATTGTATGCCTGCGGTCTGCACTCATAAATGTGTCTGCTGCATTCCTGCTTTCTGCACGTCTCTGTTCTTTTTGTGAATGTTCGTGCTTTGTTCTGTATATACTATATTACATATTTTCGATTTTTGCATTTAACTTCTGGTTTAATTTTTCATGTGATATGTTTTCTGGTTTTTCCCAGCTCCACACAGTACTGTCCAGACCTGATTTTCCTTTGGACAGTGCTTTTAGCTCTTCCACGCAGAATTCCGTCGCGCGTACGATGTACTCGTCGGCCATTTGTCTGGTAAGGATGAAAAGTTTCTCTTTTTTTCTCTGGGTGAATTCCCTGCGTACTTCTTTTATAAGACCTTTCACATCAAATTCAGCAAGCTGTGCCAATGGCTCTTCTGTAAGATCCAGCTCCTGGATCATTTCCTGGGAAAGACCATATTTTTTCGAAACATATTCATTTAATATCTCGTAGTCCCGATACAGTTTTTCTACGTTTCCAGGAACGCTCGAATTCCAGCCATGCTCCCCATACATAACTCTCCGATATAGCATGTCCTGGATCAAATGAAGATAATAGCCGAGATATAAATCATCCTTCTTCATGTATTTCCCGTATCTGTCGCGGAAACATTCGAGATCGTATGTGTATCTGGTATTTTCGCAGATTTTCTTCTTTAAATGGCTATTTCCCGCCACCGCCCCATCCGGCAGAATCACCCCAAGAAACAGGCGGTTGATATCTCGAAACGAGACTTCTTTCTCATCTCCTGTACAATTGCCAAGTGAATCATGCTTGATGCCATAGTGTCCTCTTTTCTAAACAAAATATCCGCATGTTTCCTCTTACATTACCCAGCACCGTTTCTGTATAAAATCAAAGACACTCACAATGAAAGCCGGAAGCCTTTGCAACTTCAGTGTAGCAGGGTTCGTACGGATCACGCACCGCGTAAATCATTTACTTTTTTCCATCTCTCTTACAAGATCACAAAGTTCTTCTTCCCAGTCACTGATTTCCGAATACCAGATGCATCCATACACACCTGGAAGTTTCATATTCTTGAGGAACATACGATAATCTTGGTTTGATTTCCCTGCTCCTGCAGAATCTGAACTAACTTTTCTCCCGCTTCTGTATCGCTGATAGCTCCTGACCTCATTGGAAAATGCATATCTGTTATGATCAGATTGAACGGCTCTCCTGCGTTTTCTGCATCTTTCAACATCTTCAGACCATCTTCTACATTAGACACCTGCTCAACCGATGCCACACTACAGCGGTTACCTAATATTTTTCGAATTGCATTTGCCTTATAAACACTGTCCTCAAAGTTCAGAACCTTCATATTCCGCAGTCTCCTCTCTCATTTCTGTTGTTTGTATCTTTCATACAGCCCTATCTTCCGTTCGCTTTTGTGTTCTTTTCAATCACAGTTTAGATTCTATTTTTTCCCAAGTACCTGTCGGGAGTTTTGATTTTCTCATCTTGAAGCCATCCTTTCCAACATTTGCGGCTTTTGGCACCAGCGGCTGTGCTTATAATCTGCTCTCTATTTTAACGGGTTTTATTTGCTTTGGCAATGGTTCTTAATGGTTCTCTCTAAGAGATTCCTCATCATCAGGCGCAAAAAACCTCCCGCCGCACAGAGCACAAATCCCCGGGCAGGCACATTTGCAGGAGGCTAAGGATCTTAGAAAGTTGGATTTTGCGTTGTCACAGAAAAAGGCACTGTTTGAGTGACAGCGAGTTTGCCTTTTTCTGCGACGCTTTTAGCAAAATTCAAGTTTCTTAGAGCCTCTTGCCTTCCGAAACAGTGCCTGTTCGGGGACTTGTGCTCTGTGGGGCGGGAGGCCTTTTGCGCCGTCCGTCCCCTATTTACTTAATACCCCGTCGACAGCCTTTTTCCATCCGGCATATTTTTTCTCCCGGATTTCATCGTCCATCTTCGGTTCATACACACTTCGTTTCATATTTCCCGCGAGTTTTTCCAGATCGTAGACCCCGGCTGAAATACCGGCCATATAAGCCGCCCCGATGCCGGAAAGCTCCTCCGCGTCCGGAATCTTCACGCGTTTATTCGTAATATCGCTCTGGAACTGCATCAGATATCCGTTTCGTGTCGGGCCGCCGTCTACACGGAGTTCCTCGATCCGCATGCCGGTATCCTGCTCCATCGCACGGACAAGGTCGGTGATCTGGTAGGCAATGCAGTCGAGAGCCGCTTTTACCACCTCAGCTTTTCCTGTGGTGCGGGTAATTCCGCTGATCGATGCCGTTGCTTTCTCATCCCAGTACGGCGCGCCAAGCCCGGTAAATGCCGGAACCAGATACGTGCGGTCTGCCGGATTTGCCTCCCTCGCCAGTCCTTCCGTCTCTTTTGCCGAAGAAATCAGCTTCAGATCATCCTTCAGCCAGGTAATCACCGCTCCGGTGTAGTTCAGGTTGCCTTCCAGCACATAGTCCACCTTGCCGCCTCTTCCCCACGCAAGCGAAGTCACAACGCCGTGACTGCTTTTAATCGGCTTGTCTCCAATGTTCATCATCAGCGAAGAACCCGTTCCGTACGTTGCCTTGATCATCCCCGGTTTTAAACAGCCCTGTCCGAACAGAGCCGCATGAGAGTCGCCTAATACACCACAGATCGGAACCGGCTCGGAAAACAATCCTTCCATCGTCGTGGTTCCATACACCGCATCGGAATCGCACACCCTGGCCAGCGCACAAGCCGGAATCCCGAACATCTCGCAGATCTTCTCATCCCACGCCAGTGTTTTCAGATTAAACAACTGCGTTCTCGACGCATTTGAAAAATCCGTCTTAAATGCATGATCTCCCGTCAGCTTGTAAACCAGCCAGCTGTCGATGGTGCCAAGGCAGAGCTCCCCGTCTGCAGCACGTTTCTGTCTTTCTTCTCCGCCGTTTCGAAGCAGCCACGCCATCTTTGCAGCAGGAAAATAAGCCGAAAGCTGCAGACCCGTCGCCTCGCGGATCTCCTCTGCGTGCCCCTGCTCCGCAATCTCCTGCGTAATCCCGCTTGCGCGTCCGCACTGCCATACAATGGCCTCTTCCAGTGGTTCCCCGGTCGCTTATCCCAGATCGCCGTCGTCTCACGCTGATTGCTGATGCCGATTCCGGCGATTGTTTCCGGTGCAACACCGGACTCTGTCACCAGCGTTTTTACCGTCTGTACTGTATTTCGGTAAATCTCATTCAGATCATGGGACACCCATCCCTTTTCATTGACGATCTGCCGATGCGGCAGGTCGGTACGGCGGAGTAAATGTCCCTCCCCATCAAAGAGCAGCGCTTTCGTTCCCTGCGTGCTCTGGTCAATTCCGATGATATACCTTTTCTCCATTTTTCCAGCTCCGTTCCTAAAATTTTATAAATATCCAGATCCCCTTCTCGAATAACGCTGAATACACCCTGTTTTTCAACACACCATGCGTCATTTTCTATTGTCGCAGCATTCACCCTGCCCCTATAGGCAAGATCTTTGGCGATTACCACACATTCCAACATCTTCCGCAGAACGATTTATTCCTGATTATATAGAAAAAGTTCCTGCGTTCCCGGATTTTCTTCCGCCCGGGCACGCAGGAACATGGCATACGCAGACCTGCGGCAGTTTACAGTTCCCTGCGGGCTATCACATTCACCGCTGATTCCATTTCTGATTAAGCCAGTAATTCTTTCGCTTTTTTTGCAATGCCCTCGGCATTCAATCCATAATAGTCAAATACTTCTTTGGAAGTTCCCGTAATCACCGGCGCATCCGGCAGAGACATAGGAATGACTTTGCGCGGGCATTCCACACCGACCACCTGGCTCACCATCGATCCAAGACCGCCGAATGGAGCGTGCTCTTCGATCGAAATGACAACTTTTGCCTTCTTTGCAGCTTCTACCAGGCCCTCTTTGTCCAGCGGTTTCACACAGTACATATCGAGCAGTCCTGCGCTGATTCCCTCTTCTTTCAGCATAGCAGCCGCATCGAGCGCCGGGCGGACCATCTCACCGCAGGCTACCAGTAAAACATCGGTGCCTTCCGAGAGAGCCGTTGCCCTATCCATCTCAAACGGGGTATTTTCTTCGCTGTAAATATCCGCAACGGCATTTCTTCCCACTCGGATATAAGCCGGTTTTTCATCGGTAAGGAGCGCCTCAACCAGTTTTGCTGTCTGGAAGCGGTCGCTCGGCAGATAAACGCGCATGTTCGGAATAGCTGCCATTGCTGCGATGTCCTGTGCAGAATGATGGCTCATGCCGAGTGCACCGTAGCTCACACCGCCGCTGATACCGATCAGCTTTACATTGGTGTTGGAGTATGCACAGTCAATCTTTGCCTGCTCATAGCTTCTTGTAGAAAGGAAGCACGCCGGAGATGCCGCAAATGCTTTCTTGCCGCATTTTGCAAGACCGGCAGAAACGCTGACCAGATCCTGCTCCGCAATACCCATCTCCACAAACTGCTCCGGATACGCATTTGCAAACGGTGTCAGGGAAGCACTTCCCCTAGAATCGCTGCAGAGCACCACGATATCTTTATCCGTTTCGGCATGTTTCATTAAAACCTCGCAAATGGCCTGTCTGTTTGGAATCTTATTCATGACAGTGCCTCCTTTCTCTCATCCAGATCCTTCATGATCTGTTCTACTTCCTCCGGTGTCGGCACTTTATGATGCCACTCCGCCTTATTTTCCATCACGGAAGAACCACAGCCTTCGTTGTGTTTGCAATAATAACCGTCGGTTTTCCCTTGCAGTGTTTCGCCAGCTCAAACGCATGAACGAGCGCGTCCATATCGTTGCCCGGTACGGAAAGAACATTCCATCCGAACGCTGCCCATCTCTCCTCCTGGCTGTCCTGTTTCATGACATCCTCGGTATTTCCGGAGATCTGCAGACGGTTGCGGTCTACGATCGCACAGAGGTTGTCCAGCTTGTAGTTTCCTGCGGACATTGCGCCCTCCCAGACAGAGCCTTCTGCCAGCTCGCCGTCACCCATAACGGTGTAGACACGATAATCTTTTTTATCCATTTTTCCTGCCAGCGCCATTCCCACGCAGACCGGAAGTCCGTGGCCGAGAGAACCGGAATTCATCTCGATGCCCGGCAGTTTATTATTCGGATGGCCGATGTACGGGCTGCCGAATTTGGAGAATTTTTCAATGACCTCTTCCATCGGGAAGAACCCCTTTGCCGCAAGTACTGCATAATATGCCTCAACGGAATGACCTTTACTCATCACAAAGCGGTCGCGGTCCGGGTCATCCACATTCTCAGGCTGATGTTCATCTCTTTAAAATACAGCGCCACAAGCACATCAATAACACTCATGTCACCACCGATGTGGCCGCCCTTGCCGGAAACTACCATTTCCACTACTTTCTTCCGCAGATCATACGCCAGACAACTCAATTCCTTGTATTCACTCATGATTTTCATTCTCCTCTTAAATATGCTTTGACATCTTCCTCGATCGGATCATATAAATCCGGGGCAATACCGATGTATTTGCATGCTTCATACAGAACCGGCACAACGTTCTCGTGGATACCGACACAGTGGTGGATGTACGGTCCTTCCACGATTTTTGCCTCGAGGCGTTTCAGGTTCTGTACCTCAACCCATACGTAGGTTCCCTTCGTGTAAGGTCCCTCGACACCTTTTGCATTTCCAAGCAGCAGGGAGTACTCTCCGTTGTCTCCGTCGAAACGCGCCAGTGTCATTTCACCTAATTTTGCCTGTGCCTCTACAGCGCCCGGATGGCTGAATGCCAGAGGATAACCGATCGTCGGTTTTTCCTGTGCAACAGAAATCGGCCACGGTCCGCAGTGCTGCAGCAGCTCGCCGTTCTCGTTGTCCGGGTGACGTACCGTCCAGTCAGCAAAGAAGCTTCTCTTGTCGTTTCTGCCGGCAGCCTCTACCATCAGAGCGGTGATGGCTCCGTGGATATCGTTCTCACAGACAACCGGAATTCCCTCTTCGTTCAGCAGGGAGTTTGCCGCACACGGCATGATGCCAATCTCACCCTGCAGCGCGTTCCAGCACTGGATCGCGATGGCATTGCAGGAATATTTTGCAGCCAGGTTCTTCATTGCAACCTTCAGAGCTGCTACATTTTCCAGTTCTTCCGGTTTGATCTTTACACACATATTGGTGTTGCAGTAAGCAACGACTTTTTCCACCTCGCTGCCCTCTGCTTTTACTTTTTTTCATCTCCGCAGTCAGTTCCGGAAGCGGAATCGGGGAAAGCTGAATGTTGAATTTTTCCAGCAGCTCGCCCTCGTTGCACATGGTAGACCAGAAGTCGAACGGACGCGGTCCGATCTGAAGGATTCTGGTGTGGCGGAAGGTATCTACCACATTACATACAGCAAGGAAATCCTTGATGCCGCGCTCAAATTCCGGATCGGTCAGGCGGCAGTTCGTCATGTAGGTGAACGGAACGCCAAAACGGCGCAGCACTTTTCCGGTTGCGAACAGACCGCACTGGCTGTCGCGGAGACGCACACCGTTCTCATCCGGTCTCTCATCGCGCGGTCCCCAGAGGAGTACCGGAAGGCCCATTTCTTTTGCCAGCCTTGCACAGACATATTCCGTTCCGAAGTTTCCGTGCGGGAAGAAAATTCCCTTTACGTTCTCACGGCGGAATTTCTCCTGGATTTTCTCACGGTCCGCCTCATCGTAAAACAGACCCTCTTCATTGATGTCTGTGATATCAACAAATTCAACGCCGAGCTCTTTTAAACGCTCTCTCGTCAGGTTGGCATATTTTACGGCATCCGGAGCGCTGAAAATACTTCTTCTCGTAGGTGCAAATCCGATCTTAACTGATTTCATATTTATTTCCTCCATTTAATTTTCTTTAAACTTTGCTAAATTATATTTTGAATTTCTCTGTTCTTTATGGCTCTTATATTACTAAATTCTTTTGAATTTGCCAACATTAATTCATCTTTATTAAATCTTTTTTAGTAATTTATACAAAAAAGAATGGCTGCTTTTATGCATTTCTTCGTATCTCAACTTTTTACAGCTCAGAAGTTGACTTCTTTTTTAATTCATATTAAAATCAATGCATAAGTTTAATATTTTTCAGATAAACACTGAAATAAATTTCAACATCCCGCATGCACAAAACACACGAAAGCACCGTGCGGCTGATTTTGTCGAACAGGAGCTGAACTCTTATGAATATTTCTGCGAAAGAACTGGCAAAGCTGATCAACGTATCGCCTGCCACGGTTTCTATGGTTTTCAATAACAAACCCGGCATCAGTGATGCCACAAGAGAGCTGGTTTTAAAAACTGCAGCCGAGTATGGCTATGCGCCGAAAAAAAATGAAGCCTCCGGCGCTTCCTCCCGCATTATTCAGCTGGTCAATTATAAGAAGCACGGAAAGGTTGCTGCCGACACGCCGTTTTTCTCCCAGCTGACCGAAGGAATCTCCACCGAATGCACCCGCCAGGGCTGTGCGCTTCATATCTCCTATTTTTATGAGACCATGGATATTGACAGCCAGCTCGATGCACTCCGCGCTGTGGACTGTGAGGGCATTCTTCTTCTTGCAACCGAAATGGCTCCGTCCGATTTCCGCAAGTTCCGCGATTTTTCTGTTCCGATCGTTGTCGTGGACTGCTATTACGATGAGCTCGATTACGACTGCGTTCTGATCAACAACATCCAGGGGGCGTTCAACGCCACGAATTATCTGATTCAGTGCGGGCACAAAAACGTGGGCTACTTTCACTCGAGCCTCGACATCAGCAACTTCTTCGAACGCGCCGACGGCTACTACAAAGCGCTCCGTGCAAACGGTATCAGCACCTCACATCCATATGTCCACCCGGTTTCCCCGACCTCGGACGAGGCTACCGCGACATGCTGCGCCTTCTCGAGTCGAAAGCACCGATCGCGGATGCCTACTTTGCCGACAATGACATCATCGCGGCGGCCGCCATGCGTGCACTGCGTGAAAACGGCTACCGCATCCCGGAGGATGTCTCTATCATCGGCTTTGATGACGTTCCGATGTGCGATATGATGGTTCCGCCACTTTCCACTATGAAGGTCAGAAAACGCGAGCTTGGAGCCACCGCTGTCCAGCGCCTGCTTGACCGCGTGGCCGATCCGAAACGCGAATGTCTGAAAGTGTGCATGGCAACCAAGCTGGTGAAGCGCCAAAGTGTTTCCAGACGTTAAAGCTTTTGGGATGAGGCTGTCATCTAGCGCGTGTCTGAAAAATCATTTCCGCAAGCTGCAAGCCCCACTTTGTGGGAGATTTTGCCCTCATTAGGTTGCCGTAGCGGGTTTAAGCCGCCCTCATTCGGACAAAATCTCCCACCACCTGGAACTCGCAGCTTGCGAAAAGCCATTTTCAGACACGCTCTGTACGGCAGCCTCACCTTTTTTATTTTGAAAGGAGTTTTTTTCATGCAATCTGCAAATGATCTGAAACAGCTTTTACTCAGTATCAATCACAAAAGCTATCCCGCCTATAAATCCACCGTGGCGCTATCAGTTTCCGCGCTACACACTCTCCATCGACCACGTTCAGGGCGATCCGTTCGCCGCTCCGTCGCGGGTCAGCGTTCATGTCAGCGGCAAAACCGCTGCGTTTCCGGCTTTTCTCTACGACACATATGAAAAGCGCGTCGCCCTCCAGGATTACCTGCTGCGCCAGTTTGCGCGCGCTATCGCACCGTATTCGTTCCGCGCAAAGGGCTCCGGCAAAAGTGGTCTGCTTGGGATAAGCCGCTGCGGGCAGGAAATTCTGGAGCGCACTGCCTGCGTTCTGAATGCTTCCGATGGCAGTCTTGTCGTCAACATGGAAATCGGCTTTCCAGCCAACGGCCGCACCATCGCCTCGCAGGAGCTGATCCGCATTCTTTTCGACTTCTGCCCGGCTGCGTAGAAAAATCGCTGTTCTACCGTGCTTTGGATCCGAAAGCATGCGCCAACGTCGCTATCTCTGTGAGGACCAGCAGGCGATCCGCGCCGCATTAAAAGAAAAAGGACTCACTGCCTTCATCGCCGACGGCTCCATTCTCCCGCGCGAGACCGGTGTTTCCGATCTGCCGATGAAGCACGCCGTTCCGTTTACCTCACCGGAATCCCTGCGCGTTACCCTCGATCTTCCGAACCGCGGACCTGTTTCCGGCATGGGAATTCCACTCGGTGTCACACTGATCGTAGGCGGAGGCTTCCATGGAAAATCCACCCTTCTGCAGGCTCTTGAGCGCGGCGTATACAACCACATCGCCGGGGACGGGCGCGAATACGTCATTACCGATGCAAGCGCCGGAAAGCTCCGCTCCGAGGACTCCAGAAGCATCCGCAACGTCGATATCTCCCTCTTCATCCACGATCTTCCCGGAAAGAGTGATACGACTTCATTCTCGACCGCCGATGCCAGCGGAAGCACCTCGCAGGCTGCCAACGTGATCGAGGGCATCGAATCCGGCACGAGCCTCTTTCTGATCGATGAGGATACGTCCGCCACCAACTTTATGGTGCGCGATGAGCTGATGCAGCGCGTCGTTGCCGACAGCGAGGAACCGATCACACCGTTTATCAGCCGCGTGCGGGATCTGTATGAGAAGCTCGGCATCTCGTCGATTCTCGTCGCCGGAAGCTCCGGTTCTTACTTCCACGTGGCAGACACTGTCATTCAGATGAAAGAATACGTTCCTTATGACATTACGGATCGCGCAAAAACCACAGCCGCAGAATTTCCGCCGTTTACTGCCTCCGTGCGCCCCTTTTCCGTTCCAGCCTTTCACCGCTGCCCGCAGCCGGGTAAAGGCCTGACGGGAAGTGACCGCACGAAAGTCAAGGTCATGGGCCGGGAGTCCATCCTCATCAACAAATCTCTGACGGATCTGCGCGCGTGGAACAGCTCACGGACAGTGAACAGCTGAATGGGCTGGCTGCGCTCCTTTTAGAAGCAGCGGAGCACAAAATGGACAGTAAGAAAACACTGGTGCAGGTGGTGGATCTGCTGGAAAAACAGATGGATGAAAAAGGCCTTGCTTCTCTTCTCGCTCCTGGAAGACCCAGCGACCTGGCACGGCCGAGACGGCAGGAAATCTTTGCATGCCTGAACCGGTGCAGGGAGCTGCAGTTCTGAGAAAATTTGTAACAATTCAGAGCCATAAAAAAATGGAAGAAAAGAATACGAATCATGTGCGCATGAATGGGTATTCTTTTCTTCCATTTTTTATATCAAAAAGCCACATCGAGATGCAACACAACGGCATCAAGATGTGGCTCTGAATCGTTTCAATTTTTGCTATAACACGCTTACCGTAATGGTGTAATAATTGTCACTTTCTGCGAGTGAAATCCGTTTCACCGGAGGATTTTCATCCGTCAGGCTTATCAGTGACAGATAATTCGAACCAAACATTGTATCGCTCTGTGTTCCTGTCGATACGACACGCTTTACACTCTGAAAATTAGTGTACGCCGCGAAGCTTCCGCCCACGACAAGGATCAGCACTCCCAGAACAAAAATCGCTCCGGCAGGACTGCCATACCGGATCCGTTTTCCTGTTTTTTTCTTCATTTTAATCTCCACTCTTTTGTGCCATCATATGTTCTCTATTTTACCCATCGCGTCTCAAAAATGCAAGCATTCCTTGTATTCTGCAACAATTTGTTACCGCGCTCGTTACTGCTCGGAAGTTTAACAGTTAAACATAAATTCAATAAAAAAGGGGATGTCGGTTAATACCACATTTCGACATCCCCAGCAGTAATTAAAAGGATCCCAGCAAGGACGAGGCTTGTTAGCTTTTTCTCTTGCGAGGGATCCTTTTTTCTATGAAAATGAAATTTATTTTTGGCCAGAAAAATCCCAGCAAAATTCCCAATATTTCTCTCATGTTCCCGCCCTCATCTGTTCTTTCTCCGTTGCGTAAGAGAGTCCCACGCCGTTTAAAATAGTTTACGGCATTGGGACTCTTCTTTCCTCTTTATTTGCAGGATTTTATTCCCCGCAGATCCGCACAATCGCCTCCGCAAGATCACAACGCATTCTTTCAGGCATTCGATTTCCACGAACTCGTCTGCTCCGTGCATACGTTGTCGACTTCAAGGTCTGCGCATCCAAACGCAACGCCGTTTTTCAGATGATGCACATACGTTCCGCCGCCGATCGCAAATGGTTTGCCTGGTTTTCCAGTGACATCCGTATAGCACTGCAGCAGCGTCTGAACGAACGGGCTGTCTGCCGGAACGTGGTGTGGCGGGAACATGGCGCTGCCTTCCATGGAAAAGCCGCCTTTTTTCATATTCTGTTCGGCAGTATCATACAGGTTTTCTTTTGTCGCGCAGATCGGGGCGCGGCAGTCGTAGGAACCGGTCAAGGTTTTGCCGTCGTAGTTCATGAGGTCGAGGCTTAAGGTGAGCTCGCCGGACTCTTCATCTGACATGGCGACACCGAGGCCTGCGCCTTTGCCGTCGCCGTGCGGGTAAACTTTTGCAAGGAAACTGATGTCGTTTTTCAGTTCACTCTCTTCCATTCCAACGGATGCGAGAAGCTGCAGCAGTGCGGTCAGTGCGTTGTTACCCATTTCCGGGGTGGATGCGTGGGCGAAGGCACCGCAGGCGGTGATTTTTATATTGCCGTTTTCGGTATCTTCCAGAACGAAGGAAACGCCGGTCTTCTGCTCAGTCTCGTCAGTGCAGGTTTTCAGGTCTTCTTTTGCCATGCCGCAAGCTCTGCATATGCTTTGCCTGGTACAACGTTCAGTTTGGTGCCGGCCTGTAAGGATGCGAGACGCACGCCTGTTGTTCCGGCATTGGATGTTTTTTCGAAGTGACCGCGCATGCCGCCCTTTTCAATGTTGATGACCGGGAATTCGGCATCCGGTGAGAAGGTGCATGGTGCTTCCACTTCTTTCTTATAATAATATTCGAGGTCAGAGCTTCCGCACTCCTCGTCGAACCGAGGACAAGACGGACGTTTTTCTTTAATGGGTAACCGAGTTCTTTGACAGCGCGCATTGCGTAGATAGCTGCGATCGCCGGTCCTTTGTCGTCTGCGGTTCCGCGGCCGAACATTTTTCCTTCTTTGATGAGCGGGGTGAATGGATCGGTCTCCTGCCAGCCTTCGCCTGCCGGTACGACATCGAGATGGGCGAGAATATCAAGGCCCTTTTCTTCCTGATTAAAGTCAGCTGCAATCGCGTAGTTGTCGTAGTTGGTTACGGCAAAGCCGTATTTTTCCAGAATTTCGATTCCCTGCGCCAGTGCCTCTGCCGCCGGTGCACCAAACGGTTTGCCCGGCTCTGCCGCCTGTTTTTCGCTTGGAATCCGGATCAGGCTTTTCAGATCCTCGATCATCTCGGATTCGTGGTTTTCAATATATGTTCTTAATTCTTCTTTCCGCATCGTAACTTCTCCTTTTCTCTTCTCTGGCACCGTCGCAGTGCCGTTCTTTTTCTATCATAGCGCAGAAAGAGCAGAAAATCCACATTTTCTGCTCTTTTTCCAAATAATCATTTGTTTTTGTCCAAATTGACTGTAATTTCATAATAATCACACGGATGCGCCGTAAGCCCCGTCACGCCCTCGCCGGATACCATCGACATTTTGAGGTGTGATGCGAAGAAAAACATGTGGTCATCCAGCAGCGTCTGCGTCATCTCGATGGCCAGTTCGGTTCGTTTTTCGGTATCAAACTCGCCGCTTAACTGCTGCTCCAGCATCTCGAGTGTCTCACTGTAATAACCGCCGCGGTTCTGGAGGAATCCTGCAGGCAGTGCGTTGTAAAGAAATACTCGGGATCGCCCGTCGGTGCGCTGACAAATGCGCTGACATAAACATCCCAGTTTCCTTTTTTCAGCAGTTCCAGATGATTTGCCGTGCACTGGATCTGTACTTCGATTCCGATTTTCTTCAGCGATGCCTGTGCACTCTCCGCGAGAAGCGGCAGTTCCTGGCGGCTCGGATACGTGAGCCAGCAGATGGTCAGGCGTTTTCCGTCTTTTTCCACGTAGCCGTCGCCGTCCTCATCGGTCCAGCCTGCTTCAGCCAGCAGTTCTCTGGAATACTCAAGATCATAGGACTCCTCCTGCACTTTGCTGTCGCCGAATGCAAAGTAAGAGGGGAACGGGCCTTCCGCCACGCTTCCGTTTCCTTCCATCAGCGTATTCACAAAGCCCTCCCGGTCGATCGCTCCGATGACTGCCTCGCGCACGCGGTCGTCCTGTAGCACCTCGGATGATCCGTTGAACTGTCCGAAGAAGGTACGCGACGTATCCGCCGAAGAAATCGTGTATGGTTCATCGCGGAACAGGATCAGATTGGAATACGGCAGGCCGTACGCCGCGTCGAGCTCGCCTGACTGTAACGCCATCGTCATCGTATCGCCGTCGCGGATCGTTTTTACTTCGATCCGGTCGAGCTTTGGCGTTCCGTTCCAGTAATTGTCATTTTTCACGAGCGTCAGTCCCTGATCCGTCTCCACCTGTACTGCGCGGTACGGGCCGGTTCCGGCGACATTGCCGTCATCCGTCACACCTGCCTGCATATCAATGATGCATCCATATGGGTCAGACAGATAATTCAGAAGCGCCGGGACAGGCTGTTCGGTGTGAATCGTTACGATCAGGCCGTCTGCCTTGATGCTCTCAATTTTCAGATCCCCGCGTGCACGGTCATGTACTGCGATCAGATCCTCGAGACATTCTTTGACCGCCTCTGCGTCGAGAGTGCGCCCACTCGTAAAGGAGATGCCTTCATGCAGTGTAATCCGCCATGTTGTATCGTCCACAATCTCATAGCTTTCTGCCAGCCATGGCTCGATCTCCATAGAATCGGAATAATGAAACAGCGTCTCACCGATCCCATAGCGGATACACGCCCAGCCGGAATAGCCGTTGTGCGGGTTGACATCGGACTCGTCGTTTTCGGCGTTGAATGTCGTGTCGCCGTATATGAAAACTTTTTCATCTGTACCATCTGCCGCTGTGCTCTGACAACCGGAAAACAGTACCACCGCCAGAATGCCGCACAAAACATATGCAATTTTTTTTCTTCTGCCGTTCTTTCTCTGCATTCTGTACTTCTCCTGTTTTCGCAAATGGCACCACCATTTCCGCTGTCTGATTTTCTGTTTCAATAGTTTTCTCACAGACTATACTCCATCAACAGTTTCGTATATTCCTCTTTCGGGTACTCCAATACCTCCCGCGTCTCCCCCTGCTCCACGATTTTTCCCTGCCGCATGACAATCACACGGCTGCAGAGTTCCCGCACCAGCGCAAGGTCGTGGCCGATCCACAGCATCGCAAGTCCTTCTTCCCGCTGCAGTTTTTTCAGCAGTTGAACGATCTGCGCCTGTACCGCCGCATCGAGCGCACTCGTTGCCTCGTCGCAGATCAGAAGAGACGGCTGCACAGCAAGAGCCCGCGCAATTGCGGCTCTCTGGCACTCTCCGCCGCTTGTCTCGCGGGGATAGCGCATCGCCGTTTCCGAACTAAGTTCCACTTTTTTCAGCAGCTCCGGCAGATGAAGACACGCCTCTTTCCGGCTCATTCCCTGATTCCGAAAAGCTTCCAGAATCCCGGTTTCGAGCGTCTGCATTGGATCGAAGGAATCCTGCGGGGTCTGGAAGACCATCTGTATTTTCCGGTAAACTTCGCGCTGCCGCCTGCCTTTTCTTCCGAGGATTTCCTCGCCTTCCAACAGAACGCTGCCTGCATCCGCCTGGACCAATCCGGTGATCAGACGGGCCGTCGTGCTTTTTCCGCATCCGCTCTCCCCGATCAGGCCAAGACATTCACCCGCATCCAGTGTGAAGCTGATGCCGTCCACGGCGGCAAATTCCGTTTCCCGGCCGTTCCAGCAAAGTTTTTGCTTAAGTTGTTTACTTCCAGCATGTTATGATTATGCATCGTTCTTCCCTCTTCCCGGCACAGCCGCAAGGAGATTTTTTGTATATTCGTCCTTTGGGTGATCGAAAACCGTCCTTGTCTCCCCCTGCTCCACGATGTTTCCATCCTTCAAAACAGCAACCCTGTCTGCCATCTGCTCGAGAACCGCAAGATTGTGCGTCACCAGCACCATCCCCGTCTGCTCTTTCTGCTGCAACGCCTGAAGCTCCCGCAGCACCTGCGCCTGCGAAACCACATCGAGTGCACTCGTCGGCTCGTCCGCCAGAAGAAGCGACGGATGCAGCAGCATTGCGAGCGCAATCCCGACGCGCTGGTTCATGCCGCCGGAGAGCGACGATGGATAGCTGTTCCAGATCGTCTCGCCATCCGAAAGCCCCATATCCGCAAATCGCTGGAGCGTCATATCTTTGATTTCTCTGCGGCTTTTTCTGCCAGACATTCCCCCAGAAATCGGGGTGATGAATCCGCAGCGTTTCTCATGGGCGCGCACGCTTTCACAGATCTGTGCTCCGATTTTCCGGGTCGGACAGAGTGATGCCCCTGTATTCTGGAAAATCATACCAATTCTGAACCGCACAGACTCCGCAGCTTCTTTCGGACATGTCCGTCAGCTCCTCTCCGCGAAATGTGATCTGCCCGCCGGTGATGAAACCATTCTTTCCCATCAGCCGCAGGATCGCTCGCAGCAAGGTACTTTTTCCACTGCCCGACTCCCCGGCGATGCCGACGGTTTCTCCTTTTTCGACGGAAAAACAGATGTTATTTAAAATTTGCTCCCCCTCATAACAGACAGAAAGGCCGCTGATTTCCAGCAGTTTTTCGCTCATGTTTTTGCTCCCTTTGTTTCCATTTTCGTTTGCCCCTTATCCCTGATCCACCGTTTTCCGTACCGCCTCACCAAGCAGATTGCAGACAAGAACGATCAGAAAAATCGCCAGTCCCGGCGCCAGAATGACCCAGGGCGCGGTCTGCAGCATACTTCTTCCGTTGCTCATCATCGCTCCCCACTCCGCCGACGGCGCTTCCGCACCAAGGCCGAGGAAGGACAGACCCGCGATTTCCAGCATCATCGTTCCGATATCAAGCACCGCTGTGACAATCGTCTGCCCCGCAAGATTCGGCAGAATATGGCGTCTGATCATCTTCCATGTTCCGTTTCCTGTAAGGCGCGCCGCCGCGATGAACGGCATGTGTTTCAATGCCAGCACACGGTTCCGCGCAAGCCGTGCATATTTCGGCCAGGAAACAAGGATCAGCGACACAACGGCTCCCGTCATGCCGCTCTGCAGAACGCCGGAAAATGCGATTGCAAATACCATACCCGGAAAGGCCAGAAAAATATCGGAGATCTGCATCAGAACCGTATCCGTTTTACCTTCCAGCCAGCCGCTGAAAATTCCGGCGAGTGTTCCGATCAGAGCGCTTGCCGCAACGACAAGAAGTGCTGAAAAAATGCTGACCCGCGCGCCGGAGAGAATCCTTGAAAACAGATCTCTTCCATAGCGGTCCGTCCCCATCCAGTGCGCCGCGGACGGCGGAAGAAGGGACAGTTCCAGATTCTGCTCATACGGATCGTACGGTGCCAGATGGGCCGCACACGCGGCAAACAGCAGCAGCGCACCGGCGAGGATGCCATAAAAAAGGATCTTTCTTTTCTGTTCTTTTTTCATCGCATTCCCTCCAGCTTCGCCCGCGGGTCCAGTGCACCCATCAGCAGATCAGCAATGAGATGCAGCAGCAGATAGATCGCCGCCATCCACACCAGATATGCCTGAATCACGGGAATATCGTGCATGGAAACGGCATCCACGGCCATTTTTCCGACACCATTCCACATGAAAATCGTCTCAACGATGGCGGTTCCTCCAAGCAGCGAACCGGCGGATAAGAATAGCAGCGTGACCATCCGAAGCAGCACGGATTTTAATACATTTCCAAACAGAATCCGGTTTTCACTTAACCCACGTGCCCGTGCACCCGCCACGTACTCCTGCTCCAGCTCTGCAAGCACGGCAGAACGCACCTGACGGGTGTATTTTGCCGTCATCGAAACCGCAAGCGTCGCCGCCGGAAGCACACAGCTTTTCCATCCCTTTCCCATACTGAGAACCGGAAAAAGATTCCATTTCAGCGAAAAGAAATACAAGAGAAGAAGTGCAGTGAAAAACCCCGGAAACGAATTACCTGCAAAGCAGAACAGGCTGATACTGCGGTCCGCCCATGTATTCTGATATTTTGCACTTAAGATACCGAGCGGAAACGAAAGACAGACCGTCATGGCAAGCGCCAGCGCCGCAAGTGCAATCGTTGCGGGCAGTTTTTCGCAGAAGCTTACAAGCACCGGTTTGCCGGAAACGTACGACTCCCCGAAGTCACCGCGCAGGGCGTTTTTCAGCCATTGCAGGTACTGGACAGCTTTCGGCTCATTCAGTCCCAGCTCCTCCCGCATCGCTTCTTTTTCCGCCTCCGACATCACGCCGCCGCTGCTGCTCTCTTTTAAATCCACCGCATCGACCGAGGAAAGTCCCGTCAGCAGAAAAGCGAGAATCGTCACGCCGAGGAATACCGGAATCAGGCGAAGCAGTCGTTTTAACAAATATTTTTTCACAAATACTCCTTTACTGCTTCACGCACAAATCGAAAACATCGGTGCCGGGTTATAGAACTCGTCTTTTTCCAGATAAATGCGTTTTCCAAGGCTCGTATCAATGCGGATTTCTCCCGCTGTGTTTTCGCACAGCACCGCCACATCGTACGCCGGCCGGTTTTTGCGGCTGATCGGGAGCTGTGATTTGATCCGTTCGCACTCTTCGAGCATCTCGTTTCCAACCTTGAAATGGGCATGCGCCTCCGGAAGTCCCTTCGTATCGGCAACATCTTCTTTTCCGTAATTGGCATCGAAGTTCAGCAGCACACCGCCCGTTTTCAGCACACGCATCCACTCGCCGTAAGCATGCTCCGCATTCGGCAGCGTCCACGTCAGGTTTCGGGAAATGACAACATCGAACGTTTCATCCGCAAACATCGGATTTTCCGCGTCCATGACCTGGAAGCAGCAGTCGGCATTCTCTTCTTCGGCAAGCTGGATTGCATTCTCAATCATCTCCGGTGTCAGGTCGATGCCGAATACCTCGTGGCCCTCTTTTGCCAGCAGGATCGAGAAAAATCCGGCTCCGCAGCCACATCAAGGATCTTTAACCGTCTTCCCGCCGGGATCTGTTTTTCAATCTCTTTCATCCAGCGCTTCGCAATCGGGTTTGCAAGTTCGGAGCGTCTCTGCTCTAAAAAGCTCTCGCTCCGTTTCTCCCAGTAATGGACAATCTGCTCTTTGCGGTCGTCGTACTCCGGCTCGCGCACAATTCTTCCGTAAGCAACGACAGGGCCCCCTTCTGTTACCTGCAGACTGCCCGTCTGGTACAGCACCACACCGGTGTACTCGGCACGGCACGTCTCACGGAGTTTTCCATTATAATCACGGATCGTTCCGAGCAGTGCGCCCTCTGCAACCATATCGCCCGGTTTCGCCGCCGGATACCACAGGCCGCTTTCCGAAGCCGCCTGATAGCGGACATCCGTCACTTCCATCGGCACGTAGTTCCGCACATCGCGGCGGATCTGATACATCCCGAGACTGCTTAGGATATTGCGCACATCGCGCTTGTCCGAATTGACTTCCTCGGATGTCCATGCGCCCATGCCGCCGCGCTCCAGGAGAATACTTGCAATTCCTCTGGATGCCGCATAGTTGTAAGCTCCGCCCGATGATACCATGGAGCGCACCATGTACGGTACATCCACCTGCTCCGCCATTTTCCGCGAAGTCTCCATCACTTCCTGCGCCGCTTTTCCGGCGTAATAGACGTACGGCGTCAGATCCTCAAAATCGTCGCCGCTGTGGAGGTCGATATAGTAATCTACTTTCGGGAAAACTTCCTTTGTCATCGCCCACGCCAGCCGCTCCATCTCGGTTCCGTTTGGGTTGCCCGGAAATACACGGTTCAGGTTTTTGCCATCGGAAAGTCCGAGACTGCCCGCACGGTTTTCAAAAGCAGGACGGTTTAAGACCTTTAAAATCACGATCGTTCCAACCGTTTTTTCCGGCTGAAGCTCCGCTCCCAGTTCCACACACGCCTGAATGCCGACGTATTCACCGGAATGAACGCCGCCGGTGATCAGCATTGTTTTTCCCGGAAGTTTTCCACAGATAATCGTTCCCGGAAGCACGATATCCCCATTCGCAAAGGAGATATCCCCCTGATATTTTTCGCCGCGGCGGACGGTCACATCACCAAGCTGGAAGGACTGCTCTGCGCTTTTTTCCGCGCGCACCAGAAACATCGGTGTCGATGCATAGTTCAGTCTCTCTTCCTCGCTCCAGACGCGCTTCCAGATTTCGGAATCGGTCTGGATGGAACAGACGCCGAGGAATTCGAGCACCTTCGTATCCCACGCCGGCCGTTCCATCGCAGAGAGCGGCACCTGACGCGCAATGTTTTCCATGCGGTCAATGTCCGTGCACAGATAATGGTCGTCGAGCTGCTGCTCTTCCACTTTCTTCCGGTCTGCCTCGTACGCTTCTTTTTTCTCCTCGTCATAGAGATAACCGTACCAGTTCGCATCAAAATTGAGCAACACGCCGCCCGGTTTCAGGACACGCATCCACTCTTGGTATGCCTGCTCCGGCTTTTCCAGATTCCAGGTCAGATTTCTGGAAATGACAACATCAAAGGTCTCATCCGCAAACTCCAGATTCTGTGCATCCATCCGCTGCAGCGTCACGCGCTCCAGACCGTATTTCGTATATTTTCCCAGATTCTCTTTCGCCTTTTCCAGCATCTCCTCCGTGTAGTCAACAGCCGCCACCGTATAACCTGCCTCCGACAAAATCATCGGGAAGAATCCCGGGCCGGTTCCGATATCGAGAATCTTCATCTCTTCTTTCTTTTTCTCTGGAAACTGCTCCTCTAATACATGCAGCCACGCTTCTCTCTGGCTTCCCGCCAGTTCTTTTTCATTGACCTCAGAATACCCCTCCGCACGGGTTCCCCAGTAGGAGGCAATTTCCTGTAATAATTCCTGTTCCATATCTTCCGCTTCTTTCTTCTTTTTCTTAACTTTCCCGGCGCGGTCGTTCTCCAACCGCTCAAATATCCCTTTACTCTACCAAAAATCGGCCTTTTTCACAAGCCCCCACGGGGGATATTCTTAACGCCGGCGCAGGGTATTCAGGTGATCGGCGGCGCGGATCTGATTATCTGCGGACGTCAGACAACCGACGGCGATACCGCGCAGGTCGGCCCTTTGATTGTGAAACATCTGACGATCCCGCATGCCGCCTGGGTCGCAGAGGTTACCGATGTCACGGATCATTCCATCACCGTCCGTCAGGATCTTGTGAGTGTTTCCCAGGTTTCCGAACTCCCTTATTCGTGCCTGATTACCATCGAGTTTCTCGAGCGCGAGCTGATCGACATTTTGTTTCCGGATATTTTTAAAGGAGAACCGTCATTCACTCGGTTCTCCTTTATATTGCCAGAATACCATCAGCTTTCTTGTCGCCGTATCCTCGCTGTATGTATATTTTACGGACCCGAGCCCGTAATAGCTGCAAAGATAGCCGGAAGCCTTATCGAGAAGCTCCGGTCGGGCTTCCATGACCTGTGCCATCAGATCATCGGTGGCAAATTTAAATTCGGAATACTCTTTTGTCTCTTCAATATCCGTCTCCATTTCCCACAGAATCTGCGTCGCATCAAATGTATCCATGTACCGGCCGATCTGGCGGTAATACTCGAGGTCATCTGCATTGCACGCCGGGAGCGGCAGATTCGCATCCGCCTGATGCGTGTCCGAAAATTCCGCATCGGAAACGCAGAGAAAATCGTAGTAGATCAGGTCGTCCGGCAGATTGTACTCGCCGCTCTCGCCCTCTGCGAATACCGGATCGCCCCAGGTTACATCGACGTTGTAATAATTGTCTCCGCACTTTACGATATTCCAGCCGTGCGCCTCGCCGGTGTCTGTCGTTCCCGTCACATAAATGACCGGGATGTCCAGGCGGTTCATCAGATACTGGAACGTTCTGGCATAGCCTGCGCAGACCGTCTGTCCGTTCACAAGTCCGCTGTAGAGTGTCTGATTCTCCGGCGCATCTTTCACATAATCAATCTGCCGGATACATTTTTCAAAGACAGCCTTGATCTTCCCATAGTCATCCATCGAACGGTCGATATCACTTAAGAAATCGTTTCCCGACCCTTTGATCTGGGTCTGGCGTCCTGTGATCTCCTCCGCAGGATCGTGTATTCCGGAACTACCTCGCAGTAGTTCTTCGGCTCGCCGTATCCCGTGACATGTGATGCTCCGTTGATCCAGCAGTACTCCGGGTAATCCATATAGACCATCCGTAAACCTCCGCCGTCACATCGGGATCGCCGCCTTTTGTGATGATGGTTTCCTGGTGTTCCGCGATTCCCTGCACCAGTTCGCGGTAAATCATCTGTCTGTTTTCATCGAGCTGGCTGTAATAATACCGCTTCGCCAGCTCCTCCTCATCTGTATTTTCCGCCTGAAACTGTGTTGCGCCATTCTCTGACAGACCATTGTTTTCGTCTGCCGTCTGTGAAGCAGTGCTGCTGTCCGCTCCGCTTCCGTTCTGCGCGGGATCGCTCTCATCAAATTCTCCGAATACCAGATAAGCCGCCAGCAGGACAAGCATAAGCGGAAGCAGCGCCCGCAGCGGTCTCTTCCGTCTTCGTCTGTGTCTTCTCTTTGCCATTCTTCTTTTCTCCCAGATACGTTAAAACGCCGTCACACAGTGCATCCGCCACCTTTTTCTGGTACTCCTTTGTGTTCAGGAGCGCTTCCTCCTCCGGATTTGAGAGGAATCCGCACTCGCAGATCACCAGCACTGCGTCTGTCTTCTTCAGCATGTAATACGTTTTGTTTCCCTTGGCTTTCCTGTGATTCGCCGGATCGAGCCCCGCGACCAGTGCAGCCTGCATGCAGAGCGCCAGTTTTTCGCCTTCTTTTGAATCCGTATAATAAAACACCTGCGCCCCTTTGACCGCCGCATCCGGGTAGCTGTTCTGGTGAATGCTGATCACACAGTCCGGCTTTTTTTTATGAATCAGCTGCACGCGCCGCTGCAGATCCTGCACTTTCGCATTCACGGCTCCCGGATCGGAGAGATCATCCTCCCCTTCCCGCGTCATCACCACAAGGATTCCCTGCTTTTCCAGCTTCTTTTTCAGCAGACGGGCAATCGCAAGGTTGATGTCCTTTTCTTTGACACCGTTTGCCCCGATTTTGCCGGGATCGTCGCCGCCGTGGCCGCTGTCCAGCACCACTACTTTTGTGGCTGCCTTCTGTGCTGCCACCAGCCGTGCGCCCTCGCGGGACAGAACATACGCCGCCGAAAGCAGAATCACCGCCATCAGCCATTCCAGTTTTTTCCCTTTTTCCAAATGAAAAGCCCCCTGCTGCAAATTTCCTTTCTTGGTCATTTTATGCAGCAGCGGGGCAGGTTACAACTCTTATTGCTTCCGGTTACTCTTCCTCATCTTCTTCATCATGCGCGCGATTCGGGATTTCATCCTCTTCTTCGTCGTTGTCATCATCGAGATAATCCGGCTCATTTTCGAAATCGATGACTGCGGAATTTTCGACGATTTCGTCTTCTTCCTCTGCTTCTTCTGCGGTATCTTCACTGCCTGGCTCTGCGGCTGTTTCTTTTGCCTCTCCGGGAAAGATACTTTTTACCGGATCTTTCATGAAGGTTTCCACTTCCGACGCAGAACGTTTCATCTCCTCACGCATTTTTTCGATGCCGGCAAAAGCTCCTCAAAAATTCTGCGGTTCTTCTCGAGTACACTTGTCATGGTTTCCATCTCGGCGTAAATCTTCTGGTATCTGGTGTTGGCTTTCTGCAGTTCCGCGTCCATATGGCTCTGGATTTCTTCTGCTTCGGCCTGCAGTTTTTCTTCATAAACAGCAGCCAGTTCCTCGCCCTTCTGACGTGCGCTCTCTACCATGTATTCGCACTGTTCCTTCGTCTCGCGGCGCTGCTTTGCACAGGATTCCTTTGTCTCTTCCTGCTGTTTCCGGCAGGACTCGTTTGTCTCCTCTCTCTTTTTGCAGCACGCCTCATCCGTTTCCTCCGTTTTCTCGCGGCAGGACTCGTCCGTTTCTTCGGTTTTCCGGCGGCAGGCTTCCTCGGTCTCTTCTTTTAGCTTTCTGCAGCTCTCCTCTGTTTCCTGTGTCAGTTTTTTCGCTTTCACCTGTGCCTCAAACACAAGGCCGCTGATGCTGTCATAATTGTCGATATAGCTCTGGTATTTCTCATGAATGTTTTTTTCGAGCTCCTCGATTTTATCCTCACGCTCGCGGATCTTGCGGTTCAGCTTCTCGATTTCCTGCTCGTTTTCCTCGATCTTCGCTTCCAGTTTCTTCTGAGCGGCATACGCCTGATCTTTCAGGTTCTGCACTTTCGTCATGACATCGTCTTATCGAAACCGCCCATCAGCGTTGTTTTAAATAATTCTTCGTGATTGTTTTCTGACATGTATACTCCTCCTTCGTGCCCGGGCTTTTATCATTCCCCTTATCCTTCCCGGACTCCTCGTCAACTGTTTGTTTCAATATATTCTGAAATCAGACTCCAGATGTCTGCGCGCTCGAATCCGAGCTTCCACTCTGCCACTCCGGCGAGATCGGCGCTTTGGATCACTTTCAGTTTTTCCTCCATGGACTGCTCATCCTCCATCCAGATCGTGTATCTGGCATCGGAAGTTTCTACCGTTGCCACATTCTGGCCAAGGGATGCATCCCAGGTTTCTGTCATCTGATTCTCTTTTGCATAGTTTTTGGCGCCATCCATGCCCAGCACCTCGCTGGTAATGGCGCTCTGTCCGAACTTTTCCGTCCAGACACGGGTATAAAACGGGATTCCGCAGATCACCTGATCGGCAGGCATCACCCGCGTCATCTCCTCCACGGCCTGCTGTACGAACGGGAGGGATGAAACAGAGCCTGCCTCCTCGCTTCCCGCGAAATGCTCGTCATAGGCCATGACAATCATATAGTCCACAAATCTTGCCTGCTCGCCGCGCTGATAATACATCGTGTAAGCCTGCGGTACCGGCGTATCGACCGACACCACAAGATTCTGTGCATGCGCCGCGCTCGTCAGTTCCCGCAGAAACTGCAGGTAATGCGGGATTCCGGCCTCTTTCAGATTCTCGAAATCCACGTTGATGCCGTCCATGCCGCACGATGCTGCCTCGGCGAGCAGCTGCTCAATGATTCTGCTGCGCACGGATGCGTAGGCAAGATCGGTTGTTTCGTCAAATGCTTCATTAAAGTTATCAATCAATCCCCAGACTTCCCGTCCCGCTTCATGCGCCAGTTTCACGTAATCGGCGCTCGCAAGGCTGGAAATCGTACCGGTTTCGTCTGTCACGGAAAACCAGGTCGGTGAAATCACGTTCACGCCGGTCATTTCTGCTGTCATCTCTGCCATCGCGTCGTTCGACTCGGTCGATGTGCTCTGATGCCAGACCAGATTGATTTTGTGATCCCGTGTAATTCTTTCATAGGAATCTTTCTTTGCCGTCCGCGCTTCGATGGCCTCCGGCTCGGAGATATCCTCTGTCTGGATGTATCCGGTATAGCCGTCCGCCGTCATGACTTTGCACCAGTTGTCCAGATTTTCCAGATACAGCAGGGTGTCACCCTTCTGTACATCCGCAAGAATCAGACTCTTGATGCCGCCTTTCTGGCGCACCTGCGCGGTGTCTGACTGTACCGTCGCCTGCTCCACGCCGTCCCATTCATTCCGGATTACAACACGATTGGGATCGCTGTAATATGCATAGTCGAGATCTGTGTATTCTTTTACGACATCCAGCGAAATGTAAACCGTTCCGTCGCTCTCCTGCTGTACGGCAGGCTGTCCGCCCGGTGTTTTGGCAATGGCCGCATCGCCCGGAAGCAGTGTCTGCACGCCGCCGCTCGTTGTAAGCAGGATTCCTTTTGTTTCTTCATCCAGTAGAAGCAGCTGTTCAGCTGGGATTCTACATATGTGTACGCCGCATACGGCTCTCCTCCGATAAGGACGGCCTGCTCTTCCAGAAGTTCTCCGTTCTGGATCAGCGCAACGCTGTTTTCGTCTGTCAGGTTAAAATATTCGTTCCCGGCCATGTATTCGGTTCCGGGTTTATATCGGTTTATCAAAAATGAAACAACGCCTGCTGCACCGACTAGCACGATCAAAATCAGTACGACCAGTACCGGCGCTGCTTTTTTCTTCTGTTGCTCCTTCATGTGTTCTTTTCCCCTTTTCTTCTCTCTGAAGATCTCCCACTTGCGCCCATTATAACAAAAAAAATACCCAATAGCAACCGTTATGCGCAAGGGAACCGCATGCGAGTCAGAAAGTATCGTTACAGTTCACTGGTTCCCAGCGAACTGTAACATTCGCAGCCCTCATTTAAAGTTTTGCTTTGCAAAAGGAGGGCTGCTCACACCTGAATCATGTTCTTACGCAGCGAAACAGCAGGTGTTTCACTGCTGATTGAACAGTAACGAAAGTATCGTTGCTTTTTGCTATTGGGTATTTTTCAGAAAATCTGTTTAAAAAGTTTTGTCGATTGTTTGTTTCATGGCTTATTTGCAGTTGTGACGTACAAAAAAGAAAGCCCCATCGATCCGTATGAAATACTTTTGTTTTTAGTTTCAATGATCATGTTTCACGGGGACGCCTTCTTATCCGATCCGTTTTTTCTGTGCCTGCTTCTGGCCGGAGTATGCACCCTCCGGGCAGAAGCAAAGGTTTCCCCAACTCCTATTATACTTCAAGCCGGGGGAATTACAAATAAGTTTGTCCCTTCATTTCTGAAAAAATTATGCGAAATGTAAAAAAAATCTTAAGTTCTTTACTTCTTTCCGTGATGTGTTATACTATATTGTAAGCAGCCCTATTTATATAAGTAAAGAGTAATTAAGGACGTGAGAGTTATGAAAATAGAAAAATCAATGATAACAAGATCCGCTGCACACTGACCAGCGCCGATCTTGCCGAAAGAAATTTAAAGCTCAGCGAACTGGCTTACGGCACGGAAAAAGGCCCGCAGCCTGTTTCAGGATATGATGCTTGAAGCCAACCAGCAGTTCGGCTTCAATGTGGATAATGCCCCGCTCATGGTCGAGGCCGTTCCGGTGGCTCCGGACAGCATTGTCCTCATTATCACCAGAGTCGAGGATCCACAGGAGCTCGACACCCGCTTCGCCAAATTTGCTCCATCCGGCGACGATACGGACGGACCGGAACCGGTACAGTATTCCGGCGCGGACGACATCATCGACCTGTTCCACAAGCTCTGCGATGTGAAGAACAAGGCACAGGAAATCGCAAAGAAAGCGGCACAGAAGGAAAACGAAAAAGAGCCTGCAGCATCCGAGGAAAAGAATGTGGATCTGGTACGCACCTTCACTTCTCAACCTCGACGATGTCATCAGCTCCGCAAAAGCGCTGAACCAGTATTTTACCGGCAGCAATTCCCTCTATAAGAACAGCAGATGCCAACTATCAGCTCGTTCTGCACCAGTCCGGCTGCAAACCGGAGGAATTCAACAAGGTCTGCAACATTCTTTCTGAGTACGGCAGACAGGAATCCTTCTCCCTGGCCGCTGAAGCATTTCTGCTGGAACATGGAAATGCAATGGTAAAAGAGAATGCTCTGCAGGAGCTGGCTTCTCTGTAAGTTTTGAAACGTATGTATAAAAAAAGGAAGTCCGCGAAGGACTTCCTTTTTTGTACGTTCCGTACAAATTACTCTTCTGTGATAGCCTCGGTTGGACATACGCTTGCGCATGTTCCGCACTCAACGCATACATCCGGGTTGATTTCGTAATGGGAATCTCCCTCAGCGATAGCCTCTACTGGACATTCTCCAGCGCAGGTTCCGCAGCTACACATTCGTCTGTGATTACATATGCCATGATCTTATCCTCCTTATAGATTTTTTGGCCCTTTCGGTACTATCCACATTGTAAACGATTGCCCCCTGAAATACAAGTACAAAATTATAAACATTCTATAATCTTATGAATTTGTTCTTGCATTCCCCCCGGGGGTACGCTATAATCAAAATAGCCGTCAAAATCGGAACGACGGGTATATACACATTTAAAGGAGGAACTTTAAGATGGCAAAGATCTCGAAAGACATGACAATCGGCGAGTTAATCGCAATGGATACAAATATCATCGGAATCCTGATGGGAGCCGGTATGCACTGCATCGGCTGCCCTTCTGCACAGGGTGAGTCCCTGGAAGAAGCAGCTATGGTTCACGGCCTGGACGCTCAGGTTCTGGAAGACCAGATCAACGATTATCTGGCTGCAAAATAAGTCGGATTTCCGCGTGGATCCAAAAAGAACGCCTCTCGCAGGCGTTCTTTTTTTCTGTCCGATTTACCCATTGTTCCGATGGCCCCGTTTTGCTTTCGTCCGTTTTCCTTTCTGCTCCAGCGTCGCCGCTGCTTCTCTCCGGCTCTGCTGGTGGCGGCGGATCGCCTCATCCACACGGCGGCTCCGCTCTTCCTGGCGCCGCTTCTGTATCATCTGATCGAGCAGACGGCCGAGCACGCGGTAAAACTCCGTCTGACGCTCCTCCTCTTCCTGCCGCATCACAGTGTCCGCCAGCTGTTCTGCTTCCCGCTCGGGCAGAAGATCGACAACCACCTCCGGCACTTCGTCCGCTTTTCCCGGTATTGCCGGATCCGGCTTCTCCTTTGCCGTCTCTGCCGCTTCCGCCGGAAACGCTTTGATCTCCGCCGTTGCCTGCACCAGCTTCGGCATCAGCTCGCGGATCGCTTTCAGGTGAAGCCCCTTTTTCTTCAGTTCCCGGATTCCCAGAAAAATCTGAATGTCCTGCGCAGTATAGCAGCGGTGTCCCAGCGAATTGCGGTGGATTTCCATGCCGAGCTCGTCCTCCCAGTACCGGAGCACATGCGCTTTCTCCCCGGTCAGCTTCTCCGCCTCCGTGACCAGATACGTTCTATTTTCCATACGGCAGCCACTCCCTTCTTCCCTTTATTATAGGATCTGTTATCCCCTGCCGCAAGAAAATCTCATCGTAATATTCCGACAAATTCATACAATTATACACAAAAAACGTGCCGCAGGACTATCCCACGACACGTTCTGACACATAAAATATTTTCTTTTATCTCTCTGCATTCGCAAATTTCGTATAATCCGGCAGCCAGACCAGATTGACGGTTCCGATCGGGCCGTTTCGCTGTTTGGCGATGATGATTTCCGCGATTCCCTTATTCTCGGAATCCTTATTATAGTAATCATCTCGATAGATAAACATAACAACGTCGGCATCCTGCTCGATCGCTCCCGACTCACGCAGGTCGGAAAGCATCGGACGGTGGTCGGTACGCTGCTCAACAGCCCGGGAAAGCTGGGACAGTGCAACAACCGGCACATTCAGCTCTCTCGCGAGTGCTTTTAAGGAACGGCTGATATCCGAAATCTCCTGCTGGCGCGATTCCGAGGAGCTCTTTCCGCTTCCCGACATCAGCTGCAGGTAGTCAATGATGATGATATCAAGACCGTGCTCCAGCTTGTATTTGCGGCATTTCGACCGCATCTCTCCGATCGAGATACCAGGTGTATCGTCGATCATCAGTCGGGATTCACCGATCATGCCGGCGCTCTCGATCAGCTTGCTCCATTCGTCGTCTTTCAGGTTTCCGGTTCTCAGATGCTGGGAATCTACTTTCGACTCCATCGAGAGCAGACGGTTCATCAGCTGCTCCCGCGACATCTCGAGACTGAAAATCGCAACGGCTTTGTCTTTCTTAAACGCCATATACTGCGCAATATTGAGGACAAACGCCGTTTTACCCATAGACGGACGTGCCGCAATCAGGATAAAGTCAGAGTTCTGCAGACCCGATGTCTTGTAGTCCAGATCCGTGAATCCGGTCGGAATACCCGTGACATTTCCCTTCGTCTTCGATGCACGCTCGATGTTCTCCAGCGTATTGATGACAACCTGGCGGATCGGCATGAAGTCTCCGGAATTCCGCTGGCCCAATAACTGGAACATCTTCTTTTCCGTCTCCTCCATGATGACTTCCACCGGCTCTTTGTTCAGATAGCAGTCATTCTCTATCTCTTCTGTCAGCTTAATGAGACGGCGCAGCACCGCTTTCTCGCTGACGATGTTCGCATAATGGCGCACATTCGCCGAAGTCGGCACCGCATTTAAAAGATCGCGGACAAACTCCATCGAACTGATCTCCGGCGGAACATCCTTTTCACGCAGGCGGTTCTGCAGGGTGACCAGATCGACCGGTTTTCCCTCATTGAACAGCTCCACCATGCATCAAAAATGACGCCGTACTGGTGCTGGTAAAAATCGTCGCTCGTCAGGATTTCCGATGCCGCCATGATGCTTCGCGCCCCATCAGCATGGAACCGATGACCGACTGCTCCGCCTCGATGCTGTGCGGAAGGATTCGTTTAATCAGTGCTTCTTCCATAGAATTATGCTTCTTTTACGATAACTTTCAGCTTTGCAGTTACTTTGGTATGCAGGCGGATCGGCACTTCTGTCGTTCCAAGAACCTTGATCGGGTTCGGAAGCTGCATTTTCTTTTTGTCGATGTCGTATCCGAGCTGCTCTTTTGCTGCCTCAGCGATCTCTTTTGCCGATACACTTCCGAATACTTTTCCGCCCTCGCCGACTTTGATTGCTACGGTAACCTGTTTGTCCTCAATCTCTTCGCGAAAGCCTGTGCCTCAGCGAGCTGCTCTGCTGCCACTTGTCCTCGTGTGCTTTCTGGAGTTTCAGCTCATTCAGGTTTTTTGCGGTTGCCTCGATGCCGAGTTTTTTCGGCAGAAGCATGTTTCTTGCATATCCGTCACTTACGTTTACAGTCTGTCCTTTTTTACCAAGTGCTTTTACGTCTTCCAGTAAGATAACTTTCATATCAGATTTCTCCTCCATCCTGCATTTCTGTTAAGGTTGATTTTAGGAGGCTGCGCGCCCCCTCCAGATCGACGGTCTCAAGCTGGCATCCTGCCATATTCAGATGACCGCCGCCGCCCATCCGCTCCATGATGATCTGTACATTGACCTCATCGATCGCGCGGGCGCTGATATAGATCACGCCTTTGTACTCAGTCAGTACAAAGGACGCCTTGACACCGACAATGTTCAGCAGCTCGTTCGCCGCTTGTGCTCCGACCACCGTCGGGCTGTCCACATAGTCGCTCGGGCATTCGGAAATCGCGAACTGGCCGCGGAACAGCTCCGCATTGCGGATCGTCTCTCCTCTTGCCTTGTAATCGTTCATATCCTCACGGAACAGCTTGCGCACACGCGTCACATCCGCACCGCAGCGGCGCAGGAACGCTGCCGCCTCGAACGTGCGGACACCTGTTTTCTGCATAAAGTTGTCGGTATCGATCATGATGCCAGCATAGATGCTGTCCGCCTCCACGTTCCGGATGCGGATTCCCTCGGTAAAATACTGGAGAATCTCGGCAACCATCTCGCTCGCGGATGATGCATACGGCTCAATATAGGAAAGCACCGAGTTGCGGATCGTATCGCTTCCCTGCCGGTGATGATCCAGCACGACGATCATTTTCGCCATGTACAGCAGATCCTCACACTGTGTGATGCTCGGCTTGTTCGTATCGACCACAACGAGCAGCGTGTTGTCGTCCATGATCTCTTTCGCCTCATGGTTGTTGACAAACATGTCCGCCTCATAATCCTGGTTGTCGCGGAACGTATTCATCAGCGGAATGATCGAGCTGGTCGGGTTGTCGATGACGATGTACGCTTTTTTATTCAGCGTTTTCGCCGCACGGTAGATACCGATGGCCGCACCGAACGAATCGGCATCCGGCAGGCGGTGTCCCATGACAACGACCTTCTCTTTCGTGTTCATAAACTCTTTCAGCGCGTGCGCCTTGACGCGGGCTTTGACTCTCGTATTCTTTTCCACAGCCTGCGTTTTTCCGCCGAAATACTGAATCTTCGAACCGTCCTTTAAAACGACCTGATCGCCGCCCCGGCCAAGAGCCAGGTCGATCGCGATTTTCGCATACTCGGAGTTTTTCGCAAACGATCCAGCATCTGCTCCGATACCCATACTGATTGTGACCGCCATCTCGTTTCCGATGTTGATGGTCTTGACGTCCTCGAGGATATCGAACTTTTTCTCTTTCAGTTCATTTAACGAACTCCGGCGCATGACCACGATGTATTTGTCGTTCTCATACCGCTTCACCAGTCCGTCGAGATCGTTGAAATATTTGTTGATCTTTCGCTCGACCAGTGCGGTCAGAAGGGAACGGCGGACCTCCTCGACGCTCTCCAGCGCCTCGTCGTAGTTGTCCAGATACAGAAGACCGGTGACCATCGTTTCGTCCTCGAATTTCCGCATATACTCGCGGAGCTCCGTCTCATCGAACAGATACAGTGCCTGAATAAAATAGCCTTTGATATCTGTGTTGATCATCTCCGAATTCTGGATCAGCTCGTCGATGCAGACGCTTTTTACATGGGCACGGAAATTCTTTTCGCCGTAAGCCACGTTGATGTCGGTCTCCTCCTCATTTTTCGGCAGCCGCTCGACCGTCAGCTCCGGAAAAATGGTGGCGATACATTTATGATACTGTGTATCCTTCCCTGTGATTTTTGTAAACTCTTTGTTGACCCAGAGAAGTTTTCCCTGCGAATCCATAACGGCATAGGGCAGCGCCAGTTCCTGGATCAGATGCTTCTGAACCTGGCCGTATTCGGTCGCAAAGGTAATCAGCTCGTTGATCACCTGCGGACGCTGTCTGTAATAGAGAACTGCGGCTGCGATCACATAGACTGCAAAAAACAGCGTGAACCACATTCCTGCCATCACATCCACAAAATACATGCCGATATTCATCACAAGCATCAGGATGGACAAAATCAGCGGCCATCGAAGATAGCTCCGCAATTGGCCGCTCAACTTCATTTTGCTTTTCATTTCCTAACACCTTTCCAACGTTGCGTGTTGTATTTCGCTCCTGTCCTTCCGATTATACCACTTTGACCTGTACTTTGGCAACAAGATACTTCTGGATACAAAAAAGGTACCCGCTTTTCGGGCAGATACCTCTATTTATTTACCGATCAAAATGAACGTTCGGACAGTGCTTAGCGCAAGTCAGAATCAATCATCTACGTACGGCATAATAGCCATATGTCTTGCTCTCTTAACGGCTACTGTTACTGCTCTCTGATGTTTTGCGCAGGTTCCAGTTACACGTCTCGGCAGGATTTTACCACGCTCGGATACATATTTTTTCAGTTTTGCTGCATCCTTGTAGCTGATCTCTTCTCCACCACAGAAAACACAAACTTTTCTTCTTCTGCGGGCCGGTCTTCTGGAAGCTGGTCTTTCACTATTATTATAAGCCATGATCAATCTCTCCTTTTCTATCAATTAAATGGCAATTCTTCGTCAATGCCATCGGGAATATTCATAAAACCATCGGCGCTGCCAGGTCAGATGTATTCGCGGACGGAGCCGGATTGTTATGCTGCGGTGCGGAGTATCCTCCGTTGTTTCCGCCTGCATTTTTGCTTTCTGCAACTCCTGCTCTTCTACAACTACGTCTGTCGTGTAGACCTTCTGGCCTTCACGGTTGGTGTAGCTTCCGGTCTGAATGCGGCCGGTGATGGCGATCTTCGTTCCCTGACGCAAGTATTTCTCTGCAAATTCTGCCTGGCGGCCGAAAGCAACGCATCCGATAAGTCTGCGGTTGCGGAATCGCCGTCTCTGCGGAATCTGCGGTCAACAGCCAGTGTATAACGGGCTACCGCTGTGGAGTTTTCTCCAGCAGAGTATCTGACGTCGGGATCTCGGGTCAATCTTCCCATCAATATAACTTTATTCATTCGCTTACCTCTTAAGCTTCCTTTTTAACGACTAAGTATCTCAGTACGTTATCCATAATACGCATATGGCTCTCGATCTCTGCCGGAGCTGTTGCGTCTGCTTCAAACTGAATAAAGTAGTAATATGCTTCACGCATATGCTGAATTTCGTATGCAAGGCGTTTTTTGCCCCACTCTTCTACTTCGCCAACTGTTCCGCCGTAACGGGTTACATAACCTTTGGCTTTCTCAACTACAGCTGCGCGTTCCTCTTCTTCAAGTTTTGCATTCACAACCAGTGCTAATTCATACTTGTTCATGCTTTACCTCCTTTTGGACTTTTTGGCACCCCATTTTCATTATGGGGAGCAAGGAATTATTTTTATACGTCACAATTTGTTATTCTAACATAAAAAAGGCTTATAGCAAGCCCTTTTTCGCGTGTTTTCTTGTTTTTTTCACGATATTACGCATCTTTTTTTCGTAATCCGCGGGTGTTTTTCTCGACCAGCTTGCGTGCTACCATGATCTGGTGGCCGCAGCCGGTGCATTTGAGACGGAAATCTGCGCCGACACGCAGGATTTCCCACTCGCTGCTGCCGCACGGATGCGGCTTTTTCAGTTTTACAATATCGCCTACTTCGTAATGTTCTGCCATGTTTCTTCCGCCTTATTTTTATATTTCCTGACACTTTCCGAGATTTTTTCTCAAGATTCTCTCTGTATCATCAGAGCCGCACCTCCATTTTTCACAGCTCTGAATTTTCACACCCGGATACTGCCGAGCACCTGTCCGATCGGCTGCTGGATCAGAAGATCTGCGTTGTTGTCCATCGGTGTTGCACCTTTATTAATCAGGACCAGTGCATCGCCCCGAAAATACTGGAGAAGACCTGCTGCCGGATACACAGCAAGCGACGTTCCGCCGACAATCAGAAGATCTGCCGCCGCAATCGCGCGGATCGCACCGTCGAGCACTTTCTCGTTCAGGCTCTCCTCGTAGAGAACGACATCCGGCTTGATCATGCCGCCGCATTTTTCACATCTTGGAACGCCGCTGCTCTTTCTCACCAGCTCTGTATCGCAGGCTGCCCCGCATTTCATGCAGTAATTGCGGTGTATGCTTCCGTGCAGTTCATACACTACTTTACTTCCCGCCGCCTGATGCAGTCCGTCAATGTTCTGCGTCACAATCGCTTTTAATTTTCCCGCCGCTTCGAGCTCTGCAAGTTTCTTATGCGCCGCGTTCGGTTTCGCGCCGACCGGAAGCATTTTGTCGCGGTAAAAAGCATAAAACTTTTCCGGGTACCGCAGGAAATAGCTGTGGCTTAAAATTGTCTCCGGCGGAACGTCATACTTCTGATGATAAAGGCCATCCACGCTCCGGAAATCCGGAATCCCGCTCTCCGTGGACACGCCCGCGCCGCCGAAGAATACGATATTTTCATGCGTATCAATCAATCTCTGCAGTTCTTCGATTTTTCTTTCCTCTTCCATCTGTCATTCCTCCTCCTGACCAATCATTACCGGTTCCGCCGCACGCCCAGAACGACGAACCGTCCAGTCGTATCGCTCGCCGCACAGGTGGACAGCACAATAATATGGCTGTTTTCATCCATCTCCGGCTGCTCCACCGGGATCTCTGACCGCGCCGCCATGGTATTCAGATACTGTACAAACGCTTCACCCCCGCCGGAATACAGCGTGTAGACATCACTGTCTGCCTCCGTATAAAAGGCAGAAAAAATCTGGTACACATCGTTTGATTCCGGCGTCAGCATCCAGAAATAGACGCTGTCCCTATATTTTTCCTGCTCCTTCATCTGTTTCAATTTTCCGAACATGGAGAGATTCTTCATATTATGACCGTAAACGATTGTGTTTCCATCACTGAAATCACCCTGATTCTGGTAATCGAGGAAAATGGAACCCGCAAAGTTGCTCGTTCCCTCATACGTCGTATGAAGATACGCATCGTTGTCCGGCCCCTGTACGACCGGGTAACTGATGTCAAGAGCTTCGATATAAAGCCATCCCTTCACATCCGGGTTAATCGCTTTTAGGGATTCAAAATCGACGGCAAGCGGCGGTTCTGTCGGATACGACAGTGGTTCCGGCTCCGGTTCGGAAGGCTCCGCCGGTTTGGATTCCGCCTGCGGCTCCTCTGTTTTCTTTGGTGCCGGTGTCTCCGGTGTTTTTGTAATTTCCGTCGTATACTGCTGCAGATCCCGGTATTCATCCGTACCGGTCTTGTAATCCAGGTAAATGCCGATCAGCTTATACCCGGAAAAGCAGAAAACAGCAAGTGCCGCTAAAAATACCAGAGTCCAAAGCGGATTGCCGCGTTTTTTCTGTTTCTTTTTCTGTTTTCCCATGCGTCTCCTTTATCACTTTTTTACTGTCTGCGCTGTTTTCTGGAAGCGCTCTGAATTTGTCTCAATTATAAGCGTGCCCCTTTCTTTTGTCAACTTATGCCCCCGGAAAAGGATTGCACCCGCCCCCATCTTATGATAGACTAAAAGTCGACTGACAAGTCACTTGTGAATACAGTAACACACCACATACATGAGGAGGAATTCCATATGCGAACAATCAAAAAAGTCGCCTCGCACATCTTCATTGATGGCTTCGGCGGCATGACGCAGGGTCTTTTTGCAACCCTGATTATTGGTACAATGATTCAGCAGATCGGTCTTCTGATCGGCGGTTCGACTGGAAATGTGATCTATCTGCTTGGAAAAGCTGCCGCAGCCCTGACAAGTGCCGGTATCGGTGTCGGCGTGGCAGTGAAATATGGGGAAAGCCCGCTTGTCACGGTTTCTGCAGCCGTCGCCGCCATGGTCGGCGGTTATGCCGGCAAGATCACCGGCGGCACATTCTTTGTGGACGGAAATGCCGTTCTGGCAGGACCTGGCGAACCGCTCGGCGCTTTCATCGCAGCTTTCGCAGGCATCACCTGCGGCCATCTGGTTTCCGGCAAGACCAAGGTTGATATCATCGTGACACCGGTCATCACCATCGGAGCCGGTTCCGTTGTCGGACTGCTCGTCGGACCGCCGATCTCCCAGATGATGACAGGCCTTGGAAGCATCATCAACTGGGCAACGGAACAGCGGCCGTTCATCATGGGCATCGTTGTTTCGGTCGTCATGGGTATGGTTCTGACACTGCCGATCAGCTCCGCTGCACTCGGCATCATTCTGAATCTTTCCGGTCTTGCCGCCGGTGCCGCAACGATCGGCTGCTGCTGCAACATGGTCGGATTCGCGGTTGCAAGTTATCGGGAAAACAAATTCGGCGGCCTTGTCGCACAGGGTCTTGGAACCTCGATGCTCCAGGTGCCGAACATCATGCGTCATCCACTGATCTGGCTGCCCGTCATCTTCTCGAGTGCGATTTTAGGACCCGTCTCCACAATCCTCGCCAATATGCAGAATAATGCAACGGGAAGCGGCATGGGTTCCGCAGGTCTTGTCGGACAGATCACAACGTATCAGACGATGATCGCTTACGATGATCCGAAGCTCGTCATCATCAAAATCATTCTGCTCCACTTCGTGCTTCCGGCTGTGATCACCTTGTTCTTCTCAGAGGTATTCCGCAAGGCAAACCTGATCAAATCCGGCGATATGGCTTTGAATCTGTAATCTGTATTTTTAAAAGGGAATGGAACTGCGCATCCGGCAGCTCCATTCCCTTTTTTATCCACATTTCTCTTCTGATTTTTTCTGTTTTTACACCGTTTCTTCTGCGTTTTCCGCATTTTCCACTGCCGCGGCCGATTCAGCTTCCGCTGCCGCTTCTTCTGTCCCCGTTTCTTCCCCCGGCCGCACACGGTGTGCCTCTACCATTGGCTCAATGGTCTGTGCCATCAGCAGATGGATCATATCAAGGCTCCGCTCGCGGAACCGCGACGCAGAAGCGGTGCGATCGCCACATCCGTCACGAGGGATTCAAGGCCCTCGATAATCAGATCCTTGCCCGGCGTCTCATTCCACTCCAGTCTGATCCGCTCGAAATCACGCTGGAAAATGATTTTGACCCTCCGTCTTGCGGCCTCTTCCAGAAATGCAAACTCAAGCTTCAGCACCAGTTCGCCGTCTTCATTCTCCGCAAACTGTCCCGTCGTTCCGAGCAGATACGATTCCTCGTTTTCCACCCATTCTACAACTTTGGACCCCGTAAGACCGATCTCAATGCGCTGTGTTTTTTCTCCCTCGGTCAGCTCGACAAAGAAACGGCCTTTTTCATAGAAGAAACCGATGCGGCGGATGCCGTCGGAAAAGTTGTTGTGGAAGACCTGCAGCGTCAGCGGAAACATGCCGACATGCGTGTCTTCCATTTTATATTCTTTTCCGTGCAGAAGCTGCGCCATGTCGATCTGACGCGGTGTTCCGCTGTTCCGCGGCCCCGGTGTTCTCCGCTTCCAGCCGCCGCGCAGGATTCTTCCGGTGTCTCTTTCGCGCCCTCCAGATCACGCAGGTCTGCACCAGCTTCTGATATGCCATCGGGCTTTCCGCCTCGCCGGATTCAGCTCTGCACCAAATTCCGCGCCGAAATACTTCCGCACAATGTCGAGCATCTCACACGTCTGGAACAGCTCGTTGCTGCCCGCATTCGTCACAATCACCACGCCGGTATCCGGATAACCGAGCACGTTCTGCCCCAGCATGCCATTGAACGCAAAGCTGCCCGGCCGCTCCTCCATCCAGACCTGGTAACCATAGCCATATTTTCCCATCTTTTCCGGCGGTGTCGCATGAACGGAGGTGGACGCTGCGACCCATTCCGCCGGGACGATCTGTTTTCCTTCGAATTTTCCGCCGTTCACGTACATCACCCGAGCTTGGCCGCGTCCTCCGGGCACAGGAAGAGGCCCCAGCCGCCTTTCGTAATCCCTGCCGGGCAGCTCTCCCAGAAAACTTTCCGGATGCCGAGCGGCTCGAACAGGCGCGGCCGCAGGTAATCCACCATCTTCATGCCGGTGCGCTCCTGTATGATTGCAGACAGCAGATACGTGTTCATACTGTTGTACTCAAACGCTTCGCCCGGCGTTCCCTTGACCGGCGCATTTAAGAAGCTGTCCACCCAGTCGTTGCCGGAAACAACGCCCATCTCGTTGAACTGTACGCCGCTCTTCATCGTCAGAAGATGCTCCACGGTCAGATTCGGGCGCAGGATCTTCTGCAGCAGACCGTTTCGTTTTTCAAAAATATCATAGACGTTCTCGTCCAGGGAAAGTTTTCCTTCACTGATCAGAAAACCGACCGCCATGCCGGTGATGCTCTTGCACATCGAATACGTCGCATGCCAGATGCCGCTGCGGCATGGAGCGAAATTGCATTCGCAGATGACATGTCCGTTCCGCAGGACCAGCAGATGATGCATGTCCGTATGGCGCGCAGCGGCGAGCTCACGAAGCATCTGCGTCAGCTTTTCCGATGAGATGCTCTCGCTCTCCGGCACCACGCGCGGAAAATACGTTTCCGGAGATGCAAAATCCCCGAACGCCTCCTTCTGCGGCGCAAAGTCCGTCTTTCCCATATGTCCTGTCGTCCCACTCATAAATCCCCAGATCATTTCCATTGCGGTTAACTGTTCTTTCGCTGCCATGTACGATGCCTCCTGTCTCATGCGGTTGGATTTCCCTGTTTTTCCAGTTTTCCTCATTATATCCAGATTCCTTGAAAATCGCAATGCTTCTTCTGATAAAAAAAGAACCGACATAGAAATCTGTATTTCAATTTCTGCCGGTTCTTTTCCGTGTGTGATTTTTTTATTTTACTTTAGCTTACTCATTCCAGAGTTTCATACGCTCCTGATAATTCTGCGTGATAACTTTTTCTACATCTTCCAGTCCTGCGTCATTCATTTCGGAAATCATCTTGTCGTACTCTTCCATTGCCGCATCGTGGCTGTCTGCATTCACAATCTTCGGATATTCCTGATCGTAGATATCCTGGATTTTCTGCCATTTCAAGCCATCCGGAGTGCTTCCTGCCGGGGTAAGGCCTGCAAATTCTGCGGTATCCCATCTGTCGTTCTCACCAAAGTGATTCATAGCCACCTGCCGGGTCTCTTTTACTTTATACTGTGATACATCGTATGGAGTTCCGTCTGTACCATTTCCGTTCTTTACAAACCAGGTCCATTTGCGGACGCCGGTATCCAGTTTTGTTTTGTCAAAATCCGTCTGGAATCCTTCAATCAGATCATCGTTCGGAACGTGTTTTCCATCTTCCATATTCCAGTTGGTTCCCTCAATACCCCACATCAGAAGATACTGTCCTTCTTCGCTTGCAAGGTAGTTGATCATCTTCATGGCTGCTTCCGGATTTTTACAATTCTTGGTGATCGCGATTGCATCCCAGCCAAGTGTACTTCTTCCGGAGTAAGTAGTTTCATCTGCACTGATTCCGTTTCCAAGGATTTTATAGGAATAGAATTTTGCATCTTCTCCTACAGAAGAAGCAAGTGCTGTATTTGCTGCATCGGTATCCCAGTAGGAAGCAAAGGTACTGAATACGTTGCCTGCAGACAGTTTCTGCGTCCACTGATTTTTCTTGTTGACAACCCACTCTTTGTCCAGAAGGCCTTCGGTATACAGTTCATTGGCAAAGGACATCATCTCTTTGAAGTTTGGTGCTTTGGCAACATGTTCCAGATTGTCCCCATCCTGATAATATGTTTTCAGACCATACATTCCTTTTAATGTTCCATCGTAGTTTTTGGATTCTGCATCAAAGGTAATGGCAATACTCTCTTTTCCGTCAATGGTCGGATGAAGTTCTTTGAATTTCTTACAAATGTCAATATACTCTTCCTGTGTAATGCTCATCGCTGTCTGCGCGGTCTTTTCCAACGATTTCGCACAGATAATCATAGCGCATCAGAACACCGGCTACCGGATCCGGATCTTCTCCGTACCAGTTATTCAGATAGTAATTCTTTCCATCGGTATAACGACTCTTGTTTAAGGTTTCCCCGTACATCTCTTTTACATCCGGGCCGTACTCATCGATCAGATCATTCAACGGAAGCAGTGCGCCTGCCTCAATGTAACGGTTTACAATATCATTTCCACGATCCATCAGGACGATATCCGGGTAATTCTGACCGGTCAGCATCAGGTTCAATTTTTCCAGCGGATCTCCGGTTGGATTTTCTACCTGAATTTTGACACCTGTTTTTTCCTCAATTGCTTTTGCAACTGGATCATCAAAGGTATTGCTTCCGGAGTTTTTGTCAAAGATAGAAATCGTAACTCCGTCTGTTGATACCTCGCCCGATGCAGATGATGCACTGCCGGATGCAGTACTTGATGATGTACTGCCATTTGATCCGCATCCTGCAAGCATTCCCGCTGCCATCAGGACACTCATGCCATTGCGATACTTTTTTGAACTTCATTTTCTTTTCCTCCTTCTATCATCAGCTCTTTACAGATCCGAGCATGATTCCTTTAACAAAATATTTCTGAATAAACGGATAAACCATGATAATCGGAATGGTCGCAATCATCGTAGCAGCCATTCGAATGCTGTCCGGTGTAATGGTCTGTGACGCCTGATTTGCCGCCTGGTTCGCTGATGAAGTCTGATACTGATTCAGAATTTCAACCAAAATGGACTGCATTGTTTTTAAAGACTGTGCATTCGTAAACAAATATGCATCGAACCAAGAATTCCAATGTGTAATTGCAACAAACAGTGCAATGGTCATAATAATCGGCTTGGACAATGGAATTACCATTTTAAAGAAAACTGTCAGATCATTTGCTCCGTCAATTTTCGCCGATTCAAAAATCTCTGCCGGCATTCCCTCTATATAATTCTTTACCAGAATCATATTATAAACACTTACCAGGTTCGGGAAAATAAATACAATGAAATTATTCAGCATTCCAAGGCTCTTTAATACCATATAATACGGAACCATTCCGCCGCCAAAATACATGGTGAAGATAAAGAACAGGTTCAGCTGTTTCCGGAACAGCAGCTCTTTTCTGGAAAGCACATAGGCAAGTGCTGTCGTGACAAGGACCGCCAGCGGTGTACCAATTGCAGTACGAAGTACAGTGATCAGAATGCCATGCAAAAATGTGGCACGTCCCAGAATATCTTTATAACTTGCCAGACTCAGTTTTCTCGGCAGAAAGTAGAGCCGCCGCGCAGTGCATCGGTTGCATCGTTAATGGATACCACAAAAATGTTCCAGAACGGATACACACAGATCACAGTAACTAACACCAGAAAAACCACTTTGAAAATATCAAGAAACCAGTCACTGGCACAACGTTTTCTTTTGATTTTAATTGCTTTTTCTCTCATTTTCCTTCCTCCTAAAACAGTGCCGTATTATCATCACTGAATTTCTTCGAAAGTGCATTTGCACTGATGACCAGAATGAAGGAGACTGCGGATTTAAAGAATCCTACTGCAGTACCGTAAGAATACATTCCGTTTTTCAGACCATAGCGGTATGCATACGTATCAAGTACATCAGAATAATTTAAAAATAGCATCATTAGACATCAACAGCTGCTGCTCATATCCTGTATTCAGAACACCTCCGATTGCCAGAATCAGAAGAATCATAATGGTCGCTTTAATGCCGGAAGTGTGATATGCAGAATCTTCTGCATTCTCTCGCACCATCACATCCGCTGCTTCATACATATCCTGCTGATGCCGGAGATTGCCGCCATATAGATAATCGCATTGTATCCAAGTACCTTCCACGCATTTGCGATCGCGATGATCCACCAGAAATATGGTCCTTTCTGGAAAAACAGAATCGACTCATCGGTTAATCCGAAGAATTTTAACAGATTGTTGATGACGCCGTCTGAAGAAAGGAATGTAAGGAAAATGTTTGCCGCAAATAACCCAGGAAATAAAATAGGGAATATAAGATGCGGTCTGTACAAATTTCTTTGCCTTCTGGTTTCGAACTTCATTCAGGCAAAGCGCCAGAATGATTGGCAGCGGGAATGAGAATAACAGTGTCAGTAAGCTGGTTGCCAGTGTGTTTCTCATGATTTTTGTGAAATCTGTGGAAAAGAAATACTTGAACCAGTCAAGACCGACAAACTGCGAATTCGCCATATCCGCAAAATAGCCGCTACCCTGCGGCGTGTAGTTGATGAAGGACATATACAGTCCTGTCATTGGTGCATAGCAGATCAGAATGACCCATACCAACGATGGAAGCAGCAGTAAAAACAGATATTTCTGTTTCCAGAACCGTTCCGCGAGGCTTTTTTTGTGCTTTGCATGCACGTTTTCTTTTTTCATGCCTTCTCCTTCTTTCTTCTTTTTGTTCATCTTGTACACTCTTGCTGTCTATGTTTCCATTCTAATGGATAGTCTGTCCTGCAACAATCTCACTTTTTTATGATTTCTATCTCGATTTAACGGAGTTTATAATTCTCTTTTTTATTCTGTTGTTTTCTTACGATTTCTGTCAATATCTAACGAAACAGAAACCGGCTGACGGGCAAAATCACCTTTATCAGCCGGTTTCTGTTTCCTTTTCTATGCAAACAATACGAAGTTATTTCTGCTTTGTTGATTTTTTATTCGTTTACTGGAATTCTGACAGAAACTGTCGTTCCATATCCTTCCTGGCTTTCTATTCGGACACCATAATTCTCTCCATAAGCCAGACGAACCCTGTTTGCAACATTTCTCAGTCCATATCCTTCCTCTGAGCGCCGCAGAGAACTTCGCAGTTTAATCAGTTTTTCCGCCTCGATTCCACATCCATCATCTGTCACCTGGAATACCACATCCCTTTCTTCTTTTTGAATTCTGACCGCAATGTGGAGAACTTCTTCCTCTTTTCTCGCATGGTGAATGGCATTTTCAACCAGCGGCTGCAGAAGAAGTTTAATGGTTCGATATGTCAGTACTTCTCTTGCAATCTCATACTCCACCTGTACGCTGTCCCGAAAACGCATCTGCTGGATTTTCAGATAGCTCTGCAGCAGTTCCACTTCTTCCTGGATGGAAAGCACCTGTTTTCCCTTATTCAGGGAAATCCGGTAGAAGCTGGACAAATTTTTGACCGCCTGCATCGTCTGTTTTCCACCTTCCCGCATCGCCAGTGCTGAAATAACCGCAAGTGCATTGTAAAGAAAGTGCGGATTGATCTGTTCCTGCAGCAAATTCAGTTCGCTCGTCTGAATCCGGATTTTCTTTTCGTAATTTTCCCGAATTAGCTCCTGAATCTGATCACTGAGCTGATTAAACGCCAGCCCGATCTGTCCGATCTCATCTTCTCCCATATTTTCCAGACGGTAATCAAATTCTCCCTGTCCCATCCGTTTTGCTGCA
>ENA-OQCP01000048-OQCP01000048.1-human-gut-metagenome-genome-assembly--contig:-NODE-48-length-42635-cov-3.827397_pt1 | contig 42635 bp, 34 predicted proteins | sample MGYA00242760_ERZ504583 | MGnify/ENA primary metagenome ERZ504583 (study PRJEB26092, sample SAMD00036308) | human gut metagenome | host: Homo sapiens | study: EMG produced TPA metagenomics assembly of...
TGCCGTTCCATCATCCTTTCCTTTGCGTACTGCCGTCTCGACATAAAACTCATCTTTGCCCGCGCCCTGTTTATGTTACATTGTCTTTATCGGAGTTATATACCGTTGTCGTTTTGTCTGCCGCAAAGTTCTCGTCTGTACTTAACTGGATCACTGTCGGTCCGTATTTTCTTGAACCATCCCAGTATCTTGTCATATGGATCTTCATCAGATCATACTCGTCTCCGAGATCGAACTGCACGTAACGGGAATGGTTCTGGCTGTCGCTCGTATCTGTCAGCTCCAGATAATTCGCCGTACTCTTCACGCCGTCGTTTACCATGCTAAACGGTCTGTCCGGTTTCTCTGCCACTGCCGTATTAACAGTTGCATCATAAGCGGTAACTTTTACTTTCGGATTGTTCTTTGCAAGAACAACATTATCTTCTGTATCGATCAGATCTTTCACTTCATCATATGCAAGCGATCTGTCGAGAACTGTAATATAAGAAACTTCGTCTTTTGTCAGACCCTGCGCAAATATCGTTTCGCCTTTTGCGATCTCCGGATTTGCTTTATCTTCGCTGTATGTTGAAGCAACCACTTTTCCGTCAAGGTAAAGTTTGATCATTCCGTTAATTTCTTTTACAGCAGAGAATTGATGCTCTTTACCGTCAGCCGCAATTCCTTTCGTCTCGCTTGTGTAGCTGTCGTTTGCTTTATCAACCGTCTTCTGATCATATTTCGATGTGATCTTCATATTGTTAAACTCAAACGTCAGATATCCTTCGCCGTCAATGCCGACTTTATAAGCGCCTTTCTGCTCTGCAAGTACCACGTCTTTTGAATCTGTCTTGATCTTACCTGTTACAGTAAATCCGCCGTGTCCGTCGACAGAGTATTTCGCTTTTGTCGATACAGCTCCGTCTTTCAGATCATCGCTGATCACTCCTGTTATGATGCCGTCTTTAAACGCATCATTCTGCGCGCTTACTTTTGAAGTATTTCCGACAGTATCTTTCACGCCGTCTACACTTACGCTCACTGTCCGGGCATCTTTCAGTTCCTTATCCAAAGTCAGTTTCACTGTACGTCTGTCGGCTTTCAATTCTGCCTTTGTCACTTCGTATCCGTCTACCTTAAACATTCCCGCTTCCGGCGTACGGATCGTCTCGTCAAATTCAACTTCTGCTTCTTTTCCGTTTCCTTCTACAGAAAGGATTTTCGCAGGAGTTTCATCTTTCTCACCAAACTGCAGGATCAAAACTTCCTTCGGATTAAGCGTGTATGTCACTTCCTTGCCATATGTAAGCGGTTCATCTGTCTGGTGTCTCTGATCTCCTACGACAACCTTTCCGTAAACAGTTCCGAGATCTTCTCCGACGCCGATCAGTCTGTCATAAGTTACTTTATAACTTTGTGCTTCATTCTTCGGATTTCTGATCGAGAGAATTCCCTCTTTTCCGTTCCAGCAGGAATATCCGTAAACATTTCCGTCATTCGGTTTTCCGCCGAACATCTGTGATTTCTGAAGAATGTCGAAATTGTCTTCGATCCATTTTGCCGCTTCCGCGTTGATCTGCCATTTATTGTCATCAAACATGGAGTAACTATAATAATACTCCCAGAATGCCGTTCCTCTCGTTCCGAGCATATACAGGTGATTTCTCATCTCATCATCTGTATATTTGATATCCGGTCTATGATAAGCATCGTTTGCAGTCAATCCGTAAACCGGGTCATGGTTATAAAAATATTTGTTCGGAAGCTGCCACTCTCTTTCATTTAAGAAGTTATAATAAGCGTTGTCACGGTATGTAAGCATCGCTTCTTCATCCGTTGCATTAAAGCTATCCGTATAACCTGTATCTCCCGTATTCTGCATCCATACGCTGTTCACCCACTGAACGTGCCACGGACTCGGGTTTGTGTAAGAAGTCATATTAAGCCAAAGGTCTTTTCCCGCTCTGTTGTCACGCATATCTTCAAAAATATCCGTCCATCTCTCGTATGTCTCTGAAATCGTATAAAGCGGATTACCTGTCACATAATATTCGGACTGCTCTGTCGATGGATTTAAGAGCATTCCATCCAGTTTCCAGTAGTTGATATCAAACTTATCCTGATACTCGCAGAAAACATCTTTATTCAATTTCGTCAGATATCTCGCATCAGAAATATTAATATCTCCACCCGATTGATTATTTACAGAACCCAAACCATTACTTGCAATCCAATTCGCAATCGTTCTTTCTGTTCCATATCCGCCTCTTGGTCCAAGCCACAGTCCGAAGTTGGACGCAAGCTGATTCACCTGCAGACTGGAGTTGTAAAGCTCATTCGGAAACTTATTATTAAAATCCCAGAAGGAGCTGTAATTCGTCCATCCATCGTCTACAACATAAGAATCAAGAGGAGCTATCCCGTACTGTGTGAATCCTTTCTCAATCTCGAAGAAACTCTTCTGAATAATCTCGTCCGTGATCTCCTTCATGTTGTCGTACCATGAGTTGTACTGCTGACGGAACTCCGTATCTATTGCGATCGTCTCGATATATTCATAGAAATCGCTCTGTGTCACGCTGTAATCTCTGCTTCGGGCAGCTCCTACGACAGCGTCCCACGTCGTCATCTTTCCGTTTTCGTTTCCTTCGTTATACTCAAACTTATCATCGGATTTCAATGATTTTCCATAGTAGTAACGGATAAAGGAATTAGAACCTTTAATTTTGTTCTCTGTCTCCGGGAACTCACATCCCCAGTACATCGCACCTACATAGTACGGCTGTCCAAGCTCCAGATAATCGCCTTTCATTCCGCCCATGTCAGGATTGTCCGCCATAGTGTCACTGATCGTCCAGTATTCATTCTGTTTCAGATCAGTCTGTGCGATGTTCATATTTTCCAGATCGATATAATCGATCTTCGCTTTTTCTGCCTGCCCTTCCCCAACAGAAATATCGAGGTGTTTTCTCATGAAAGAATCTCCGTCTTTCATCGTGATCACTTCTTTGATCGTGTAATCTACACCTCTTACTCTCTTCGGCTCAAACGTAAACGTCAGCGTTTTCACTCCGTCCTTTTCTGTCAGTTGAGGTTCGCCCTGCACTTTCATTTCGCTCGTCTTAAGCTGTGTCGCGTTATCCACTACAGGGAACGTCGCTGTATCTTCAAAAAAGTCAAATTCCGAACAGCAGGCTACGTCTTTGCTTACATTTGCAGCTGACGGTTCATAACAATCAACAAACTCAATACGAACATACTGCGCTGTCACTTTTTCGTCCAAGTTCACATATGTTTCTTTTTTATTTTCAAAAGAACCTTGACCAACCAGTTTTGCACCGTCTGTTGTTTTCAGAGCATCGATGCTATCCCCGGTATAAATCTTATAACCTTTCACATGCCCGCTCACTGTGGGAGTTCCATTTTGATCCACTCTCTGCTGATAGCGAAGAGACTGGAACGACTTCTGCGAACCAAAATCGACATAAATATTATGCGGATACTCTTTCACCGCTGCATCCACGCCATCCCCATATTTAGAATGATAATATGTATTATTATCACCGTCGAACATCTTGTCTGCTCCGCCATTCGGCGCTTCATTCTCTGCAACGCTGTCCGCCGTTGCCTTCCAACCTGTCGTCTCCAACTTTTTCTTAGGCGCTACGAATCCGCTGTCTTCCCCTTCGGAATTATTGTCAAGCGTGTTGATTATAAACTCTTCACTGCCCGCCTGCGGTGTGAACACAGTCGGAGTTCCGGTACGATAGTTTGTAATCTCTTTTGTTGACAATACTTTGTCTGCGCTCAAACTGAACGTTCTTTTCAGATATTCGTTTCCGAAGACATACGTACCATCGTTCTTCTTCTCAAGAGTTACAGTACCGCTCTTTTTCTCAGGCGTCTGCCCCTGCTCTGCCGCAGTGTCTTCTGCATGAACCGTCTGAGCCATAAACGGAAGAGCCCCGCCGGTTGTCAGCGATACCGCGAGAACCGCAGCCATTCCCTTATGGAACATTCTCTTTTTCATAAACTTCTCTCCTTCTTTTTAAAATGTAATGTACGAATGTGCTCACCACATTACTCCCATCATCTTATAAATGATAGCATTACCCCCCCCCAATAATATTTACACTTTTTATCACTTCTTTTGTATTTTTTTCTTTTTATCTATGCTTTTTGTATAATATGGCTATTTTAGCTTTATTTTTATTGATTTTTTCACATATACACCATCTGATTGATTTGCCAAAGGAAAATATCTTTCATTTTATACAAAAGATGCCTAACCGCAAATGCGGCCGGCATCTTCATAAAACCTGTCTTATATTAATGAATCATACTATTCTTTGTCCGTAATTTCTCCGTGAATTTCCTGAAGTGATTTCACTTCTTTGCTTCCATGTTTCTTCACTGCAAGAATTCCGTTTGCGGCAGCTTTCGCAGCAGCCATTGTCGTCATATACGGAACTTTCTTTTTGATCGCAGCTTTTCTCAAATAGCTGTCGTCATTCTTACTTTCTTTTCCTGACGGTGTATTCACGATCATGTCAACTTTTCCGTTCGTGATCACATCAAGCATATTCGGACGGCCTTCCTGAAGCTTATTGATCTTCTCTGCTTCGATTCCGTTCTCTTTAAGCAGGCTGCAAGTATGGTCTGACGCAATGATCTTGAATCCCGCTTTTGCAAAATCAGCCGCAACTTCCACAACTTCCGGCTTATCACGATTGCTTACAGAGATCAGCACCGTACCTTCAAGCGGAAGCTTTGTCTGTGTTGCTTCCTGAGCCTTATAAAATGCTTCGCCGAAAGATTTGGACAATCCGAGCACTTCTCCGGTCGATCTCATCTCCGGTCCGAGCAGCGGGTCTACTTCCGGGAACATATTGAACGGGAATACCGCTTCTTTTACTCCGTAGTACGGAATGTTCTGCTCTTTTAACGCCGGAACCGGTGAAGGTCTTCCTGTCAGTTCACTTGTCACAATGTCGATGGCAAGCGGAACCATGCGGATATTACATACTTTCGATACAAGCGGCACTGTTCTTGACGCACGAGGGTTCGCCTCCAATACGTACACTTTTCCGTTTTCGATCGCATACTGCATGTTCATAAGACCTTTCACATGCATCTCTTCTGCGATTTTTCTCGTATATTCTTTGATCGTCTTTACATTTTCTTCCGAAATATTTTTAGAAGGAATAATACATGCCGAATCTCCGGAATGTACTCCCGCAAGCTCGATATGTTCCATAACCGCCGGAACAAACGCATGTGTGCCGTCGCTGATCGCGTCTGCTTCACATTCTGTTGCATGTCCGAGGAAACGGTCGATCAAAATCGGACGGTCAGGTGTCACACCGACTGCTGCTTTCATATATCCTACCATGCTTTCCGCATCATATACAACTTCCATGCCACGGCCGCCAAGTACATAAGACGGACGCACCATAACCGGATAACCGATCTTCTCGGCAATTTCAAGAGCATCGTCCACCGTAACAGCCATTCCCGACTCAGGCATCGGAATCTCAAGCTTATCCATCATTTCACGGAACAGATCGCGGTCTTCCGCCAGATCGATAACAGACGGAGCCGTACCTAAGATCTTCACGCCGTTTCTTTCCAGATCTGCCGCAAGGTTCAGCGGAGTCTGTCCTCCGAACTGCGCGATCACTCCGACCGGTTTTTCCTTCTTATAAATGCTCAGTACGTCTTCCAGTGTAAGCGGCTCAAAATACAGTTTATCAGATGTGTCATAGTCTGTAGATACCGTTTCAGGGTTACAGTTGACAATGATCGTCTCGAAACCAAGCTTTTTCAAAGCAAGAGACGCATGTACACAGCAATAGTCAAACTCGATTCCCTGTCCGATACGGTTCGGTCCCCCGCCTAAGATCATGATCTTCGGTTTCTCTTCACTGATCGGGTTTTTGTCCGTTCCGTTATATGTCGAATAGTAATATGCTCTGTCCTGCGTTCCGCTTACATGAACGCCTTCCCACGTTTCCTCAACGCCGAGGCTGATTCTCTTATTGCGGATCTCATCCTCATCCACTTCAAGAATCTGGCTTAAATATTTATCAGAGAATCCGTCTTTTTTCGCCGCGATAAGAGCATTGTCTTCCGGCAAACCTCCCTTAAACGCAAGCAGAGCCTCTTCCTCTTCCACCAGCTCTTTCATCTGCTCAAGGAAATAGTGTTTTACTTTTGTCAGTTCATGGATCTCTTCTACAGAAGCTCCTTTTCTCAGCGCTTCGTAGATAACAAAGTAACGCTCGCTTGTCGCATACCGCAAACTCTTGAGAAGCTCTTCTTTTGTTTTTCCGTCAAAATCTTTCGCATGACCGAGTCCGTATCTTCCTGTCTCCAAAGAACGAATCGCTTTCTGGAACGCTTCTTTGAAGTTCTTACCGATGCTCATTACTTCGCCTACCGCACGCATCTGTGTTCCAAGCTTGTCTTCCACACCTTTGAATTTCTCAAATGCCCAGCGCGCGAACTTGATCACAACATAATCTCCGTCAGGAACGTATTTATCCAATGTACCGTACTTTCCGCACGGAATATCTTTCAGCGTCATGCCTGTCGCAAGCATTGCGGATACAAGCGCGATCGGGAATCCTGTCGCTTTCGATGCAAGCGCGAAGAACGAGACGTTCTCGGGTTGATCTCGATAATGATATCTCTGTCTGTCTTCGGATCATGCGCCCACTGTACGTTACAGCCGCCGATCACCTTAACAGAATCTACTACTTTATGAGATTTTTCCTGCAGACGCTGCTGAACTTCTTCTGAGATCGTAAGCATCGGAGCGGAGCAGAAAGAATCTCCTGTATGAACGCCGAGCGGATCGATATTTTCGATAAAGCATACAGTGATCATATTGCCCTCTGCGTCGCGGACAACTTCAAGTTCCAGCTCTTCCCATCCCAAGATAGATTCTTCTACAAGAACCTGACCTACAAGACTTGCCTGAAGACCTCTGGCGCATACTGTTTTCAATTCATCTACATTATATACAAGACCGCCGCCTGCGCCGCCCATCGTATAAGCAGGACGAAGAACTACCGGATATCCAAGCTTCTCCGCAATCGCAAGAGCCTCGTCTACAGAATATGCAACCTCGCTTCGAGCCATCTCTATACCGAGCTGATCCATCGTGTGCTTAAATTCGATTCTGTCTTCTCCTCGCTCGATCGCATCGACCTGTACGCCGATAACTTCTACGTTATATTTCTCCAAAACGCCCGCCTGCGCCAGTTCTGAGCATAAATTAAGACCGGACTGTCCACCGAGATTCGGCAGTAATGCATCAGGTCTTTCTTTTTTTATGATTTGTTCTATTCTGTCAACATTCAAAGGTTCAATATAAGTAACGTCAGCAATCTCCGGATCCGTCATGATTGTCGCCGGGTTTGAATTCACCAATACAATCTCGTATCCTAAATTTCTCAATGCTTTACAAGCCTGTGTTCCGGAATAATCGAATTCACAAGCCTGTCCGATAATGATCGGGCCGGAGCCGATGATAAGTACCTTGTGGATATCATTTCTTTTTGCCATCTTTCTTCCTCCTGTATTGTCCCATGTTCTCATTTCATTTTCTCAATCGAATATTATACAATAAATTAAGTTTTCCGACAATCCTTAATTTTCACTTTTCTCTCTATATTTTCCTATATTTTTATCCTGTATTCTCATCGGCTTTTCATTTTTTACATTTTTTCCGACTTCCGGCTTTTTAACTTTTCATATTTCTATAAGTTTTCACAGCTTTAACTGTCCGGTTTTTTACATTTTTACAGTTTTTCATCCTACTTCCGCTTTGATTTTTTTACATTTTCACGGTTTACTACTGCTGCAGCCTGCTTAAAACAGAATATCCTATCGTTCCTTTCGGCATATCTACTCCGAAGTTCTCTGCTACAGTCGCCCCTATCACCGCAAACGTCTCTGCTTCCGGAAGCGGACCTCCCGCCTGCATTCTTTTGCTGTATGCAAGGAAAGGAACATACTCTCTCGTATGATCCGTTCCCTTGTATGTCGGATCATTCCCGTGATCTGCGGTCAGGATCAATAGATCATCCTGCGAAAGACATTCCAGCAAAACGCCGAGTTTCTCATCAAACTTTTCGATCTCTTTGCCATACCCTTCTACATTTCTCCGATGCCCCCATAATGCGTCAAAATCAACAAGGTTTACAAAACACAGTCCCGTAAATTCCTCTTTGCACACATCGATCGTCTGTTCCATCCCATGAACGGAACTTCCGAATGATATGTTTTCGTAATCCCTTCCCCGCAGAAAATGTCATGAATCTTTCCCACGCCGATCACATCATTCCCCGCATCTTTCAGAGCATTTAAAACAGTGGGCGCCGGCGGCTTCAACGCGTAGTCTCTCCGATTGCTCGTCCTTTTAAACTCACCTTTTTTCATTCCGATATACGGTCTTGCGATCACCCTTCCTACGCGCCATTCATCTTTCATCGTGATCCGCCTTGCAGTCTCACAGCACCGATACAGTTCTTCCAGATCGAAAGTCTCTTCATTTCCGCAGATCTGCATAACCGAATCCGCCGACGTATACACGATCATAGATCCTGTACGAATCTCTTCCTCGCCCAGCTCTTCTATAATCTCAGTACCGCTCGCGCTTTTATTTCCGATCACCTTTTTCCCACACTGTTTCTCCAGCTCCTTGATCAATTCTGCCGGAAATCCATGTTCCGTAAAAGTCCGAAACGGCTTTTCCGTTTTAATCCCCATCATCTCCCAGTGTCCGGTCATCGTATCTTTTCCGTTGCTCGCTTCCCGCATCCGCATGAAGCGCCCCTCGGGAGACTCGACGCCTTTCATATCTCCGCCGCACTTTAAGTTCAGAAACCCAAGCCTGCGAAGATTCGGAATATTCAAAGTTTTTGTTTTCTCCAAAATATGTCCGAACGTATCCGCGCCTTCATCTGCGAACCGAGCCGCATCCGGCATCGCCCGATCCCGAGAGAATCAAGAACGATTACAAATATTCTTTTATACATTTCCATTATCCCATCTCCCTGTACAACACTCTTATATCTTGCCCTTATTCCCAATAAATCAATACTGTATCCACTTTATTCTTATGAACAGTCTCCCCATTTATACCGCAATTTGTAATTGCTATACTGATGATAATCCAGATATTTCTCCTTTTGAAGTCTTCCGATAACAATGTAAGGCATCACATTCTGAGTCCGTGCATAACTACAGATTGCTTCAAATGTAAAGTCTCCTTTTTGGATAAAACTTGCATAACTCTCCGGTGACAAAAGTCTATCTCTCGCAAAAAGATCTGCTGCCGTCTCCTTATCCACATCACTCCCGTCATCTATAAATTTAATACTTTTACCTATATCTCCATTTACAATATGTCCCAGTTCATGAAATAAAGAAAACCAAAAAATATCCGCAAACGCTCCCCTTATCGTCAAAACCATTTGATACACCCCATCGCTCCGCCGAAAAATATACCCTTGCACAGGCGCTCCTCTAAAATTTTTCACAACAGAAAAATCTATGCCATATTCTCCCAATACAGTTTTCAAATGATTTTGAAAATCCACATTCTTCTGACACATAACATTTTTTATTTTACCTATCAATTCGTTTATATGCTCTACTTCAAACTTTGTTGAAACATTTTGATTATTCTCCAAAATTTGACACAAACGAATCCATGCCCCCAACACATTTCTATTTACCGATAAGTTTCCGGACATCCGAAATGCTCCCCCGGGAATTATTTCATTTAAATTTACCAAATTACTAATCTGCAGAATTTTACGAAGAGAAGTATCGAATCATCTTTATTTTCACGACTAGGCATCATGCCTCTTTCTCTAAAGTATTTCACAATTTCTTTTAAGTCTTCCCTCACGATACGCTCTTCTTCCGTAATCGTCTGTAATTCATTTGCTTCCAAAAGTTCCGCCTCATAGTTCGCCTGAAGATTCAGCCAAAAAGACTTTGGTACTCCGATTGCATACTCTAATCCTCTGGCAAAGTTTGCAGATATCCCTTTCTTTCCGGCAATAACATTGCTTACGTAAGCCGGAGAAACGCCTGCACTCGACGCCAGTTCACTCTGTGTGATTCCACGTTCTTCCAAGACGTCTGCAATCGTTTCTCCCGGGTGAATTATTAAATCACGGGATATACCAATTTTCTTTGCTGCCATGATAATCACTCACTCCTTCCACTTCTATTTCCGTACAAATCATAACCGTATCCTGTTCGGCATTCGGCTCGATAATCAATCTTACATTTGCCGCTACATGCAACGAATATCGAATACTTCGCATCCTTCTAACTGTTCAGGCTTTCCTAATCTCAATTTCAAAAATCTCCAAAACATTCCGCCGCTTTTAGTCTGTCCATATGCTTTTTTATTGTTTTCACCCACTCAAAAGGCAGTTTCTTTTGCATCTTTTTATAATCTTTAAAGTATTTTTCAACTTTTCCATTCGCATATGTTATTTCCACTCAATACATCACCCTCACATTAACCTTTTGGTTAATTTATTATGTCATGTTTTCTTTTTCTTGTCAATCGTTCCTACAGATACTCCGACCCAAACCCAAACGGCAAAAGTTCTTCCAACCGAAGGATTCTATACTTTTCCCTGCCTGATGCCAATATCACCTTGAACTTCTTCGGATCGCAAAATTCTGCCATAACCTGACGGCACACTCCGCAAGGAGGCGTACATACTGTTTCTGAAATATCTTTTCCACCGATGATGCAAATTGCGCGAAACTTCCTTTCTCCTTCGCTCACCGCCTTAAAAAACGCAGTTCTCTCCGCACAATTTGTCGGTGAAAATGCAGAATTTTCTATATTGCATCCGGTATAGATCCTGCCGCTTTCAGCCAAAAGAGCTGCGCCTACTTTAAATCCCGAGTAGGGACTGTATGAATACGCCAGTTGTGCAGTCGCTGTCTCAATTAACTTTGCGATCATTCCCTGCGATAATTCCATTTCACAAGTTCCTTCCGCCGGGTTTTCTTCTTCCGTTTTCACGATTTTTACAATGCGGCTCGTTCCGAGTCTGTCTGCCCCAAGCTCCAGAAACTTTTCCGCGTCTTCCATCGAGGAAATGCCGCCCGCCGCTTTCATCTTCACGTTACCGCCGACATGATCCGCAAACAGGCTGATATCGTCAAAAGTCGCGCCTGCTTTTGAAAAACCTGTGGACGTTTTAATATAATCCGCTCCCGAACGAGTGACGATCTCACACATTTTCACTTTTTCTTCATCTGTCAAAAGACATGTTTCTATGATCACTTTAAGAACTTTACTGCCGCACGCATTTTTCAGAATGCGGATTTCTTCTTCGATCTGATCGTATTTTCTGTCTTTCAGCCATCCGATATTGATAACCATATCGATCTCATCCGCTCCGTTTGCGATCGCATCTTTTGTCTCAAATTCCTTTACGGCAGTCGTCTCGTAACCGTTCGGAAAACCGATCACAGTACAAATCGGAACTCTTCCGCCTACATATTCCGCCGCTTGCTTCACATAACTTGGAGGAATACAGACTGACGCCGTATCATATTTCACCGCATCATCACATACCTGACGAATCTCATCCCACACAGCTTCCTGCGACAGCAATGTGTGATCCACATGCCGTAAAATTTCTTTTTCATTCATATCCTTCATTTGACCGTTTATTTCCTCTCTTTATTTTCCGCATTTATTTTCTTTCACTTATTTTTCCCGCTTTTTCCCCTCATTTCTTTTCTCGCGTTTATTTTCTTTCATTTATTTTTCCCGCTTATCTCCCCCATTCATTTTTCCGTTTTTCTTTTCTCCCGCTCTTTTCTTCTCGTTGTCATTTTCTTTATATGCATTCTACTCTTTTTTCCGTTCTTCGGAAATCAATCTGCGGATCGCGTCCACTGCCACCCGGATCGCCATGTCCGTATCGTGCACTACCGGGTTCTCAAGTCCTGCTTTCTCACGTTCCTGATTCGCGATCACAAGAAAACACGAGCCGACCCGCACCCCAAGCTGCTCGCCACAACAAACAGAGCCGCCGATTCCATTTCCGAGCAAGACAGCCGAGTTGTTTCCACGCCTCCCACTTATGAAGCAGATCGTACCTACCGGCTTTCTCTCCGGTTCATGCTGACCGTAAAACGAATCTTTGCACTGTACAACTCCCGTATGGAACGGATATCCTTTTGATTTAACAGCTTTCACAAGCGCATTCGTCACTGTCAGATCGGGCACTGCCGGAAATTCGATCGGCGCATACTCCCTGCTCGTTCCTTCCATCCTGATTGCCCCTGTTGACACAACGATATCTCCGCTTTTCACATCTGTCTGCATTCCGCCGCAAGTTCCGATCCTGATAAACGTATCCGCACCGCACCTACAAAGTTCTTCCATTGCAATAGCTGCCGACGGTCCTCCTATTCCCGTAGATGTAACGCTTACCTTCACTTGATCGAGCGTTCCTGTATATGTCACATACTCTCTGTTATCTGCAATCAACACCGGGTTATCTAAATATTGCGCGATCTTCACACATCTTTTCGGATCTCCGGGCATAATGACGTACTTCCCGATTTCCCCTTTTGCAGTTTGTATATGATACTGTCTGTTCGGATCTTCCGAATAATTTTTCATCTGCTGTTCCTCCTCACTTTGCCGGTAAAAACAAAACCGCCGCAAAACAGACAGGCTATTTTAAAAATCCCCCATCTATTTTGCGGCAGTTTGCTCTGCATTTTTTACCTTTTATATAATAGTGAACCGCCCACCGGTTAAATCCAATGGGGTTCCGGTTTCAAGTCAGAAGCTGCCTGACATCTTAATACTCAAACACTGCCACACCATAGGCCGGAAGCGGGTATGCGATCGAATACGCCTGACCGTCGCATTCCTTTTTCACCGGTTTGTAAGTAAGCGGACGTTTTTTCCCCTTTTCCTCCGTACTTTTCCTCATCACTGTTCAAAACAAGCTTCAGCGTTTTCCTCGTCGGAACGCCGACTCTGTAATCTTCTCTTTCCACAGGAGTAAAGTTGCAGACGAAAAGCAAATTCTTTTCTTTATTCTTGGAATGTCTTACAAAGCTGTAAATACTTCTGAAAATATCATCCGCATTGATCCACTCAAATCCCGCCGGATCATTGTCCATTTCATAAAGAGCTTTATTGTTTTTATACAAATGAAGCAGATCCCGATACCAGTTCTGAATATCTCTGTGCTCAGGTTCGGCGAGCAGGAACCAATCGATCTCTCTCTTTTCGCTCCATTCTCTAAGCTGTGCAAATTCCTGACCCATGAACAGAAGTTTCTTTCCCGGATGGCCCATCATAAACGCATAGCCTGCTTTTAGGTTGGCAAATTTATCGAACCCAAGTCCCGGCATTTTATTGATCATCGAACACTTCAGATGAACAACTTCGTCATGCGACAACACAAGAATATAATTTTCACTGTATGCATACTGCATCGCAAACGTCATCATATGATGTGCATTTTACGGAAATACGGATCAAGTTTCATGTACTCCGTAAAATCGTGCATCCATCCCATATTCCATTTCAGGCTGAAACCAAGCCGTCGTCTTCGGGCGATCCTGTCACCTTCGGCCATGCCGTCGATTCTTCCGCGATCATCACAGCGCCTTTGTTCCGTCCCAGAACAACCGAATTCAAATGTTTAAAGAAATCGATCGCCTCAAGATTCTCGTTGCCTCCGTATTTGTTCGCGACCCACTGTCCGTCCTGTTTTCCGTAATCAAGATAGAGCATCGACGCAACAGCATCCACACGGAGCCCGTCCACATGGAAATGTTCGATCCAGAATAATGCGTTTGCAATCAGGAAGTTGCGCACTTCCGCTTTTCCGTAATCAAATACTTTCGTTCCCCAATCCGGATGTTCTCCGAGTCTGGGATCTGCATACTCGAATGTCGGAGTTCCGTCAAAATCAGCAAGCCCGTGAGCATCTTTCGGAAAATGCGCCGGAACCCAGTCAAGAATCACTCCTATATTGTTTTTATGCAGAAGGTCAACCAGATATGCAAAATCTTCAGGACTTCCGTATCTTGAAGTCGGCGCATAATATCCCGTAACCTGATATCCCCACGAACCGTCAAACGGATGCTCTGCAATGCCCATCAGTTCTACATGAGTGTATCCCATCTCTTTTACATATTTTACGATCGCCTCGGCGAACTCTCTGTATGTGTAGAATCCTTCATCTTCCCTTCCCGGGTGACGCATCCACGAACCCATATGAACTTCATAGATCGACATCGGATTCTTCTTATGATTCCATGTCTTCCGCGCTTTCATCCATGCGTCATCCGTCCATCTTATACGGGAAAGATCCGTAATACGAGACGCCGTTCCCGGACGAAGCTCCGCATAATTTGCAAACGGATCCGCCTTATAAAGAAGCTCGCCTTTCTGCGTCTCAATACAGAACTTATAAAGCTGTCCTTCTTTCGCTTCCGGTACAAACTTCACATAAATACCTAGAGGCTCCTGACGCTCCATTCTGTCTCTTTCCAAATTCCAGTCATTAAATTCCCCGACTACAGACACATTCTTCGCATTCGGCGCCCATACCGCGAAATAAACGCCCTCCGTTTTGTCGTTCACTACTTTATGTGCGCCTAATTTTTTATAGATCTCGTAATGGTTTCCCTGACCAAACAGGTAATGATCCAATTCTCCTATCTCATAGGCATGTTCATTCGCTTTCATACTTGCCGCATCCGCCGCAGTGTTTTTCGCCGGACTGTTCGCCCTGTTCCGGCTTGCGCCGCCTGACGCCTTTTTCACCGCACTGCCCGCCATACCGCCGGCTGCATGATTCACGATGCCTTTGCCTGCACTTTTTGCCGCGTTTCTGCCCGCACCTTTTCTCCTTGCCATAAAAGCCCACCTCGCCGTTTCCTCATAATAAAATATCGAAGCGTTTCTGCCCGCTTCCGTGATAGTTTCATTATACTTGATTCCGTCCAAAAATAAAGAGAAACAGACAGCTCTTTCCCGCCCGTTTCTCTTGTATTTTGTCTATTTATGCACACATTTTAAATTATAGTCTATTATCGTGCTTCTTTATATATTAAAATCTTTTTCAGAAAGAATAATACGGTCTGACTCGTCTGTATTTCTTCCAAAAACTTTCCGCATCAATTTCTTCGCGGACGCCTTCTGAGAATGACGGATCGCGTCATCCATAACTTCTTTCACTTCCGCAACCGTCACAAAATGATCTTCCCTCTGCAGAGAATCAATTTTACTATACAGCGCAAGAATTCCCATCTCGTCAATGTGATATCCGTTTTCTTTCGCATACGTCTGACCGAACGTAACAAGCTCATCGTTGATGAAAATCGGCACTTCCAGTCTTGATGTGAATTTTTTCCTGAATTCTCTGTTCGATGACAACAGTCTGTCAAGCGGCTTTCTCTGCTCTTCCAAGACGATCAGCATCTCGCCTGTATCCTGCTCCATCGCTTTATTAAGACGCGCAACTGTCTTTTCATTCATTTTGGACGCTTTCTCAATGATCAGAGCGCCGCCGTAAAGTTTTTCGACAATATCGCTGATCTTCTTCTTATTCAGAGAATCTCCTGTCACGATCGCGACCTTGCCCTGACGGATGTCTCTTTGCTTCTGGATCGCTTTCACGACGTCAACGGCAAGAACCGTTTTTCCGTTGCCTTTATTTCCAATGATAAGCAAGTTGCCCGTTCTCGAAGTCCCTTTTCTGTTCGTACAGTTCTTATCCTGCTCAAGCACATCGACAAGCTGTTCGCTCATTCCGCGCACCGGAACAAAGTAAGAAAACAGTTTCTTCTGTTCCTCTGTAAGTCCGGCTCTCGTTCCGATACCGCTTTGCATCTCAAGGTCATATCTTCCATGTACGACAAAACCGGTATCCATTGACAATGCATCCGAGATCTCATCGAGCGGAAGCGGCGCAGTCTTACCTGTCGCAATCAGCTTCGCAGTCTCTTTACGGCTAAGCGGTGTCGTCGCCGACATAATGTCGATCGGCTCGTCATCATCAGGAATCTCTCTGTCGTCATCCTCTCCCGAATAATCAGGATTTACTGTGAACTCATCCTCAATGTCCTGAATCTCTTCCGCGTCATCTTCCCCGAAGAAATACTCGTCATCTGCGTTTCCTTCCGCCTCTTCGATCACTTCATCCGCTTCTTCGTAGTAATCTTCTTCCGGTTCTTCAATCACTTCTTCTGACTCTTCATAGTAATCTTCTTCCGGCTCTTCGATCACTTCTTCTGACTCTTCATAGTAATCTTCTTCCGGTTCTTCGATCACTTCCTCTGATTCTTCATAGTAATCTTCCTCCGGTTCTTCGATCACTTCCTCTGATTCTTCATAGTAATCTTCTTCCGGCTCTTCGATCACTTCGTCTGCTTCCTCATAGTAGTCTTCTTCAAAGTAATCGTCATCCAAATCTTCCTCGAACTCCTCGTCGAAATCTTCGTCAAAGTCATCATCAAAATCATCGTCGATTCTAAGATCCTCCGCAACCTGACCCATGTTTTCGCTTGGTTCTTCTTTTCTCTTAAGATATACTCCTGTAGGTTCTTTCTTTTCTTCTTCCGGCGGGATAATTCCCTCAATTTCATCAATCATACGTTGAATATCCGGCGGTAAAATCGGTGTTGTTTTCTTATTCGTCTCCATAGTATCCCCTTTTGCTGTATCCCCTGCTGAATCTATAACTTCTTCTTGTTCCGATTCGGATGCTCCTTCTGCATCCGTCCCCTCTTCAACCGGCTCATCCTCTCCTGCATTTTCTTCAAATCCCGAAAGGATATCTTCCAAACTGATCTGACCTGTAATCTGATCGTCCTCTTTTATTTCAGCGGCCGCTTCCGCTTGCGCTGCCTCCTCCGCTTGTGCGGCTTCTTCTGCTTGTGCCGCCTCTTCCGCTCTTGCGGCTTCTTCTGCTTGTGCCGCCTTTTCTGCTCTTGCGGCTTCTTCCGCTTTCTCCTCTTCTTCTGCCTGTAATGCGGCGCGGCGTTTTTCCTCTTTCAAACGACTTACCATGTCTATATCTGCAACCGACTCAATCTCTCCGATCGCCTGCTCCAGATCCGCAAGATCTTCTTCATCCTCGATCTCATCTTTTCTTACCGGACGGAATTTGATCTGGGATGTATTTCCCATATCCTTTTCTTTGCCGAATTCCGACTCCTCTTCATCCTCAAAGTCAAAATCCATCGCTCCTGTTTCCGTCAAATCGAACTCCGACTCTTCTTCGTCTTCAAAATCAAAGTCCATCGCTCCCGTTTCCGTCAAGTCAAACTCCGGCTCTCCTTCATCTTCAAAGTCAAAGTCCATCGCTCCCGTTTCCGTCAAATCAGATTCCGACTCTTCTTCATCTTCAAAATTAAAATCCATCGGAGCTGTCTCGTCTTGGAAATCATCTGCCGTCAATTCTTCCAACTCCGGATGAAGAAGTTTTCTCAATGCAACGTCTAACGGCATCGTATCTCCCAGTTTCTTTTTAGCAGGCTGCCTTTCTTCTTCCGGCTCTGCGGTTGTCTCCAGCACATCCGGTCCTTTTATTCCTTCCGGTACGCGCTCCTCCGGCTCATCGACTCCTTCTGCTTCGGAAACATCCGTCGGCAGATATGCGTCTTCTGTCTGCCCGGCATCTTCCGCATCTATCGGCACCTGCTCGTCCTGTTCAACATGATCCTCTGCATCCTCCGCCGGTGAATCCGCTTCTAACGCCTTGATCTCGTCGGCTTCCCACGCTTCCGTATCTACTTCCACCGGGTCGTTCGGCAAAGTGATCTCTCTTACTCCTTCTGAGATCGTTTCCGGCATCATGTCCGGAACAAGTTCCTCCATTCCCTTCGGACTCGTGCGTTCACCTGCTGTTCGGCAGCGAAATCAGCATCGGCAACTTCGGAGTCGGCAGCCATAAGTTCAGCTCCCGGCAAACCGTTTTCTTCTTCCTCCTGCTCGGATTCATCTGCCTCTGCATAAGAAAAAATATCAGGAATCTCCTCTGTCTCCTCGGACGTCCTTGCATAACGCTTATCGTACTTTTCCTGCTGGGAAGGAGTCAGTGGTTTGTACTGCATCTTCAGTTCCATCGCCTTATAGACATACTGCCCCTCGCTGAACCAAAGAATCAAATCGTCACACTCTTCCAGACATTCTGATGTCATACCGCTTCCTGATACAGCTTCGCCAGTTCATATGCCCACTCTTCAATATATTCGGATTTCTTATATTCTTCAAGAGCTTCGATCTGCTGCTCGATCGGCGCCCTCTGCGCGCGGAGAATCTTATATCTTAAAATGTACTGATTCGGGTCTTTCGGCGCGATCTGCATAAACTCATCGTAAAAATCGATCGCCTCATCGACATTTCCCGTCTTAAGAGCCAATCCGCACAGACGCTGATAATCTTACGGCTTCCTTCCGCCCGCTGATATGCAAGCGTCAAAATGTCATATCCCTTCTGATATTCTCCGGTTTTTTCATAAATTTCACTGACGTTTGACAACATCACTGCATTGCGCACGCGCCTCCAGTCAATTTCATCTGCGATCGCCGCCGCTCTGCTGTACGCGCCGCTCTCCATAAGTTCGAGCATCCGTTCAGTCTTTGATTTATATTCGTATTTATCCACCGCATTCACCTCATTAAAAAATAGTTTTGTACAGGGCAGTGTCTTTCCTTCTATGTTTCTTTACATACTATATCTTTCAATATTTTATCATATGCATTTCACAATGTCAAAAAAATGCACCCTCAATTAACATTGAAGATGCATTTTTATAATCTATTTAATTTTTTCATATTCTCTTTATTTTTAAATCGGAGGCAAATATTAGATTCTGTTCCTGTAAGACCTCTGCCATTGTTATTTGATCTGCGGTCGATTTATTAAGACCTGCTTATTAAATCTTCCCTCCTTCAATTAACAAATTCGAGTTCATAACAGTATCCTTATCACATATCACTTACGTTCCTTGTTTCCGGTACCACCACACATATTAAACCCGATATGCACGAATGATAATCTACTCAATGTTTCTTTACACATCTTTTGAAATTCTGCTATATGTGTATCTATATTCAATATGTCTGCAAATGTTAAATCTTTCTGATCTCTATCCGGACTTCCAACTCTCCGATCAATTCTTTCGTTATTTTTATTCCGGATCATCTATCCTTGAGCAAAGGTCTCTTCTCCACAGGAACTTACACTTGCCGTACCACTAACATATTGATGATTCACTGAAATCACGCTGTCCATTGGTCTTTCCCTCCTGCTATCCGTTTATTTTTAATCTAATCGGGCAACTGATACGATGCCTTCTTAGTTAAATATCCTTTTGAGATGCTTTTGTTTTTATTTTGTTGTATCTCTTTTGGATGTCTTTATAATATCACCTGAGTTTTATTTTGTCAATACATTTTTATAAAAAACTTTAAATAATTACATTTTACTTTTATATTGTATGAATTTTCTGACAATGTTGCTGTCTCTGCAAAAAAGAATAAGGCGTCCGTTACCGAACGCCCTATTCCATAAAAGCTTAAATGTTTACTGCCTTAATCAAAAGACAAGTTTTCACTATGCTCTTTTTCTTCTAACCGCTACATAAGCAATTACCGACATTCCCGCAAGTACAAGCCACAGAGCTACATGTGCCGTATCTCCTGTCTGTACGCTTCCGCCCTGTGACGGAGTTGACGGAGTCTGCGGATCATTCTTCGGCGGAGTCTGTGTCTTCGTCAAACCTTCTGCCGCTGAATTCAACTGTGCCAAAACAGCTTTTACCTGATCTGCTGTTGCAGCCTCGTTATCCAAGATTGCCTTAGCAGATTTCAGAGCGTTTTCAAACTTCGCCCAGCTCTCTGCTGTGTAACCGTCGTTCTTCTTATCTTTGTACTTGTCGTAAGCTGCCTGAAGCTCGCTCTTATCAACAGACGGTTTTCCGGAAAGCTTCAATGCTACGCGAGCGTCTCTTAACGCATTAAGCGCTGCGTCTACCGCTGCCTGATCACTGTTGCTGTTGTCTTCCACGATTGCTTTTGCCGCTTTCAGCGCATCTGCATATTCTTTCCAAGAATCTGCTGTATAGTCTGCCTCTTTCAGATCTTTATACTCTTCGATCAAGCTTTCAATGCATCTGTGTTTCCACGCTGTACAAGCGCTGTAACCGCATCGTTCAACGCTTTTGCTGCTGCATCGATCTCCGTCTGATCTTTGCTGTCTTTCAGTACCTTTTCTGCATCTGAAAGAACTGTTTTCATTGCTTTGTAAGAATCTGTTGTGTACAAGTTCGCATCAGCTGCTTTCGCTGCATCGATTGCTGCTTTTAACGCCTCTTTATTGATCTGCTCTACTTTTACTAATGCTGTATGAGCATCTTCTAACGCTTTCTTCGCTGCGTCTACCGCTGCCTGATCAAGATTGCTGTTGTCTTTCACAACTTTTTCTGCCGCTGTCAACGCATCTGTGTACGCTTTCCAGGAATCTGTTGTGTAGTCTGCCTCTTTCAGACCTTCTGCTTTATATTCTGCGATCAAAGCTTTCAACGCATCTGTGTTTCCACGTTCTACAAGCGCAGCAACCGCATCATTCAAATCTTTTGCTTTCGCATCGATTGCCGCCTGATCCTTACCGTTTGTCAGAAGTTCTTCTGCTTCTGCAAGAACTTTTTCCATTGCATTGTAAGAAGCTGTTGTATATGCGTTTTCGTCTTTTGCTTTTGCCGCATCTACTGCTGCCTGCAGTTTGCTCTTATCAAGCTGCGGATCTACCGGAGCTTTTACGAGAGCTTCTTTTGCCGCTTTCAATGCGTCTTTCGCCGCATCTACTTCTGCCTGTGTCTTATTGCTGTTGTCTGCCACGATTCCATTTGCAGCTTCAAGAGCTTCTTCGTATTTCACCCATGTCTCATGTGTGTAATCCGCTTCTTTCAGTTCTTTGTACTCTTCAATAAGAGCTTTCAATGCATCTGTGTTTCCGCGTTTTGCCAATGCTGCATGTGCATCTTCTAACACTTTCTTCGCTGCATCTACCGCCGCCTGATCGCTGTTGCTGTTATCTGTTACGATTGCGTCTGCCGCATTCAGAGCAGTCTCATAAGCGCTCCATGTAGATGTTGTATGATCCTCTGCTTTCAAATTCTCTTTTGCGTACTGATCGATCAAAGCTTTCAGATCTGTTACATCTCCGCGAGCAACAAGTCCTTTCACAGCTTCAGTTAATTCTGCAACCATTGCGTCGATCGCATCTTTTGTACCGTTTACAAGAAGCTGTTTTGCTTCTGCAATTTTAGCTTTTACCGGCTCTGCACTTGTTACTGTACTTGTTTCAACTTTCTTCTCTGCGTCTGCGATTGCTTTCTTCAGAGCGGATGCATCTACAAGTTTAGCTTCTGCGCCTTCCAGTTTCTTAATCATAGCAGCTACTTCTTCCTGTGTCTGTGCTCCTGTCGCCACAAGATCATATCCTTCTTTAAGAAGAGCATTAAACGCTGCTGCGCTATCTGTTGTTGCGTTAGACGTATCTACCGCTGACAATACGCTCAATCTTTCGATCAAGGCTGTAATGTCTACGCCCGGTGTCTCGCCTTCTTCCGGTTTTGTTCCGTATACTTCAAGCTCTACAACATGGTTTGTTGTTGTGTCATTGTTTGCTCTTCCGTACATGTAAACGCGAACAAACTGTGCTTTCGTTCCTTCCGGAAGCGTCCATGATTTACCCTGTGCAGTTTCTGCATAGTCTTCATCGAATTTTTCCGGTGCTTGTGTATACAGTTTATGAACATTCTGATCATCCGCATTATAGACGATTGTAGCTTTTCCTTCTGCAAAGTCTGTTTCTTTTTCTGCTACAGCTACTACTGTATCGCCATATGTTCTACCATCGCCCCAGTAACGATACAGTGACAGAGAGTTCACATCACATACAGCGCCTAAATCAACCTGCATATAAGATGATTCACGTCTATTGTCCGCACCGAACTCGGCATAGTTTGAACCAAAATCAGTTTTGTTTCCGTCAACAGCCATAGACATCGGTCTGTCGCCGCCTTTTGCTGCATCTGTGTCATCTGCCGTCCATTTTGCCGTTACATTTGCATCCTTTGCAATGTTCTTTGCTTCTACTTTCTCTCCATAGATCGCAAGATCACCGACTGTAATATACTTATTTTCATCAGTTGCTTGCCAGTGATAAGAAGACGTTCCACTGATACGTACATATCTAGCTTCCTGTGCCTCAAATGTAACTTCTGCCGGGAAAAGTGTCTGATCATTCTTATTCACAATCTTGTCCGAAAGATCAAGCCCGTTTTCTCCTGTTACCGAAGTCCATGTATCCTCTCCGTCTTTTCTAATTTCTACAATCAGATTCTTAATATTACCTGTACAATGCCAGTAGTTCTTTGCATCATTATAATAACGCGGTGTGTAGTCAACCTGATCCAATTTATACGTCGCACCCAAGTCAACTTGCAGCCATGCATTATCGCTGCTTACAGTACCTTCTTCCACTTTCTGACTTGTCCAGTATGTCGTGTTATCTCCATCTAAGACTTTATCTTTACTTCCTTCGCTCGTCTCAGAAACTGTGATCATATCATTTGTAAGTTTAAGTTTCGGAAGTCCTTCCTGCTCTCCGAGATTAGCCACTTCATTATAACCGTATGCGATATCATATACTGCCGCCGCTGTCACACCTTCACCTGCTGTGATCGCAGCTTTCTTAACTTCATGAAATCTGTTCTTTTCATTATAAGCAGATCCTTCCAGTGTTCCGTCTACATAAAGTTTCAGCATACCGTTGTTTTCTTTCACACCTACTACTTTATGCTCTGCTCCGTCATTGATTGACTTGCCGGAAACTGCTGTCGCACCATTCAGTGTGAAGGATGCTTTTCCTTCTGCTGTTACTTTCAGTTCGTACTGACCATTCTGGCTTACGAGTGACTTATCTGTTGCCGTTGTGTTTACAGCCGCATATACTGTGAATCCATTATTGGAATTCAGTGATCTGTCCGCTGCTGCAATTTCTCCTGCTTCTGCAATCGCTTCTTTTTCAACGATCACACTGTCTTTGTGATATACAACAGATGCAGCTTCAGTAGCTTTGTTGCCCGACATGTCTTTAATATCCTGCGGAATTACTTTTACTGTAGCTTCGTTTGCCGGAGCTTCTGCTAATACGATATGATATGTTGTATCGTCTGCGCTCTTCTTAATAGAAGAAACTTTTGCGTTTTTCTACTTTAAAGAGGTTTCCTGATACTTTCTCATCGAATTTTACTGTAAGTTCTTTCGCACCGTCTGTCATGATTCTGTCGATCTTCGGCGCTGTTGTGTCTTTTTCTGCTGAAACACGTAAGATACGCACTTCGTTCGGTTTCAAGTTCACTGTGTATTCTTGACCATACTTTAATGTACCTGTCTGAGCAGACTTATCGGAAAGAAGATAGCTGTGCTCTAAGTAGTAGTTTAATGTGCCTGCACCTTCTGCAACGCCCATTGTACGGTCGAATGTGAACTTGATTGTCTTATCTGCATTTGCAGATGGGTTACGGAGTGAAATAATTCCGTCCGTTCCGTCGAAACATGAGAATCCGTATGCTTCTGCCTGCGTTTGGTCTGACAGATCTCCGTTACTCAGTTTTGTAATATCCGGTTTCCCTCCGATCATCTTGGAATTTTTGAGCATATGATAGTTTTCTTCTGCCCACTCAAGGAATTCTCCTGTGATCTCGTATTTTCCATCTGTCATAATACTGTCAGAGTAGTACAACTCCCAAAATGCCGTTCCACGAGTAGACAACATGTACAGATAGTTCTGGAAATCTTCATCTGTAGCAGTATTAACTGTCATTCCTGTTCCTTCTTTTCCGTAAATCGGATCATGGTTGTACAGATTCTGAAGCGGGAACTGGAACTGATGATTCTTCAGGAAGTCATAGTAACAAGCGTCACGATATGTAATCTGCTTATTCATCTTTGTTGTTCCGAAAGATGCATCCTTCTGATCATGTACGCACTGAATCCATACAGAGTTCGCCCACTGTAAATACCACGGACTCGGGTTTACATAACATGTAAGAGAGATCCAGAGTTTATTAATTCCGTCCTCTTTTTCACTCTGACGAACCGCTTCCATCAGATCGATCCATGCTTCCCACAGATCAGTCACATGATACATCTGGTGATAACCGCCTGTCATATGGTGATTAGACTCACTGTATACCGGAACGCCGTCTGCTCCGCCTAAATTGTTGAAATGATTATACTGAGCAGTATCTGCAAATCCATCCCATTTCCAGTAGTTGACATCCCAATCTTGCTGCCATTTAATCGCCATCTTTTTAAAATTCTCTACATATACACGGTCTGCAACGTCGATAGAATGTCCTGCTTTACTTCCTTTTTGTGCCCTCTCAATAATATTTGCTAATGTAGTGTAGAAGTTATATCCGCCTCTCGGTCCAACCCATACTCCAAAGTTACTTCCGAACTTCTTAACAAGTTCGCTGGACGGTGTCAATCTCCGGGAATTTCTCATTAAATGTCCAGAACCTTCGGTATTCTCTATTGCTCCCGATTGTGCGTGTGACCCTGCTCCTATCGAACCATCATTATACGCATTCCATCCATCATCTACAACGTAAGAATCCAACGGACGAACTTCTGCTTTATTCAACTCACGATCAATTTCAATGAACGAAGCCAAAATATTTTCATCACTGATCTTCATCATGTTGTCGAACCATGAATTGTACTGTGTACGGAACTCTGACGGAGTTGCGATTGACTTGATGTACTCGAAGAAGTCTGCCTGAATAACTTCCTGCTCTGTACTTCTTGCCGCACCTGCAACTGTCTGCCATGTCACATACTTATCGTCTGTTGTCAACTGATTATCTTCTTTCAGTCTGCTGAACGTCTTACCACTGTAATAACGCATAAATCCTGTTCCGTTTACGATCTCTGTATCCGCTGCCGGGAACTCACATCCGAAGAACATTCCCTGAATGTAGATCGGCTGTCCGAGGTTCGCTTTGAACTCTTCCATCTGAACAACGCCGCCTTGACCTCTCGGAATTGTCCACTGTGCATCGGACTCTGCCACTTTCAGAGACTCAAGGTCGATATAGTCGATCTCAGCATCTGCCATCTTGTCATCCGGCACGTCGATCTCAAGGAATTTACGCATGAAGTGATCGCCTTCGTACATTACGATTACTTCGTCGATTGAATACTCTACGTTTTTGTGAGTGTACGGTTTGAAAGAAAATGTTACTTTCTTACCTGTTTTCTCTTTACCGTTGATCGTTGCCGTTGTATCTTCGACTTTGACTGCCTCATTGCCGTCTTTCAGCTCTAAATCGCTTGTCTCAAATGCACGGTCATCCGTATCTACCGGAGCTTTATCTGCGTGGAGATTAAATTCTGCTCCGCCGGCAAATCTTTCCCCATTGTTTGAAGATGTTGCTACGAACTTAATCTGTTTCGCAGTACATGCTTCTTTCAAGTTTACATAGATCGGGTTCGTACCATTATATTCAAATTCGCCTTCTGCGATCGGCTCTCCCCAATCTTCGGATTCATAATCAAGTTTGTTTTCTGCTGTTGATGCGTACAGCTTGTACCCCTTAATATTTCCGTTTGTGTTTTCTCCTTCTTTTCTCGGTGTATAAGAGAAAGACTGGAATGTCACATCTTTTCCGAATGTGATTACTACATTATGCGGATAGTCCTGATCACCTTGTCCAGTCCCCCCCCCATAATTTGAATGCCAGATACTCTCTGTTCTTCCATCTAACAAGTTAGATGCCGGTCCATCTGAGTCTCCGCTCGCATTCTGGTAGCTGTCTGCCGTTGCTGTCCAGCCGTCACGGTTGATTGCCTCTAAGGTAATCGATCCTTTTTGCTCTTTCGTTGTCTTAACAACGAATTCTTCACTTCCTTCTTGCGGAGTGAAGGTTGTTCCTTCTCCACCAGTTCTTTTGTTCACAATTTCAGTCGTGGACAATTTTTTGTCCGCTGTTGAAAATGTTCTTTTGATGGCATCGTTTCCGATTGTAACAGTATTATCTTTCTGCTCAACGGTTACTTTACCATACGGAACTGCAGTTTCATTTTCTGCCGCTCCGGCAACTGATGTTGTGGAGAAGACGCTCGTCACAACCATAGCTGCTGCGAGCGCTGCACTGAAAAATTTCTTTTTCATAATATTCTCTCCTTTCCCCGTGAAATTGTTATGTTTTTCACAGTCTGCATCTATTTTATGATAACATATTCCCTGTCATTTCGGTACATCCAATATCCTTTTCGTGATATTTACTTAATTTGTGTCAATTTAATCAATGTTTTTTTAAGATTTTATCGGTTTTTCTTAAGAATTCTTCTTTTTATTTTCCGCAATTTATTAAGACGACTATAATATCCTGTTTATGTCAGGAAATAAAGGGAATCCTGTAAATAACACTTAAAGGAGTTGCATTATATATGAAGAAACTCATTTATCCGGCAGCGCTTATTCTGCTTTTTATTATATTGACAACGACAATTCTGCCTGCCGACGCCGTCTACGGATCGAATACGGACTGGTTTTCCCAGCATGCCGCTCTTGCGGAAACGATCCGTGACGCCTGCGTGGAACAGCACACGCTTCTTCCCGACTGGATCGATCTCGGAAGCGGAAGCAGCGGATATCAGTTTTCTTATTATGGATTTTTAAGACCTGATATTCTGATCGGATGTCTGTTTCCGCAGATTCCTATGGTTTACATCCTGATCGGCTATATGCTTGCACTTTATCTCGCTTCCGTTCTTTTATGTTATATGTGGCTGCAAAGCGAGGATATTTCCCCGTTCTTTTCCTTCATCGGAAGCGTTTTATTTTTGACTGCGGGATGTCTTTTCCATATGCATCGTCAGATCATGTTTGTCAATTATCTGCCGTTTTTGATCCTTGCTTTTTTGTGCGTGAAGAAACGTAAGTTTCGCTTTCTCCCTCTTTGTATGCTTCTGATCTGCCTGCACAGCTTCTATTTTGCGATCGCCGCATTTGCCGCGATCGGCTGGTACTGGCTGAGAACGGAAAAAGAGACATTTTGGAAAGATTCGTTTTTCAAAAAATATATCCCTTCCGCCGTTCTTTCCGTATGCATGGCGGCGGCGCTCCTTCTGCCGACAGGACTTGTACTGATGGAGCACAGACGAAGCGGCGGCGGATTTTCTCTTTTGAAAATATTAGAGCTTTTCGGACCGAATATCTCTATGAACGGCATCTTGTTTAACGAATACGGACTGGGGCTTACATTGATCTGCTTTTACACGATACTTGCCGGATTAAATAAAAAAAATCCTGCCAAAAAAGAATTCTTTCCTGACAGCGTTTTATTTTTATCTTTCGGATTGTTCGGTATCTTTTCTTACATTTTAAACGGAACGCTCTACGCCAGACCGAAGATACTTATTCCGTTTCTGCCGCTGTTCATCCTGCACTGCGTACGTTACTTAAAATCAGCGCACACCGAAACAGACCGCGTTTCATCGTATCCGCTCTATCCGTTTGCCGTAATGCTTCCGCTTGGTCTGCTCTGGTTCAGTCAAGTTCAGTTTCCGTGGATTTTGATCGAACTTGGTATTCTGTTTTTATTTTGCCTGATACAAAGACGGAAACAAAACCTTATTTTGCAAATGTTTAAAAATCCCCGCATTTTTGCCCGGGTAGAATTACTCGTCTATCTGCTCATACTGATCGCCCCGGTCGGTATGTATATTACAACTGCCAGAAAGGAAAACTGGGTAAAGAAAGCAGATGTTTCGGCAAAAGAAACTTACACAAAACTTGCGGAAATTCCGATGGATCCGCTCTATCATTTTGACAGCCTGACCGAACCGCTTGCAAACGGAAACCGCGCCCCAGAAGCGAAAATAACAAGAAGTTCTATGTATTCTTCTGTGACAAACAGCGCTTACTCCGACTTGTATTATGACGTGCTGAATACACCGATCCGAATCAATAACCGGATCGCGCTGCTTACTTCCGATAATCCGTTCATGCTTCATCTTCTTGGCGTTCGGTATATCGAGACAGAAAAAGATCATATTCCCGCCGGGTATACGCCTCTGTATTCTTCGGCAAAAGACACGGTGGTCGCAGAGAATAAAAACGTGCTTCCGAATGTTTATTTTACATCGGATACAATCTCTGAAAAAGAGTTTGACCGTTTCAATCAAATCGAACAGTTGGAAGCGATTTCCCGCAAAACCATAATAGAAAACACTTCCACTGATACGGACAGCGACGTTTACCTCCCCGGAAAGTTTATCACTCCTTTTGCCCCGAAACTGTCGGCAGACGCAAACTTCCCGATAGTTTGACTATCAAAAAGACTGCCGATAAGTATGACATAATCTCAAAATGTCAACAATCGTTGACATTTTATGTTGAAAATACAGGCTTTGGCAACATTTTGTTGCTTTCTTTCCAGGTGGATAATAAAACGATCGATCCTGTTGTCATCGACATTAACAACATACGCAATAAGCTTTCGGGACTATTTGCGCCTTACCCAAACGGAAACAATACGTTTCACTATCAGTTTTCAGCGGACAGTGACTCGGGTATGACAAAACTAAAGGTTACTTTTCCAAAGGGTCATTTCACTGTCAGCAACGTACAGTGGCATTTATGTAATAAACATATTTTCGACGACGAGAACACAATTACAAAAGCGGTCTGTGACAGCAGAACCGAACGCAGCGCCTTCCTTTCAGGCACGACTGTTTTTTCCGGAAGCATCCATGCAGAAAGCAACGGGGTTCTCGCGTCTGCGATTCCGCGGCAAAACGGACTTGAGCTTTACATCGACGGCAGACGCACAGATATTATCCGCGTAAATAAAGCTTTTGCAGGAGCACATATCGAAAAGGGGACTCATAAGATCGAATTTCGATTTTCTCCTCCCGGAAAACAAATCGGCTGTATCATCAGCCTGATATCTCTGTTGTGCTATTTAAGTTACCTGATTTTTACATTTGGAGTCTTTACTTCAAGAAAAACACAAAATATTACAACGGCTCACCATAAAAACGCGCTGTAAGAAATTCACTATAATCATTATAAGAAAGAGGGAACTGACTTTGAAACGAATTTACTTAAGCAAAGAACTGCTCACTTACATCATTACCGGAGGAATCACAACCGGAGTTAATTACATGTTATACGGACTTTTTCTATTTTTTCACGTTCCGTATATTGCATCTAACAGTATCGCATGGACAGGCGCGGTTATCGCCGCCTATGTTCTGAACAGAAAATGGGTCTTTCGGTCAAACAGACGGATTCCCGAAGAGTTTTTCTCCTTTGCTGCTCTACGATTTATCACACTGCTCGTCGAAAATGTTCTGCTTTGGCTTGCCGTCGATCAATTATCACTTTCTTTGATCGGCTCAAAATTAATCGTAAGCGTCGTAACCGTGATCGGAAACTATGCGCTCTGCAAATACCGCGTTTTCAAAACTGCCGCTCATGGGCAGGATCAAAATATGATCAGAAAGGAGCTGCTGCCATATGACAATCAAAAATAATCCTGCTGACGATGTGATCAGCATTATCGTTCCGTGTTTTAATGAGGAGAGCGTTCTCCCCGCTTTTTACAGCGCGGTTTCAGACGCCGCATCCTCGATCGAAGGCGCTGTCTGCGAATTTCTTTTTATAGATGACGGAAGTTCTGACCGAACGGCAGAGATCCTTCAGCATTTTACAGAGAAAGACGAGCGTGTCCGTTTTCTTACATTTTCCAGAAACTTCGGAAAAGAAGCCGCCATGTACGCCGGACTTCAAAATGCATCGGGAGACTACTGTGTATTTATGGACGCCGATCTGCAGCATCCGCCCGCTCTGCTTAAAAACATGTATCACGCTGTCAAATACGAAGGATACGACTGCTGTGCAGGACTTAGAGAGGACCGAACCGGAGAAAATCCGATCCGCACGTTCTTATCCCGCTCTTTCTATCACTTGATCGGGAACGCATGTCATCTCGATATGGGAGACGGAAAAGGTGATTTCCGAATGATGAACAGAGCTATGACGGACTCTATTTTGGAACTCAAAGAATACAACCGCTATATGAAAGGGATCTTCTCTTTCGTTGGATTTGATACAAAATGGATTCCGTTTCACAACACTGAGCGCGCCGCAGGAAAAACAAAATGGAATTTCCGCTCGCTGTTCCGCTATGCAATGGACGGAATGTTATCATTTTCTTCCGCCCCCGCTTCCCTGCCCGGCTTCATCGGCATGTTTCTCCTGATCGCCGCCGTTGTCACAGGACTTGTTTCCGTTTTCACCGGACATAAAGCAAACTGGATCCTTCTGCTTGTCTGCCTGATCCTCGCGTTGAACGGCATACAGATGATCTTCCTGTCACTGCTCGGACAATATATGTCGAAAGATTATATGGAAAGCAAGAAACGACCGATCTATATTATAAAAAAGAAAGGGGGGTTTTAACCCCTCCTTTTCTACGACAGCTCTAAGTTTCCTGTATAAAGCTGATAATACGTTCCTTTCTGTGACAGCAACTCATCATGTGTTCCACGTTCGATAATACGTCCGTGTTCCAGCACCATGATCGCATCGCTGTTTCGGATCGTCGAAAGTCTGTGGGCGATTACAAATACTGTACGCCCTTTCATAAGGTTATCCATACCTTTTTGAACGATACTTTCTGTTCTTGTGTCAATAGACGATGTCGCTTCATCCAGGATCAGTACCGGCGGATCGGCAATGGCAGCTCTTGCGATCGCAAGAAGCTGACGCTGTCCTTGAGACAGTTCTTCTCCGTCTCCGCTCAAGCGCGTCTCATAACCTTTCGGAAGCATTCTGATGAATCCGTCTGCATGAGCCAGCTCTGCTGCCTTATAAACTTCCTCATCTGTCGCATCCAGTTTCCCGTAACGAATGTTTTCCATAATCGTTCCTGTAAACAAATGTGTATCTTGAAGAACGATACCAAGCGATCTTCGCAGATCAGCCTTTTTAATCTTGTTTATATTAATATCATCATAACGGATCTTTCCGTCCTGAACATCATAGAAACGATTGATCAGGTTTGTGATCGTTGTCTTTCCCGCTCCCGTCGAACCGACAAAAGCAAGTTTTTGTCCCGGCTTCGCGTACAGAGTCAGATCATGAAGCACCATGTGGTCTTCCGTATATCCGAACGTCATATCATAAAATCTCACGTCGCCTTTCAGCTCCGTATATGTCACTGTGCCGTCTGCCTGATGCGGATGTTTCCATGCCCACAAGCCTGTTCTTTCTTTACACTCCGTAAGATTTCCCTGTGCATCCTTCTTTGCGTTTACAAGAGTAACATATCCTTCGTCTACTTCCGGCTCTTCATCCATCATATTAAAAATACGTTCCGCACCTGCAAGAGCATGATGATTGAGTTAAACTGCTGGGCAATCTGCATAAACGGCTGAGTAAAGCTCTTCGTAAACTGAAGATAAGACGCCATCACGCCAAGCGTAATGTTTCCGATGCCGAGTACCGAAAGCGCGCCGCCCAGTACAGCAGTCAAAACGAACTGTAAGTTTCCCATATTTCCGATAACCGGACCCATGATACTTGCAAACGTATGTGCCTTTGATGAACTGACGAACAGACTTTCATTCAGCTGATCGAATTCTTCTTCCGAAATCCGTTCATGGTTAAATACTTTCACGACCCGCTGTCCCGTCATACGCTCTTCCACAAATCCCGTGATATTTGCCAGATCAAGCTGCTGCCGTACAAAGTATTTTCCGCTGTTTCCTCCGACCATTCTCGCAACAGCCGTCATCACCCCGATCATCACAACGGCGAGAACTGTCAGGATCGGACTTAAAACAAGCATCGCAATAAATGTGACTACGATCGTAAGAGCCGACATAAGCACCTGCGGGATCGACTGATTGATCATCTGACGAAGCGTATCCGTATCGTTTGTATAAAGGCTCATGATCGAACCGTTTGTATTCCGGTCAAAATAACGGATCGGCAGTTTCTGCATATGTTCAAACATCTCGTCGCGGACACGTTTCAGCACGCCCTGCCCGATCACGACCATAAGTCTCGTGTAAATGAAGGAGCAATTACGCCGCTCAAGAAAATACATGCCAATATACCAAGCGCCTGATACAGTTCTGTGTAATCCGGACTTTTTTGCCCGATCAGCGGGATAATATAATCATCCAGCAGAAACTTCAGCGACAATGAGACCGAGATCGTCGCAATCGAACTGACAAGAATACAGATCAGTACGATAATAAACTGTACTTTATATGTTTTCGTCACATATCCGAGTAGACGTTTTGCTGTTTTTAATGTATTTTTATTCAACGACGGTTTTGTCGGTTTCTTTTCTTTACTCACTGTCCTTTCCTCCTTTCATCTGTGATTCATATACTTCCCTGTAAATCGCATTCGTTTTCAGCAATTCCTCTGATGTTCCGATTCCGCTGATCTCTCCTTTGTCCATTACGATAATAACATCCGCATCCTCTACCGAAGAAACTCTCTGCGCAATGATGATCCGTGTCGTATCCGGAATCTCTTCTCTGAAAGCCTGACGAATCAGCGCGTCTGTTTTCGTATCTACCGCGCTTGTCGAGTCGTCCAGAATAAGGATCTTCGGCTTTTTCAAAAGCGCCCTTGCAATACAAAGTCTCTGCTTCTGACCGCCTGACACATTATTTCCGCCTTCTACGATCATCGTCTCATATTGATTCGGAAACTCTCTGATAAATCCGTCCGCCTGCGCCAGCTTACATACGCGTTCTACTTCCGCATCACTTGCAGTTTCATCACCCCAACGGATGTTCTCATAGATACTTCCTGTAAAAAGTACATTTTTCTGAAGAACGACAGACACCTGATCCCGCAAAGCTTTCAAATTATAATCCCGCACGTCTGTTCCGCCGACTTTCACTGTTCCCGACGTCACATCATACAGTCTCGGGATCAACTGCACGAGCGTTGACTTAGCGCTTCCCGTACCGCCGATGATTCCGACGATCTGACCGCTCTTTATATGAAGGTTACATCTTTCAGCGAAAGATTGCCTCCCTCTCCCGCATAACTGAAGTTCACATGTTCAAATTCGATATCTCCGTTTGTAACTTCCGTAACTGCATCCGCTTTGTCTTCCATTTCCGGTACTTCATCCAAAACTTCGTTGATACGTTCCGTAGACGCTTCCGCGATCATGATCATAACGAATACAAACGACACCATCATAAGAGACGTCAGTATCTGAAGTGCATAGACGATCACACTTGTCAGCTCTCCTGTAAGCATATCTCCGCTTATGATACTTTCGCCGCCGATCAGCACCATTGCAAGAACGACTATATACATAGTAAACTGCATCGTCGGAGAGTTCCAGGCAACGATTTTCTCTGCTTTTGTAAAAAGCCGGAATACAATACCCGAGATCTTTCCGAATTTTTCAACTTCATGGTCTTCCCGAACGTACGCTTTCACGACGCGGGCTGCGTTGACGTTTTCCTGAACGACATTATTCAATTCGTCATATTCGTCAAACACCTTGATAAAATGCGGGTGCGCTTTCTTTGCGATAAAGATCAAAAGTCCTCCCAAAACCGGAATCGTGATCAACATCATAAATGCGATCGCAGGACTGATCGTCACCGTCATGATCAGGGACATCACGATCATGATCGGCGCTCTTGCGAGCAGACGGATCGTAAACATATACGCCATCTGTACATTCGTAATGTCGGTCGTCAGTCTTGTCACAAGACCCGGCGTTGAAAAATGATCGATATTACCGAATGAAAAATCTTGTATTTTATAAAAAATATCATGTCTTAAATTTTTAGCATATCCCGAAGACGCTACCGCCGCAAGCTGACCTGCCTTCGCTCCGAAAAAAAGCGCTACGACCGCAAGCAGTACGAGCAAAGCGCCCAGCTTTATGATATATGCCATATCTCCGTTCATGATCCCCACATCAATAATCTTCGCCATCAAAAGCGGAATGAGAACTTCCACAAACACTTCCGCGGCTACAAGAACAGGTGTCAGAAACGATTGTTTCTTATACTCGCGCACTGAGCGCAGTAATTTTTTATCCATCTTTTCTATTAGCTCCTCTCTCTACTATTGATTTTTGTTTACATGCTGCTTTCTTTCCCCCGAACTGTTTCCCTCCCGGCACAGTTTCCTTTGATCGGCTTTGATCACACTGCGCCGGCTGCCGCCGGCTTTTGTTTTTCGGTACAGCATTTTTCATCTTCAAACAAATTGGCGGAAATCAGTTCCAGCGTTTCTATACAAACCGCCATTTTTTCATCAGGTATCCCCTGACGGATGATTTTTTCCGTACGATCAATGTTCATCAATACATGTTCTCTGACTTTTTCCGCTTTCTCTGTCGGCACAATCTTTTTCAGCCGCGCATCCCGGTCTTCTGCTTTCCGCAAAATAAATCCGTTTTTTTCTAAAAGCTGTAAGATTCCCGTCGCTGTGGATCTCCGGATCTGAAATTCCGCCTCAACATCCTTCTGGTAAATATCCCTGCTCATTGACTGAAGCAATATGTAATGAAGTACATGCCTTTGCATATTTGTCAAAGAATCCTCTTCCTCATGACAATTCATTCTCCGCTTCAGTTGATGCGAGATCCGATTGATGATCTTTCCTACGTCACACCGCTCTTCCATAATCCATCCTCTTCTCTTTCTGATTTCCGTATCCGCATTTTTCGTATTGACTTTTCCTTTTTTACGAAGTCGTTTGACCTCTGTATTATGCACAAAATTATAATAGTTCGGGTGCTAACAATATAGTATATGTAGCAAAATTTTTAATGTCAATCCTTTTTTCTGTATTATTTTTCAATTTTCTGTATTATTTTATAATTTATACTATTTTGACGAATTTTTTACTATTTCGCACAATAAAGTATGGCATTTTCACGAATAGAATTGTATAATAAAGGGGAGTAAATTATAAGGGAGGACTCAAGCATGAAACAAAATAATATGTTAGCCATGATCTTGGCCGGTGGACGCGGTTCCCGTCTTCATGACCTGACCCAGAAAGTCGCCAAACCGGCTGTTTCATACGGCGGAAAATATCGGATTATTGATTTTCCACTCAGCAACTGTGCCAACAGCGGAATCGACGTTGTAGGCGTATTGACTCAGTACGAATCCATTCTTCTCAACAGCTATGTAGCTGCCGGAAGACGTTGGGGATTGGACGCGAAAGACAGCGGCGTCTATGTACTCCCGCCCCGTGAAAAATCAGATGCCAATCTTGATGTTTACCGTGGAACTGCCGATGCGATTTCACAAAACATAGACTTATCGACACGTATTCTCCGGAATATCTTCTTATTCTCTCCGGCGACCATATTTACAAAATGAACTATGCAAGGATGCTCGCATTCCACAAAGAGAGTAAAGCCGACGCGACAATCGCAGTCATTGAAGTTCCGATGAAAGAAGCGAGCCGATTCGGTATCATGAACACCGATGAAACAGGACGCATCGTAGAATTTGAAGAGAAGCCGGAACACCCGAAGAGCAATCTTGCTTCCATGGGTATCTATATCTTCAACTGGAAACTGCTTCGCAAAACGCTTCTTGCCGATATGAAGAACGCGGATTCCAGCCACGATTTCGGAAAAGACATTATCCCGGCGCTTCTCAATGACGAGAAGAAGCTCTGCGCTTACAAATATAAGGGATACTGGAAAGACGTCGGAACGATCGACTCCCTCTGGGAAGCAAACATGGATCTTCTTGACAAAAACAATGCACTTGACCTGAACGATCCGGCATGGAAGATTTACACAGAGGACGTAACTGCTCTTCCGCAGTATATCGGCGCCGACGCTGTTGTTGACCGCGCTTTTATCACACAAGGCTGCGTTGTCAACGGTAAGTTAAAAATTCTGTCCTGTTTACAGGAGCAAAAGTTGCCGAAGGAGCACAGGTTATAGACAGTGTTCTTATGCCGGGGGCAGAAGTTGCCGAAGGAGCTGTCGTTACACGCACGCTCGTTGCAGACGGTGTCAAGATCGGTAAAAACGCCGTTGTCGGAAGCGCTGACAGCAAGAATATCGAACTTGTGGCAAAACGTGTAAAGGGGGATGAATAATATGAACAGAGCTTTTGGAATTATAAATTTTGCCGGAAATCATATTAAAGTAGACGGTCTTCAGGATTTTCGTCCTGTCGGCGCTTTCTCTTTCCTCGGACGTTACCGCATCATTGATTTTCCGATTTCTAATATGAGCAACAGCGGAATTGACAATATCGAAGTATTTATCAGAAGAAAACCTCGCTCCCTTACAGAGCACCTCGGAACAGGCCGCCATTACAACATCAACTCAAAACGCGGCAGTCTGAATATCATGTATACAGAACACGGTCAGATCGGCGACATTTACAGTACCGACATTACCGCTTATATGGAAAACATAGAGTGCCTCGAGGAGATGCCTCATGAATACGTTGTCATAGCTCCGAGTTATATGGTTTACAAAGCTGATTACAGCGAATTTCTCGACGCTCATATCGAATCCGGCGCAGACATCTCTATGATGTATCACTCGGTCGATAACGCCAAAGACGCTTTTTTGAACTGTAACGCTTTGAATATCAACAAACAAAAAGGAGTTCTTGCAATCGAACCGAATCACGAAATGCGAAAAACCGCAACATTTCCATGGATACATATGTTATGAAAAAAGATCTCTTCATCGAACTTGTTCGCAAAGCAAGCAAAAGATCATCTATGTACACGTTTGCCGACATTCTTGATGAAGAATCCGAAAATCTTGATATTCGTGCGGTATCCCACCGTGGGTTCTTTGCGATCATTAATGATTTTAACGCATATTATCAGGCAAATATGTCTCTTGTAGACTGAATAATGCCGGAAGTCTTTTCGACAAAGACTGGCCGATCTACACGCACACGAACGATTCCTGTCCGACTCAGTATTTTGAAGGAAGCAAGGTGACTTCTTCTGTTGTTTCCAATGGATGCCTGATCGAAGGAACAGTTGAAAATTCCATCATCGGAAGAGGATGTGTTATCAAATCCGGCGCTATTGTAAAGAATTGTATCATATCTGCCGATGTTGTTATCGGAAAAGGCGTTCATGCGGAAAATCTCGTCGTAGATAAACATGCGCGTCTCATCCGCGGAAAACGTATCATCGCCGCTCCTGAAAAACCGGGATATGTAAAACGAGGCGATAAACTTTAAGTTTTAAAATAAATGAATGTAAACCTTCAAGATTTTCCCTCTTGATTATTCAGGGAGTACATGGTCGAACATGCGTCATGTACTCCCTGCCCCTTTTTCTGGATTTTCTCCATTTTTTCCTGTATAATGATCTGTATCTGAAACTGCTTACATACACCCGAAAAGGAGTACGAACTATAATGTTAAAATCTTATATCGCCTTCGATCTTGAAACAACAGGGTTAGATCCGATGAACAATGAAATTATAGAAATAGGCGCTTTAAAAGTCAGAGACGGAAAAGTCAGCGAACGCTTTATGGAATTTATCAAACCGCAGGAACTCATTTCGCCCGCCATCACAGGCCTAACCGGTATATCAAACGATATGGTCGCATCTGCTCGTCCTGCCCGTTCTGTTATCACAGACTTTATTGATTTTTGCGAAGAAGATATTCTCATAGGTCACAACATCATCTTTGATTACAGTTTTACAAAGTGTACGGCTGCCCGTGAAGGACTTCCGTTTGAAAAAATGGGAATCGATACTTTAAAAATCGCCAAAAAAGTGCATCCCGAACTAGAATCCAAAAGCCTTAGCGCTTTATGCGAACATTATAAAATAGAAAATAAGGCAGCCCACCGCGCTTATTTTGACGCGCTTGCAACTGCCAAATTATATCAGACGCTCTCCCATTATTTTGAACCTGACAATCCAAAGACGTTCAAACCGACACAGCTTACATATAAGATCAGGAAGCCTCAGCCTGCCACACCAAAACAGCTTGCTCTTCTTGAACGTCTGACAAAAATAAAAAAACGTTTTCTCATAATACAGAAGCGTTCTCTTGCAATGCAGAAGCGCTCTCTTATAATCCGGAAACGCTTTCACGAAGCGATGCTTCCAGCTGATCGACAGATTACTGAAAGGGAATTGATTCTTACATTTTCCACATATAATCTTCAACTATTTCAAACGGCGCAGGTCCGATTTTCAGCACAGCCGAATGAAATTCCTTTTGTAAGAAATCTTTTCCTTTCTCGTCAACCCACATTTTCTTTAATTCAAGGAATTCTACATACCCGATATAGTATTTCAGATAGTTGGCAGGCGAACCGAGGATCAGCTTATAGATTTCGCCGATGCATCTTTATCTGTAATCCCGTAGTTTTTAAAAAATGCTTCCGTATCTTCGACGCTCCACCCGTCATAATGGATTCCGATATCCGCAAGGGCATAAAGCGCCAGTATGATAGAGGCGTTTTTCTGTAAAAGGGTCGCCTGCTCTTTGGAAAGCCCCATCAGATAATAACTGCCCATTTCCGCATAAGTCGCCCATCCTTCCACATATCCGCCGAAATCAAGAAGACTTCTGATTGGATCAGGATGCGTACTTTCATAATAAATCGTCTGATAAAGATGTCCCGGATATCCTTCATGAGCAAGTGTCGTAAAAAGCGTCATATCGTTTCCCATGCGCGCCCTGTTAATATAGATCACGTTTTGCTGTGAATTATCGATCGCGGGTATCATGTAAAACGCAGGACTTAGATGTTCCTCCATTGCCTCCGGAACATACTTTACTTCCAGCTTTGTCTGAGGCGGTTCCGGAAACGCAGTTTTCGATCCTTCTTTTAACTGTTCCAATATCTGCTCTGCCTTTTTATCTGTGATCACCGCCGCAGCTTCCTTAGCTTCCTTTGTTGTCAGACCGAGCACTTGCTCCATCGCCGTAAGATCTTCGTTTATCTGTCTGCGTGTCAAATCTTTTAGTTCCTCTACCGAACGTCTTGAACCGGTTGACTGCCGGGCAAGAAGTTCGTAATATTCCTTCCCCTTCGGAAAATATACAAGACCTTTTTCATTTTTACCCGATCCTTTGAGCTGTTCCAGTTCCTCCGTCATACGCTCATACGCAGGAAACACATAATCGGATATTGCAAGTGCATTTTCCTGTATGTAGTCACTTTTTTCTTTCTCTGTCAATGTATTTAATTCCATTACTCGATCTGCAAACGTCGAATACAAGTAATTTCCGTTCCCCATTTCCAAAAAGGCGCGGCACTGCCCGATCACTGTTTCCACCGCCTGATCCGGCATGAACAAACCCATCTCTGCCTTTTTCTTTTCAAATATCATGATCTCTTCAAAATATTCTTCCGTCTGTCTTACAAGCGCCAGATATACTTCCACATCTTCCTTATCATAAAAACGATATTCTGATAAAACTACCGGAAGCTGTGTCTGCACTCCGCTTACAAGCCCGAGCGGTTCTTCATACATTGTATAATCCGCGCTCTTTTTCATCAGCTTTAACCGATAATTTAAAATGTCATATGTAATCTTATTTTGTACGTTAAGATCATCATAGTTGAATCCAAGAAGAGCCTGACGCATATTTTCCGCCGCCGCCTTGACTGCTTCCGGCTCTCTTTCAAACTGACCGAATGTAGCGTCAGTTGCTTCAATCCCATATTTTTCCGGCGCTTTAAGCGTATAATGCAGACTCACTGTATTTGCCGACACTTCTTTGCAGAATAGTTCCGCCGTGTATTCTTCAAATCTTGCATCTTCACTTTGCCTTTTTCCTGCGCTTTTCGCACCTTTTGCTCCCTGCTTACTCTCCATTGAGCATCCGCCCACTGACGCCACAGAAAATACAAGTATTATAACGAGCAAAAGATTCAAAATTTTGAAATATATTCGTTTCTTTTGATTATTATTTACTTTCTCTTTGCCGTTACATTTCCATATCGGCATAATAACCCCCGAATCTTCTTTTACTGCATCCTATGTTATATCCGGCCTTAATATACATTGCTTTTTCTTATTTTAGGAATGGATCTTCCTGCCGTACATATAATCAAATAATCCGTACATTCTGTAAAGGAAGGTTTATTATGCAGCTTCTCGTCTATATTTCAAACTATATTGTTCCGTTCCTTATACTAAGCATCATCGTTTACGGTCTGTCCGCAAAGGTCAATGTTTACGAAACATTTATCAAAGGAGCAAAAAGCGGTTTTTTTACAGTCGTTCGGATCATGCCGACGCTTATCGGACTTATGGCGGCCGTCGGAATACTCCGCGCTTCCGGGTTCCTTGATTTCATTTCCGGTCTGCTTGAAAACTTTACCGGAAGGATCGGTTTTCCCGGCGAACTCGTTCCGCTTACTATCGTAAAAATGTTCTCTTCGTCTGCAGCGACAGGACTCCTCCTCGATATTTTCAAACAATTCGGCACAGACTCCCGTCTTGGTATGATCGCATCGATCTCGCTGTCTTGTACAGAGACAATCTTCTATACGATGAGTGTTTACTTTATGACTGCCGGAATCAAAAAATCCCGCTACACGCTCGCCGGTGCGCTTATCGCTACATTCGCGGGACTTGCCGCAAGCGTCCTCCTCGCATAACCTGAGCAGCATCTAAGTGCCGGTTTTATTTAAGGCTTTGAATATGGTTCGGTTTAAGACTTGAACGTCGGTCCGATTTAAGATTTGAGTATGGCTCGGCTTAAGACTTGAACGTCGGTCCGATTTAAGATTTGAGTATGGCTCGGCTTAAGACTTGAACGTCGGTTCGGTATTTGAACATCGGTTTTTGTTTAGGATTGTAGACCGAGGCGCTTTATGCTAATATATTACTATAATGTGATCATGGAGGTGTTTTTATGGCAAGTGTGACATTAGAACACTTATCGAAAATTTACTCAAACGGTTTCGTCTCCGTCAATGATGTCAGTCTTCGTGTTGACAACGGCGAATTCATTACTCTTCACGGTCCCAGCGGATGCGGAAAATCTACGATCCTCCGCATGATCGGCGGATTAGAGGATATCACTTCCGGTAAGATTTATCTCGGTGATGAATTATTAAACGATATTTTGCCGCGTGACAGACGGCTTGCGATGGCGTTCCAAAATTATACGCTTTACAAGCATTTTAACGCCTACGACAACATGGCGCTCGGTCTGCGTCTGAGGGATTTTCCCCGCAACATTATCGACAGCCGTGTAAACGATGCCGCCAAACTTCTCGGGATTTCAGGAGTTCTGGGGCAGAAGATCAAGGCGCTTTCTGAAAGAGACAAGCAAAAAGTCGCTCTCGGACGCGCGATTGTCTGCCAGCCGAAAGTCCTCCTCGTAGACGAAGATTTTGCGCGTCAAGATCCTGAACGAAGAAAAGAGATGCTTTGTGATATTCTCGAAATTAACGAAGAACTTAAAATTACCGTCTTATATGTAACAAACGATCCTTTGGAAGCCCGCACATTAGGCAAAAAGATCGTATTTATGAAAGACGGCAAAATAACCGATATCGGATAACCTCCGGTATCGGTTATTTTTTAGTTTCCTTCACCACTTTTTAGTTTTTCAAGATAGTTATAAATTTCTCTTTTCTGCACTCCTCGATCTTTTGCGGTTTTCTTCATCGCTTCTTTTTTATCGATTCCCTGCGACAGATAATACTCCATATGTTCTTCGATCGACAGATTACTCCACTTCTTTTGCTCTTCCTGCTCGATCTCTTCACGGCTCAATCCTTCAATTACAAGAACGCACTCCCCTTTCGGAAGATTTTCTTCATAATAAGAAACCGCTTCCAAAAGAGTCGATCTATACACAGTTTCATGCCGTTTTGTCAGTTCCCGGCATACGCTTACCCGCCTGTCGCCGAGCCGCTCTCCCAGCATCTTCAATGTTTTGATAAGACGGTGCGGAGCTTCATACAAAACGATTGTCCTCTGTTCCTTTTCCAGACAACTTAAGACAGCTTCCCGCTCTTTTTTATCTGATGGCAGAAAAGCTTCAAACGCAAATCTTCTTGTCGGAAGTCCCGAGATCGTAAGTGCAGACACACACGCCGAAGCTCCGGGAACAGCAGTAACCGTAATCCCTTCTTCATAACACATACGTACAAGCTCTTCTCCCGGATCGGAGATCCCGGGCGTTCCCGCGTCTGTAATAAGCGCAATATCTTTTCCTTCCAAAAGCTTCTCTATAAGCACTCTTCCTTTATCAAATTTATTGTATTCATGGTAGCTCGTCATCGGCGTTTCAATCTCAAAATAATTCAAAAGCCTAATGCTGTTACGTGTGTCTTCCGCCGCGATAAGATCTGCCTCCCGAAGCACTCGAAGAACTCGAAATGTAATATCTTCTAAATTCCCGATGGGCGTCGCACACAAATAGAGAGTTCCTGCCATCTTTCCCTCCTGTTTTTCTCTTCGTCTCTTTTTGTTTTCTGTTTTCTTTTCTTGTTGTCTATTTTTTTATTTCTTTATTTGTTTTTTCATTTCTTTTTTATATCTTTT
>ENA-OQCP01000050-OQCP01000050.1-human-gut-metagenome-genome-assembly--contig:-NODE-50-length-40862-cov-5.690635_pt1 | contig 40862 bp, 41 predicted proteins | sample MGYA00242760_ERZ504583 | MGnify/ENA primary metagenome ERZ504583 (study PRJEB26092, sample SAMD00036308) | human gut metagenome | host: Homo sapiens | study: EMG produced TPA metagenomics assembly of...
TAAATTTATTATTCCTAGAGCAGTTCGCTTTCACAGATCAGTTAATTCTTCTGTATTCTCTACTACTATCTTCTTTCATCCAGACTGTACTGTCGGCTTCGGAATTACACCGAATCATGCCTTACGGCTCGTGGCTTTACCACCGGTAGGGAATTGCACCCTGCCTGAAGATCTTATTTTATTTTGATCAGCAATTTTTACAATTTACCTTGCTGATGTCTGACAGTATACTCTTAACTTTTATCTCTGTCAAGATTTTTTTCAGGAAAGTAACCCTCTTACCATCTCTGCATTAAATGTCACACCTGTCAGGTGATCTACTTCGATCTGGTACAGGGCATTGGCTGCGATATGCTCTGCTGCCTGTTCCAGATCACGAATACCGCTTGTATTTTTATGCAATTCAACGATGGCATCCAGACCGTCTTCTGTTACTACACATTCTTCTGCTTTCAGGCTCATGCGTGTCAGAACTTTCGGAAGAACGTATTTGGAGAAGATGATCTTCTTCTCTTCTGATGTATAATCCGGGATATCGATCACCGCGAAACGGGACATCAGAGGTGCGCTGATCTGGGACTTATCGTTTGCCGTAGCAATAGGATAAACGCCCACTGTAGGCACCATACATTCCATATAGTTATCTGTAAATCCAAGGTTGTCAAGCAGAGTAAGAAGTACATCTGCAGGGTTTCCGTTGCCCTTACCTGACGCTGCTTTATCAAGCTCGTTGATAATAAATACAAGGTTGGATTCTCCTGCTGCCGAGAAAGCTTCCATGATGATTCCGGGCTTTGCGTTTGCATAGATTCTGGAGCTTCCTGTAAGCTGTTCCGGATCATTGATGGAACTCATGTCCAGAGTTGTCCAAGGCAGTTTCAGAATACGGGCAACTGCATAGGCAATCTGAGATTTACCTGTACCTGCAGGACCTACAAGGAGAAGTCCGTATGCAGGAAGTGTATGGGTACGGTTGATCTGGATGATTGTTTCAATGATACGCTGCTTTACAGATTCCATTCCGTAGAGTTCCTCATCAAGGATCCTGCGGGCTTCCTGAGGATCGATTGCTTCAAAGTAATTGCTCTTCCACTGTACATTCATCATGATGGAAAGTGCTCTCTGAGCATGACGTCTCTCCTCCGGAGATACTTCGTGTGAACGGGCAACTGCAAGGTTTCTTCTCGCCCAGAGACGGATATTATCCGGCAGGTTCTGCCTGCGCAGGTCATAAAATCAGTGATGCTCTGAATGCTTGTCAGCTTCATCTCGTCCCCTGTTTCTTCCTCATCTTCATCCTCAACAATCTCTGCAGGTGCACTGCTTGCAAGAAGTCTCTCGATCATAAACTGAAGAAATCCGTCCTCTGCGGAAAGTTTCGTGCCGCCGCCAAAAGCAGTCTCACGAATCTTATAAACTGCATAACCATTCTCTTTATTCTCTCCTGAAAGGCGCACATTGATATGATTCTCCCCAAGCCATTTCAGAAGACTTACAAATCTTAAATCAATACTGATGATATCTGCACTGAAAACGCCGTCATCTTCTTTAAATTCAAAGGATGTACGTTTGATCGGATTAGTAAAAATACCGCAGGAATGATGTTTCCACTGACGGCTGCTGTTATCCAGGATCATGATCGGTTTCTCAGGGGAAGTCTCCTTTTCATTGGACTGGAACGTAGTGTAGGTACATTCAGACTGTACGCCTGTTTTCTTGTCTGAAGCACCGCTGAAATCAAATACTGGCATGGTAAATACTCCTTTTATCTTATCATGTAATGCATGACATATTTCTATTACACATCTCTGCAATCCTGTCGGAAGCTATTTATTATTCTAGCAGAATCTTTTCTTTTAATCAATTCTGTAAATGTATTTATTGCATAAATATTCAATAAATTATATCCTGATTTATTCCCCCAAAATCATTGACGGTAACATTCGCAGGCCTTATAATAATAGTAACTGAGAATTTCCAGAAACTCTCTGGAAAATCGAAATTTACTTTTAGGAGAGCAAAATGAGCAAAATTATTTTAACCGGTGACCGCCCAACAGGCCGCCTTCATGTTGGACATTATGTTGGTTCATTATCCGAGCGTGTTCGTTTACAGAACTCCGGCTTATATGATGAAATTTATATTATGATCGCAGATGCACAGGCATTAACAGATAACGCTGAACACCCTGAAAAAGTTCGCCAGAACATCCTTCAGGTTGCCCTGGATTATCTTGCATGCGGCATTGATCCTGAGAAGTCCACTATCTTATCCAGTCTATGGTTCCGGAGCTTACAGAGCTTACTTTTTATTATATGAACCTTGTTACTGTAGCACGTGTACAGCGTAACCCTACAGTTAAATCCGAGATCCAGATGCGTAATTTCGAGGCAAGCATCCCTGTCGGTTTCTTCTGCTATCCGATCAGCCAGGCTGCAGACATCACTGCATTCCGCGCTACTACTGTTCCGGTTGGCGAAGATCAGCTTCCAATGCTCGAGCAGTGCAGGGAGATCGTCCACAAATTTAATACTGTTTATGGCGAAACTCTGACAGAGCCTGAGATTATTCTGCCATCCAATAAAGCATGCTTACGTCTGCCAGGTATTGACGGAAAAGCAAAAATGAGCAAATCTCTCGGAAACTGCATCTACCTTTCAGATGAAGAAGCTGATGTTAAGAAGAAGGTTATGTCCATGTTCACAGACCCGAATCATCTTCGTGTGGAAGATCCGGGACGTGTGGAAGGAAACCCTGTATTTATTTATCTGGACGCATTCTGCAAACCGGAATATTTTGCAGAGTTCCTGCCTGAATATCAGAATCTGGATGAACTGAAAGCCCATTATACACGCGGCGGTCTGGGTGATGTCAAGGTTAAGAAATTCCTGAACAAAGTACTCCAGGCAGAGCTTTCTCCAATCCGCGAGAGACGTAAATACTGGGAACAGCATCTTGATGATGTATATGATATCCTCAAAGAGGGAAGCAGGGTTGCTGAAGCAAAAGCTGCACAGACACTTCATGATGTTCGTTCAGCAATGCAGATCAACTACTTTGATGATAACAGCTTAATCAAATAATTATATGCCGGTGGCTACAGCGACCGACAACAATGCGTAAATAAGAAATTCAAACGCAAGATTGTTCAAAAAACAACTTATTGACACATCAAAACAGGTTCAGGCAAAAGCATTCTGCTCACGTCTGAACCTGTTCTGTTATTTCTTCACTGACTTTCTTTTCAATCTATTTTACAGATAAAATCTATCCGATATCTTTCATATCTGATACCATTTGATCTCATTTGCCTCCATATGTAACTGGAAGCTGCTTCCATCACCTCTGTAAACTACTGTATCCTGTGGTTCGTAAGTGTTGTTGACTACGCAGTATTTTCCATTTTTTACGTAAGCATGTACTTCTACATTGTAGTTGGTTGAATACCAGCAGTGAAGTTCTTCCTCTGCGGATGCTGACCAAAGGACTGCACGATAAAGCACACGGCTGTTCTTGAAACTGTATGGAAGTCCACTGATATAAACGCCTCTTCCTTTACCGAAAGTCTTTACAGCCATCTGCACTTCCTGGTCTTTCTGGATTAAGATTTCTGTTTCCGGTAAGGCATAAATGTTCTTCTTACCTTCACCGAAATCAACCTCGCCTTCTGCATCTTTAAGGATGAAATGATCTCTGTGTTCTTCCCAGTTATATTTATCTGTATTCAGGTTAAATCCATGTTCTTCTTCTACTCCAAGTACATCATCTAACTGAATGAATCTGCCCTGCCACTGATGTGCTGCCGGTTCTCCTACACCGATAAATCCACCGCCATTATATACAAATTCTCTGACTGCTGTGATGATTGTTTCGTCGATCCAGTTTTCGCCGCCTGACTGTGCAGTGTCCGCATCTCCCACATTGATCACTACGTCAAATTTCTTCAGAAGATCTTTGTCAGCTTTGATATCATCAAAGCTGATAAATGATACATCAAACGGTGCACCGCTTAATGCTTCTATAATTCCAAAATAAGAATAATTCTGCTTATAATAAATAGCATGATGTACCATGTGGTTACCCCAGGAACGCATTTTTCCCCAACAGTTCAGAACTGCCACACGTTTCACGCAATAGGGAGTTGTTCCCTGAATATTATCATACAGAGTACGGAATTCCTCACATACTTCTTTGATATACTGTACAAAGTCCGGGAATTCAAGGGCAAGTTTCAGATATCCGCCGTAGCCTATTCTCTGGATCGGGCTTCTTAAGATTGCTCTTCTTGCTGTTACCCAGTTCACTTTTGCCTCTTTTACAGGATCTCCTCCTTCATGGAAGGTATCCGGGAAGAAATATGGAAGGAATCTTCCTTCTGTATATTTCACATTTTTAATGTCACTGAACAAGCGTAAGGTTGCTCCGTTTCCAACACTTCCCACTACAGCGTCCAGTCCGATGGATGCAAATTCATCCATAAAAGGTTCCATACCAATCCAGTGATCTCCCATGAACATCATAGCCTCTTTGCCATATTCATGAACAATATCTACCATTCTTTGGCAAGCTTCGCTACTTCTCTTCTCTGGAATGCCTGGAAATCTTTAAATTCTTTAGACGGGATTCTGTATGTATTGTTCATATATCCCTGATCAATGATATATTCCGCTCTGAAAGGATAGCCCACTTCTTTCTCAAACTGCTCCAGAATATATGGGCTGACTGAAGCGGAATAACCAAACCAGTCTACATATCTCTCTCTTGCAAGTTCATCAAATATAAGAGTAAACTGATGGAAAAATGTAGTGAAGCGCACAACATCCACATACTCATGAGTATCCAGGAATCTGCGCAGACGTTCCAGGGAATGAGCTTTTGTTTTTGGCTGGCGCACATCAAATGTAATCTGCGGTTCCACATTTTCCAGTCATTTACTACTGCATTATACATGTGTACCGGATCCCACATGATATATGCAAGGAAGCTTACAGTGTATTCATGAAACAGCTTTGCAGATCTGATCACTACATTACCGGTTTCTTCATCATAGCTCCACAGCTCTGTTGATACCAGTTCCCCGGTAGTACGGTCTATAACTTCCCACCATCTGTAGATATCATCTCTTGTATTCACTGCCAGCATATCCGGATATAAATGATCCATCAGATGAATTTCCAGCTTATCCTCTGTTGCTGTATGGAAGGATGTCATGATATACATCTGCTGGATTTCCTCAGGATGTGCCTTTGCCCATTCATTATCCTTACGGGTTGTATAATAGGTTGCATATATCTTGGAACCAGTATCTTTTAATTCCTTCGGAAATTCTGTTCCGTCACAGTCACGAATCGCATCTGCACCCCATTCATCCAGTATCTCCAGTGTCTGTGGCACTACATCCAGATTGGTTGGTATTGTTACACGACCTTTTTTCATTGTTGTTTGTCTCCTCTCTCTGTATAAACCTGTCTTACTTTTTACTTATCTGACCTGATTCTGCTCTTTCTTGCGCCTTATCTGTCTATAGAATACGTTCTTTCCAAAACATTTTCAATTCTCTTTTTGCTTTGTTTTTTAGAAATCTTGCTGTACAAATCAAATTGTGATATTATATAAAAAATGTTATCGAAAATTTTGAAAGGAATTCTGTTTTTGATTATAATACCCTATATTTTTTTATCTTTCAAAGTTTTTTTATGCATTTAGTCCAATCATAACAACTAAATGCAGAACAGATTCCCTCTATTATTTTTGTTCACTCTTTTGTATTAGACAAAATCACTAAATTATGGAGGAGGAACTTTTTTATGAGTACACATTCTCTTCGCTTCAGCCCTGAAGATACTGCTCCACAGGAGGTCACACTTCTGAATGCATCTTCTTCCCTCTATGAAGGTGACTGGCCAAGCATTCCCCACTCCCATGCATTCACTGAATTATTTTATGTGCGGGACGGACAGGGGGAATTTCTGCTTGAAGATGAAATCTACCCTATTTCAAAAGATGACCTGATCATTGTTAACCCTCACATTAATCACACTGAAATTTCCAGAGGAAACCCACCTCTCAGCTATTTCACAGTGGGCGTAGACGGATTATCTTTCTCTTTTAATGATCAGAAAGAATATCGCATCTTTAACTGCAGAAAAAAGAAAACAGATCTGCTTTTTTACTTTAATGCTCTGTTTCAAGAACTGGATAATCAATCGGAAGGGTACGAAAAATCTGCAGACATATGCTTAATATTTTGATCCTTCAGCTTCAGCGGATCACAGATTCTCCTTTTGAACTGATCACTGCACAACATCCAAGCAAGGAATGTGCACATATCAAGCGATATCTTGATTCTAATTACGGAGAAAACATCTCTCTTGATCATCTGTCTGCCATCAGCCACCTGAACAAGTATTATCTCAGCCATGAATTTACCAAATATTATGGGATTTCTCCTATGAACTATCTAAACCGAAAGCGGATTGAGGTATGTAAAGAGCTTCTGGAAAATACTGATTACGGGATTTCAGATATTGCACATCTCACAGGATTCTCCTCTCAGAGTTATCTCTCCCAGAGCTTTCGCAAATCCTGTGGCATGACTGCAGGAACTTACCGTAAACTTAAGAAAAAAAGAAAGGATCCTATTTAATATCATGCAATACACATTTCCAAACTACTATAAAGAATTTTCCTGCATTGCAGGAGCCTGTCCGGATACCTGCTGCGCAGATGGCAGATCGTGATTGACGATCAGACACTGAAGAAGTACCAGCACTTTAAAGGTCCGTTCCGCAATCGCCTGCACAATGATATTGACTGGAAACAACATGTTTTCCGCCAGTATAACAGACGCTGTGCTTTTCTCAACGAAGAGAACCTGTGTGATATCTACACAGAAGCAGGACCGGAAATGTTCTGCAGAACCTGCAGAAATTATCCTAGACATATTGAAGAATTTGAAGGTCTGCGTGAGATTTCCCTGTCGCTCTCCTGTCCGGAGGCAGCAAGGATTTTACTTTCCCAAAAAGAAAAGGTACACTTTATCACAAAAGAAAAAAAGGCAAAAGAAGAAGTCTATGATGACTTTGATTATTTCCTGTTCACTGCACTTATGGACACCCGTAATATGCTTATAGATATCATCCAGGACAGAGCTGTACCCATGCAGAAACGTCTGTGGAAACTTCTGGCTGCTGCACATGATTTCCAGTTATGTGTAAATAAAAATGAACTCTTTAAATGGGAAGAAATGCGAAAACGACATGAAGATTCCGGATACGGAGATAGATTTTGCAACAAAATTTACTCTCGTATAAATGCAGATAACATAGAAAACAGTTCTGCTGCATCTGCCTGCGCAAATACACCAGAACAATTATTTAAAAAAATGTGGAAAACTGTTGTCCCGGAAATGGAGGTTCTGCGCCCGGGATGGCAGGAATACTTAAAGAATTGTCTGACTCCACTGTATAATGGAAATACAGATCCGCAGTCTGACTCCGGAAATCTTTATTCCTGGCAGAAAAGTGAATTTGATTTCTCTTATCCGGACTGGCAGATTCAGGAGGAACAGCTTCTTGTTTACTGGATCTATACCTATTTCTGCGGTGCAGTTTATGATGATGAGATCTTCGCCAAGGTGAAAATGGCAGTTGTGTGCACCCTGTTCATCCATGAATTAAATGTGGGAACCTATCTGAAAAACAACCGGCAGTTTAAGCTGGATGACCAGATCCGTATCTGTTATCAGTTTCAAGAGAACTGGAACACTCAGATCTTAACCTGAACAGATTTGAAGAATTAATGTCTGAAAAAGAGATTTTCTCCTTTGAAAATCTGCTGAAAATCTGCTGATGCAAATAAAAAATCCAGTTATTATGAGCACTAAATCAATCGGAAGGCCTCTGATGGTCTTCCGATTGATTTTAATAATTAATATTGTCCTCTCATTACTGTATTTTCAGCATATGCCAGAATTCTATCTGTTTTCATTTAGAGCATGTTTGAAAAATCATTTCAACAATCTGTACGCTCTAATCTACGGATCATAGATACCAGATGTCCGGCACAATTTCGGATTTCTTCTTCTGTAAGTTTACCTTCTTTATATGCCTGGCGAATATTCTTATCATCATCCGGATTTCCAGGCATGATAATGTCATTGCCTGCTGCCACACATTTCCATGGAACGCTTCCATCTTCCGGAACTGTTGTGTTCCAGTCTGACATAATTGCTCCGTCAAATCCCCATTCTTTTCTGGCAACTGTCATGCACAAATCTTTGCTGTTCGCCGCATGAATACCGTTGATAAGATTATAGGAAGTCATAATAGAAACAGGATTTCCTTCTTTTACTGCAATTTCAAATCCGCGGAGATAGATTTCTCTGAGCGCACGTTCGGATACACAGGAGTCAACACCCATGCGGTTATCTTCCTGATTATTGCATGCAAAATGCTTGATTGTTACGCCACATCCTGACTTGCTCTGAACACCTCGGGTCACTGCTGCTGCCAGCATCCCTGACAGATATGGATCTTCTGAATAATATTCATAATTTCTTCCACATAATGGATTTCTGTGAATATTCATGCCTGGTGCAAGCCATAGATTCACATGAAATTCTTCCATTTCTTCTGCGATTGCTTTTCCAAACTCTGTCATGAGATCTGTATCCCAGGTCTGTGCCAGTGCTGTTCCTACAGGAAAAGCTGTGCAGTACTGATAATAAGTGTCTGCATTCTCATGGTGTACGCCTGGTTCCAGAATCCCATTTTCCAGAGAGCCAAGAACACCCATTTCATAGATACTGTCTGCCTCTTTATCTACTTCATACCACTGTCTAAGGCGGATACCTGCCGGACCGTCCGCCATAACAAGAGAGGGGATTCCATACTCTTCCAAAGTACCGCAGGTTTCACCTGCTGATCCCGGTACTCGAATCCCTGCTGCACCAAGAGTACTGATATTCTCTGAAATCTTTCCATAAAGCAGAGGAATCAGCTCTTCTGTAGTTCTGTCTTCCAGAACAGAAACAAATCTTTTTTCTTCCTCTGTCAGATTTTCCTGATTTTTTCCGGCATTTTCCGATTTTGCCGGTATCATCGCAGGTTTAAAATAATATTCCGGAACCTGCGCTGTTATCAGTTTTTCCTGTCTCTGCACAGATTTTTCTTTCAATTCTTTTGTCAAATGAATCTGTTCCAGTTCTTCCTGAAGCGGGCAGATTTTATCCATCTGTTCCAGTACTGTATCATCTGAAACTACCAGAACTGCTTCCAGTTTCAGTTTGTCTGAACTGTTTCCGACCAGAATGCCATATTTGCCTTTTTCCACTATCCATGTATGTGTTTTCTCATTGAAAGAAGCCAGTTGTTTCTGTGGAATTTCAACAGTAAGTGTTTGTGTTTCTCCCGGCTTCAGAAGTCTGGTTTTTGCAAAACCTGCCAGTCTCTTATACTCTTTTTCCAGTTCTGTCTGCGGAAGCGTAACATAAATCTGTACCACTTCTTTACCAGCATATTCATTTCCTGTATTTGTGACCTGAACCTCTGCTCTGATCTTACTTTCTTTCATATTTATGCTGCAACACATCATCTCAAACATAGTATAAGAAAGACCAAACCCAAACGGAAACATCACTTTTTTGTCAAAGCTGTCAAAATATCTGTAACCTACATAAATACCTTCTTTGTATTTTTCCTTTTCCAGATTGCCATTCAGATACCCATACTCTTCTGAAGCCGGATAATCCTCGTATCGCCTTGCCCAGGTTGTTGTCAGTTTACCGCCCGGCACTTCTTTTCCCAGAAGTACATCAGCCAGGGCATCTCCCCCTTCCTGACCAAGCTGAGAAATATTTAAGATTCCTTTTATATTGTCTGTCTGTTCCAGAATATCTGTCAGCTCCACAGGACCACCTGCATTAAGAATAAGGATCACAGGTTTGTTCATTTCTGCAAGATAACGTAAATCTTCCTCTTCTCTCTCGCTTAAATAGTAATCTCCCTTTACTTTGCGGCGGTCTTTTCCTTCTCCTGAAATACGACTGATCACATAAATCACCACATCTGCTTCACAGATATCTTCCTCTGCCACCTTACGTCCCAGCGGCATTGCAAAAGGATTCTCTGCATAGGCATCAAAAGGATTATCTACTTTCTTAGCTTCTTCCAGAACTTTTTCTTTCCACGCCTCTCTCGCCTGCTCATAGCGATTGTGATAATCGCTGATCCAGTCTTCGCTTACAATTTTTACTCCTGCTTCTTTCAGTCCCTGATAAATAGAAATATTCTTTCTGTTGTTAACATCTCCAGAACCAATTCCACCCTTTACGGTTTTCTCTGCTCCATACCCAAGAAGTGCAGCAGCTGTATCTTTCTTTAATGGAAGGATTCCTTCATTTTTCAGCAGAACAATGCCTTCTGACGCCGCTTTTCTGGCAAGCTTTCCATGCATCAGTTCTCTCTCTGACGGCTGTTCTTCTCTAGTTCCACTGTAAATCCATTTCTTCATATAATTATACTCCTGTTTTTAATATTATAATTCTCATGAAAAGAACCTCCATAGCATTCTCTCTATGGGGGTTCTTAATTCTCATTATTCTTTTACACCACCAAGTGTTACACCTGCAATAATGTATTTGGATAAAAGCAGATATACAATAATGATTGGCACGATCGCAACAGTGATCATCATGTAAATTTTACCCATATCAAAGTTCATATAATCAGCACCACGCAGAGTTGCAATCAGGATCGGCACTGTCATTTTGCTCTTTGACTGAATGATCAGGCAGGAACGAAGTAATTGTTCCAGGATCCTACGAAAGTAAAGATTGCCTGTACTGCTACTGCCGGTTTCATGATCGGAAGTACAATACTGTTAAAGGTTCTGAATTCTCCGGAGCCATCAATTCTTGCCGCTTCCACAAGGGATAAAGGAAGGGAAGACTGAAGGTAACTGTACATAAAGTAAAAGACTGCCGGAGATGCAATGGATGGAATGATCAGCGGAAGTAAAGAGTCATACATTCCCATCTTTGTGATCAGTCGTAAAAATCCCATTGCTGTTACCTGTGTAGCATAACAAGAATTGCCATAATAAAGGTAAAAGCTGCTTTCTTCATTTTAAAATCATAAGCATATAGACCATAAGCTGTCAAAGAAGAAAAATATGTACAAAGTGCAGCACTGCAAGAAGATACAACAACACTGTTAAGAATACCGCGGAACATCGGGAAACTTCCGTCATTTGCCACATTCTTCAGATTCTCAAGAAAATATTTTCCGGGAAGTGCTGAAAATCCTTCTGCAGATCCGCATGGGAACGTGTTGCATTTACAATCAGAATGTAAAAGAAAAACAGACACAGGAAGGATAAAAAGATCAGCACAAGATGAACAAAAATACTGCGCACACGACCTGATGTATTTGATTTCATAGTTTATCTCCTCCTTCTTTCTTCTTTTGCTTTTTTCTTTGCAGCTTTCTTAGATCCGTCCGGGTCTGTGTCATTTGTCATCTTATATACGATCATACATAAAATACCGCTGACAATAAACAGATATACGGACAGTGCACCTGCCATACCATAGTTCTTGCTCTTTAAGTGGCTGTTCAGGAACATGATCAGAGTCATAGATGTACGGTCCGGATTTCCCTGTCCATTTGTAAGAATCTGAGGAACATCGAACATCTGAAGACCACCGATGATAGATGTGATCAGTGTATAAGCAAGGATCGGACGGATCAGCGGCAGTGTGATATAGAAAAATCTCTTGATACTGTTACAGCCATCCAGTTCAGATGCTTCAAAAATATCCATACTGATACCCATAACAGCAGCCATCAGCATAATTGTTGTATTACCAAACCACATCAGGAAGTTCATAAATCCGATCAGAGATCTGGTTCCGATTACAGAACCCAGGAAATCTATCGGTTTTTTAACCCATCCCAGAGACATCAGAATAGAGTTAATCGGTCCGTTGGTAGAGAACATGGTAAAGAACAATAATGCAAATGCAGAAGCCATGATCAGGTTAGGAAGATAAATAACAACCTTGAAAAACTGCTGTCCATGGATCTTCAGACGCGCATCTGTAAACCAGCATGCCAGAACCAGTGCGATCACGATCTGCGGTACAAATCCGATTACCCACAGAATCAGTGTATTAGCACTGTATTTGAACATATCTGACTTCAACAGACTCAGATAGTTTGCCATTCCAATAAAATTCGGTCCGATTTCTTTAATTCCTGAACGATAATATTCATAGAAACTATAACGTACAGTATCTACCAGCGGAATCAAAGAAAAGATTAAAAAAGTTATAAAAAATGGAAGGATAAAGATGTATCCCCATTTTGCATAGCTGATGCTTTTCTTTTTTCATAGTTCAGCATTCCTTCCTTTACATATTAGCGCCAGACACACATCGCGTTCATGTGTGTCTGGCAAATACAAATGCATCTGTACAGGTTATTTACACCTGAAACTTTTTAACTGTCAATTCAAAAGCGTTTATTATTCAGCCCAGTTAACTTCCTGGATTTCCGGATAACGTTCTTTGATTGCTGTTTCAAAGTTTGATTTTGCTTTGTCATAGTCTACCTGACCCTGGAAGTAATCGCTGAAAGCGTTTCTGGATTAGTTCTACACATCCCTGGTCATAAGCAGAAAGTGGTGCGATCTTGATGTTCTCTGCAACCGGTGCGAAATATTTAAATGGATTCTGTCCGCCAAGGAAGTCAGATGCGAAAGTATCATCTGTTGCAACTTCCTGCATACCACTCTTTGTATTTGTAAAGTCAGAATAATCTTTGGAAATCTTTAATAAATTGTCCTTATTTCCTGTCAGTGCAAGAATGATATCTTTTGCATGTTCCGGATTATCTGTTCCTGTTGCTGCATGGATGTAAGAACCGCCCCAATTGTATTCCTGTGGTGGATTTGTAACAGCCCATTCTCCGTCTTCTCCATCCCAGTTTGGTTTCAATGTAAAGTCAATTCCCCATGCCGGGAAGAGGAATGCAAATACTTTGGATTCAGATCCATAGCTTTGTTCCAGTCATCATTCCACTGACCTTTTACAGTTTTGTTCAGGTATCCTGCATCCAGCCATTCTTTGGAATCTTTGATCCAGTTCATTACCTGCTGGTCTACATTAACAGTTGTTGCACCGTCTTCTACCCATGGCTGGGAAATGCTGTTTCCATACAGTCTGAATGTATCAGCATAAGAAGCAAATGTGTAATATCCTTTTGCTTTCAGTTCTTCAGCTGTAGCTTTTGCTGTATCCCAGTCTTTCATTTTCTTGCCTACTTCTTCAGGATCGTCGGTTCCGAACACATCTTTGGCAATATCACGACGATATACAAGAAGTCCAGGGCAGCACTGCCATGTAGATCCTCTCTGTACTCCATCTGCATCAGATGCAGTTGTTTTTGTAAAGTCATACTGATCTGCAAGATCTTTGTCAGGATCAATTCCAAGATCTGTCAGAGGCATTGCCACATCCGCTGCTGCATCTGTATATTTGTATACATAATCTGTTTCTGATAAGAAGATATCTACCTTATCATCTGCTGATGCATCAGCCTGATTCATAAGAGCTTCATCAAGTTTCTGCTGATAAACACCATCCTGATTTGGATTTATGATCCAGTGAATTTCTGTTCCATCGTTTAATGTTGTTACTGTTCCGTCTTTGGATGTTTCTTTTACTTCAGGATATACTGCTTCCAGACGCTGACGGAATTCATCATTCCAGGAATAAATATTGATTACTTTTCCTTCTTCATCTGCATGTACGATTGTAGCGGTTCCGCCCATTGTACCTGCAATTACGGATGCTGTAAGTAAAACAGCTAATGCTTTCTTTTTCATTAAAAAAGCCCTCCTTTTTCTTTTTTTCTCTTTGTGAGTTTCTTGCCTCACCTGATGTATCAGATTATAGCTTAAGCTGCTTTTCGGGTATATTATAATTTCCACCAAAATGTCAGATTCATGACCTCATTGTGTTCTTTTTATATACAGACAGATTTTGTCATTTAATAAGGAAATCTTTCCTAAAATCATGATCTTTCTGTTTTTTATTAGTATTTTTGTATAAAAAGTACCATTTTTCTATAAATCAGCCAGATGAATATTCGCAACCTGATTCATTACCTGCTCATATATTTTTCTGAAATTGTGTTATTTTATGTCATGATTCTGATACTTACTTCATGTTTCTTATTTCCGAAAGATCTCAGTTCCGATATAATTTCCATACAATATTTATGGAAGGAGAAAAATGTTGAAACATATTAAGTTTATTGATAATCATGGAAGCTTTTGTGTGAACAGACCGGAAAATACCAGTTATCTTTATTTTCCTCTTGCATCAGAAGCAGGTCTGAAAAGTTCCGTCACACCAGTGCTTGGAGGTGACAGCAAAATTGATCAGGATACCTTCCTGCTGGAACCGGTCAGTTCCGAAAATCTTCATAACAATCGTTCTTCCAGAAATTTCTGGATCGTAAAAGAAGGACACATTCCTTATTCAGTAACAGGTTCCTCTGCTCAGCAGGAAGCCGACCGTTTTACTGACAGGCAGGAAGACAGTGAACTAACCGCCGGATTCATGTGGCAGACTTTGAAAAGGACTTCCAGAGAACTTGGGCTCATCTCCACAGTTACTTCTTTTATCCCCAAAAGTGATAATGTGGAGATTATGTATGTGACGGTTGAAAACCAGACAGATACTGTGCAGAAATTTACTGCATATGGTGCAATTCCTGTTTACGGAAGAAGTGCAGATAACATTCGTGATCATCGAAATGTCACTTCCATGCTCCATCGTATCGAGACAACAGAACATGGAATCAACGTCTGCCCCACCATGTCATTTGACGAGCGTGGACATCAGCCAAATCATAAAATCTATTATGTAAATGGCTGTTCCGGAAAGGGAGAAAATCCGATTTCCTATTATCCGACTGTAGAAGATTTTATCGGAGAAGGTGGTACCTATACACATCCACGCACAGTATATGAAGGATATAAAGGAGTTCCCGCACACAGTCTGGCAGCAGGAAAGGAAGCAATGGGTGCTTTCTGTTTCTCATCTTTTACACTGGCTCCCGGTGAAAAAACAGACTTTATTTTATTATCAGGTATTGCCGACAGTAAAGAAGAAATTGAAAATATTTTTGAAAAATACAATACTTCCGATAAAGTAAAAAATGCACTGGAAGAAACCAGAATTTACTGGAAAAAACAGGTTAACGTTGACTTCCACACACAGGATCCTGACTTTGACAGTTATATGAAATGGGTAAGTTTCCAGCCATTCCTGCGCCGTTTATTTGGCTGTTCTTTCCTTCCTCATCATGATTACGGACGTGGTGGACGCGGATGGCGTGATCTGTGGCAGGATTGTCTTTCTCTTCTGCTGATGAATCCTCAGAATGTAGGTGCCATGATTGAAAAAAATTATGGCGGCGTACGTATTGATGGTACAAATGCTACTATTATCGGAGACGGTGACGGCAATTTTATCGCTGACAGAAACGGAATCGCACGTGTATGGATGGATCATGCACTCTGGCCGCTAATCACGACCAGTCTTTATATTAATCAGACCGGAGATATAGAGATCCTTAAGAAACAGGTTCCTTATTTTAAAGATGCACAAACCATGCGCGGCACAGAAATTGATACTCTCTGGAATGACGCATATGGAAATAAACAGCGCACCGAAGACGGTCAGGTATATACCGGAAGTGTTCTGGAGCACATTCTGATCCAGCAGCTTGCCGCTTTTTATGATGTAGGTGTTCATAATATTTACCGTCTCCGCGGAGCTGACTGGAACGATGCCTGGATATGGCAGCAGAAAATGGTGAAAGTGTTGCCTTTACCTGTGCTTATGCGGGCAATCTCCACACTCTTGCTTCCATATTACGCCTTATGGAATCTGCAGGCGAAACCAGTATCCCGCTGTCAGAGGAAATTGAAATCCTGCTGAACGACCAGACAGATATGTTTGACAGTGTATCTGAAAAGAAAAAGGTTCTTACTGAATATGCCAAAAGCTGCAGGCATAACCTGAGCGGCAGAAAGAAAAACTTCTCTCTCTCCACACTTGCTGCCAACCTGATCCAGAAATCCAACTGGCTGACAAATCATATCCGTTCACAGGAATGGATTGATGGCAAAGACAGCGAAGAAGGATGGTATAACAGCTATTACGATAATCATGGAGAGGCAGTGGAAGGTTTCCACCATGAACAGGTGCGTATGATGCTCACGGGCCAGGTTTTCTCTATTATGGGAAATGTTGCCACTGATGCGCAGATCAGAAAAATCGTAAAAAGCGCAGATCATTATCTTTACAGAAAAGAAATTGGCGGTTACCGCCTGAACACAGATTTTCAGGAACTGAAGTTTGATATGGGACGTATGTTCGGTTTCGCTTATGGCGAAAAAGAAAACGGTGCTGTTTTCTCTCATATGGCAGTTATGTATGCAAATGCCTTATATCAGAGAGGCTTTGCAAAAGAAGGCTGGAAAGCATTGCGTTCTCTGTCTGATACAGCTCTCGACTTTGATACCAGCCATACCTACCCGGGAATTCCTGAATATTTCCGTTCAGACGGACGTGGCATGTATCATTATCTGACAGGTGCTGCAAGCTGGTATCTTTTTACCATGATCACAGAGGTCTTTGGTGTCCGTGGAGTTTTCGGAAACCTTTTGGTTCATCCAACTTCTGGCAGAACAGTTCGATGAAGCAGGAACTGCTTCTGTCTCTGTTACTTTTGCAGGAAAACAGTTCCATGTTACCTACCGAAACACAGACAGAAAAGATTATGGTTCTTATCATATCGCCGCTGCGGACTGCGACAAAACAGCAATAGAAATCGTAGAAGATTCCCATATTATGATCTCCAGAGAATTTATTAACAACCTCTCTTCTGATCTTCATGAAATTACAGTAACACTTGCCTGAAAACAATAGCTGCTCAGCCTCCATAAAAGCAGTCGACAGGCAGTTATAAATATTGTTCTAACAGAAAGGATTTACTATATGAAATACGGATATTTTGACAATGAAAACCGAGAATACGTGATTACTAATCCGGCAACACCTGCACCATGGGTAAACTATCTGGGTTCCCCGGAGTACGGTGCAATCATTTCCAATAATGCAGGGGGCTACAGTTTTGCAAAATCCGGTGCAAACGGACGTATCCTGCGCTATGTTTTTAATAACTTTGACCAGCCGGGACGTTACATTTACATTCGCGATGACAGATCATCAGACTTCTGGTCTGCATCCTGGCAGCCTGTAGGCAAAGATCTGGCTCAGTATAAGAGCGAATGCCGTCACGGAATCGGTTATACAAAAATTTCTGCCGACTACAGCGATATTCACTCAGAAGCCCTTTACTATGTTCCTCTTGGAAAAAGTTATGAAGTATGGGCATTATCTGTGACCAATCATTCTGATCACGAAAGGAACCTGACTCTCAGCGGATATGCAGAGTTTACCAACCACAGCAATTACGAACAGGATCAGGTTAATTTACAGTACTCTCTTTTTATTTCTCGTACACTGTTCGAAGGAAACAGAATTACTCAGCAGATTCATGGAAATCTTGATGCAATTCCTGAAAATGAGAACGTAGATGAGAAAAATGTGACAGAACGTTTCTTTGGACTTGCAGGTGCTGAGGTTTCTTCTTACTGTGGGGACAAAAATGAATTTCTCGGAAGTTACCATGGATATGGAAACCCTGAAGGTATTGTCTGTGGTGATCTTGGTAATAAGACAAGCTATAATGAAAACTCCTGTGGTGCTCTCTCCTGCAAAATAACTCTTAAAGCAGGTGAAACCAGAACAATTGCTTTTCTTCTTGGAATGAAACCGTCATCTGAAGCTGCTGAAGTAATCAGATGTTACGAAAATCCGGCTCCAACTGTAGCAGAAGAACTGGAAGCATTAAAAGCTGACTGGAACAGTAAGCTTGATAATCTTAAAGTCAGCACTCCAAGTCCGGAATTTGATACTATGATTAATACCTGGAACGCATACAACTGTTTTATGACTTTCATCTGGTCCCGTGCAGCTTCCTTCATTTACTGTGGACTCAGAAATGGATACGGATACAGAGATACTGTACAGGATATTCAGGGAATCATCCATCTGGCACCGGAAATGGCACTGGAAAAGATTCGTTTCATGCTGTCTGCGCAGGTAAATAACGGTGGCGGACTCCCTCTTGTCAAGTTTACTCACACACCTGGAAAAGAAGATACTCCGGATGATGCTTCTTATGTACAGGAAACCGGCCATCCGGCTTACCGTGCAGATGATGCATTATGGCTTTTCCCAACTGTATATAAATATATTTCAGAAACCGGAAACACTGCTTTTCTTGATGAAGTGATTCCTTTTGCCAACAAAGATGAAGCTACTGTATATGAACATCTGAAACGTGCAGTTGCCTTCTCCCTTGATCACCTTGGACCGCACGGAATGCCCGCCGGACTTTATGCAGACTGGAATGACTGTCTCCGTCTGGGTGCAAACGGAGAATCTTCTTTTGTTGCTTTACAGTTCTATTATGCAATGACAATCCTGAAAATCTTTGCCGAATATAAAAAAGATACAGAATATGTACAGTATCTTGAAGAAACTCAGAAAACATTTGGCGAAAAAGTTCAGGAACTGTGCTGGGATCATGACCGTTTCGTGCGTGGCTATACAGAAGCCGGAGAAAGGATTGGCGAAGCGGCTGCTCCGGAAGCCAATTTGTGGCTGAATCCTCAGAGCTGGGCTGTCATCAGTGGTCTTGCCAGCTGAACAGGGAGACGCTGCACTGAACAATGTATACGAACGTCTAAACACAAAATATGGTGCAATCCTTATGGATCCGCCTTATCATGCGCATGCTTTCGATGGTGCACTGGCAGTTATCTATAATCAGGGTACCAAAGAAAACTCCGGTATTTTCTCCCAATCCCAGGGCTGGCTGATTCTTGCTGAAGCACTCCGCGGTCATGGAGAACGTGCTTTTACCTATTTTATGGAAAATTCTCCTGCTGCGCAGAATAACTGTGCCGAAATCCGTCGTCTTGAACCATACTGCTATGGTCAGTTTACAGAGGGAAAAGCAAGCAAACACTTTGGACGCTCTCATGTTCACTGGCTGACAGGAACTGCTTCTACTGTAATGGTAGGATGTGTGGAAGGTATCCTCGGGCTTCGCCCTGATCTTGAAGGACTTCGACTGTCTCCTTCTGTGCCAAAAAGCTGGAAACACTTTGAGATTGAGAAAGTTTTCCGTGAAAAACAGCTTCATATCTCTGTAGAAAATCCAGACGAAAAAGAATCTGGCTGCTGCAGTCTGGTTCTTAACGGACAGAAATTAGCAGATAATTATATCCCTGAAAAACTTCTTCAGGATAAGAACGAAGTCATATTAACTCTTTAATCTCCCGATATTACCAGATGAAAATAAGCGGCCGGCTTACAGAAAATTTATATTCCCTGTAAGCTAGCCGCCTGTTTTACTTATCTTAATATTTTGATTAATCCTGTTCTTTTTTCAGTTCCGACTCTGATGCGACACAAAGTTCTTTTTCTATATCCCAGTGTATCATATAATGTTCATCCCTGTATTTACCCGGTGTCATTCCCGTAACTTCCCGAAACTGCTGGATGAAATGACTCTGGGAAGAAAAGGAAAGACGGTTTGCAATCTCAATGATCGGATAATCACTGTACTGCAAAAGATTTTTCGCCATTTCTATCTTCTGTCTGCGGATATAGGCACTGACCGATATTCCTGTTTCTTTTTTAAATAATCTGGAGAGATAGCTCGCAGATACTCCAAGTGAATCTGCAAGATCTTCTATTGTAATTCGTTCTTTGATATGAGAATAAATGTATTCTTTACTTGCGTTGATATGTTTAGAATAAGTGTTGTCTCTGAAATATCTGCGCATTTTTTCAGTATAATCCATCACCATCTCATCATGAAGGCTCTGAACCTCTTCTACTGTATGAATGCCATCCAGCTTTTGAATATAAAAATCACTCAAGCGAAATGCCTGTTCCATCTCCATTCCATTTTGTTTACAGAGTCTGGTTATCATTGCGGTAGTGATAACAAAATGATATTTCATATTTGTGACCGCATTCTTTGACAGTACTCCCACACCATCACACTCTGTAAATCTCTGCCGTTCACAATTCTTCTTAACAGTTTTTATATCTCCACTTGCAACTGCACGATAGAACAATAATTCCTCTGTCGGTTCTCTGTGCTTAATTTCATCAAACTCATCTTCTGCCTCAAAAAGAAGCCATTCGTTGTGATAACTCATATGTCTCTCCTACGCCAGTGCCAGCAATTCTTTTCCTTCTTTCAGTCTCTCATAAAACTGTATGTAGAAATCCTGATTTTGATCATATGGTTTGAGATAGAATCTGTTCACCACAAAGAGGTTCAGATTTCTGATCAGATCTGGATCCTCAGCATTGTACAGTACTTCCTGCACATCCAGCAGAAAATAATGCCAGTCATTTACAAATTTCTCATATTTTTTCAGATCCGGTGTGTCGATCCATTTTTTTACCTTGATCTTACTTCTGTTTGTTTTGGGACATTCATGGATCTGAAGAATATATTTAAAACTGCCATTCTCGTAGAATCTTCCCAGCGGGAATAATCTGCAGAATCCCGGCCGAATAGAGTGGATGTGACAGCGTCCTTCACTGTTAAGGAATATACACTGTTCCTTAACTCCTGTCATCCGAAGATGCGGAAGGATATTTCCATCTGTCACTCCCAGTTCCAGATATTCCTGTAAAAGCTGCTCTGCTGATTTCTGTAATCCTGCCGACAATCTGTATACATCATATGGATCCAGGAGCACAGAATCTCCCATTCCCTGACAACAGTCACAGCAGCCTTCACAGTCATGGCAGTCTGCCTTTACCATATCATTAGAATCATATAATTTACCATCCGAAATCTCTTCCAGTGTCTGTTCTCTGCGCATATGCTATGCTTTTTCCTTTCTCTCAAAAAGCCTCTAATCCTGTAACACCCCAGTCTGAAGCAAGATCTTTCATACCTTCCAAAACTTCCTCCCTTGAATATCCGTTATCATCCAGGAAATCTCCATCCATATCATTCAGATACAGATAAAAGGTCAGTGCCAGTTCCAGATAGTCTACATCATCTTCTACCATACCCATATATAATTCGTTTTCTGCTTCATTGATCTTGCCTTCTTCTGCCAATTTCATAATTGTAGCAAAAAGCCGGTCTGCCTCTGTGTAATCTGCTTCCTTCTCCGGAAGTTTGTAATTGGGCTGCTGCTCATGAAGCAGAAGCTTCGCGATCAGTCTTCCTACGTCCTGAATATTTCTTATCATATGATCATCCTGTACTGCCATAATATTATCTTCCCTTCTTTTTTATTTTACCTGGTACATCGTTTCGTAAATAACTATACCCATCGCATAGAATGCGGATTCGCAGACAAGAGAGTGATATAGTTATTCCAGTTTTAATCCTGCCAGTGCCTGTGCAAATGCATTATTCACCGGCTCCTTGGCTTCTTTCTGCTGCTGTCTCATATATTTTTGAACATCACGCTTATTGACTCCTGCTCCCTCTTTGGCTCTTCTCGCCTGAAAAGCAGAGAGCTTTTCTTTATAGCCGCAGGCACAGATAAATGTCTCTTCCTTACCTTTCACATACATTTCCATACGTTTATGACACTTGGGACAACGGGCATTGGTAGTTCTGGACAGGGTTTCTTTATAACCGCACTCTCTGTCCTGACATACAAGCATTTTTGCATTCTTTCCATTCACTGCCAGAAGCTTCTTTCCGCAGTTCGGGCAGATCTTGTTTGTAAGATTATCATGCCTGAAGGTTCCCTGTCCGGTTTTAATCTCATCTACAATGTCACAGGTATAGTTCCTGATTTCTTTCAGGAAGGTTTCCTGTTTCATTTTACCTTTTGCAATATTTCCAAGCTTCATCTCCCAGTCTGCGGTCAGTTCCGGCTTGCGCAGTTCCTCGGGTACCAGTTCCAGAAGCTGCTTTGCCTTGGAGGTCAGATGGATTTCATTGCCTTTTTTCTCCATCAGAAAGCTGTTAAACAGTTTCTCAATAATATCGGCCTTGTGGCAACAGTCCCCAGACCACCTGTCTCACCGAGAGTTTTCGCTGCCTTTGTATCATGACTCTCCATATAGCGCACCGGATTCTCCATTGCTGCAAGAAGCGTTGCTTCTGTGAATCTTGCAGGTGGCTTTGTCCTGCCTGTATTCATGGATACATTCTCTATATGCAGTCTCTCACCTTTCTTCATCTGTGGAAGCTTCTGATCTTTCAGTTTCTGCGCATCGTCAGCAGTATCCTCATCCTCTTCAGTGTCGTCCGTATTTTCATACACATCTTTCCATCCGGCACTTTTTACAACTTTCCCGCTGGCAGCAAAAAGTTCTCCAGCAACAATTCCCTCCATGCTCACCTGTTCATAAACAAAAGGCGGATACAGCACACTGAGGAATCTGCGAACTACCATATCGTAAATCTTACGTTCTTCATTTGTCATATGGTCAAGCTGCACAAACTGCTCCGTAGGGATAATTGCATGATGGTCGCTGACCTTTTTATCATCCACAAAACTTCCATTTGCACGAACAGGCTGATTCATCAGTGCGCCTGCCGGTTTTCTGTACGGTCCTGTTGCGCAGGCTCTCAGTCGTTCTTTAATTGTAGGAACAATATCCTTTCCAATATATCTGGAATCTGTCCTCGGATAAGTGAGTACTTTGTGATTTTCATACAGACGCTGCATGATATTCAGAGTCTGCTTTGCAGAATATCCATATTTCCGATTTGCCTCTCTCTGCAGTGTGGTCAGGTCATACAAACCCGGTGCAAAGGATTTTTTCTCTTTGCTGGTTACGGAAGTTACTTCCAGAGACTGATTTCTGAGAACATCGGAAATCTCCTCTGCCCGTTCTTTATTAAAAGTTCTGAAGCTCTTACTCTTTGGTTCCTTCCATGTCCAGGTGATATCACCTGCTTTCAGGGTGATTCCGTAATATTCCTTCGCTTAAATGCCCGTATCTCTTCTTCCCGTTTCGCAATCATCGCCAGTGTAGGAGTCTGTACACGCCCGCAGGAAAGCTGGGCATTATATTTACAGGTAAGTGCCCTTGTACCGTTCATTCCCACCAGCCAGTCAGCTTCCGCTCTTGCCACAGCTGCTCTGTACAGATCATCATACTCATGTCCGTTTTTCAGATTTCCGAATCCTTCTTTGATAGCTTTGTCTGTAACTGAAGAAATCCACAGTCTGCGGATTGGTTTATGACAGTCCGCTTTGTCAAGAATCCAGCGGGCTACCAGTTCACCTTCTCTTCCGGCATCTGTGGCTATTATAATATCGTTTATGTCTTTTCTGTACAGCTGCGTTTTTACTGCATTGTACTGTTTACCGGTCTGTCGAATAACTACCAGCTTCATTCGATCCGGCATCATGGGAAGTGTGGATATTTCCCATTTCATATACTTCTTATCATATTCCTCAGGATCTGCCAGCGTAACAAGGTGTCCAAGTGCCCAGGTGACTACGTAATCTTTTCCCTCAAGAGTACCATTTCCTTTCTGTGTACAGTGAAGTACTCTGGCAATATCTCTGGCAACAGAAGGTTTCTCTGCTATTACTAATGATTTCATAAAATAAATAACTCCTTATAAAAATCTACAGTCAGGGTTTCTGATATCCCTGACCGTTGATTTCGGGCAGCTGTCCATTTATTTTTGGCATCTGCTTATATTTAAGATGTCAGGATCAAAAGCTATTTTGCTTTGCTCTTTGCAACTCCTGCAATTCTCATATTTAAAAGTATAGCATAGATAAATTCCTGTTTCCAGTTATTCTTTAACTTTATTTCATATTATAGTAATTCCATAGATTACTGCAAACAATCCAGTCCATCATAGCGTGAAGTCCTGCGTCAGATATCTTTGCCGTGCGTCAGCACGTCTGCAGGTATCTTCCTTGTCCTTCGCACTCTGCTGAACTGTCTTGATTGCATTATTTTATGGAATTGCTATAATTTTATATCCGACTCCACGAACTGTCTCCACCAGTTCACCGGCACTTCCCAGTTTTTGTCTCAGTGTTCGGATATGTACATCAACGGTTCTGCTCTCTCCGTCGAATTCATACCCCCAGACCTGATTCAGAAGCTGGGTTCTGGAAAGTACAGTTCCGCTGTTTTTCAGAAGCAGACATAATACTTCATATTCTTTTAATGTAAGATTTACATTCTTTTTATCTACAGTTGCAATATGTCTGGAAGGGCAGACATAAAGGTTTCCTGTCCGATATTCTTCTGCGCCGTCATCTTCTGTTCTTCTTAATAATGCGCGGATCCTTGAGATCAGTTCCATCATGCGGAATGGTTTTGGAATATAGTCATCTGCCCCGCTGTCAAGACCTACCACTGTATCATATTCACTGCTTTTTGCTGTCAGCATGATAATAGGAAGTTTACGTGTATCCGGACGCATACGCAATTTCTTCAATATGGAAATCCCATCCTCTTCCGGCAGCATCACATCAAGGAGCAGAAGTGCAGGTTTTTCCTTTTCCAGGGCTTTCCAGAAGTGAGAAGGTCTTTCAAATCCTTTTGCTTCAAATCCCTGACTTTTCAATGTATAAATCACCAGTTCACGTATACTCTCATCATCTTCTACCAAATATATCATTTTTTTGTTCTCCATTTACAATTATTTGCTGAATGCCATAAGCCGAAACCAGTATACAATCTCCGGAAACAACATGACATTTCGAAAATCACTATAATTTCTCCGGCTCAGTTGATATCAGTATAATAAAAAGCCGTAAAATCTTTGTTCTGCTTTATGTTAAAACTTTGTAAAATGCTACATTTATCTGGAGATTTCTTTATAAATATTTTATATACTTTATGAGAAAATTTATTTGTAAAAGAAGTATGAAGATGGTATTATATGATATGAAATAATTTCTCTATACAGAAACTTTTATATTTACAGCCGAAACAGGTATTTACCTGATTCTGTAATATTTTACATGACTGTTCACTGATAATACTCCTCACAATGTATTTTCGGATATAAGGTGAGCAGTAACTATTCTCTAAGGAAGGTGACATTTTGAAAGACTTTGTTTCCAAATATCGGCATGGACTTGTGATTGCTGTTTACAGTATCATTTATATCCTGCTCTTCAGTTACCTGGAGCACAGACCGGTTCACAGCTATCATATCGTACATACAGTATTTGATGACTGGATTCCATTTTGTGAGTTCTTTATCGTTCCTTATATGCTGTGGTTTCCATACATGATTCTGGCTGTGATTTATTTTATATTTTTTAACAAAAACAAGCATGAATACTATCAGCTGGCATTTAATCTTATGATGGGAATGACTGTTTTCCTGATTGTTTCCTATGTTTATCCAAATGCTCAGCACATACGTCCGACCGAATTTCCAAGAGACAATATCTTCACAGATATAGTAAAATGGCTGTACAGTACAGATACTCCTACGAATATCCTGCCCAGTATTCATGTGTTCAACTCTCTTGCAATACATATGTCGCTTACAAACTGCGAAGCACTGCGAAATAAAAAACTTATAAAAGCAGCATCCTTTACCCTGACTGCGCTGATCATCATGTCCACCATGTTCCTGAAACAGCATTCTGTGATCGATGTATGCATGGGTGCCACACTTGCATTATTTGGCTTTTGGGTTTTTTATCCGAGAAGAATTTCCGTTTCTTCTGAATCTGTCTGCTTTAGAGAGGTAAAGAGAAAAAAGAGCGAGAATTAGAAAGATTTAAAAAAAAGCAGAATCTTTGAAATACATTTTTGTCTTTCAGAGATTCTGCTTTTTACAGTTATAACAATTTCATAAAATATTTTCCCAAAACCGATATCCGAATGTGAAGCTTTTACGCATCAGTTAAATCCATAGAATTTCTGGCTGATTTTGTAGGCTGCCACTGACATTTTTCTTCCACCTCTTCCCGGAAGGTTCATGACTCTTCCGAAAAGACTGTGACGCAGCTTTCTGTATACCTGTTTATTCTCTGTTCTGATATATTCCAGAAGTTCTTTCTTCTTCTGAAGGGACTCTTCTGTATTGGCACGTATCAGCATAATGGAAGAAATAGTTGTAATAATATCCAGATAGCTGAACATATATGCTTTCAATTGCTTATTTGTACTTTTGCAGTTGATATATGCATCTACCATGAGTTTGTTTACCCGGATCTGCTGGTCAATACGTTTGATCATCACTTTCTCATTTACAGACTGGTCATCTCTTCCGATAAAATAACGGTAGAAATTCACATCCAGATAATACAGATTCTTTACATATGGAAGAGGTTCAAAAGCAAACAGGTTATCTACATAAAATGTATGCTTTGGCAGTTCCAGATTACATTCATGAAGTAATTTTGTACGATAGATCATGGAATGCATCAGAAGATATTTGCCCTTCGGCATATGTTTCACTTCTTCCCATCCAAATATTCTGTCCTGTGGCAGACATTTCCGGTACTGCATGATTTTCTTACGGGTTGCCCCCTGTTTCTCATATACGAAATTACTGATCAGAAGGTCAACTGTCTGCGGACCTCTGAGCAGTTCATATAAAGTTTTCAGAATCTGTACATATGCTTCTTTATTTACCCAGTCATCACTGTCCACTACCTTGAAATACAATCCTGTAGCATTTCTGATTCCTGCATTGACAGCTTCTCCATGACCGCCGTTTTCCTGATGAATTGCCTTTACAATTGTCGGATATTTCCTGGCATAAGCATCTGCAATCTCAGCAGTTCTGTCAGAAGATCCGTCATCTATTACAAGAATCTCTACTTCTTCTCCTCCCACCAGCAATGACTCTATACAGTTCTCCATATAATCCTGTGAATTATAGCATGGAATCGCAATACTTAACAGTTTCATCTTGTTTCCTCCTTGATATACTTTGCATACGCTCCAAAAGCAGATGGAATTGCGTATTGTTTACCTGACTGTTCTTTACTTACAAAAATGAGTTCTTTATCCTGTGTTGTCTTTAGGGATGATACCTTTATTCTGTATGCCTGCATTCTCCATTCAATATGGGAGAAAATATGTTTCGCAGGCGGAAGTTCTTCTATATATAATGGATCAAGTCCCAACTCTTTTACGTACAAAAGCGCATCTTCGCTTTTTAAATGTCCCTGAGTATTTGGCAGTTCATATAAGCCTGCCAAAAGTCCTTTCTCAGGTCTTTTCCTGATAGCTGTGCATTCTCCGTCCTGAATGATAAACACAGTCCTGTTGTCCTGTGTTCTGGCTTTCTTAGGTGCTTTTACAGGAATCATATCCTCTTTATCATGTCTGTGAGCCAGACAGGTAAATGCAATCGGACATTCTGCACATTTCGCCTGACCGTTGGGAACACATATCACAGCTCCCAGTTCCATCAGTGCCTGATTAAAGTCTCCCGGACAATCTGAGGGCATGATCTGCGAAACCTGCTGTTCTATTTTTCTGCGGACAGACTGCCGGCTGATGTCTTCCGTACTCTCTGTAATTCTGGAAATCACACGCAGTACATTCCCGTCTACAGCCGGAACCTTTTCCCCATATGCGATCGATGCAATGGCACCGGCTGTATAACTTCCTATTCCCTTTAACGACAAAAGTGCCTGATAATCTTCAGGCAGTCTGCCATTATATTCATCTTTTACAGTTTTCGCCGCTTCCTGCATGTTCCGAACGCGGTTATAATATCCCAGTCCCTCCCATAACTTCAGAAGTTTCTCTTCAGGACATTCCGCCAGTGACTGAATATCCGGGAGTCTGTGATAAATCTCTGAAAATAGGGTTTCACTGCCTCCACTCTGGTTTGCTGCAGCATAATCTCCGACACCCATGTATAATAAGCATTGTCCTTATCTCTCCATGGAAGAATCCTCTTATTATCCCTGTACCATTTTACCAGAGGCCGCACAATCTCTTCAAGTACCATAATTTATCTTTTCCTCGTTTATTTACTGTTCACTCCGTTCTCAGTAACGCTGCCAAAATTCATTTCAGATTGCCTGCGACAATTGAATTTTGGCCTGCATGTCATTTTATCACAAAACAGAGAAAAACGCTAATACATAAAAATAAAAAGGACCGTACACATTTTACGTTACTGTTCACTCCGTTCTCAGTAACATAGCCAAAATTCATTCCAGATTGCCTGCGGCAATTGAATTTTGGCGTGTATGTCTCGGGATTTTGGCATATTCATGCCAAAACACCTCGCGGGATAGTGGTGTGTGAACAGTAACCATTTTACTGTGTCTCGATCCTTCTTGCTTTATTCATTATTTTTTACATTTTAATCTCAAATAACACACAAGTCCGACAATAATGATCAGAAGTGCTGCTATGTAAGCTATTTTAAATGCCAGTGCTGTAGTGAAAAGATCTATAGCAGAAACAACGCCAATCAAAATAAGCGCAACTCCACTTGCTTTTGCCATCTTCTCTTCATCATAAAGCTTCTTACTGATATCCGAGTTTCCACCTTTCAGGAAAATATCCCCATGTCCTGTCAGAAGCATTATTCCTACTATGAAAGCGGCAATTGTCAGTATGATGTTTAAAGAATCAAAATTCATAACCTTCCCCTTTCTTTCTGCATTTTACCATACAGAACCTTTTTTCTTTTTATAGAAATCCGGGACTATTGTTTCGTATACAATGATCCCGGAATATCCATACCTGTTTTTATTTTTCAGAAAACTGTTCAATACCTCCAATTAAAAGATTACAGAAAAGTAATTCCTGATCAATATTAATAGAAACATACGATTGGAATATTGCAGTCAATAATATTATAAGTTCTGCTGCTTTCTCCGGCGGCATATTGATACATCCATGCGAACCGCCTTCCATGAAACGATCTCCGCCAAAGTATGGCTGCCAGTTTGCATCGTGGAAACCAATACCGCCATTAAACGGCATCCAGTACGTTACCGGCTGTTCATATTCGTATTTACCGTTTGCCAGCTGTTTACCTCTGAGCACATCCGGGCTCTTCTTATAATAAATCGTATAAATACCGGCCGGAGTCTGACGGTCAGAATATCTCATATCACCGGAAACAATATCTGACTCAAAGATATCTTCTCCGTTCTGGTAGAAATACATATGCTGTTCGGACAGATCCACTTCAATATAAGTATTTCCTATATCATTGTAACCATGTGCATTGGCTGTCATAGAATAAACCGGCTCTCTGGTTGTCTGTGTCCCTGACTGGATTTCCTGTGTCAGCTGTGCAACCTCTGAAGCCTGGTCTATCTGCCATCCATATGCAGAACCGTATACACTGACAGTTCTCCCACTTGTTGTCTGGAACTCTCTTTCAGTTCCCACCGTATCATGGGCCGCTGCAAGCTGCGCCACATAATCTGCGATGTGCTGTCTGAAAGATGTATCATCCATGATCAGCTGTCCTTTTTCATCAAAATTCAGCCAGTCTTTGATCGTATTTCCATCCAGGGTTTCCGTTTCATCTCCAAAAGTATACGTAATGCTTGCTTTTGTGAAATTGTTACATGCATTAAGAGACGCCTGCAGATCCGGATTGTCACTGGTGATATCTGCTTTTACATACACGTCCGGCTCACTGTCGAAATCAACCGAAGTTTTATTTCCCGAAACAGCTTCCGAAAGCACATTATAAGCATTTTTCAAATCCAGCTTACTTCCCTCTGTCTCCGGAACAATCTCAAACTGCGAATCTCCATATGCGACATATGCATTCTCAGGAGCTACCTGATTCTCTTTCTGTGCACAGTTAAGTGCCTTCACCTGTTTTTTCAGCTTTTCTTTATCGTAAGTCGTATTCTCAGCGGCTGTATAGCTCTTCTTTTCAAAAAAACCTCTGATCCATTCATAAGGTTTCTGATCTTTCAGAAGTTTCAGAACACTTCCATCAGAAACATAACTATAACCGATCTGATCTCCGCTGATCGTCTGCGGATCCAGATTTCTGGAATCAACCTCTATGGAATAATTCTCTACTGTCTTCGCAATCTTCTGTTCTGCCTCATAAGCAGTTTTACCTGAACAGTCAATACCATTGATCGATGTTCCTTCAAAGAATTTATCCGAATAATAATATGACATACCTGCATATGCGGCTCCGGCACTTACAATAACCATTGCCACTGCGATTCCTGTAATTTTTAATCCTTTATACTTCTTACGAACAGGTGGTTCATAAGGTGCAAGATCTTCATCATTGATCGGTACATACGAAATTCTCCCCGGTCTTGCGGATTTATGGCGTCTGCCAGTTGTTTCCGTACTGCCATTTGGGACTGTGTTGTTTTTTTCCTCTTTGTTGCCCATCTATTTTCTCCTCAACATAAATGTTACCGTTCATTTTTCCTGAAGCCTATTACTTTTGAATCATATTACTGTTGATTCGGTTAATTAAGAGGCTTGCTATAATTCTTAATAATACGCTTCACAATACACAGAATTTATGTACTGATCACATAAACCTGCGCTGCATGTTTCATTATAACATAATTCTTCCAATTTGCACCTACTATTCACCTTTTTCTCATTTTTTATTACTGTTTGCAGGTAATATCCCCGAAAAATGTTTTCTTTGGCAAATCCCTTGTGATTTTTCTTATTTTTACAGGCCAAGTCTGCGTTTCATATCCTTCATCACATAGAAATACATGATGATCAGAAGTCCTCCTGCAAGCACCCATGCCATCGGACTGGCCATACATGCTCCAAAGTAACTCTTATGAGCTGCCGCAATCATGGCAGTGATTCCACGTCCTGCCAGTTCTGCAACACCGGCAAGCATTGGAAGCAGTCCGTATCCCATACCCTGGATACCATTCCTGAGCGCATTGACAAAGTGAAGTGGTATGAAAAATACTGCCACGCATTTCACATAAGTATCAACCATAGGAATGACTTCTGCGGCATTATCTGAAATAAACAGATAAGACAGATATTTGCCAAAGAAGAAAATGATCACACCTGTAACAATGGCATAGGTAATTCCTATAATATGCGCACTGTTAAATCCCTGTCTGACTCTGTCCAGTTTACGTGCTCCTATATTCTGTGCATTATATGTTGCCATTGTTGTTCCGATTGCAACATATGCCTGGGTAAAAATATTCTCAATCTTATTTCCTGCCGTAAATGCCGCTACTGCATAGGAACCAAGAATATTCAGCGCAGACTGTACCATCATGGTTCCGATCGCAGTGATGGAATACTGCAGTCCCATGGGAATGCCCACAAGAATTTCTTTTTTGGCAATCTCTGAACGAAATCTCCAGTCATCTGCCTTCAGTCTCAATTCCGGTACGTATTTTATGATATAAATCAGGCAAAGCACTCCGGATACTCCCTGTGCTGTGATCGTTGCCCAGGCAGCCCCGGCGACTCCCATATGGAAAACAATAATAAACGTCAGGTCAAGTACTATATTCAAAAGTGCCGCCAGAATCAGGAAATACAATGGTGTCTTACTGTTTCCCAGTGCTCTCAGAATACTGGCCAGGATATTATATAATACCTGTGCAAAAATACCTCCGCATATGATCATAATGTAGGTATATGCATCCTGAAAAATATCCTCTGGTGTATGCATTAATGTCAGAAGCGAGTGCATCCCCACCATACTGACAGCCGTCATTATAACCGAAATGATAATTGAAAGTAACGCCGCATTTCCCACTGACTGACGCATCTCATCCATCTTTCCTGCACCGAATTTCTGTGAGGTCAGAACTGTAAAACCGGCTGTCAGTCCCGTAAGAAAACCTATGATCAGAAACATGATCGTTCCTGTTGAACCAACCGCTGCCAGCCCTTTTGTTCCTACAAATTTTCCTACGATTATGGCATCTGCCATGTTGTAAAACTGCTGGAATACATTACCTATAAATACAGGTATCGTAAAGTCAAGTATCATCTTCATTGGTTTCCCAACTGTCATGTCTGTCTGCATTCCAATAAACCCTCCCAATCCTTTTTTAATCCTCTTTATTTGCTGTTTTCGATATCTGTTTTATCAGATATCAGAGCGATTATAGTTGAAAAAATTTTCCATTTCAAGATGTGTTTTTTAATTCCATGATTTTCTACATAATCACCAAAAGCAAACAAAAAAACCCTCTGATTTGTGTCAGAGGGTTTCGTCAATATCACGAACTGCTGATGTCTGCAAAGCAGTTCTCACAGTTTTTGTATTATATTATTTCTCTACAAGAAGTGATTTTCCTGTCATTTCCGCAGGCTGTTCCATTCCCATAAGCTGGATCAGTGTAGGAACGATATCTGCAAGACATCCGTTCTCGCGCAGTGTATATTTCGGATCTGCATTTACAAGAATAAATGGTACAGGATTTGTTGTATGTGCAGTCCACGGAGCACCTGTCTCATAGTCGATCAGCTGTTCTGCATTTCCATGGTCAGCACAGATAAACATCTGTCCGTCCACTTCCTTAAGAGCCTCTACTGCTTTGCCAACACATTCATCAACAGTTTCCACTGCTTTGATGGCAGCTTCCTGTACGCCTGTATGTCCAACCATATCCGGGTTTGCAAAGTTGATCACGATCACATCATATTTGTCAGATTTGATCGCATCTACCAGTTTCTCGCAAACCTGAGGTGCACTCATTTCTGGCTGAAGATCGTAGGTTGCAACCTTCGGAGATTTAACCAGAATTCTGTCTTCTCCTTTGTTCGGCTCTTCCACACCGCCGTTGAAGAAGAATGTAACATGTGCATATTTCTCTGTTTCAGCAATACGCGCCTGAGTCATATTGTGTGCTGCAAGATACTCACCAAATGTATTGTGAAGCTGAACCTTGTGGAATGCAACCTGTTTATTCTGAATGGTATCATCGTAATCTGTGAAGCATACGAAAGTAACCTGTGGTCTTGCTTTTCTTTCAAATCCCTGGAAATCATCATCGCAGAATGCTCTTGTAATCTCACGAGCGCGGTCAGGACGGAAATTAAAGAATACAACAGAATCTTTATCAGATATAACACCTGTCGGCTGTCCGTCTTTCTCGATAACTGTAGGAAGAACAAACTCATCTGTCTTATCATTGTCATAAGAAGCCTGAACTGCTGCCGGTGCATCTGTTCCCTTTACGCCTTCTCCTGTTGTAAGAGCATTATATGCAAGTTCTACACGATCCCAGCGGTTATCACGATCCATCGCATAGTAACGTCCGGAAACAGTAGCAATCTCACCTACACCGATCTTCTTCATCTCTGCTTCAAGAGCCTCTACAAACTCTTTACCTGATGCAGGAGGTGTGTCACGACCGTCAAGGAAACAATGTACGTAAACCTTCTCAACGCCCTCTCTCTTAGCCATCTCAAGTAATCCATAAAGATGTGTATTATGACTGTGCACACCACCATCAGAAAGAAGTCCCATGAAATGTACTGCAGAGTTATTCTCTTTTGCGTTCTTCATTGCTGCAAGAAGAGCTTCATTCTTAAAGAAATCACCGTCCTGGATTTCTTTTGTGATTCTGGTAAGTTCCTGATATACGATACGGCCTGCGCCATATTCATATGTCCTACTTCAGAATTACCCATCTGTCCGTCCGGAAGACCTACTGCCAGTCCGCTTGCGTTTCCTTTTACAAATGGATATTCTGCCATCAGCTTGTCCATAACCGGTGTTTTAGCCAGATATACAGCGTTTCCTTCCTTTTTGTCATTCAGACCATATCCATCAAGAATCATTAATACGGTTGGTTTTTTGCTCATAATGTTCTCCTTTTATGTTTATTCATAATTGATAACTGTTTTGCTGATATCAGGAGCAGAAAACTGATCATCTCTGCACAATAAAACTTTTATATCTGACATCTCTTATATAGTATCAAAATCTCAGGATTTTTCAATTCTTTTTTTGTATCTGTTTCATTTTCATTACTATATATGAAAAGAACAGTAACTTATTTTCCATATACACGAATGATCGTTGAAATCTTTCTTACGGAATCCCTGTTTCTCAGTTCTTCGATGGCCGTTCTGAAATCACCTTCTCTTACCTTCTCAGTGATCACAACTACTTCCGCACACCCTTCCACCTTGGTATCTTTCTGGATAATCTGTGCAACACTGACCTGATATTTGGCAAAAATAGCAGTCATCTCGGCAAGAACACCGCAGCGATCCTCTACTTTGAGACGGAGGAAATAACGGTTATGTGTATCTTCCATTTTCTTAACAGGGATATTCTTGTAACAGGTACATCCGATTCTGCCGCAGCATCCTGCAAGAATATTTCTCACAATATCAAATACATCACCCACAACTGCACTGGCTGTAGGAAGTTCTCCTGCTCCTCTTCCGAAGAACATGGCATCCTCCACTGCATCTCCATGGACAAATACTGCATTATAGGAATCATTTACAGTTGCAAGCGGATGGGAACTGGGGATCAGCATCGGGCACACATATGCTTCAATTCCGTCTGCTTCGTTTCTTGCAACACCCAGAAGCTTGATATCACGTCCCATTTCTTTCGCATAATGAATATCTTTTGATGTGATCTTGGCAATTCCCTCTGTATATACATCGTTAAATACCACACGTGAGTTAAATGCCACAGATGCAAGGATCGCTACCTTACGTCCTGCATCCAGACCTTCGATATCAGCAGTCGGATCAGCCTCCGCATATCCAAGTTCTGTTGCAAGTGCCAGGGCATCCTTAAACTCCATACCTTCCTGAGTCATCTTTGTCAGAATAAAGTTTGTGGTTCCGTTTACAATACCCATAACTTCTGTCATGTGATTTCCTGCCAGACACTGTTTCAATGGTCTGATGATCGGAATACCACCTGCTACTGCTGCTTCAAACAGAAAATCCACTTTACTCTCATGTGCCGCATCCAGAAGTTCATGACCATGTACTGCGATCAGATCCTTGTTTGCAGAGACTACATGCTTACCGGCTTTTAATGCAGAAAGGATATACTCTTTTGCAGGATTAATCCCACCCATCAGTTCAATCACAATCTCAATCTCCGGATCATTTATAATCTCATCCCACTGGCTGGTGAGCAAAGAGGCGTCTTCTATCTTCGCTGCTGCCTTTTCTATATTTCTCACAAGGATTTTCTTTATCTCAACTTTACAGCCAATCTTGGCCGACATTTCCTTTTCCTGATTCTTCAGTACCTTATATACACCTGTTCCTACTGTTCCAAATCCTAACAGTGCGGCTTTGATGACATTTTCATTCATTTTGCAGGATTCCCCTTTCGTTTTCGTTGGTTTTTATAGTATGGCAGAATTTCCTATTTGTCAAGTTTGTCTGCATTTTTAAGCAAAATCTTTATCATATTTTCAAGTTCTTTGTTCCGTCTGCGAAGCCATCTCACATACCATAATATCCCCACTCCTGCCACCCAGGCAGAAATACAGAATATTCCATCCAGGATCATATAGACAGTTCTCTCTGTTCCCCCGGCAGGGGCTCCACTCAGGAAGCAGTAATACATTGCCACTGATATGCAGGCTGCGGCCACGCCTTCCATTATCTTTCTGATCGTCTTCATTATATCACTTTCCTTCTTAATAGTGTCTTTATAAAGACACTGTTACAAGACCTATTTTAACCCGATAATAAATATGAATCAAGAACAAATCGGACGGTTATTACATATGATAAGCTATAGAAAATTATGGAAGACTATGAAGGAGCGGAAAATCAGCCAGTATGCCCTGTACACTCACTATGGCATAAGCACTTCTTTTCTGGATAAACTCCGTCATAATGAAAATGTGGAAATCCGCAGTCTTGATATCTTATGTTCAATCCTTGACTGCGATTTCGGTGATATTGTAGAACACATTCCGGATAATGCTGAACCTGAGGAAAAATAATTTTTTCTGGTTCAGTATCAATATGATGTAGTTGTGTCCTTTTATAGAACTATTTGTTCTTTTTATCTTTCTCATGATGCTAGAGCGTGTCTGAAAAATCATTCCCGCAATCTGCACGCCCCACTTGCGGGATATTTCACCCGAATTCAGTTGCCGTAGCCCACTACGGCGCCTCATCCGGGCAAAATATCCCACAAAGTCCATTCACAAAAACATAAGATTTTTTCATTTATTTATGGTATACTTATTACTGTCTCCTTCGTTCTCAGTAACGCAGACTTATCTATGGCATTCTCTTCAGGCGCATAATATCATCCGCTTCACAATTTATCAGTTAAATAGTGCGTTCAGGAGACTTGCTGCAGATTTACAAAATATTTTTACCTGAAAGGATCGTAGTATATATGAAATATGATGTAGTGATCATCGGCGCAGGACCTGGCGGCATTTTCTCTGCCTATGAACTGATGAAGCAAAATAACGATTTAAAGATTGCTGTTTTTGAGGCTGGAAATCCTCTCAGCAAAAGACATTGCCCAATTGATGGTGACAAAGTAAAAACCTGTATCAAATGTAAAACCTGTGCCATTATGAGCGGCTTTGGCGGTGCCGGTGCTTTCTCTGACGGCAAATACAATATCACAAATGATTTCGGCGGAACACTTTATGAACATATTGGAAAGAAGGACGCTCTTGACCTGATGCGTTACGTAGATGAGATCAATGTTGCCTACGGCGGACAGGACACAAAAATGTATTCTACAGCCGGAACCAAATTCAAAAAACTTTGTATGCAGAACAAATTAAAGCTTCTGGATGCTTCCGTACGTCATCTGGGAACAGACATTAACTATGTGGTTCTTGAGAACTTATATGCAAAATTAAAAGAGCATGTTGATTTTCATTTCAACACTCCTGTAGAACGTCTGGAAGTACTTGAAGACAGATACCGTATCATCACAAAGAATGATACCACTGACTGCAGCAAATGCATTGTATCCGTAGGCAGAAGCGGAAGCAAATGGATGGAACAGATCTGTAAAGAACTTGATATCCCAACCAAATCAAACCGGGTAGACCTGGGTGTACGTGTAGAACTTCCTGCTGTTATCTTCTCACACCTGACAGACGAACTGTATGAGAGTAAGATTGTCTACAGAACAGAAAAATTCGAAGATAATGTGAGGACTTTCTGTATGAATCCTTATGGCATCGTTGTAAACGAAAATACAAACGGCATTGTCACAGCAAATGGCCACAGCTATGAAGATCCGTCCAAACAGACAGAAAATACAAACTTCGCACTGTTGGTAGCCAAACATTTCTCCGAGCCATTTAAAGACAGTAATGGATATGGCGAAAGCATTGCCCGTCTTTCCAATATGCTGGGCGGCGGAGTGATCGTACAGCGTTTCGGCGATCTGGTGCGCGGAAGAAGGAGTACGGTTGCACGTATCGAAGAAGGTATGGTACGACCTACTCTCGCAGCTACTCCCGGTGATCTGAGTCTTGTTCTCCCGAAACGTATCCTTGACGGAATCATTGAAATGATTTATGCTCTGGATAAAATCGCTCCCGGGACAGCTAATGACGACACCCTCCTCTATGGTGTGGAGGTTAAGTTCTATAATATGGAAGTTGATATTGATGAAAATCTGGAAAGCAGATACAAAGGCCTGTATATCATTGGAGACGGAAGCGGTGTAACCCATTCCCTGTCCCATGCTTCTGCAAGCGGTGTATATGTAGCACGCCAGATTGTTGAGAATCTGTAAAAGACCGGATTTCTTCTGATGGATACCTCTAACTACAGCAATCAATAACCTTAAAGTCCCCATCTGTCTCTTACAGTTGAAACAGATAGGGACTTGTTTATTATATTTTCTGGTATGCCATCCATTTATCCATTCCCAGACGTTCAAATGAACCGCAGTACTGAAATCCGCATTTTTCCAGAAGTTTCTGCATGGGGATGTTATCGCTGTATGTATCCATACGGAGATTCTGTGTCTGAGCATAGGCCCAGTCCAGACAGAATGATGCGGCTCCTCTTACTATTCCTGTGGACGCTACCCTGTGAACTACTCCATAGGGTTCTTCATTCAGCCATTTTCCATTAATTTCTTTATAATCTTCATCTTCTTCCGCCGCATAATAGAAAACACAGGCAATCCGCCCTTCTGACATGCACAGATACATTTTATCAATATCATGCTCTATCAGTTCTGCTGAGGGGTAATCTTCACCCCACTGTTCTGCATTGCCATTTTCTCTCATAAATTTGCGGGCTTTATCATAAACTTGCATGATCTGCTCAAGATCCTGCACTGATGCTTTTCTTATTTCCATGAAACCTTCCTTTTCTTTTGGTATTTATATTCTTTTAGTATTTGTATTCGTTTTGATTTTTCGTCTATTTCTCAAATTTTTTCGTCAAAAGACAAATATTTTCACAATGGTCTGTAAAACTGAACATATCTACCGGCTGTATTTTTCTCACATCATAGCCATGTTTTGTCAAATACTCCAGATCTCTTGCCAGTGTTTCCGGTCCACAGGAGATATATACGATTCTTGATGGATTCAGTTTGATAACAGAGGACATAAACTTTTTATCACTGCCGGTACGTGGCGGATCCATAAACACAACATCTGCATGTTCTCCGTTTTCTGCCATGTTTTCCATAAATTCTCCTGCATCTCCCTGATAGAAACGTGCATTTGTAATCTTATTTTCCTTTGCATTGATTCTGGCATCGCGGACTGCATCCGGATTTAATTCCACACCAATGACATTCTTTGCCCGCTTTGCGGCTACAAGTCCGATTGTTCCTATTCCGCAGTATGCATCTATCACTGTTTCTTTTCGTCCAAGCCCCGCATATTCAATTGCTGTCTTATACAAAATTTCTGTCTGTACAGGATTTACCTGATAAAAAGACTGCGGAGAAATGCGGAATGTACATCCGCAGAGCGTATCCCGGATATATCCTTTTCCATAAATGACGATATCACGCTCACCCAGTACCATACTGGTCTTCTTATCATTGACGTTAAGCACAACTGTTGTAATCTGTGGGTATTTCTTTCTCAGAGCTTTCACAAAATTATTTTTTGAAGGAAAGATCGGGGAACCAATCACAAGAACCACCATGATCTCATCTGTGGAAAACCCTCTTCTCACCAGCACATGGCGCAAAAGTCCATATCCTGTGTCCTCATCATATGTTTTGATTCTAAAAGATTTCAGCATATCCCGAATTGTACGGATGATTTCCTGACTGATCTTATCCTCGATCATGCACTCTTCTATCGGAACAACCTTATGTGTTTTCGCTTCGTAGGTTCCACAGATAATATTACCTTTTTTATCCCTGTCAAATACTGCATGAACTTTATTTCTATAATAAAAGGGATCATCCATTCCAATGATTGGTTTTACATTTGCAAACTTTCCAAGAAGCTTCTTCATCCTTTTCTGCTTGGCAACAAGCTGTTCTTTATAAGGAACACCCTGATACTGGCAGCTTCCGCATTTCTTTGATACACTACATTTTGTTACTTTTTCTTCCATAAAATATTAACCTGCTTTCTATAATTACACATTTTTTACATTATATCAGCGAAAATGGATTCCCGCAATCAGACAATCTTTATTTATCTGTCAATTTCCTCTCCGAATGTCGAAAAAGCAGGGATTCTGTCGAAATGTTTTTGACTGATTTCTGTTGAAACTTGTAGACGAATGTAGAAAAATATGATATAGTTTGTACATACAAAAGAGAAAATCATCGAATTGCCAAAGAGAAAAAAATTTATATCACCAAGGATAAAAACTCAGAAATACTCCAAAATACAAAAGATAAAATACATGAACTAAATACACCTGATAAATAGTCAAAATACAAAAGTATCGAGGCATTCCTTTCGTGCAAAAGAGATTTACCCAAAGTACAAAAGAAACAGCTTACAGCAGATTTTTACACCAGATAAAAAAGACAGTTTCAGTAATGAAGCTGTCTTTTTCTTTATACATATTAATTTCATAAGATACTATGTGTCTGACATAGCCAAACAAATATTCGCAACAGCAATTAAAGCAGGTAACTTACCTGCTTCAACTATAACAATCCCCTGAATACAATCCAATCAGTAAAATTACCAATTTTCCTGTATTCAGGGGCATTATATTATTTCTCGTTTGGACACAAAGATTATCTGCTTATAATCAGTTTTTTATTCTTATTTGTAGTTTACGATCTTTCCGAAATCAGCTTTCAGAGAAGCACCACCTACAAGGCCGCCATCGATATCGTTCTGAACGAATAAGTCAGGTGCTGTTGCGGGATTTACAGATCCGCCATACTGGATACGGATTGCTTCTGCTGTTGCTTCATCATAGATTTCAGCGATGCATGCACGAATACCTGCGCATACTTCCTGAGCCTGCTCAGTTGTAGCTGTTTTACCTGTTCCGATTGCCCAGATTGGCTCGTAAGCGATAACTGCTGTCTTAGCCTGATCTGCTGTAACACCCTGGAATCCAACTTTAACCTGCTGACGGATGAAATCCATTGTCACGCCCTGTTCTCTCTGAGTAAGAGTTTCACCACAGCACATGATAGGTGTAATTCCATGTTCGAAAGCTTTGAGAACTTCTTGTTAACATCTTCGTTTGTTTCTCCGAAGTATTCTCTTCTTTCGGAATGTCCAAGAACAACATATTTAACTCCGCATCTACGAGCATTGCAGGGGAGATTTCTCCTGTGTATGCACCTTTCTCTTCAAAGTACATGTTCTCAGCACCAACTGGA
>ENA-OQCP01000051-OQCP01000051.1-human-gut-metagenome-genome-assembly--contig:-NODE-51-length-40190-cov-3.415620_pt1 | contig 40190 bp, 44 predicted proteins | sample MGYA00242760_ERZ504583 | MGnify/ENA primary metagenome ERZ504583 (study PRJEB26092, sample SAMD00036308) | human gut metagenome | host: Homo sapiens | study: EMG produced TPA metagenomics assembly of...
AGGATCTGTTCCGCAAAATCATGGCGTAACGAACACAATTCGTTTCCCACATGCGAAGCGATATTCGCAATCCGCTTCGTACTTGCTCATAACTGAATAACTGCTCCGCAGTTTATCAGAAGGAGCTTGCACTCCTCCTGATACAAGCAAGTCCCCACCCACTGCTTATTGCTTTTCGCAATGGAAGCAGGGGACTTACTTGATTCGGTTAAATCACCCCGGAAAACAGAAGTTTTCATCCTGTTTTCGGGTGATTTTTCTTTTTATTCTACTGTATTTCCGTCTGCATCCACAGTCACAGTATTGACCGTTGCATTGTCGAGAACCATATTGATCATGCGCTCCATCATGATGTTGCGCACTACCGTATCTTCCCCGTAATAGTCATTGGCTGCCTTCAGGAAATCTTCCTGCGACATATTGGCATTGGCTGCCTCGTCGTTTAAGATCTGCTGGTAATCCTGGTCATCTGTCGTCCAGCCTTCTGCCTCTTTTACGGCATCCAGAAGAAGGGCACTTTTTGCCATCGTTCCTGCATACGTTGCTTTCTCCTGATTGTAGGTTGCTCTGTCCGCATACTGCTCCAGATAGTCGTCCAGGGAAATGCCGTAATTCTGAAGATAAGTGGTATACCGTTTATCGTAATCCTCTTCGCCAAGGGTGATATAGGATTTCGGAATTTTGTGAAACGTACAGCCGTCTGCCATCTGCTGCATCGCGTCATTCTGCAAATTATTTTCCGCTGTCGTCTCATTTGCAGCCTCCAGCTCTGCGCGTTTTCCGGCACGGTATTCCTCCACAGTACTGTAATCTGTATTTTCTGCTACCCATGCATCATCGAGCTCCCATCCGTCAATGTTTTCTGCCGGGCGGGTAAACGCATTACCGTAACGGTAAACACAACGTCTTTTCCTGCCAGATCGGTACTCTGATAGCTGTCCGGGAATTTCAGGTTCAGATCCTTTGTCTCCCCTGTTTTCATTCCAATGACACCATCCTCAAATCCATCGATGAAGGTACCGGATCCGATCACCAGATTGTAGGAATCACTGCTTCCGCCGTCAAACTCCTTGCCGTCAACTTTGCCAACATAGGCAATATCGGCGGTGTCGCCTTTTTGTACGGTGGCGTCCGGATCGTCCATGGTGACAGCTGTCTCTGCCATAATGGCCGTCTGTACGTCATCATCCGTTACCTGCTCTACTTTCTTTTCCAGTGTCAGCTTTTTGTAATCTCCAAGCGTTACACACTCTGCCGGATCAACTTCCTCATCGACAACCGGAATCCCGTCTACATCACTCGGGGAAGCGTATTCCTCAGAAGCTGTGCTGTCGGACGATGTGCTGCCTGCGCTCGACGCATCGGATGCTGAGGAAGCGCTTGTGCTGCTTGCGCTTGATACGGAACTGCTGCTTGTTGTATTGTTTTTTCCACATCCGCTCACACTGGCTGCTCCCAGTGTCATGAGCAGAAGCATGACTGCTGCTTTTCTTTTCATTCTTGAATTTTCCTCCATACTACGCCGTTCCCGGCGCGTTGTAAATCTCATTTTACCATACTTGTCTGGTAAAAAAAAGGCTGGGGCTCCGATTTTAGAAATTCTTATGATTTTCAACCGTAAAATCGCCTGGATTGCGCTAAAATGTGTTTGCGTTTTGCCGAAATCAATGTTAGAATGTTCATAGACTGGCATTGTATGTTCCGATGCCCACATTATTTTTTGCAGAGGAGGAATAGAGGGATGAAACCCTGGATTATCGTATTAATCGTATTAGCTGTCATCGCTGTCATCCTTGGTCTGCTGTATTACTTCGGTAAAAAAGCACAGACAAAACAGGCCGCACAGCAGGAACAAATGGAGGCCATGAAACAGACTGTCTCCATGTTGATCATAGATAAGAAAAAGCTTCGCATGAAAGATTCCGGACTCCCACAGATGGTCATTGACCAGACACCGAAAATGATGCGTCGCGCAAAACTGCCGATCGTCAAAGCAAAAGTCGGTCCGAGAATCATGACCCTGATCTGCGACGCTGCTATCTTCGATCAGATCCCGGTAAAAAAAGAAGTCAAGGCTACCGTAAGCGGTATCTATATCACCGGAGTTCGCGGCATCCGCGGTTCTTAGAGCAGCCGGCAAAGAAAAACGGCTTCTGGCAGAAAATGCTCCGCAAGGCACGCGGCGAGGAGAAATAAAATTTCATCTGAAACAAAAAGAAACACGCTTTGCGTGTTTCTTTTTGCTTTCGCGGCAGTCGCCAAGGTCTCGTGCAAGCCCGGACTTTGGCTCGTTGCTCGCGAAAATACCCGAGTTGAATGATTTTCATTCTTCCCGGGTATTTTTTTATAAATTCAGTTTTCCGCCTTCCCGCGGTCTTACCTCGATATCGATTACGCAGTCCCCCACGTAGCTGTCGTTGATGTCGAGCGCGTATTCTGCCTTCAGTAAAATCTGATCCGGCGTCTCTTTCATTCTGACCTTCGTCGCCGCAACTCCCATGTTGATCATGCCATATGGCGTGTGATAAAACGAAATGTTCTTTTTATCCTCCTCAAAAATCATATGGACATCAATGAGGCCGCGCTTGCGCACCTCGAGGGCGTTTTCCGTAAATTTGATCATGTTGTGCGTCATCATGTCAAAGCCTTCGGTTGCCTCGTCGTAGATCAGAAAGTGATGGCCATTTTTCTTGTAGTACGAACCCGTCGTCATAACCTCCACCGGTTCTTGTTCGCCGGATTCCTCATCCATCAGATACTGCAGTCCGCGGATGCTGATGAGTACGTCTTTTTCCATCCTTTTCTGATGTTCCTCTCTCTTTTCTGTATGTCGTTTTTAATAGTTTTCAATCTGTACCTGTTTCGTATCGCTGATCTGCTCCGGCAGAACGGAATGTGCGAAGGCATTGAACCGCTCCACGCCGTCGCTTGCGAAGAACTGGTATTTCTGACGGCCCAGCTCATCGTTTCCCGGATTCTCCAGATCCAGCTCCCGCAGCAGTCTGCGCAGTGCCTGTGAGGTTTCGTATGCCGGGTTGACGAGTGTTACTTTTTCTCCGACTACTTTCCGCAGCAGAGAACGCAGCAGCGGATAGTGGGTGCATCCCATAATCAGCGTGTCGATGTCTTTATCCAGAATCTCTGCCAGATAGCGGCGCGCCACTTCCTCGGTGATCGGATCTTTTGTCCAGCCCTCTTCCACGAGCGGCACGAACAGCGGACACGGTTTTCCGTAAACGGTGATCGCCGGATCTGCCTCGGTAATGAGCTGCTGGTAGAGGCCGCTCTGAATAGTGCTCTCGGTTGCGATGACGCCGACACGCTTGTTCTGCGTCGTCTCGACGGCCATCTGTGCGCCCGGTTTTACCACGCCGATGATCGGGAGATCAATCTCTTTTTCGATCGTATCGAGTGCCAGCGCACTTGCGGTGTTGCAGGCGATGACGATTGCCTTGACCTGCTGGGTTTCCAGAAAGTGTACGATCTGGCGGGAATAACGGATGACGGTATTTTTCGATTTGGAACCGTACGGCACACGCGCGGTATCTCCAAAATATACGATTCGTTCGTCGGGCAGGTTTCGCATAATCTCACGCACTACGGTCAGTCCGCCGACACCGGAATCAAAGACGCCGATCGGCGCCTGTCTGTCTGCTTTCATACTTTCCTCCATTTTTCATCCGGCATTACTTTTTTGTCATGCCGAATGGGGTTCATTTCTATATTTAATATATCTGAATTTTTACATTTCTTTTTTCATTTCACGACCCTAGTTAAAATAGGTCGCTGATACATTATTTTAACCCGAATGGAGGAATATTGCAATCATTTCTCTTGAAAGTCTTTCGAAAAATCCGCCTAACGCCAGAAAAACCGGAACGAAATCCAGTCACTTTTCAGGATTTCGCGGTAGGCGGCGTCACTCAACAGATTCTGCAGCGGAATCCGGCTTTTTTCGACTTTTTCTGCACTTTCGCCGTCCTCGTTTACGGGGCGCAGGGCATCCGAAAAGCAGATGGACGGGTACAGCATGCACACCAGTTGTGCTTTGGCTCTGCCGATGTTGATCTGAAGAGCGTCGTACGTTCCGGCGGGGAGAATATAACTGCCTGTTTCTTTTTCCTCAAAACTGGCTTTTCCGTACGTTACGGTGATATCGTCAGTACTGCCTCCTGCGCGCAGCGTCTGAAGGGCGGCGGCACGGATGGAGGGCTCGTTTTCACGCAGGATTTCTTCGGTTTCTGCTTTTGTTTCGGCTCCGTGCAGGATCGTCTGCAGTTCTTCGGCAACGGCATCGCGTACCTGAAGCTTGATCTGCTGGTCGGAGGCGCAGTCGCTGTTGGCTCTTACGTGAAAGCGCACGATCTTTGCAGCGACTTCCTGCTGCAGACGGGACTCGCGGAGAAGATTGGCGGTTCCGGAAAGGATCAGCGCTGCAATGCAGACGGGGAGCCAGCGGCGGCAGAAAATTTGAAATGCCGCCTGGAATTGACTTCTATGCTGGTTCCCAAATGTATTTCGGGCTGCGCCTGCCTGTCCCTGGATTTCTTCTGTGTCTGATTTTGATTCCGTTTCCGGCTCTGTACTTTTTTCTCATTCATATGCTGCCTCCTGTTTTTTCCAGTTTTGCCGGATTTCAAAACTTTTATACACAGACACTCACTGCCCGCTCCGATATTCCATACACTTTAAACCTTTTACGGCGCTTTCGGAATCCACAGAATGCTCCTTTCGTTTTCCCACGCATAGCACAAGTCCGCCAGTGTCACCGCCTCTTTTCTTTTCACCCGGTTGTCATAAATTCCGCACAGGTACTCACCGACAGACTCCACCTGTTTTCCGTTCTGCTCCATGATATCTTCTGGTTTTTCTGCGTGAAACAGATAGGCACTGTGCCCAAGCGCACGGTCCTGTTCCAGGTACTTCAACAGTTCTTCCATCCGTCCCCGGTCACTGAGCAGTGCATCGGAAAATACAATCGCCTGGACGTGTCCGGTGTCGAGATCATATTCCTCTGTGCTGTCATATTGCTGCGCAATCTCCTCAAACGTCTCCGCTTCAAAGAACAGCGATGCGGGGTCCTCGTCGGTTCCCTCCTCCTGCTCATCCTTTCCCTGGCCTGTCACCACCGCAAGATTCGCAGGCGCATACCAGACGCGCCATTTACCGCCAGCCGTCTCCTTTTCTCCGCCGCTCTCACTGACCGCCGTCCCGGTTTCTTCCCCAGTTTCACTGTTTTCCGGCGCAGTCGCCTCTTCCGACATATAATCAAAGGCAACCGCCAGTGGATACAGCCGCTTTTCCGGCTCTACTGCCCCGCAGGATGACAGGAAAATCATACTGCCCAGCGCCAGACACACAAGCCGCAGTTTTTTCATATGCTTCTGGCAGAAGCCGAGCAGCACCGTGATGGCAAGGAAAAACGGAAAGTAACCGTATCGGACCGACCAGCCGCTTTCCGCGCATGACAGCAGCCATATAAAAAGCACTGTACCGATCCGTACATAGAGATTCTGCGGTTTCCACAGTCCCGTCTTCTCTCCGATCAGCGATACGTAAAACAGCAGACTTCCCAGTGTGAACAGCAGTCCCATCAAAAGAAATGCCATCCACAGAATATCAAACCGCTCCAGAAATCCACCCGGCAGGCTCGTTCCTGCCATTAACAGTAAGAGCGGGTCCTGCGCCGCAGCCGTGCCGCGCCGGCCGAAAACGCCGAGCAGCGCCATGCTTCCTGCAATTACAAGAAGCCCCGTTTTCCAGATACTCTGCGTCACCGGAAGAATGACACTCCTGTGCTCTTTCTGCACATGCCCCAGTAAAAACGGCAGCAGCGCAATCGGTGTTCCATTTTCCAGTGTTCTCCACACATTCCACCCAAAAAGTATTCCGTTATCCACAATTTCAACAGACTTTGCTGTCTTCCAGGCATCCTCAAACGAGGAAAAATGCATCTGCGGAACCGTCAGCAGAAGCAGAATCAAAATCCCGCCCACAATCCACGGATAGAGTGCTTCCGCCAGCCGTCCTCTTTTCTGTACTTCACTGCCGACACCAAACCCGGCCGCCGCGAGCAGAAACAGTCCGCAGAGCTCCTGCGGTACACCCGCTGTCAGATACGCGGCGGCAAGCTCCGCCATTCTGCGAAGCAGTGTTCCGCCGAGGAAAAGCAGATAACACAGATACATCACTGCCAGAAGGAGTTTCCCAGCCTTTCCCATCACGCTTTCCAGGCGGCAGTAAAGCCCGCCAAGGCGCACGAGATAAATGCACCACACCGCCAGCAGCCCATATCCAACGAAAATCCCTGCCATACCGGGCAGGCCGTCCGATGCGCCGTACGCTGCGAGCTGCCAGAACGCCGGGCAGAGCAGAACGAGCACGATCTGGCGTTCCATCTGGCGCTGTGAAATTCTGTCATTTTCCGAAAACATGCGTCACTCTCCCCTTTCCTGTTTTTCTTCCGGCTCCGCAGCTTTTCTGTTTTTCCGCAGCCGCACTCTCTGATTGCGCTTTGTAAAGACCGGCCGCTCCCGCATCTGATGCAGCGGCGGCCGCCATACGGAATCCTTCGGCGCATGGTAGCCGCAAGTCCTTTCCCGACAAACGGCATCAGATAGGGAATACCAAAACTCATAAGCCCGGCGAGATGACCTGCGAGAAGAAACGTGCCGAGCGCCATGCCGAAAATGCCGAGCCATCCGCCGAGCAAAATGAAGCCGAATTTCAGCAGCCGGAACGGCGCACCGAACTCTTCGTTCGGAATCGCCAGCGAACAGAGCGCCGAAACCGCAACCACAACGACGGTCATCGGGCTCACCAGATTGGCGGAAACCGCTGCATCTCCGATGATCAGCCCGCCCACAATTCCGATCGTCCCGCCAAGCGGCCCCGGCATGCGCACACCGGCCTCGCGGATCAGTTCAAAAGCAAATTCCATCAGAAGAATTTCCAGAATGCCGGGGAACGGAACGCCTTTCCGCGCTTCGGCGAACGCCAGCAGGAGTTTGGTCGGAAGCACCTGCGTGTGAAAGCCCGTGACAGCCAGGTATCCGCCCGAAATCCACAGGGCGAGAAAGACCGCCGCATACCGCAGCAGCCGCTCAAATGAGACGATCAGAAAATGATGATACCGGTCCTCACTGACCTTTAAAAAGCTGTCAAATGATGCCGGGAAGAGAATCCCGACCGGGGAATTATCACATAAAAGCAGGATTCTTCCGTCCAGAATCTCCATCGCCGCGCGGTCCGGCCGTTCGGTCGTCTCGAAGCGCGGGAACGGCGATTTCCACTGCGGTTCGCAGAGCTGCTCGACCATGCCGCTGTCAAAAACGCCGTCCACCTCCCAGCCGGCAATCTGCTGTTTTACCTCTTCCAGAAATTTCGGATAAATCAACTCTTTCTCATACACCAGAGCCAGAACCGTATCAGAACGCGCACCAAAATGTATCTCCTCCACTTTCAGATCGATGGTCCGCAGACGCTTGCGGACGAGTGCCGTGTTGGTTTTGACAGAGTCGGAAAAACCTTCGTTAGAGCCGCGCAGCACTTTTTCGGACTCCGCTTTTTGCACTCCTAAATTGGGATAACCCTTCGATCCGATCTTGACTGCACGGTCATAATGATCCACAAAAAGAATTGCATTTCCCGCAAGCATGGAAGCGAACGCAGCTTCCATAGTGTCAAATTCCAGTGCATCCGAAATTCCGAGCCGATTTTCCGAGAGAACCCCCGGGATATCTGCCTCGGGAACCTCCATCAGACGGTTCAACAGCTTCCCGATCACGGAATCCTTCAACATAACGCAGCTCACCGCCACTTCTACGTAGATCAGCAGCGCACCGGTTCCGCCCGTTTTGCCGAGTTTCATCGGGCGGATCTGAATATCATCGCAATTTTCACACCATGTACGGATCACGCTTTCATTTTCCGCCAGTGTGAGTGAAATCTGCGTCTTCTCTTTTTCCATGCCTGCGTCCCTCCTTCTCCTCCTTTTGAAAGCTTCCGAAAAACCATCTGGAGAAATATACTCTGCAAAATTCCATAAAAAAACATTCTGTCACGATTTTTTACTCTGTAACAGAATGTTCCTTTTTCGAAATTTTATACGCTTTTATTTTTCTTCTACACCCGTCATGCTCTGATGATGTACGGTCTGCATAATACTCTCCTGCTGTCGCTCGATATGCTCGCGGATCATCTTCTGTGCGCCTGCAAGATCCCGATTTTTCATACGTTCATAGAGGCATCGTGCTCCTCGACCAGGGAACGTCGGGATTTTACATCCTTTAAATATTCAATCCGGTAACGGTACATTTGCTCCCGCAGATTGTTCAGCAGCTGAATCAGGCGCTCGTTGTTCGTCGCCTGATAAATCACATCATGGAATGCCACATCTGCCTGTGCAAGCTTCTGCAGATCATCCGTCTCTGTTGTCTCCAGCATTTGTTCAAAGCTGCGCGATGCCTGATAAAGCTTCTGCAGTTCGCTCTCTGTAATCCGCTGACACGCCAGTTTTACCGCCAGCTCCTCGAGTCCGAGCCGCACCTCCAGCACATCGTTCAGATCTTTTTCCGTGATCTGCGCCACCTGTGCACCCTTTCGCGGCACCATGATTACAAGGCCATCCAATTCCAGCATGCGAATCGCTTCACGGATCGGCGTACGTGAAACGCCAAGCTGATTTGCCAGCCGGATCTCCATCAGCCGTTCACCCGGCTTTAACTCCCCGCGCAGAATCGCCTGGCGCAGTGTGCGGAACACGACATCGCGGAGCGAAGGTACTGATAATCCTCCATCTGCAGGTCTAACTCATTTTTTGCCATACTTTGTACCTCCCGGTTTTGATACTGTAGTCAGGAATGTCTGTTTCGACAGTCCGCTTACTTTTAACTGATCACGGGCAAATTCTGCCTTGTCCGGATCGTCGAAAATGCCGAATACGGTCGGGCCGCTGCCGCTCATCATCGCATTGACCGCACCGTTTTTCATCATCTGTGCCTTGATCTCATCGATCACCGGATACGCCGGACACGTCACGGATTCCAGCACATTTCCCATGCGGTCCGTGATGCCGTACAGGTCATGATTTCGGATCGCCTCTACCATGCCGTCGATATCCGGATGCTCCGTCACCTCATCAAGATGCAGGTTTCCATAGACAAATTTCGTCGAAACATTGATGCCCGGTTTTCCGATCAGCACGTAGCACATCGGTACGCCGGGAAGGGATGTCAGCTTTTCGCCGATTCCTTCTGCCAGCGCCGTACCGCGCATCACACAGTACGGAACATCCGCTCCGATCTGCACACCCCGCTCCATCAGCTGGCGTTTTGTCAGACCAAGCTGAAACATGCGGTTAATTCCTACCAGTGCTGCTGCCGCATCCGAGCTTCCGCCCGCCATGCCGGCCGCTACCGGGATAAATTTTGTCAGGTTCATATCGACTCCCTGATGGATATCAAATTCATCCATCAGAAGCTTTGCCGCTTTGTATACGAGATTTCCGTCATTACACGGAAGGAACGGCAGATTGGTTGTCAGCCTTATGCCAGGTTCTTTTCTCTCCTTTATTTCCAGCTGATCGTACATCTGGATCGTCTGCATTACCATGCGGACTTCATGGTAACCATCCTCTCTTTTTCCGGTCACATCAAGACCAAGATTTATTTTTGCAAGCGCACGCAGTTTCATCGTAGGCACCACCTTCGGTAATGTTTTTTGTATACATAGATATTAATGGATTTTTCTTCTATTTTCAAGCGTTATCTTCTGTTTTTGTACATAATTTTATACAATTCAGTTCAACAGACTTAGAAACGCAGGCGTAAGCAGTGGCTGCGTGAAACGAACAAGAACAAAATAAGAGTTTACGAACCTGTCGAAACTTGCTATAATTTTCATCAGATATTAGGGCAAAAGATCAAAAAGCCGGTGCAAGCTCGCTTGCAAGAGGATTTTTGATCTCTTGACCCCAACATTTTTGCCAGATGCCAGAGCATGTCTGAAAAAAACTTTTCGTAAGCTGCGAATCTCAGATTACGGAAATGATTTTTTCAGACATGCTCTAGCTTCTGCGAAAGAAAAGGAAGTAGCTTTTTATGAGTTCACAAAGATCTTATTCATTTTCCCGCCAGGTTCTGGTCAACGGAATCCGCGATGGTATTCCGATCGGGCTTGGCTATTTTGCGGTCTCGTTTTCGCTCGGCATTGCAGCGCGTAAGGCAGGTCTTAGTCCTTTTCAGGCTTTCTCGCCAGTCTTTTCAACAATGCTTCCGCCGGAGAATACGCTGCCTTTACACTGATTGCCGCCAACGCAGGCTATCTGCAGGTCGCTATCATTACGCTCATCGCCAATGCGCGGTATCTTCTGATGAGCTGTGCGCTTGCCCAGCGCTTTTCGCCGGACACGCCGTTTTTCCACCGTTTTCTCATTGGTTACGATGTAACGGATGAACTGTTTGGCATCACAATCGCGCGCCCGGCTGGCTGAATCCGTATTATACATACGGTGCCATTCTCGTCGCTGCTCCCGCGTGGTCGATCGGCACGGCTCTTGGCATTATTGCCGGAAATCTGCTGCCGCTGCGCGCTGTCAGTGCCTTAAGCGTGGCGCTGTACGGCATGTTCCTTGCAATCATCATTCCCCCGGCGCGAAAGAGCCGTGTGGTAGCGGGTCTTGTTGCCGTCAGCTTTTTCTTAAGCTTTATCTGCAGCTATCTCCCGGGCATCTCCACTCTCTCCGACGGAACCAGAACGATTCTGCTCACCGTTCTGATTTCCTGCGCCGGAGCTATCCTGTTCCCGGTAAAGACAGAGGAGGAAAATGCTGATGTACAATAATTATATCTATATCGCCGTCATGGCTCTGGTTTCCTACACAATCCGGATTCTGCCGCTGACGCTGATTCGGAAGCCGATTAAAAATCAGTTTATTCAGTCGTTTCTGTACTACGTTCCATACGTGACGCTGTCAGTCATGACCTTCCCGGCGATTGTCCATGCAACACAGAGCCTGTTTCCGGCGCACTCGCGCTTGTCGTCGCATCGCAGCCGCATGGTTCGGTGCAAGCCTGTTTCAGGTTTCGGTGGCATGCTGTGCCGTGGTGTTTGTGATTGAATTATTTTTGTAATAGAAATGAGCCGCCCTGTGGGAACAATCCTTTTCCCCGGGGCGGCCCGTTTTGTATGTATTACTTTTCTGTTTCTGTTTTTCTGAATGATAAACGCTGACCGAAGCCGCCGGCAGTGCAATCTGGAAGGAGTCTTTTTCCCGTGCAGGTGCTTTTCCTTCTTTGCAGCGGACTCGGTTCGGATGTTTCGCATCGTTGTAGTTCTGCGGATCTTTGGAGTACAGTGTTTTGGCCTCAACAAATTCCGGATACTGTTTGAATTTCAATTCGATTTTCTTTGATTCGCTGTAGCTTGTATTTACGAGGTTGACGTAGATATCATCATTTTTGATCGAAGCAAAGATGCAGACCTCAGGATCTTTGTTCTTTTCCTCAAAGCCAAGCGTATACGCACCCTGATGCACCTGATACATATCGAACACATCGTAGTTTGGTGTCAGAATACAATGCTCACCATCCGTCAGGAACAGGGAATTCAGGACATTGACAGACTGTGCCACACATGCCATGCGCACATCCCCGGTATTGCGGTGGAAGATGTCGAGCGTCAGTGCAGTTGTAACGGCATCGCGCATCGTACACTGCTGATACAGCGCCGGGCGCGCATTAAATGCACTGCTGTGCCAGTTGCCCCACTCACCGACAATCAGTCACATTTTCTCGGTGCCGCCTGGAACGGACCTCCGGTTTCGGAAGTGCCTCAAGACCAGCGTCTATCAGGCGGCGCTGCTCGTGAATGACATTTTCCAGCTCTTTGCATCCATTGATCACATCATACCACTGTTTTTCATCAAACTTTTTCTCTGTCTGAAGCTGTTTCAGATTCCAGTTGTAAAAATGGAGATCATAGCCGTAAAGCGATGGCATACGGTATTTTCCCATCTCCTTAAAAAAGTCTTTCGTCCACGCAGCACGTTCTTTCGGCTTATTTCCATCCGGGCCGCTGGCAATGCATTTAGGCGGAAACGCCTGATCGCCCGATCCAAAGGATGGACAGGATGATGTAAATTTTCGATATTCATCTGCATACATCTGCGGCGTCATTTTTCCGCCGCCATCCCATACTTCATTTCCAATGCCCCAGTATTCTACCTGAAACGGTGCTTCGTGTCCGTTTACCTTCCGCTCTCTGGTAAGTGTTGTGGATTCTCGCCTGTTGCAGTATTCCATCCATTCACGCATCTCTGCCGGAGAACCTGTCATCATGTTGATATTAAACCATGGCTTTGCGCCGATCATTTCACAGAATTCCATCATCTCGTGCGTACCGAACTGATTCGGATCGGTTTCAAATGTACCAAAATTTTCATTATAAGTAACCGGCCTGTTCTCTCTTGGTCCGATACCGTTTCTCCAGTGGTAAACATCCGCATAGCATCCGCCCGGCCAGCGGATCACCGGCGGATGCAGCTTTTGAAACGCATCCACAAGATCTTTGCGGATTCCATGATAATTCGGAATCTCCGAATCCTCACCGACCCAGATGCCATCGTAAATACAAGAACCAAGAAATTCTATAAAGTGTCCCTGCAGCTCCGGGTAAATATAGTTCTCTCCGATTAATTTTCGAAACGTAATTTTTTGCATACAGACTTCCTCCCCTGTAAGAAATTCAGCACCACAAAGCGCGAATTACTGCGTCACAGATTTTTATCATACTCTGGTACGTCTTCCCATCGGCTCCTTGTAATTCGCGCTCTGCAATACTGCCTTTTGCGTATTATTTTGGGTCTTTGCTATATATTTCAGTATAGGACATGTCGAAAAAAAATACAACGTGTTGCCGGAAAATCCCAACGTGTGTCTGAAAAGAATTTCCGAAACAAAACCTGCGACGAGAACTGTTCACGCGGGCTATAATAGCCGAAGAAGAACAAGCATTCCGCAAATTCAGTCTTGTAGTCTGGGAAGATGCAATTCTATGCTTGACATCTGATATTATCAGTGATATATCATTAGTATAATCAGATAGTATGCAAAACTTATTGTTTATCCGGATAAAAAACACACAGGAGAACTTCAATGGATCAGAAATTATACAACAGTTATGTAAAGATTTTAAAGAACGAACTTGTTCCGGCCCTCGGATGTACCGAACCGATTGCGATTGCCTATGCGGCTGCGAAAGCACAGAGGTGCTCGGACAGATGCCGGAGAAGATTGAACTTTGCTGCAGCGGAAATATTATCAAAAATGTAAAAGGCGTTAAGGTTCCAAATTCCAACGGACTGAAGGGAATTGATGTTGCGGCAACACTCGGTGTTGTCGGCGGACGGGCAGATCGTGAGCTTGAGGTTCTTGAGGACGTAACCGAAGCAGACATCGAAAAAACAAAAGAGCTGGTACAGCAGGGATTCTGCACCTGCACGTTAAAAGAAGGCGTAGAAAATCTCTATATCGTTGCAAAAGTCATTGCCGGGGAACATAGTGCGGAGGTTACCATTGTCAACCGCCATACACTGATTTCACGCATTGTAAAGGACGGCGAAGTGCTCTACCAGATTGCCGCACATGAGGACTCTCCAGAATATGTAGATAAAAGCGTGCTGAATGTCAAAGACATTCTCGAATTTGCCGATACAGTAAAAATCGAAGATGTCAAAGACATTCTTGACCGTCAGATCACCATGAACTCTGCGATTTCCGACGAAGGCTGAATCATCCGTACGGAGCACAGGTAGGCCGCACCCTTCTGAATGATTATGGCAATGACGTTAAAATCCGCGCCCGTGCCCGCGCAGCAGCCGGTTCCGATGCACGTATGAGCGGCTGTTCCCTTCCGGTTGTCATCAATTCCGGCAGCGGAAACCAGGGTATGACCGTTTCTCTTCCTGTTATTGAATTTGCAAAAGAATGGAACGTTTCTCAGGATAAACTGTACCGCGCACTCGTTGTCAGCAATCTGATCGCCGTTCATCAGAAAAAATATATTGGTAGCCTTTCCGCTTACTGCGGTGCCGTCAGCGCAGGCTGCGGCGCAGGAGCTGCCATCACCTATCTTTCCGGCGGATCATATGAGGATGTCAGCCTGACCATCGTCAACACCATCGGAAACGTCGGCGGTATCGTCTGCGACGGAGCAAAATCCTCCTGTGCAGCAAAAATCGCATCCGCTGTTGATGCCGCAATTCTGGCTCATTACATGGGCCAGCATCACAGAAGCTTCCAGCCGGGCGAGGGTATCGTGCGGGAAGATGTCGAAGATACGATTAAGAGTATGGGATACATCGGAAGAGTCGGCATGAAAGATACCGATACGGAGATCCTGAATATTATGATCGACCGTGTGGATATTGACGAAGTTTGTAAATAACAAAAGTATTACGCTTGACAGCCATCTGGGCAGACTTGCACAGATGGCTTTTTATATTGCTCTTTCTGTCCACCCTGAAAACCTCTACGATGCCCTCATCCGGACAAAATCTCCCGTAAATTGTGACACACATTTTGCGGAAAACCTTTTTTAACAGGCTCTGATTTTGATTTGAAAAATCGGAGGTTCTGCATTATGATGAATTACAAGGAATCTATGTACTGGCTTTACCGCTTCCAAAAAGCTATGGTATTTTCCTTGTGATGGATTCTGTAAAATAAACAGGAAGCAGAAAGAGAGTATCTATGAAAGTATTAGTCTTCGGTTCTTTAAATATCGATTACGTCTACTCCGTCAATCATTTTGTCCAGCCCGGCGAGACGCTTTTGGCGGATGACCGGCAGATTTTCAGCGGCGGAAAAGGGCTGAACCAGGCGATTGCTTTTGCAAAATATGGTCTGGAAACGTGGCATGCCGGCGCTGTTGGGGCGGAGGATTCTGCTCCGCTGCTGGAAACGCTGAAAGATGCCGGTGTTCACACGGATCTTGTTCTGAAAAAAGAAGGATCATCGGGACACACGATCATTCAGAATACACCGGAAGGTGAAAACTGTATTATCCTCTTCGGCGGTGCAAATCAGGAAATCACAAAGAAAGATGTAGATCATGTCTTAACTTTCGTGAAACCTGGCGATTATCTCGTTCTGCAGAATGAAATCAGTGAGATCCCTTATCTGATGGACTGCGCGCACGAAAAAGGCATGCACATTGTGCTGAACCCCTCACCCGTCAATAAAAAGATTTTCCAGATGCCGCTCGAAAAGGCCGAATATCTGATTCTGAACGAAATTGAGGCCGCTGCAATTTTAAAAGAAACGGGTGCTGCCCTTGCTGAAAACGCGGATGGCACTGCTCTGCTGAACGGACTGGTTCACAAATTTCCGGATAGCAAAATTGTGCTCACCCTCGGCAAAGAAGGTTCCATGTATGGCTATCACACCAAACGCTGCGCACAGGGCATTTTCCCGGTAAAAACCGTTGATACCACAGCGGCAGGCGATACCTTTACCGGATACTTTGTCGGTGAAATCATAAACGAAAAAACACCGGAAGAAGCACTCAAGACTGCGCCATGGCATCTGCGATTGCGGTAGGGAAAAAGGGCGCCAGCACATCGATTCCGACGCTTGCGGAAGTCAGGGACTCTTTATAAAAGATTCAGAAAATCGGCGTAGCAACATACTACAAATATGATATAGTATTCGCACGAAACAAGATCAGTATACCAAGATATTCATATCCGTTCGCATCTTTCCGATCCTGAACTAGGCCGCACCTCCATCGCCGAGGAAATTCACATGAACCCGGACTACCTGTCCCACATTTTCAGCACGAAGCAGGAGCATCGCTCAGCAGCTACATCATGGACGAACGCATGGCTGCCGCCAAACGCCTCCTTGCCACTACCGGCTTCTCCCCCCAGCAAATCTGTGACCAGATCGGAATCGAAAACGTTTCCTACTTTTACCGGCAGTTCAAGAAAAGCAGCGGGGTGACACCGCAGCAGTATCGGGAGAAGCATTTTCATGGATAATCACGAGCACCGGAGCGTGCCTGAAAAAGGCCTCCAGCGCGCAAAAAACAGAGTGTCTTGGGATTTTTTCGTTCCCATGCACTCTGTTTCATTTCTTACCCACAAAAATCCGCCAGATCCTCTTTCAGATAATTCTGCGTCTTCTCCAGATCTTTCTCCCGGATACTCTGCATAATATCGTTATGATGCGCAATGTCCAGCGCCGGGTTTACGTTGGACCAGGTCTGCCAGTAAAACTGGGCGTAAGCGCGTTTTAAAACGTTCATGGTGCGTTCAAGCTCCTGATATGCGTAAGCATTGCCGGAAAAGGAAATCAGCTTCAGATGGAATGCTGTATTTGCCTCCCAGTGATCCCAGACGCTGTCGGTGCTCTGCTTGCATCTCTCGTCGATTTCGGCGAGCTCCGCCAGGTTTTCTTCGGTGATGTTTCCGATCGACTGAAGAAGGTATCCGCCTTCAAGAACGAGACGGAAATCCAGGATATTCTGTGCCTCCTCGCGGGATACGCTGACGACCTGATAGCCGAAGCGCGGGAAGCTGCGGAGAATTCCCTCGTTGCAGAGCGTCACCAGTGCTTCACGGATTGGCGTCTTGCTGCAGCCAAATTTCTGCACAAGCTCCTGCTCATTGATAATCTGGTTCGGTTTATATTCATCGGTAAAAATGCCGTTCAAAATGGCCTGGTATACCATGTTTTTGAGACTTTCCTGCTGTTTCTTCATCCGGAAAAACTCCTCACTTTTCATATTCTCGGCGCCGCAAAAATGTGCTTCCGGCGCTGTTTTTTATCATAACAAAATTTTTTTCACTTGTAAATGTCGGATCCGACGATTTCCCGGCCTTTACTCCCCGCAGCTACAGATCATCGAATCAAAAAAAGATGTACTGCGGTAATTTTTACCCACTACCGCAATACATCCTTCTCTTTTACTCTGAATCTCAGATCACATATTCATTCGCCTTCTGCATCTGCCAGTCCACGAGGTCTGCCAGGGTGATGTTGTCCACGACGCCGTTGATGGCGTCGTTCAGTTTCTTCCAGAGCAGAACGGTGACGCACTGGTCGGCGCGGCCGCAGTCGGTGCCGTCTTCGACGCAGTCGACCGGGGCAAGGCTGCCTTCGGTCAGCCGAAGGATCATGCCTACGGTGTACTCCTCCGGCTTTCGTTTCAGGGAATAGCCGCCTGCCGGGCCGCGGACGCTTTTTACAAAACCGGCCTTATTTAAAATCGAGATGATCTGCTCGAGATACTTCTCGGAAATCTCCTGCCGCTTTGCCACATCCTTCAGGCGCACCGGCTCTCCGGTATTGTTCATCGCCAGATCCAGCATTAAGCGCAACGCATATCGTCCTCTTGTTGAAACTCTCATTCACATTTCCTCCGAATCTTTATCCTATGATTTATTGTATCCCACATTCTCTACATAATCAATGGGAAATAGGAAATTTCAACGAAGTTTCCTGTAATTCAAAAAATATGCCTCTGACACGAAACCTTGTGCCAGAGGCGTACGTTTTATTTTACTATAACCTGTTTCTTACTTCTTACTGAACTGCCTTGAATGCCTCATCCAGATCCTCGATAATATCATCGACATTTTCGGTACCGATGGAAAGACGGATGGTGTTTGGTTTGATTCCCTGATCCAGCAGTTCTTCCTCGGTGCACTGGCTGTGTGTAGTGGTTGCCGGATGGATAACCAGAGATTTTACGTCGGCAACGTTAGCCAGCAGGGAGAACAGCTCCAGATTGTCGATGAAATCTTTTGCTTTCTGTGCATCACCTTTGATTTCGAAGGTGAAGATGGAACCGCCGCCGTTCGGGAAGTATTTTGCGTACAGTGCCTGCTGCTCCGGATCATCGGATACAGACGGATGATGTACTTTTTCTACCTGTGGCTGGCTCTCCAGATATTTTACAACCTTCAGCGCGTTCTCTACATGACGCTCTACACGGAGAGACAGTGTCTCAAGTCCCTGCAGAAGCAGGAAGGAATTGAACGGAGAAAGCGTAGCTCCGGTATCACGAAGAAGGATCGCACGTACTTTTGTAACGAATGCAGCAGGTCCAACTGCTTTTGTGAAGCTGATGCCGTGGTAGCTCGGGTTTGGCTCGGTCAGGGATGCGAATTTTCCGGATCCCTCCCAGTCGAATTTACCGCTGTCTACGATCACACCGCCAAGAGTAGTTCCATGGCCGCCGATGAATTTGGTTGCGGAATGAACAACGATGTCTGCGCCGTACTCGATCGGACGAACGAGGTATGGAGTTGCGAAGGTATTATCGACAACCAGCGGAATCTTGTTTTCATGTGCAATTTTTGCAAGTGCTTCGATATCGACAACATCAGAGTTCGGATTTCCGAGGGTCTCGATGTAGATGGCTTTTGTGTTCTCCTGAACGGCTGCGCGAACCTCATCCAGATCAAATACATCAACAAATGTGGTGCTGATGCCGTACTGCGGAAGGGTGTGTGCCAGCAGGTTGTAGGAACCGCCGTAGATGTTCTTTGCAGATACGATGTGGTCGCCCTTCTGCGCCAGGTTGATGATGGTGTAGTTGATGGCTGCTGCTCCGGAAGCTACTGCAAGTGCTGCAACGCCGCCCTCCAGTGCTGCCATTCTCTGCTCGAAAACGTCCTCGGTCGGATTGGTCAGACGGCCGTAGATGTTTCCTGCATCCTGGAGTCCGAATCTTGCTGCTGCGTGATCGGAGTTATTGAATACGAAAGAAGATGTCTGATAAATCGGCACTGCTCTTGCTCCGGTTGCGGATCCGGATTTTCCTGTCCTACGTGAAGCTGTAAGGTTTCAAATTTAAGATTTCTTTCTGCTCTTGTTTTTTTGCTCATGATTTTATTCTCCTGTTCTGATTGTCTTTTTTATTTTCGTTTTTCTATTATTTGTCGGAACCGGTCGTCATTCTGTCTGTCCCCTGCTGCGAAGCGGCTCCGTTTTGATTCTGGATTTATCTGCTTACGCTGCAACACATGACATCATAGATCACGATTCGATTCTCTGCGAAAACTGCTCTCATGACTTCGCTTCCTCTCGCTTTTGTGATATTTCCTATCTGTTTACAAGGGATATTATAGCGGCTGTCTTCTGTTTTGTCTAATACAGAAAAATAATGGCTGGTTATAGGTTTTTCCTATATCATATCTTTACTGCCATTGCACTTTCTTTTGAATTTCCTATACCCGGTTTGCAAACGCAAATCAATTTTTATAGTACAAACTCTTTATACTTCCGAATCTCCTCCAGATACTGCAGTCCCATCGCACTGATCGACATTCCTTTTCTGGAAACGTAGCCGATCATCATATTTTCATCCGCGTGAAGCGGCACCGCACGGTAATCGCTGCCGTTCAGCTCCTCGCAGATGATTCCGGAACAGAGTGTATACCCGTTCAGGCCGACCATCAGGTTCAGCATCGTTGCGCGGTCGTTTGCCTTGATAATTCTCTTATATTCATACGTAGAAAGCACTTCCTCCGCCAGGAAAAACGAGTTATTGCTTCCCTGGTCAAACGACAGACACGGATATTCCTTCAGTTCCTCCATGGTGATCTCAGTCTTGTCCGCCAGCGGATGATCCTTCCAGAGGTAGACGTATGTTCCACAGGAAAACAGATCGTGGAACTCCAGGTTATTATCCTTCATCAGCTTGTTCAGCACTTTCGCATTGAAATCATTCCGATACAGGATGCCGAGTTCACTCTTGAAGTTCTTCACATCCATCAGCACATCGTACGTTCTCGTCTCGTAAACGGCAAACTCATACTCATCCATGCCGAACTGCTTCACCAGCTCCACGAATGCCTTCACAGCAAAGCTGTAATGCTGCATCGACACACTGAATTTTTTCTTGCCTTTCGTGCGGTAAACATAGCGGTTTTCGAGAAGCTGATACTGATCGGTAACCTGGCGCGCGTAGCCTAAAAACTCCTCGCCCTCCGGGGTCAGCACCGTTCCGTGGCTGCTGCGCTTGAACAGTTCAATTCCAATCTCCTTTTCCAGCTCCTTAATCGCGCCCGAGAGGCTTGGCTGTGAAATATAAAGTGCCTTCGCCGCCTCATTCATCGATCTGGAATCCGCGGCCTGGATTACGTAGCGAAGCTGTTGTAGTGTCATAAGTAAAGTTCCCTTTCTGGTATAATTTGATATACGAAACTGCCATTCGCGGAGGGGAGAGTTCCGCGGATGGCAGTTTACACATTTATGCATGATGTCTCGATTCAGAGCATACCGCTCTCAATCTTTATTTTGCAAACAGAGGGGTAGAATAGTATCTGTCTCCATTGTCCGGCAGAAGCACAACAATAGTTTTGCCCTTGTTCTCTTCGCGTTTTGCCAGCTGAATTGCCGCATACAGCGCTGCGCCGGAGGAAATTCCTGCAAGAATAGCTTCCTCGGCTGCCAGATATTTTCCGGTCTCGAAAGCATCCTCATTTTCTACCTTGATGATTTCATCGTAAATGCTGGTATTCAGAGTCTCCGGCACGAAACCTGCGCCGATTCCCTGGATTTTATGCGGTCCGGAAACACCCTCAGACAGTACCGGCGAGGATGCCGGCTCTACTGCTACAATTTTTACTTCCGGTTTTTTCTCTTTTAAATACTCACCCGTTCCGGTGATCGTTCCGCCGGTGCCGACACCTGCAACGAAGATGTCAACCTCTCCGTCGGTATCTTCCCAGATCTCCGGACCTGTTGTCTTTTTGTGGGTTGCCGGGTTTGCCGGGTTCACGAACTGGCCTGCGATAAAGCTGTTAGGGATCTCTTTTGCAAGCTCATCGGCTTTCTCGATCGCACCCTTCATACCCTTTGTTCCGTCCGTCAGAACAACCTCTGCGCCGTATGCTTTTACAATGTTGCGGCGCTCTACGCTCATGGTTTCCGGCATCGTAAGGATCATACGATAGCTTTTACGGTAGCTGCCGCTGCCAGCCCGATTCCAGTGTTTCCGGAAGTCGGCTCAATGATAACGGAACCTTCTTTTAAGAGACCTTTTGCCTCAGCATCCTCGATCATCGCTTTTGCGATACGGTCTTTGACGCTTCCTGCCGGATTGAAGGATTCTACTTTTGCGATCAGTTTCGCCTGCAGTCCTTCTTTTTCTTCAATTCGTTTCAGTTCTACCAGCGGAGTTTTTCCTACAAGATCCAGAATGCTGTCATATACCTTTGCCATCGTTGATTTCCTCCTTACTTTTGCTCGCTTTTTCTCTATTTCCCTATTTCCTATTGAGTTTGTATGTTTTAAGTTGTTTCCATCTTATTCCAATCGTTTTAAAATGTCAACACATTTCACTGATATGATCAGAAAAGATGGTTAGAGCAGACCTGCAAGCGCAATACTGACCGCCATTCCGACCAGGGAAGAGAGCAATGCACCCGCCAGTGTGTACCGCGTTTTTTTGATGTGGACCGCTCCGAAATAGACCGCCATCGTATAAAAAACCGTCTCCGTGCACGACATCATAATCGAAGCCGCCCGTCCGGCGAAGGAATCACACCCCGCCTCTTTGTAGAGATCCAGCAGCAAACTCACCGCCGCACTGTTGGAAAAAAGGCGCACAACCCCGAGCGGCACCAGGGCAGAAGGAATCCCCGCCGGTTCCAGCACCGTTCCGAGCAGCTTTCCAAAATCCTCCAGAAATCCCGATGACCGCAGCACACCGACCGCCGCCATCAGCCCGATTAAGGTCGGCACAATTCCGATCACCGTCCGCATGCCGTCCTTCGCCCCGTTCAGAAAATCGCCGAACACATCCTGTTTCATCAAAAGCCCCAGTCCGACCACATAAAAAATCAGCACGGGAACCATCAGATCCGAAAGTGCCGAAAGAATACGCAAAAAAATCCCCTCCCCGGAAAAATCCTATCAGATACACTCCGATACAATTTATTCCGCGGGCGGGGATTTATGTAATTTTATTTCACTTTAATCTGAAACAGACGCGCCATATACGTCTCCGGGAAGTGAATCTGCAGCGTCTTGCTGTAGTCATCGTAATGGAACACATCACCGCATGCTTTCGGGTAAATGCAGGAAACCTCCAGCTCTTTCCCTGGGAATGCTCGGTTCAGCGGAACTTCAAAATCAGCCTCTCCGCCGCGTCTCCATACACCAAGATAAATCACATCCCCCGGCACGCGGATGCCGGCTGCGAGGTGCTTGTCCTCATTATCCGCCCATCCCATCGGCCAGAACGGAACGCCGTCCTTGATGCCGCTGCGGATCTCCTTGTAGCAGTCAATTCCCTCTTTTACAAGATCAAACCGCTCCGGCGAAATCTCTGCAAGGTGGCCGCTCTGATGGATACGAAGCAGCAGCGCATTCACCATATTGAAAATAACTTCCTCTTCGGTGCCGTCCCGCAGCGGATACGACCAGATCGCCGCCTGCTCCGGCGTCACGCCGATGGCTGCATTCGCGAGATCGTCGCATAATTCCGGTAATCCTCCTGATCACTCGTCGACTGAATACTGTTTCTCGCCAGCATCGCATAGTCCATGCGGAGACCGCCGCTCGAGCAGTTCTCAATCACAAGATCCGGGTACTTTTTATAAATGCCGTCCAGCCATGCCAGATACGCTCTCTCATGCTCAAGAAGGCCATCTCCAAAACTGTCCGCATCGACTTCCGTACCAATACCAGGTTCAATATTGTAATCCATCTTAATATAACCAACGCCGTAATCCCTTACCACACGGTCAATGACTTCCGTCACATGTTCAATGACCAGCGGATGACGGAAATCGAGCTGATACCGGCTTCTGTCATACACACGCTTTCCATGACGCAGGAAGAAACACTCATCCGGCAGAATCGAAGCCTTCTTACAGTTAATACCCATAACCTCAAGCTCCAGCCATACCCCAGGAATCATGCCCTTTGACCGAATATAATCCGTCACCTCACGCACACCGTTCGGAAAACGTTTTTTACTCTCCTGCCACTCACCGACACTGTCCCACCAGTTGCCGTCCGCATACCAGCCCGCATCAATAACAAAATATTCACATCCGGCCTTCTCGGCAGCATCCACCAGCGGAAATTCTTTTTCTGTCGTCGGATCTCCAAACAGACAGTTCATGTAATCGTTGAAAATAACCGGCAGGTTCTCATTGTCCTTATTCGGACGGCGAATTCTTCTGCGGTACTTCGTTAAGGTACCGATTGCCTCCTCAAAATCATCATGACCGACACCGACAGCCACCGGCACGGTTGTAAAGCTGTCTCCCGGCTTCAGGTTTTTCGACCAGTGCGACTGGATTTCCGTCGGGCCGCTCACAGCCAGGTAAAAGTGGCAGTTCTGATCTCCAATTTCATAATGCCAGGAACCGCTGTGGTCAATCTCAAAAAACAGGCTCGCATCTGCTGCGCTGTTCCCAATATATCCCATCGGAACATATTCCTTCGCCGACCAGTTACCCGTATTTGTAATCTCAATCGTCTTCGATGTCCTCTGATAGTTGTGCGGCTGCGTCTGCGCCATGCCAAGATCTGCAAAGCGGTATTTTTTCACCGTCAGCTCCTTCTGCCAGCCATTGTGAACCACTATCATCGACATCTTATCATCTGAGCTGATAAACTCCGGAATGCCCTCTTTCTGCTCTTTTTCGATACCCCAGTAGCTGAAGCTTGAGATATATTCCAGTGTCTGGTTCTCACTGCCCTCATTCGTCACGGTATTGTACATTCTTGCAACCGGAAGGCCGTCATAAAACTGCACTGATCGACTCTACCCTCGCGCCCGTCACATCATCCTTCTGTACAATGCGAAGCAGATCGCCTTCTTCGTTTCTTTCTTCCGAAATCGAGTCAAATTTCAGCATAAAGCCCGGCGCTGTCACAATGTACTTATTTCCGTGCTTTTCATACGGCCGGTTATAACCGGAAAAATTCACCTGTACCAGCTGGAAGCTCTCTTCGATCTGAGCCTCCCGCATTCCCTCCATCGGCCACCAGTTATCCGGCTTCCGGCAGAGATTCTCTGCATCAAACGGTGCACTTGAAAAATGAAACAGCTTTAACGCCTTCTCTTTTGTCACCCCAAACACAATGTGAATTCCATTCACATCATAACAGATCAGCTCCGCCTGAATTGGAGTTTCCATTCGGTCTGTCCATTTTTTCATGTAAAAGCCCTCCTGTAAAAATCATATTTTACTCATACCCCCAGCATACGACTTGTCCCCTTTAAAGTCCAGTACATTCTTGCTTTTTCCCCACAACAATCTCACGCCGATCCGCCAAGGGCGGATCCAGCCGCTTTTTCTTCCTCCCCGCATCATCGTTAGCCCTGCGGCCGAGCGCCCACTTATTTCACGATGCCAAACGTAGCAATCTCAAACTCCCTCAGCGCCACATGATAAACCCCGTCCTTATCCGGAATCATCAAGTCGCCCTTCTCTTCAATGACATTGCTGCGGTAAACCTCTTTCATCCAGTCTTCTTTCTTAAAGGAAAGAACTTCTTCGTGCTCCATATTATTTACGAATCTCACAAACAAATCGTCCTTCTTCTGACCTTTCTTAAACGCCGTCATATGAATACCATCGCCCTCAAATGCAAGGAAACTCATCTCCAGCGGAAGTTCCCCTTCAACCAGTTCCGGCTTCACCTGTCCCGGTTTCCGAAGGAACGCTCTCTCCAATCCAGCCTGCTCCACCGTCAGATCCTCCTGGAATGCATAACCCTCCCGGAACGCATCCCCGGTCTCACCAGCTGCAAACGGCACAACCTCAAACTCCAAGCAGAACGTACCGATCTGCTGCGCCTTCGGTGTCGGGAAATACCCCCAGTCGCCCATCTCCGCAACACAGCGAAGCAGCGTCACCGCAACCGCATTCCCCTGATCTTCGAGAATTTCATACTCATACAGCCCGCGGTTTGCCACCAGAAGTCCGCCCTTCGCGTCCTCCATAGCCACAAAACACTGCTGTCTCTCACAACCGCAAGGATTCGTCCAGGTATCATTATGACGGTTATTTCTCCGCACAACCTCAAACGCAGAATCCGCCATATGCATCGACGTATCCAGCCCTGTCGGCAGAATCACACGCACCCGGTGATCCTTCGCCTGATTGCAGATTGTCGTCGCCACACGCAGCCCCTTCGCCGATTTCTCCAGCGTCAGAACCGTCTTCACATCCATCTCCACCAGCTCAGAAGAACGGTTAGCCACACGCGTATACGGATCAATACACATCTCACGCTGTCTTAGCAGTTCCTCGCCCATGCCGGATGGAACCATCATCTTGTGGCAGATCTCAACCACCGTGCGGAACGCATTTCTCTCCACACAGGAAATCTCCGCCTTCACGCCTTTTGTAGAAACCACCTGCTTACCGGAGTCCTGAATATAAATATACTCATTCCCCATATCCCCGGTATCCTCATAGAATCCCAGGTTCTCATACATTCTGCCCGTCTTCTTGTCCAAAAGATTGTAAGAACCGTCTGCATTCACAACAACCTTCACCGCATCATTCTCGAGCACATTTTCATCCGCAGAAACCATATCCACGTCCTGTGCCTGCTCCGCTGTTTCCAGATAATACGTGCGGTAACCAAGCGCCGGAACCTCAGCCTCAAACGTTACCAGAACCTTCTTTGCCATATACGGCTGACGGAACCGGTCGTCCGGCAGGTCATATCCAAACGCAACGCCCGCATCCGCGATCTTCGCCGGAACCACATTTCCGTCCGCATCGCGCAGCACCATCGCCGGAAGCTCCACCTTCTCTGCGGCCTCATAGCCGTCCCATACAAACAGATTGTAATCGCGGAACAGATGCAGCTCCTTTTCTACTACCTGTGATTTCGTCTCGCCGGAAGTATTCCATACCACGAACGGAATCTTCTCGCCGTCACCCGGAAGCGCTGCCGTGTTCACCTTGTTCGTCAGATACTCCACGCTCTCGTCGTAAATCGCATCCGCAACCTGTCTGCTCTTCGCAAAACGGGTCTTCATCTCCTCATTGACCTCATCCACGCTGCAGCCGCAGATGCTGTCATGCGGATGATTCTGCATCAGCTTCTTCCAGCTGTAGATCATCTGGTCTTCCGGATAAGCCTTTCCCATAACATCTGCCATCGCAGCTGCCGGCTCTGCTTTCCGCTCCAGCGCTGTCTCACCCGCGCGGTTGTCCTGCTTTAATCCGATCCAGGAAGAAGCCGTATTTGCCAGCGTCCATCTTCCGTCGGTCTCCTGGCTTGTCAGCTCGCCCTTAACGGTAGAGAAATTCTCGGAGATTTCTTTCTCCATTGCCTCTACATACTTTTTGAAATCAGAATGAATAAACTCGACATCCGGATACAGCTTTCTCGCCACGCGGATCGCCTCGGTGATGTTCTTCTGCAGCGGCTGATGGTCGCATCCGTTCATCATCAGAAGCTGATGGGTTGCTGCGAATTTTCTCGCGTCCGCCAGCTTTTTATCCCAATAAACCTTTGCCTCTGCCTCGTCCACCGGAATCTCCACGCCGTTGTTGTACCAGTTTGCAAACAGGATGCCCGGCAGCTTCGTTCCGTCCGGGGATGCCCACATCATCTCAGAATACGTAGACTCATACTGTCCGCCGGTCACCTCGTTGTTCGGTCCGATCGGTTTTACACCGCGTCCGAAAACAACCGCGTCCATGCCGGCCTGTTTTAATACCTGCGGCATCTGGCCTGCATTGCCGAATGCATCCGGGAAATAACCGACATTGCCGACCGCACCGTACTGTTCTGCTTCCTGCATACCGACCTGAAGATTGCGGACACACGCCTCGCCGCTTGTCAGGAACTCATCCTGCAGAATGTACCACGGACCGGTCTGAACTTTGCCCTCGCGGATGCATTTTTCCACCTGCGCACGTTTCTCCGGGCGGATTTCCAGATAATCATCGATTGCGATGACCTGGCCGTCCAGGAAAAATCCGCCGAACTCCGGATCGTTCTCTGCCTTGTCCAGAATGTTGTCTACCAGCTCAATCAGTTTCATGCGGTGAGATTCAAAGGACTGATACCACTCTCTGTCCCAGTGGGAATGGGAAATAATATGTACGGTTGTTTTCATCATGATCTGTTTCCTTTCGTTTCTTTTTTATAAAATTTATGTAACTATTCAGAGCCCCATCTCATTCCGCTTACGCTGCATCTCGATGTTGCTTTTTGTCCTTCTGCAAATGCGGCATTTTGTCGCATTTGATTTGCCCCTCCAAAAACATAAGCAGGTATCCATTTTCGAAGAAACATGAGTGGATTACAAATGTTTTTGAAGATTGCGGGAGTGCAAAGCACGTAGCAATCTGGTATCAAATAGGCCAAAATACCTTTTGACCCCAATATCATTTGATATATCATATTATAAAAATCAGACGATATTCTGTCAAGTATTTTACACTTCTTTTCTATATGATATATCAAGTTGCCATTTTCTCATGTCACACCTGATCTGGCAATAAATCGTGTTTGAAAAGGCCTGTTACAATTCACGCAGCACCGGAGCACTTGCTGTTCCGGTGTGCAGGAAAATAATTCCGGCGCGAGCAGCTCTTATTTGACTTGCTTTTTTGCATTCGTTATAATAACAAAAGAAACACGCAGACAAAGTCAACGTTTTTATACCTTTTTATCCCAGAGGAATTTTATGGATTCACAGACCAGAAAAACAAAACCAAAATATGAAATCATCAAAGAAGCCCTGCTTGCACGCATTCACGCCGGAGACTTTTCGTTTGACGAATCCTTCTGCACCGAAAAAATGCTGTCGGATCAGTACCACGTCAGCCGGATTACCGCAAAGCGTGCCATCGAGGATCTGGAACAGCAGGGGATTCTGTACCGGAAGCGCGGTGTTGGAAGCTTTGTTTCGCGAAGCCTTTCACCAGACAGCAAAGCAACCGATACGCCGAAAATGATTTCTCTTCTTCTTCCGTTCGCCACCACACAGGGAAATATTTCGGAGGCAATCGGAAGCTTAAGCGCTGTGCTGGCTGAATGTGGCTATTTTCTAAGCATTCACGTCACCGGCTCTTCCTCACCGAAGGAACGCACAACACTGGAACTGCTCCGGTCTCAAAATATTGCCGCGCTTGTCTATTATCCGAAGCGCGACAACATTCACCTGGAAAAGCTGAACGATTTCATGTTCTCCGGCTGTCCGATCGTCATCGTTGACAAGCAGACGGACTGCCCGTATCTGAACAATGTTGTCTGCGACAACTATGACGGCGGACGACAGGCAGCGCGCCATCTGCTCGGGCAGGGACACCGAAACATCGCGTTTTTCACCGCGGCGCCACTCTCTGAGACTTCATCGGTACGCGACCGCTTTGCCGGATTTTTGCATGAAATGAAAGCCGCCGGGATCGCGCCGGACCCGCATCAGCTTGTCACCTGCTGCAAGGAGCTTTCCGATAATGCCGCACTTTCCACAGAACGCACACCGTTTCAGCAGAAGCTTCTTGCCATGCACCGCGACGGCATCACCGCCATCATCGCCGAAAACGACCGTATCGCCGAGCTGATTTTCCTCGCCTGCCGCACGATCGGTCTTCGCATTCCGGAGGATCTCTGCCTCTGCGGCTTCGACGATACAAATGTCAGCCGAAGCCTCGGCATTACCTCCATTCATCAGGATTTTGCCGGAATCGGACGCGAAGTCGGACGGATTCTGCTTGCCGCCCTCAAAAATCCTGCCGCCGAAACGGAAAAAATCATTCTTCCGGTGACGATCGTCCCGCGCGCATCGTCGCAGAAAAATCTGTCTCCCATTTCCGGGCATGATTGAAAAATCTTTTTTATCATGCTTGAAAACCGCAATAGCCTCACGGGCTTCCGACCCGTGAGGCTATTGTCTATTTTGTTTTGTATTCCCATTTGACACAAACTCTTTTTCCGTAGTGTGCCATTCCAATATAACAAATTTTCCCTGCCATTCCTGTATCGTACTGTTTCTCTTTGATCTGACCGATTGCAGTATCGGCAAGAGTTTCTTTTCGATCAGTTTCCCCCATCTTTTACGGAATATCGAACGTTTTTCAGAGCGAACTTTGCAAATCTGCCGCGCCGTCTTTTTACTCCCGGCACGTTCAGAACATATCTCCCAAACAAGAAAGTCGCAGCCCGCAGAACATCTTTTTCTGATACATTCTACCAAAAAGTGTACACCTGCTGGATACTTTTTAGTACATCAGTATGCAAAAACAGTTTTTCAGTGGCGTCCCTTAGAGGTCGGAGTCTTCTTGCTGGAAGAGGATACAACAAAAATCCTGTCTGGTTTTGTACCGGACAGGATTTTTTTTAGAAGAACAGCATCACCAGTCCCAACGCGCACAGCAGGATTCCGGTTACGCGGTTCAGCATTTTTACGTTTGCGCTGTTCGCCCATTTTGCTCCAATCTGTGCGAACACCAGTGTGCTGATCACACAGGCAATCATAATCGGAAGATTCGGTTTTCCGCCGATATAGAAATGTGAAACAGCTCCGGTCAGCGCAGTAAAGGTCATGATAAAGACGCTCGTTCCAACCGCCGTTTTTAACTCATAGCCAAGCACACTTGTAAGCACCAGAAGCAACATCATACCGCCCCCGGCACCGACGAAACCGCAGATGAAGCCAATCAATATGCCGCAAAGAATGGACTGCCGGATTTTCTGTTCCTCGGATTTGTTTGCCTGTACTTCCTTCGTTGTCATGATCGGGCGAAGAATAAATTTGAGACCGACAAGCAGTGTCATACCTTTGGAAAAACCACCCATTGTTCCGTTTGGCACAAGGAGGAAACGAAGCTTCCGACCAGTGTAAAAATCAACACGGAAATCAGCATAATCACGCCATGGCGAATGTCGATATTTTTGTTTTTCTTGTATGTCCACGCACTGACCCCCGACGCGAGGACATCCGATGCAAGTGCTATCCCGATCGCCTGGTACGCCGGCATGTGCAGGAATGTAATCAGCATAGGCGAGACGACCGCCGCCGCAGAAAGTCCCGCAAGACCCGTTCCAAGGCCGGCACCGAGACCGGCCACAATACATACGATTAATTCTGTAATAGTCATAAAATTCCTTCTTTCTCCCTTTTATTTCCCGATTACATTTTTCCGGATCAGCTCACAGAGCCGCAAAAATTCTTTTTTATCTTCCTCCGAAATTCCGCAAAACAGAGATTCTCCAAATTCCTTCTGACATTTCTGTCCGTAGCAAACGCATTCTGCCGCAGCCGGTTCCAGCTTCAAATGCACTTTCTTCCGGTCTGCCGTATCGCCCTCTTTTCGCAGGTAGCCTTTTTCACACAACCCGTTTACGGCCAGCGAAACGTGTGATTTCTGCATTTTCCGCACACGTACAATATCTGTTGCAAGGTCAAACTGACTGTTATTTGCAAGAAACAGCAAAATATCTACTTCTGCGGCAGACAAATGATAACGCATCATCACCTTTTTGCGGTACTGTGCATATTCCCGTTCTACTTCCACGCAAACTGCCACTGCTCATCAAACATGCTTCCACCTTCCTCTTGTTCTAATTTGAACTTCTTGTATTTTAGTTCTAATTTGAACATTTGTCAACCCACAAAAATGGATATCCAGCGATAGAGTTTCCCCTGTAAAGTAAAATATGCTCCCTTCCTGGGAGACAAGTTTTTATTTGTCTACCCGGAAGGGAGCATATCAGCAAAAAATATTTGCCCATGTGACAGACCCGTCTTGCGTTTGAAAACAATATACCTTGCGGTACTCTACATTTTTCGCACAAATCAGTCATTGCTCAATGAAGGATTGTAGCAACACGTCCTGATCCTACAGTACGTCCACCTTCACGGTATCAGAATGGCGTATTACGGTGTGCAAATGGTGATTTTTCGTATGATTTGTAGGAATAAATCCGGATTTTCCGCTGTATCCATGTAGTTTTGGAGAATTTTGTTATCATGGTGTTATCATATTTATGGTTCACTAATTCCACCTGTGCTCTGTTGTTCAATAAATATTCTCATTAAATCTATCGACTGCTTTAATTCTTCTCTTGTATATCTTGGATTATTCTGATTTTCCGGATGATGTATCTGATGCCGTATATATTCAGTCAAAACTTTCTGCTCATTTATAATAGAACCATTCTTACCTATGCGCTTATATAATCTGGTTGGTTTTCCTTGAATATATAATTTTCCATCCCTGAAATTCTATAAAAGAATACAATTCATCATGATATTCCTCTGTAACTTCATTAAATGCTATATAATTCACTTCATTCAGTGACGGATATTGAAGCTGTCCAGGAAGAACACCTAATATTTCCTTATTTCCTTCTTCATCTTCTTTAATAAGACGTAAATCTGTAAACTGTAATTGTTTAACAATATAAGAACTGTGCGTTGTCAATATAACCTGTGTGTTTGCGACTGAAGACAGTGTCTTAAATGCCTCTACCAATATTCTTTGATTATCTGAATGTTGCGAAGTCTCCGGCTCTTCTACTGCATATATTACTCCAGTATTACCTTGCTCTTGACAACGTCTCTCCGCTTCAGCTCTAAAGAAATTCAGCAGAACAAGCCTTTTCACGCCACTCCCTCGCTTATTGATTGGGATATCTTCATCACCGGAAATTGATACATTTTTGAAAACATCTTGCCACTTAAGGCTTTCTGCTGATGGTATTACCGGATTTAAACTTGCTGCAATTGCTGGATCCATTTCTCGAAGCTTCGCTAATGTTTCTGTTTGCCACTTCTTTTAATTTATTTTCAACCTCTGCAGCTACATCTGCTAATGTTGTTTGCAATCCTGCATCACTCAAAATTTGCTTTACAGCTGTTTTTAATGGATCTTGTATCTCATCATCTCCATCACTATTTTTTCTATCTGACTGAAAAAAGTGAATATGTTGGTAAATAGTTGGATAACTTCTCCCAAATTTTCTTTGCATCCTCTTTAGAGGCATCGATTTCTATATTATCCATCTGCAAATCATCCGAAAATTTATTCCAGATAGCTCTTCTCATATCAGCATTTACAGTTTGATTTTCGCATTCAATGTCTTCACTTTTTATTATCTTTTTTAAATCACTATTCTTCTTTAATAATAATTCTGTACATTTGCTATTTGTTGGATGCATAGCCTTTATAAAAACCTTTGCCGCTCCGCCGTTTTTATATCTCTTTATGACTTCCAACTGTCCATTAGCATTAAGCATAAATTCATCTTGTAACGAAGTCTCAACAGTTGAATCTATAACTATCTTTTCCGGCAATTCTGAAAAGCACACTGTTATTTCAATATCTGTATTTCCGACATTGCTTTCATGTATGTTGGCATCTGCTTTTTCTAACTTGATTGTTCCCTTCCCATCATTAAAAAATATATCCAATGCCTCTAAAATAGTTGACTTACCTATATCGTTTTTTCCAACAAAAACTGTTAAATCATTTAAAGTTAATCTCTATTTCGCTTCTATATCCACGGAAATTTTTTAATTTAATTGAATCAATTTTCATAGCAGGTCTCCTCTGATTATCACTTCTTATGAGAAATTTATAACCGTTTTTATATCTGCAAATTCTGTTCGCACCACCCCTTGAATGGCTGCTAATATTCCAGCTACAGTTACCACAGCAGAATTTGACGCCTCTTGACTTTTCAATCCATCTTTCACTACACTTTCCAAATGGGTTGATGCAATTGGCATTATTACTTTTATCATTTTTTTCCAATACTCTACATTTACATCAAAATTAGAATTGTCACGAAATCTTAATGACCAAACATCTCTCACTTTTTCACCCAAAAAGCTCTCCATACATTTAGACATAGCAAAAATAAATAACATTTTTGCCCTCTTTTCCCAGAAATCTATATTGCTGTTCTTCTGCCTCTGTTCTTTCCTCTCCCTTTACTTGTAAATCTAATTTATAAATGTCAATCGCCCTTGCTAAAGAATATGTAAAAATAATATGTTCTGCAATTAATTGATCCGGAAATGTATTTGCATAAATTCTATCATTGCTCCATAAATCATTTCTTGAGTTATATGCCGTAACACACTCCCCATGAAAAGCCGAAATCGACTGTGCCACAACATACGGATCCAATATTTCTCTACTTCTAGATGGCGTCCATTTCCTCTACGTCCACCGCTATAAAACAAATTTGTATATTTTTCAAATTCATTTCGCAACCGATTTTGCACTTTATCATTACTTCGCAAATCCGACGCAATAATTTCATTCTGTTTATTATTGTTATTGATAATTTCATCTATAATAGAAGAATCTTCACATACAATAAAACGAATAGGGATTAAGGCCTTTCCTACTTCTGTTACACTACTTACAGCTCCTGTTGTTTGTGCCCCATTAATGATAGTAATTCCTGATATAGTAAGTTTTTCTTCGCCTGTATTCAAATCATTTTCAATACTATAATCATTTACCAATGCAGTTATTCCATTGTTATACGCCCAAAAATTATTTGGTTGCTCTGTAATGGTTTGTATTATTCCCAAATTAATTTTATTTTTCTTTTTCCTGACCCAAGATATGTTCTTGGATTTCCAGAAAAAATATCATCATTATATCTGCAATACTGTTCTTTTACCCAATCTGCAGTGACGGCAGTTACATAAGCTTTCCATTTATCACCAACTAATTCAAATCCTTTTTTAACAGTGTCCACAGTCATTTTTTCTACAACCGTAATCTGACTGCTGGACGCATTATACCATTTTTCAATAGTTTCATTTCCAACTTCTATTGCAAAAACATCTACTTTATTTTCCGGAAAAAGTGTTTTTACTGCTGCATTAGAATTTATTTGCATTGCAGTTAATTCTTCTCTTACTTTTGGGTTATTTTTTTCATTAAGATTATGTACATACCAAAAATATACTGTACTTATCAGATCATCCTTGATGGCATTTTGCAGTTCTCTAACTTGATCACGTATTCTTTCAGGTACTGACTCAGGTTCCTGAGAAAACACCCATGCTGCTGCTGTGTTCAAATCACTCGCTTTATTTTCCGGTGCCAAATCTCCTTCCTGCACTTTTTGTTTCATATACCCCTGAGCAATCACTGCTATACCTGTATCCTGATCAATATATATCAAGTCACATTTTTTATCCTCACCGCCATCAGTTAATGCATCACCAGCAACCGAAAATATATCAGCTATCTCAAATCTTAATTCTAAAGCATACAACAACAATGCATTATTACCATATGTGTTTAATAACGTGCTTCTACTTTCAAAGTCATCTTTGTAGCTCATCTTACATCCTCTTTTTCCCTTACAATGGTTATACTGTTCTTTTCAAAGTTCCCCGGATAAGATAACGAAATAATTACATTTTTAAAAGCTATTGTATATGCAAATATTGTTCCTTCACCAAAACGATCATGATACACTTTTCTTCCATCTGAATCAATCTTTATTTCATCTGGAATATCGTTTAAATATGGAAATTTAGCAGATTTTGTTTGACAATTCGGCAAACTTACTTCAATAGCTATTACTTGACCTTTTCCAGCAATTGGACTATACACCAATGCTCCAGGTGAAATAACCTGATTTTTCTCTTTTTCCGTAAAACCTTTTTGTTGTTCCATTCTACTTATTTTTTCATTGATCGCAGTACCTATATACGCTTTCCATCTCGGTGCATTTAAAATATCTCTTCTGGTTTCACACAGTAAAATTAACTCCCGTAATTTTTCCGGATTAGCATGACCAGTTCTAAACATTGCCATAAAATATTCTCTATATTGAGCTAATGTTAACGGCACAATATCCAATCTCTGCTTTACATCTCCTCGTGTCATACCAAATTCCATGCCTGAATTGTTTCTGCTGTATTCGTATCTATTTTTACTGCGATAAACATTCCATATTACTGGCTTGTCGTATTTCAGAACTGCATCGGATACATGTCTTCTTACAGGTTCGCCCTCCATTGCTTCCTGGCGTGATGATGTAGACATCGTAACTTCTGTTAAAATTGTAAAATCGTTAAATTCACAATACAGATCACCTTTCCACCGCCAGCTGCAGATACCGGGAGAAAATCCGAATCAAGTTTAAATCCTCTTACCTCATAAGGTTTATTGACCATATGATCTATAGCTAAAGATGCTCTCCATAAAATCCATTCTAAATATGCTGGTGTTTCATCTTTTGGTACTTCTATAACATTGTCATCATCATATGTATGCTTCCCACCACCTTTCGATCAACAATTCCATATAATCGCAATTTCTTGCCATTGATTACATTGCTCTTTTGCATATTGAATTTCGTCTGTTTTGGATAGCAAATCTTCTAATCGCCGTCTGGCAATATTAATTTCTGTCGCAGTGTTCAGTGGAAGATCAGAAATATCAAACAAAATTTGTCTGCTTTTCATTTGCTTCATTAAGTCATTCAGTAATACTTTAGCTGTATCTTCATTATCTGTTGGTAATTCTGCACCCTCGCATAGTCGCTTATATTGAATCATTAGAGATTCTTCATTTGATGTTGACTTTGCCAATTTCTCAGCCAAAATATGCTTAGCCGGAGCAATAACCATTCCTCTTCCTTTTCGTTGCAATACTCCAGAAATACGTAGGTAACGCATGTTCATGTCACTATAGTCAAGGAAATTATCTGCCTTCTTATCATAGTACCTTCCACGTTCTGCAACTTCTTTCTTGTCAAAGTTACGTTTTGATGGAGCTTGTTTTCTACGAGCACGCAAATCCAAAATATTATCCACGATCTCTCCAATTGAATAACTCGGATTGGTTGTATGTCCCCATAATGCAAACTCTATTCTTGCAATCTCTGAGCTTCCTGTTCGCTTCTCTAACTCCAACATAATTGCCAATATCCATCTCAATGGAGAAAAATAAGACTTTCCATCTGGCATAGCAAATTGTTCAACACTTAATGCTCTTAAATAGCATTCTTGTACTGCCGGATATGTATCCGCCTTTAAAAATGTTCGTCCAAAAGGTGTTATATCATCCAGATTTCCCAGTTCATTCTGATCTCCATCCTTTTTCTTCACTTGTGGATAAATGAAACCATTTTTCGAAAACATTAAACGCCATTTTCGTGCATGACTGCCAGACGTATCTTTCCCAGCTTCATTTTGAATAATTCCTTGATCATTAAGAAAGTTCATAAAGCCAATTTCATTCTCTTTCCCACGAAGTTTCCCCACATATGGCGAATTTGCAAACGCTTTAAAACCTTCCTGTATTCTATTTGGATTCCGTAATCCGGTATTACCTACTAACCAAATATCTATTTTTTCTTCCATACATCTTCTCCATTAAACCCAACAAATAAATATTCTTGTACTTTATTTCTATTTGTCTTAGCATGTTTTTGATTTCCAAAAGAATATGTGTAATCTATCGGCACCACTTCCACATGTTCCTTATATTTCGACATAAGTGCAACCATTTCATCTTGTGTTGGTTGACTGTTTGAGGAATAAGATACAATCAAAATACTATTCGAAAACTTTTTAAACAACTTATCAAATGCATCTGCAGCACCTTTTCTAGTTGAAAACGGTGTAGGATATGATTTAAATTTCTTTGTTATCGTATTTTCCTGTATTTCTACACCTTTCCAATCTCGTGCCAACCCTTCAACAAAATGATATCTACGAACATACTCATTGTCTGACAATGGAGAATAATACGGTGGATCAATATATACTAAATCCGGATGTTTAATTTTTACTTCCATTGCATCTCCATGTTTAGATTTATTTTCACATCCATTATCAAAAATTGCATTATTGATACTTTCCACCGCTTCTAGAAATTGCTGTTCTAAAGATTTCTGCAAATCCTTTCTTCCATCATTATATCGATCTCCGGTATATGTAAAAATTCCTCTCGGTCTTTTCTTCGTACAGGCTCTAATCAACGCTGTCATTGCAATTGCTTTCTTATATTGATCTCTAATACCAGCGATATTAGTTCTTAAAATATCTATTAGCTTATTCTCTTCATCCTTATAATACAGACCTTGAAAGGTCTCTTCTACAAAATGATCAGACTCTTTTTTTTCAATTAATAACTTCTTGCCTCGTCCAATGGTAATACAACATTATTATTTTCCACCATTGCTTTAGTAAAGGTTGCTGACATTGCCATATAATCATTGCTAATCACAGTTTTTCCCTGCGTCTTAAACATATAGCCAACAATTCCAGATCCAGAAAACAAATCTACTACCGTATCAAAATCAAATTGTGAAGCCACCGCCCAAATTTGTGGTAATAATTTGCTTTTTGAACCCATATATCTAGTTGCCGGATATTTCATTACCTGTTCAGACAAAGGTTTCGGAACTATTTTTAACATAGTTTTCTGTTTTGGCAAAATATCTACTATAATATCTTCGCCTTTCCGTTTACTACCATTACAAGAGATATACCTTTTTGTCTGAATAACCTCAATCTTATAATCAGCATACAATTCATGAACCAATGGATGATTGGAATTTGTCAATATTACATGGCATCCTAACTCCTGTAATCTTTTGACTTCCTTCGCCAATTCTATATGATCTTCTTCATAAAATTGTTCTTTCGTATACCGCTTAAAATCCGAATATTCTGATATGGGTAAATACGGAGGATCTAAAAAGACAAAATCTCCTAGTTCTGCATATTCTTTTAATACTGAAAGATAATCTCCGCATGTTATAGTTGCTTTTTTTAACACTTCTGAAGCAGCGTATAAAGCTTCTTCATCGCAAAAATTAGGAGATTTATATTTACCAAAAGGAACATTAAATTGACCTTTCTTATTAACACGATACAATCCGTTAAAACATGTCTTATTCAAATAAAGAGTTCTTGCTGCAGCTTCTTCCTTTTTTAATTTAAGCCAATCTAATGAACGTACTTCATAAAAATCTTCTTTTGTATTTTTATATTTTTTCAAGTATGAAATAACAACTTCTACATTATCCGCAACCTGCCGATACATATTGATCAGTTCTGGATTACTATCTGCAATTATTGCTTTATCCGGGTTTAATGCAAAAAACAACGCACCACCGCCAATAAATGGCTCTATGTACTTTCCATATTTTCGAGGAATCTTAGGCATGATATCACCTAACATCTGAGTTTTTCCACCAGCCCATTTCATGATTGGCTTTGCCTGTATCTGTTTTTCTTTCTTTAAAACTTGTTCCATCACGCCTTTTCCCCTTCAATCTCTATTATTTCCATTATATCACTGATATCGCATTTTAAAGCAGTGCAAATTTTTACCAGCACATCTGTAGTAACATTTTCATTTTTTCCAAGTTTTGCTACTGAAGCATGACTAATACCTGCAGCCGCACATAAATCCTTCTTTTTCATATCTCTGTCAATAAGTAATTTCCACAATTTTTTATAACTAACTGCCATATTTTAACCTCAAACTCATTTTTCTAAAATATTGCTATGTTGTTATTCTATCATGCGACTTCAGCAATATCAACATTTATTTCAGCGATCGCATACTTTTGTACAAACATTCGTTCTTATTTTCGATATATTTATGATTTATAGTCGTCTGTTTTTTTCAATATAAAAATATACTCATGTGCCAACATTAAGAAGTTTCTTTCTTTTCCGTCCCAATAGTCAGCTGATCGACAATTATGCTGTTCTTTTATAATAATTTCCTTAAGTTTAAATCCTGCATTAACAAATTTCTGCATAGAATTCATTCCTAGCGGCAACACATAACCTGCTCTCCGTATATCTCCGATCATAAATGCACATATTCCCTGCTTCTTCAACACTCTATATGCTTCTCTTGCGACTTGCTCTAATGCCTTCAAAATTCCTCATATTTTAAATGTGAAATATCTTCCGGAATTTTATTGCTATATCGTATAATATCTGCGTATGGCGGATGTGTACAGATAAGGTTTATGCTCTCATCTTTTATAAATGATAATTCAGTTGCATTTCCTTGTTTTGTGAAAATTTTTGAACTTTCTTGACAAGTAAAATTAAGATTTGTGTTAGATAGTTTGATGGCTTCGGAATTTATATCAACACCAATAGCATTTCTTCCTAATAACTTTGCTTCTATCAATGTTGTACCGCTGCCCAAGAATTGATCTAGTATCCAATCATTTTTCTTTGAATAACGTAAAATAAGGTTTCTGGGAATGTATGGGGACCAATTTCCTCGATATTTTCCTGAATGTGTAGCCCAACTTCCTCTTTCTGGAAAAGACCATATTGTCGTGTCTTCCAATTTGAATTTTTCTGGTGCTTCTCTTATAAGAATCTCCCCTTTCTTTTTGCTCATTATACTTCTGCCATATTTATTTGTCTATAAAAATCTCCATTCAAATATTAAATATCGCTAAACATTTGAACAGAGATTTCTTATTCATTACAAATATATAATTTCTTTCAATACAATTTCTTCTGCACAGGCTTTAATATTGTTCATCATTCCAACCCATTTCATCAAATCCTGCATTTTCAGTTGTTCTGTCACACCCTGTTTTTCTGCCATCTGCTTCATCATAATTTCTACCTGCTCTCTGGCATCTTGATCAATTCGATTTAAATGTGCTATCAATTCCCCCGTCATCAATAAATACTGGTATCGTGCCGGTCTGTGCTCTTTCAAGAACTGTTTCCGTAGCATCCCATATTTACCATAGGTCGGTTCTTCCTCATTCACTGCCAGATCCGGCAGGTAATAATCTCCATGCAGTGTGTAGCTTAATCCATTACTTTCATCATAAATGTGCTTTTTCATTGTCTTATCTCTCCATTCCTCTATTTTTTGTTTTATTTTTCTTACGCTGTTGATTCTCCAGTTCACTCTTTCGGGCACCCCAAGCCAGTCTTTCATGAATACTTCCTTGAGGCATTTGCTCCATTTGTCGTTTTTCTTCTAATGCTTTCTGCTCCTGTATATCTTGCTGCACTGCATCCTCTACAACATTTTCCCCAAGGACGCGCACTACCCGGTCATATCTGTCGGAAACACCCTGCAATTTTTGCTTTTCCTCAGATAACTGCTGTTTTTCTTCACATACTGTATCTAGCTCTCTCTGCACTCGGTTATATGCCTGCTTTGTTTCCTGATATTTGTGTTTCCATTTTTCTACTTCTTT
>ENA-OQCP01000052-OQCP01000052.1-human-gut-metagenome-genome-assembly--contig:-NODE-52-length-39938-cov-3.349727_pt1 | contig 39938 bp, 46 predicted proteins | sample MGYA00242760_ERZ504583 | MGnify/ENA primary metagenome ERZ504583 (study PRJEB26092, sample SAMD00036308) | human gut metagenome | host: Homo sapiens | study: EMG produced TPA metagenomics assembly of...
ATGGCAGTCGGTGATAAAAACATGCGCCGATTTGTCCCGCGAAGAACATCACGCTCACTGCGGACATCGAAGACAATATTATAATCCCCGCGCAGGCGCAGCTGATATCGCTGATGCTCGAAAATCTGCTCTCGAACGCCGTCAAATACGGCAGAGACGGCGGGCACATCGAAGTCAGACTCAAAAAGGACAGCGGCATCGTACTCTCGGTGAAGGATGACGGAATAGGGATAAAAGAAGAGGATCTGCCGAAGATATGGGGCAGATTTTACCGCGCGGACGAATCCCGCAGCCGCGAAAGCGGATTCGGCTTGGGACTCTCGCTCGTAAGCCAGATAGCGCACTCCACGGCGGAAAAGTCTCCGCATCCTCCGTTTACGGCGAGGGAAGCGAGTTCACCGTAACCTTTTGACGGCGGTATAACAGCATAAACAAATGAACCGGTTGCAGTAGATTTTTCTGCGGCCGGTTTGTTGTTTTATATTGTTTGACATCGGGGATGGACAAATCCCACTTTATTAACATCACAGCACACTGTTTTACGGACTTCAAACTTTCCGAAAAAATTTTTTGCGCTCTAATCTTTCTTTAATTTTCGCGGGTTATTATATGGGTGTACTAAGGGACACGATCCCGATAAGAAAGGACAGATACTATGTTTGCAAGTATTTTCAAATCCATCGGAGTCGCGCTCATGTCAGTCATTATGGCTATCTTCTCTGCGTTCGCGCCGCCGCAGGATAAGCCGACACGGGCTCGGGCAACTCCGGACAGATCCAGCAGGAAGTAAAGATAAGCCTTGACGCCGCGATAGACATTGCAGTCGCCGATGCGGGTGTTGCAAGAGCCGACGCGAAGTTCACCGAAGCGAAGCTCGACAGCGACGATCTTGTCGCCCACTACGATATCGAGTTCATCGCCGGGGCGAACGAATACGACTACGAGATAGCGGTAACGGACGGCAGCATTCTTAAAAAAGAAGTCGAGCCCGCCGACCCTCGAAGCCCTCAAAGCCCCAGCCCGATGTCTCAGGCTATATCAGCATCGACGAGGCGAAGGCAATAGCCTCAAGAAAGTTTCTCTTGACGCATCAAAGGTCACTTTCAAGAAAGCTGAGCTTGACGCGGACGACCGCACCCCGCACTATGATATAGAATTTGTCTCGGGCGGATATGAATATGAGTTCGAGATAGACGCAAAGAGCGGAAAGATTCTCGAGTTCGACCGCGAGCGCGTGGATAAGAAGCCCTCAGTTGACACATCAAAGTTCATCTCCGTTGAGGAGGCAAAGGCCGCCGCGCTCAAAAGAGCTTCTCTCGACGCTTCAAAGGTCACATTCACCAAAGCTGAGCTTGATATTGACGACCGCACCCCGCACTATGATATCGAGTTCGTTTCCGGCGGATATGAGTATGAAGTCGAGGTCAACGCGAAGAACGGCAGAATAATCGACTTCGACCGCGAGCTTGACGATTCCAAGCCCGCCGACCCCTCGAAGTATGTCTCCGCGGACGCCGCGAAGAAAGCCGCACTCGACCATGCGGGTCTCACCGAGGCTCAGGTCACGGAGCTCGAAACCGAGCTTGACACTGACTCGCTCACCGCGCACTACGATGTTGAATTCAAATGCGGCGGATTCGAGTATGAGTACAAGATAAACGCAAAGAGCGGAAAAGTTATCTCGTTCGAAAAAGAGAGAGACTAACAGATTTTTATTCAGTCCCGGATGTTAAGTCCGGGGCTGTTTTTATTTGTAAACTTTTTTCGTTTTTCCTTGACTTAAAGCCGACTTCAGGTTCTATAATAAAGTCAAATCAAAGGAGGAATTATCATGAGAAAAGATTTCGGCGCAAAGCCATTCACCTATCCGCAGCCGGTGCTTATCCTCGGTTCCTATGACAAGGACGGCAATCCCGACGCAATGAATGCCGCATGGGGCGGCATCAGCGGCGGCAATGAAATATCCATGTGCATAAGCGCGGGCCACAAGTCCACGAAGAATATCATCGAGAGAAAGGCATTCACCGTGAGCGTGGCCGACCTCGAACACACGGCGGCGTGCGACTATGTCGGTCTTGTCTCCGCAGGGAATACGCCCGATAAATTCGAAAAGGCGGGTTTCCACGCCGTCAAATCGAAATTTGTTGACGCGCCGCTGATTGAAGAGCTGCCCATCGCCGCAGAGTGCAGGCTCAAGAGCTACGATGCAGGCACCGGCGCATGGTCGGTGAGATAGTCAACATCTGCGTTGACGAGCGCGTGCTCGACGAAAACGGAAACGTCGATGTTTCAAAGGCGCAGCGATAACCTTCGACCCGTTCAACAACACCTATGTTGTCCTCGGCGAGACGGTCGCAAAGGCGTTCAGCGCCGGCAACTCGCTCAAATAAAAATATACGCAAAACGCCCCGCACGTTTCCGTGCGGGACATTTTGTTTTTCGGATGTAACTTTTAATATTTTATCGTGAAGTCGTTTATTGTTGTCATGCCGACTTTTACTCTCGTGTTTGAGCCGAGCAGGTGCGCTGTGAGCTCGATGATGACGGGATAATCATAGTGGGCATAGACTAAGTTGCCGGTAGGCTTGCTGAATCTTGCTACTATCGTTCCGTTATAATAGGTGAATTTCTGGTCGGTGAGCGAGAGGCCGGGATAGTCGAAGTTTACCACGTCGGCGGTGAGCACGCCGAACGCTGCGGCATAGCCTTTTTCGCCGGAGGGATTGACCTCAGTGCCGAAGGTCAGGGTTATCTGATATTCGCCGCCCTTGTCCTCGACCTTTGTGCCCTTGACATCTGCGGGAGTGAGCTTGCTGACCCAATCCTTGCCGCCGACGGGAAATACGTTTCTGATATCCTCTTTTGAGGTCAGGACTATCGCCTTGTCGTCGCGCTTCATGAAGGTCTTCATCGCGCTCTTGCCTATTGCATCTATCGCCTTGGGCAACTCAGTCTTGTCGCGTTGTTCTTCGTCTCGGTGTAGTTGCGGGTGACGGACTTCGCCTGATATTTTACTCTGTTCGCGCCGGTGTTGAAATAGGCGATTATCTCGGCCTTAGTCCAGTCTTTTGCATTCTTCGAGGGCGCGGCGGTTACCTGATTCGAAGCGGTCTCGCCGGGCTTTGCGGGGTCGGCCGATTGAGTTTCGTTTGTCTCGCCCTCCTGCGCGGTGCTGTCCTCGGGCAGGGCTGTTGTGTCTTCAATAATCTGTCCGTCCGTGCTCGTCTGCGCTTCGCCGGTGGTGTCTGCATTTGTTTTTGTGTCGTCCTTTTTGCACGCGCACAGCAGCGACACAAGCAGAACAAGAATCGCCATAACGGCGGCTATCGATCTTTTCATAAGTTTTCCTCCTCAGAATTCATATTCACCCGCTCCGACGGTTTTCTCTCTTCCGTCGGGCAGAATTATATCCGCTTGGCAGTTCGACGGGACGGATATTTTATATTTATATCCCCCGTCCGTCTTATCCCAGCGCACAAACATTTTTCCGTATACGCTGTCATAGCTCGCCTCGGCGAACTCGAAATGCCCGCCCGGGCGCGGGGCTATAGTGAATCGGTTTTCTCCGGCAACATTTATTCCGCACATCGTGCCGAACAGCCACTCGCACACGGCGCCCTTGGAATAGTGATTGAGCGAGGCTATGCCGCCCTGCGCGGCGGTGCCCTCCCACGACTCCCAGACGGTGTTCGCGCCGTTTTTGGGCATGAACAGCCAGCCGGGCATCTGCTCGTTTTCAAGCAGGCGGTAGGCATATTCAATATCTATATCCGCCAAAACGCTCAGTATCAGCGGAGTTGAGAGGAATCCCGTGCCGAGCCTCCACGAGTAGTTGTCGAGGGCTTTTATGAGCCGCTTTTTCGCATATTCCGTCTGCTTTTCGTCGAGCAGGCCGATATAAAGCGGGCGCACAAGCTTCGCCTGGCGGTCGGTGTCTATTGAAAACTTCTTCGTTGTGACGAGCGCGCTGTAGCCCTTTCTCGCCCTCGCCGCATTCTTTTCGTAGAGCCTTCTGTCGTCGTCTTTGCCCAAAATGCGGGCGATATCCGCCATCGCTTCGAGCATGAACACTATGTACGCAGTCGTCTCCTCTGGGTTAGGGTTGACAAAATCCGTAAATTTAAGAGCCTTGACATCGGCAGGTTCCGCCCATTCGCCGTAGGACTGGCGGTAGTTTGAAATATTGCGGAAATTTTTGAGCCCCACTCCCGTCGGCAGGGCGGTCGGATACCACTTGCGAGGTCTTTATTTTATATTCCGCGAAGGCGCGCATATTCGGATAGAAGCGCTCGAGAATTTTTCTGTCGCCGTACTGCTTATAGAGCCTGTACGGTATGAACACACCTGCGTCGGACCAGCCCGCCGAGCCGTCCATAAAAGTCATATAGAAATCCACACCGCCGCGTGGGGCTATCTGGCGGAAGTCGCCGTTTTTGAGCTGTTCGTCGCACATATCGCGCACGAATTTTTCGGCAAATGGCGCATAGTCAAAAAGATAGCTCGCGGTTTTGCAGAATATCTGCGCGTCGCCCGTCCAGCCGTGGCGTTCGCGGGTTGGGCAGTCTGTCGGCAGGTCGGTCGAGTTGCCCTTTGCTGACCACTTTGTCACCTCGACGAATTTGTTCAGCAGCTCGTTTGAGCTGTTGAAGAATCCCGTCTCTTCCATGTCCGAATAGACGGCTATGGCGGTAAAGTTCTCCGGGTCGATATCTATATTCGTGCCGACGCTGACATACTGAAAACCGAATATCGCAAACTTGGTCTTGTAGCGGTTAACTCCCTCTTTGCAGACGTATTCGACTCTCTGCAGAGGCGTTGTCTTATGCTTGTTCTTGCACTGTATGTTTTCGAGCGTCAGTTCGCCGTCACGCAGCAGCTCGCCGAACTCGAGAATAATTTTCTGCCCCTCGCGGGCGTTTATCTCAAACTCAACATAGCCCGCCATATTCTGCCCGAAGTCGAGCAGTTTTTTCTCGCTCGGGGTGACGGATAATTTGGGCTTGAAGCGCTCTTTTTCGGCTATCGGGAAATTATTCGACGCGCTCGGCACAACTTTGAACTTCGTCTCTTTCGCGTGACCGCTGTATGACGGCGTCATATTTGCGTTGACCCGCTCGCCGTCCTTGTTGTCGGCGAAGCGTATCGCGCCGTCGCTGCTCCAGAGCCACGAGCCGTCCGACACAACGGCCTGCACCGTGCCGTCGGTATATTTTATCTCAAGCTGAGCGAGCAGTTTAGTCTCGGTGCCATACTGATTTTTGAGCCCCCACGCGCCGACGCTGCCCCTGTACCAGCCGTCGGCAAGCTCGGCGCAGATTATATTTTCGCCCTCGTGCAGGAGAGAAGTCACGTCATATGTCTGATACTGTATGCGCTTTCTGTATTCCGTGATGCCGGGCGCGAGCGGCATTGAAAAATCAACGCCGTTAATCCCGGCTGAATAAAGTCCGCAGGCGGTCATATAGAGCCGCGCCGAGAGAATCGGCTTTTTGCACTCGAACTCTTTTTTGAAGCAGTCGACCGGATAACGCTGTTTTCTGTTTACATTATAGTTTCCTGTTATCCACTTCGCGCTCCAATCCGAGGCGTTTCTGAGCCCGATCTCAAAGAATGCCGGCTCGCTCCAATCGCCCTCAAGCCCGTTTTCGTCCCAGAGCTTCACTTTCCAGTTCACTCTCAGGCGCGACGGAGTGTCAAGCGGATACGGAATAAAACTCATCTGTGAAGATTCGACCTTGCCGCTGTCCCATAGAATATTGCCGCGCGTGTCGGAAGCGATTAGTCTATACGCGCTCTGCGCCTTTCCGCCCTCGCAGTTCCACATGAAGCGCGGGTTCTTTATATCTATCCCCAACGGGTTTTTGAGATACTCTGTTTTAAGCTTTACGGCTTTCATTCTTTCACCTCTTTCGCGCTCATAACTGCAAAGATTTCCCGCTCCATAAACGGAGTCCAGATTTCACGATACCCCGCCTTTGTCGGATGTATCTTATCCGCCATATACAAAGCCGTATTCTTATTTAACGCTGCGTTAAGCTCGGCGTCGTTCCACATATCTATAACGGATATACCCCACTTCGCCTCGGCTTCTTTAAGAATATTCACCATTTCCCCGTACAGTTCGCTGTCATAACGCGGTTCGTGTAAAAAATCACCGGGCAGTTCCATTTCTCTTTTGAGTAACAGATTATATATTCTATCGCCCCGGCTACGGTCTTTGTGTCGAAGTCATTGAGATTTTTCGATTCGATTATTTTCCCGAGCTCTTTCTTCTGCGAAGCGTCATTTGTAGAGAGCTGGCAGACAAAGAGATCGGCTTTTTCCGCATCGAGCTTTTTGAGACGCGACACATATGAATCAATGCCGGATTCAACGAGGGTCGTGCCGGAGACTGCGCTTTTTATCATCTCGCAGCCGTCGCGCTTTTCAATATAGTCGGCAAACGAAACCCCGCCGGATGCCGAGCCGTAGGTCACGGAAGAGCCGAGGAATATAACGGTCTTGCCTTTTATCGGGTTGTCGGCATTTTCGGGTGTATTATCAAGCGAATACTTTTCGCCGTTGCCCTCGAGCGAAGCGGTTTTTACATCGTGGAGCTTCACAAACGGTCCCCAGCTCCACTGATAGCCGCAGAACGCGAGCCACGCGGCAATGACGGCGGCTGCAATCAGAATGATTATCAGAAGTTTCTTCTTCATTTTATTCTGTCGTCTCCCCGTTTCTCTGCTTTATCTCCTCCTGCTCCTTGGCAATATTCTTTTCGACATTCAAAAACAGCAGAAGTATCGCAAGGACTATGCCGGTTATCGTCTCAAGCCCTACGAAAGTAAATGTTATCGCGCTCTTGACGCTCGCCGACTGCACGGCGATGAGCTGACCCGCCGCATTGGTATAGGGCGCGGCATAGCCGGACTTCGAGAGAATGAGATTGAATATACCCGTACAGATTCCGACGCTCGCGACGGCGATTGTGTTATATATAGACATCGCGATGCCGTCGCACCTGAAGCCGTTTTTCCACTCGACATGGTCGAGCACATCCGCGAACAGCGCCATGAACACATAAGAGCACGGCAGACCGCCGATATTCTTGATAAACTGGCCGATAAGCACTATTACCATATTCGTCGGCGCGAGCAGCATATAGCCGAGCCGACAGCATAGAAAATAAAGCCGATTGCCGTTAAATTGCGTTTACCAAACTTCTTCGCGAGCGGCCAGACGGCGAAAATGCCGATGCCCATCGGGATGCCGCCGATAACGGATAGCATGGTCTGGGTCTTGCCGTCGTTATATGTACCGAGGACATAGTTCGAGAAATAAACGAGCGAGATATTTTTGATAGTCGAGCCGACGGTGAAAATAAGAAAATATATGAAAATTATTATCATATATTTATCGCTGAAAATTGCCTTGAGCTGAGTTACCATTGCGACGCTCTCTTTTTTCTGCTCGCCGCCTTCGAGGGTTATGCGCTCCTTGGTGAAATAATACTCCATAAGCGTCAGCGGCAGCGCGATGCACGAGAGAATACTCATCGTAACTATCCACTTTGATTTGTCAACGCCGAGCTGCGGCATTATGAGCATGGGGAAAATGAGCGCGACGATTATGCCGCTCATCATGATGGTCGATATCTGATTGAAAACCGAGAGCGAACCGCGCTGTTCCGTGTTTCTCGTCGAGAGCGGAACCATAAGATTGTGGCTCATGTTATAAATTGTATAAGCGAACGAATAAAACAGATTATACGAGAGCATGACCCATATCACCTGCACCGTCCGGTTACCCGAGGGGACTGTGAAGAGCAATATGCCGGTCACGGCGACAAGCGGCGCGGAGAGCAGCAGCCAAGGGCGCGCCTTGCCCTGCTTTGTGCGCGTGCGGTCGATGATATAGCCCATGACTATATTCGTCACAGCGTCGATTATCTTCGACACTATCGGGAACACCGCGAGGAACGCGCCGCCCCACACGGTGGTGAGGTTTAGGACATCGGTATAATAGACATTGAGGTAGGTCGCGAGCACGGCGTTTAAAAGCAGCGCGCCGGACGGGCCGAGCAGATAGCCCAGCCACTTCTCCTTCGCCGTAACATCGGGCGAGGTCAGGCGCGAATCAAGCGCCCGCTTTTCGAGCAGTCTGTTCTTCATTTTTGTCTCTCCTTAGCTTTCCGACCCGCTTGACAGATCGGACTGTTTATATTACACTCTTATTATATCTACATCGTGTCGGATTAACAATCATCAGTTTGTTAATCGCTGCTATGAAACCGACAAAATCATCTGAAAGTGGCGGGATAATATGAACACAAAAAATAACCAGCGCACGAGACTTTCAAAAATATTGCTCAAAAACGCGCTGATGGATCTTCTGGGCGAGAAAGGCTCGGTAACAAAAATATCTGTAAGAGAATTATGTGAGCGCGCCGACCTCAACCGCTCGACTTTTTATGCGCACTACTCCGAGCCGAAAGAGCTGCTCGAAGAGGTCGAAAACGAGCTGCTCGACGCGACTCAGGATCACTTAAAGAAAATAGGCGCGGAAAACGACCTCGGCGCACACAGATATCTGCTTTCATTTCTAATGTATATCAAAGAAAACGACAAGCCGTTCCGCACGCTGCTTGTCGACTCGGTTGACCCCGCGTTCCGTTCAAAATTCATGCAGCAGTCGATAATTCAGTTTATTGAGAACCTGAACATCGTTTTTCCGAAGGAGCAGGAGCAATATATCTACTCATATATTCTCAACGGCAGCACGGGCGTTATTATCCAATGGATACGCTCGGACTACTGCATTGACGAAAATGAGCTTGTTGATCTGCTGTTTTCGATAAATCAGAGCGCGCTTGTCAATCTCGACATAAAGCCGCGCATATAGTTGAAAGCCTACCAAGCAAGTGGTATAATTGTGAAAACTCGCGCAATAATGCGCAAAATGCAAGGAGACGACAAAAATGAGAGAGAGCAAAATCACGAGGGACGAAGCGTTTGAGCTTCTGAAAAAATACAACAAAGACCCGTTTCATATCCGCCACGCGCTGACCGTCGAGGGCGTTATGCGCTGGTACGCGAAGGAGCTCGGCTATGCGGACGAGGAGGAATATTGGGGCATAGTCGGTCTGCTGCACGACATCGACTTCGAGCTCTATCCGGAGGAGCACTGCAAGAAGGCTCCCGAGCTGCTCAAGGCGGGCGGAGTCGGCGACGACATGATATATTCAATTTGCTCCCACGGCTACGGCATCTGCGTAGATATCGAGCCAGTTCACGAGATGGAAAAGGTGCTCTTCGCGGCAGACGAGCTGACAGGGCTCATCTGGTCGGCGGCGCTGATGCGCCCGTCCAAGAGCGTGATGGACATGGAGGTCTCGAGCCTCAAGAAGAAGTTCAAAGATAAAAAGTTCGCCGCGGGCTGCTCGCGCGATGTTATCCGCACGGGCGCGGAGAGACTCGGCTGGGAGCTTGAAAAGCTCTTCGGACAGACGATACTCGCCATGCGCTCATGCGAGAGCGATGTCAACAGCTTTATGGGGACTTACCAGGCATAAAATGGCGGCAGTACCAGCATAAATCAACAGCCATTTATCTTTAAATTCACCTTATTACAGCAACTTTAAACAGCGAAAGACTGCCGCAGAATAAATCTGCGACAGTCTTTTTTGCGCTTTATATTCAGTCCAGTGCGGGCTCGGGAGCGAGCGGTGCCTCCGTTGCCGGCTCGGTCACGGGATCTGCCGGCTCCGACGGGATCGGATTTATCGGCTCGTCGGACGGTTTTTCCGTTGGCTTTTCCGTTGGCTTTTCTGTCGGTTTCTCCGTAGGCTTTTCCGTCTGCCTCTCGGTCGGCTTCTCCGTGGGCTTCTCGGTCGGCTCGACTACGGACACATTTATGAGCATCTTTCCGCTCGCCGTTTCCCCGTCGGAGTCTGTAACAGTGACTTCCACGGTGTACATTCCGCTGACCTTCGGGGTATATGACATACTTTTTTCCGATTTTTCCGCCACGAGCGCGCCGTTTAAAAATATCTTTATTTTATAAGAAGTATATTTCCCCGTTCCGCCGGAGACGAGCGCTGACGCGTGTATCTGCGGCGCGGCGGTACCGTTGTTCGACACCTGCGCCGCCGCAACGGCTGCGAGGGTCGGATTCTTGACGGTTACTGTGCATGAAGCGGTCTTGTTTCCGTCCTCGGTCTTTACGGTTATCACGGCAGTACCCTTCGCTTTTGCCGTGACGCGCCCGGAGCTTGAGACAGACGCTATATTGCTATTGCTGCTCGACCATGTGACTTTCTGATTCGCCGCATTGCGCGGAGCGACGGTCGCCCGGAGCTGCCTCGAATCGCCGACCGTCAGGCTGAGCGAGGACGAGTTCAGGGTAACGCCCGTGACATGGTCGATGTATACCGTCACCTTGCAGACCGCCACGCGGTTGCCGTCCTTTGTGGTAACTCTGATATTTGTCGTGCCCTCTTTTTTCGCCACGACTATGCCGCCCGCGACCTCCGCTATCGACGGATCGTCGCTCGACCAGGTGTAGTCCTTGTCATATGCGTCGGCGGGGATAACAGTAGCGGTGAGCACTTTCGTCTGACCGACTCTGAGTTTAGCCTCCGTCGCGCTGAGCCTGACGCCCGTCACGCTCTGGTATTTTTTCTTGCTGTAAAATGTCCTTGTGCCGTTCTTGTTCTTTATCGTCAGAACGCCGTTGCTGACGGATATTCCGTAGCTGTCCCAGTCGCTCTTTCTGTCCGCATATCCGCCGCCGGTCGATGACTTCGTATAGGTGCTGAGAGTTGCGATGTCGAAATTCGTCGCCTTTATGCCGAAGCGGTCGCCCGTCTCGTCGCCGCCCTTCTGCGCGGTGTATATTTCAATCGTGGAGTCGGGATTGTTGAACAGATACCACACTCCGCGCGCCTCTCTGTAGCAGGTGCCGGTGTATCTGTCCTTCGTACCGGGAGATTTCACGAATTTCTTATTATTGATATAGAAGCAGCTGCTGCCGAGAATTATTTTATTTGCGCTCAGCGAGCTCTCCCACGAGGCGAACGGCACGGAAATTGAGTTGCCCCAGCTGCCGCCCGAGGACGAAAGCAACTTGAGGGATAGAGAGTATACGCCGCGACGCTCCCCGAAGACGAGGGCAGAGAGAAATTATACGAGCGCAGATTCATTCCGCTCGCCGAGTTCGACACATCGACAAATATATCGGAATAGCCGTCGAGATACCATCTGCCGGAATATTTCGCCGCGGTATTGGAATATTTCTGCGCGGATTCCTCCGCCGCCGCGGGCTGATTTTCGGACCCGCTCTCGGTTTTTCCCGTCGCTTTCCATTTCGCGGTGAGGTTCAAATCGTCGTTTATGGGCGTTGAGAAATCGAACTCGGTGTCGCCGTTGAACCAGCCCTCGAATTTATATCCCTCGCGCTCGGGAGTCGGCGGCGCAAACGCCGCTTCGCCGCGCTTTATCTCGATTATTTCGTTCTCCCTGCCGTCGCCGTAGCAGAGCACGAGCAGGACTATATCCGTGCCCTCGTCGATGCTGTAGGACGCGACAAGGGTGATATCCCCCGTTATCGCGGTGTTGAAATCAAACGCCGCGCCGTTATACTGCCACTCGATGAAAGTGAAACCCTCTTTGTGCGGATCCCACGGCTTTTTGGCGCTCTCGCGTCGCGGATATGCTGGGTCTTTATCTGCGTTCCGCCCGAGCTGTCAAATGTCACCGTGTGGACTGAGTTTTTGGAGCAGGCGGCAAAAACCGCGAGCGCCGTCAACAGGACCAATAAAACTGCCGTTACCCTCTTCATTGCGATCCCCTTTTCGCTTCGTTATAAGTATCGGTCTGACATAAATATATGCCAAATGTATTTCAAAATAATTCTACTGCAAAATAAATTATTTTTAATCGCTTTTGAGAATTATGCAGTCTCTATGAAAAATATTTTCATATATGATTTTTGTTCAAAAATAAAACAGCTATTCATAAAAGAGCAACCCCCGGCGAAGAAAAACACCGGGGGCTTGGAATTTTGAGTTGTATCAGAGCTCGCGCTCTATCTTCTCCTGCGCCGCTTTCAGTATCGCAGCCGGATCATTGCCGAGGATATCGAGCCCCTCGGCACTGAAAAAGCTGAAGTTCTCAATACCGAAGAACGACTTCGTGACCGTCTTGATATATTCAAAGCCGAAGTCCGTGCCGCCGATATATCCGCCCGAAGTGGTGATATAAATCAGCCTCTTCGCCCTGCAATAGCTTATCGGGACGCCGTCGCTGCCGTAGAGAAAAGTCAGCCCGCCGACGCACAGGGATTCAATATAAATTTTTAGAAACGCCGGGAAACTGTAGTCCCAGAACGGCGCGGCGATAACGACGGTATCGCAGGCGGCGAACTGCTTCGCGCAGTCATAGACCGGGTCGGAAAAGTCGTTTTTTTCCGCGCTTTCGGCGCGCTTCGCGAGTCCCGCCGCGTCGAGCGGCTTCAAATTCGCATCGGCAAGGCGTATCTCTTCAATATCGCCGTCAAGGCGGCTGAGTGCGGTTTTGGCGAGCGCGAGAGTGCGCGATTCGTTCTCACCGCGCACGCACGAATTGACGAAAAGTATTTTCTCTTTCATTTTTCCTCCTGTTTTCACTCTCTGATTATTTCAAAATTCCCGCTGTGAAGCTCTTCGAGGCTGCCGCGCTCGTCTGCGAACGAGTAGCCGTCGGGCAGTCTTATGCGGCCGTGAACTCCGCTGTCCGCGGAGATATCGAGTGCTATGCCCTCGAGCGTTCTGCGCCACTTGACACTCACCTTGCCGCCGACAGTCTCATACGAAGCCTCGGCACTGTCGAGCTTTTCAATAAATACGGGCGATATCTCAACCTCCGACGGATCAGCAAGGAAAGGATTGACGCGGATGCCGCCGATATATTCAATGAACCACGCGGAAATATCGCCGAACATATGATGATTGAGCGAATTGGGTCTGTCCTCCTCGCGCAGAAAATCCTCGGGCAAAGCAGTGAGCCCGCGTTCAATGAAGTTGCCGTAGGACGGATAGTCCGGGCGGGTTATCATTTTAAAAGCCAGGTCGGCTTCGCCGAAATCGGAGAGCGCCCTGAACAGCACGCGCATGCCGAGTATGCCCGCATCTACATGGTCATCGCGCCGTTTGATTATCTCAAGAAGGCGTTTGAACGCCTCGGGCTTTTCGCCGGGATTGAACACATCGTAATATATCGCCATCGCCTGCGAGGTCTGGCAGGAGCTATCGCAGTCATAGTGCCGAAGTCTATCAGATGCCGTCTGACCGCGTCTCTTATCTCATTATATAGCTTTTCGCAGAACTCGCGTTCGAGCGAAAGTCCGAGCTGCGAGAAAATATAGGCGGCTTTCTTGAGAATACTCATGCATGTCACGCTGTCCGTAAATTCGAGCGGCGATTTGACCCTCGTCACCGGGCACCAGTCTCCGAGCCCAATCGCTACAAGCCCGCGCTCGTCGCGGCGGCGCGAGAGATACTCGCAATAGCGGAATATCGCCGTCGCGTTCTCTTCGATTATCTTTCTGTCGCCGCGCAGGACATAACAGAAATACGGAATATACGTCAGCGCAGCGTCCCATGCGGGGCCGTTGCCCCATTCGAAGCCCCAGCCGCCCGTCGGCACTATGCCGGGCAGCGCACCGTCCGCACGCTGAGCGGCGCGGATATTGCGCAGCCACTCGCGGTAGCTGTTGACTGCATTGAGATTCATCAATATGTGCTCGGCGGAGAGAGCGGCGTCGCCGTCCAGCCGTTTTTCTCGCGGTGCGGGCAGTCTGTCGGGAAATAATAGAAATTCGAGAGATCGGAGTTTCTCGTCATCGCCTGCAATTTGTTCGTCATCCCGTCGGAGCAGACGAACGAGGCGATCTCGCGCAGAGCCGAGTTCTGCACAACAAAAGTCAAAAGATCGGCAGTCGCCTCCTGCTCGGTTATGCCGAGCACCACGCAGTATCTGAAGCCGTGATAGGTGAACACAGGCTCAAAAGTCTCTTCGCCCTCGCCTTTAAGTATGTACACATCGCGCTGGGAATATCCGGCGGGACAAAAGCAGATGTTGCTCGTGTCCGCTCGCCGTCGGGCGCAAAATATTCGCCGAACTGCAGATCGATTTGCCGCCCGCGCTCGCCGCTTATCCTGAGCTTTACCGTGCCCGCCGAGTTCACGCCGAAGTCGTATAAAAATCCGTCACGCTCGTCGCTCGCGATTTTCTTCGCCTCTTTGACAACGTCGCCGCGGGTTATGTATTCCTTGAGCCTGCATTTTCTTATCAGAACCGGCTTTATCTCGCACACGGCGCTATCGGCTCCGCCTCGCACAGGCGCTTTTCGCCGCGCGGAGTCTCCGCAGGCAGGGCGTTTTTCCACGCGCTGTCGTCAAAGTCCGGCTCTGACCAGCCGGGAATTTCAAGGCGCGCGTCGTAGTAGCAGCCGCAGCGCAGGTCATCGAAAATGACCGGGGAGGGCGCAGTTTTGACTGAACTGTCAGCCTCGAAAATATCAATTCCGCCGTCAATATATTCCGTCGAGACGCAGAAAGCCGTGCGCGGCGCGCCCCTGAAGGCGGCGATATCAAAGTCCCAGATCTGACCGCCCGGCGCGTTCTGCATTCCGTTGCCGAGCATGATGCCGAGAACATTTTTGCCCGGCACGAGGCACTCGGTTATGTCATATTCGTCGTAATAGACAAGATCATCGGGATTCGAGATATACGGAGCTAAAATGCCTTTTGTCAGCCTCTGTCCGTTGACATAGAGTTCATAAAATCCGAGTCCCGTCAGCGTAATAACACTCTTTTTGACTTCGCCGTCTATCTCAAAAGCCTTTCTGAAATATGGCGCGGGAATATGGGATGTATAGGTTGTATAATCATAGCATGCACAGATAAATTTTTCCGAAAACATAACAGCACTCCTTTACGCTAATATCATAACCGAGGACGGAAAAAACTGCAACAGATAATAAAAACATTGCTATACTTTTTTAAATGTGCTAAACTAAATTTAAACGTCTATTACTCAAACAAAGCTAAATACAGTTTATTGTACACCAAATGTGATATTATTAATTTAGGAAGGTATTTATCATGAGTGAAAGAGAATCTATTTCTTATCTAAAAATATTTATGTCAAGATGATGGAATGGTAGGTGTAATTTATGCGAAAATGTTTTGTTACAGTGTGTGTCATATCTCTATTTCTACTGTTCGGAGGACTAAATGTGTATGCAACGACAAATTATGAATTCGAAACGACGGACTTATCAGAGAATGAAGTTGACCAAATATGGCAAAATATTAATTTAAGGAAATCTTCTGATTTGAAATCCTTAGACAGCATCGAATTGCCTATTGTTTCTTTTGATGTTTCTAAAGACGGCATAATACTTTTGGGCTTTAAAGAAAATAAGATTGCTATATCAAATTCAAATAATGTGTTGACATTATTCGAAATTTGATAATGTCGGTTCATTTTATGTTCAATGGAATGATGGCAATATTCTGCTAATGTTGGTCAGAGGTTCCATAATTATTGAATTTTCGCAAAACGGGCAGTTAATTAATATGGTTAAAACTGATGATAGCAGTGTGAAAAACAATTCCCTATGGAATCAAATAGCAAAAAGGAAATCTGTAAATATTGGACAGGCTTCTTATTATGTCAAAAACGACATGGGAATATTTAACTTTTTGGCATTATCTTATTCGCAACTTATAACTGAGGATAGTCAAGGGAATCAAACAATCCTTTATGATGTAAACAATACTCAGATAACAAAAACAATTGTTGCATTTTTTGCTGTTATTGTATTTGCCGCAGTAGTCGTTTTGATGATTTTATTCCAATTTGTGAAATTTCGCAAGCGATGAGAAATTCGTTCGTCTCTGCAAGCCAGCTTTTACCAAGATATGGATATAGTGTTGTCAAGGCTACAGCAAAGCGAAACAATGAATACTCTAAACTTTTATACCATTGCGACAATGTAAGCAACCACTGGGAGCTGATTGAAGGTCCTTAGCTAATGATGAAATACTGGCTGCGCAAAATGTTCCCGATTTATTAATCATATAGAAACAGTGAGGTATTATCATGGCAAAGGCAGGCTGCAAAAAGCGGAAGATAATAATATGCATCGTTTCGATAGTCGCGGTCATTGCGCTGCTTTTCGGCGCGTGCGCCGTCTATCTCGGCGACTACTATCACGCGATAACGCCCGCAGGTGAATCATTCGGGCTTCAGGACGGCAGTTCCCTGACCGAGACAATCAAACTCGACAATGGTAATATAGTCTGCAAGAGTGAAAATGCGACAAAGGGACTGATATTCTATCCCGGCGGCAAGGTCGAATACACTGCATATCTGCCGCTCATGGAGTCGCTCGCCCAAAAGGGCATACTTTGCGTGCTCGTCAGGATGCCGTTTAACCTCGCGGTATTCGATGTCAACGCCGCAGACGGCATACGGGAGATGTTCCCCGAAATCACCGACTGGTACATAGGAGGTCACTCCCTCGGCGGCTCGATGGCGGCGGCGTATCTCGAAAAACATCCGAGCGATTTTAAAGGTCTGCTGCTCCTCGCCGCATATTCGACCGCCGACCTCTCAAACGAAAAATATAAGACGCTGTCAATTTACGGCAGCAATGACGGAGTGCTCAACCGCGAAAAATATGAGCAGTACCGCAGCAACCTCCCCGAGCTTACCGAATATATAATCGACGGCGGATGCCACGCATATTTCGGCGTTTACGGCAATCAGGACGGCGACGGCACCCCAACGATAGACAACGCCCGTCAGATAAATCTGACGGCGGATGCGGTTGCGAAGTGGTTGGGTGAAGCTCACAGCGTGTCCGTTCAGATAAATCCACAATATAAAAAATATATACCCCGCTATGCATTTTTCGGCACAGCGGGGTTTGTTATTGGAGTTTTGTTCGTGATGTGTGGAGAACCTATGAAGTTATTTTCGTTTTTTCCTCTTTTTCGCGCTTGGCTTTTTCTTTGAGTTTGGCCAATTAATATTGCTGTTTTGGTAAAAGATATGCACCGTCTTTGGGCTGAACTTTTCAACATGCCGACCGACATAGAATCCTGCCGCCACAAACAGGAGCATTACTATAGGAGGGAAAATCATTAAAGTCGTAATCGGCTTAGGTATTGCTTTCCACCGTTGTATGAACCTTTCCTTCTGCAGCGCGTCTGATTTCTCGAATGTAACAAACGTTCTGCCGTCATTGCTCTCGGCAGTATATACATATACGTCTTCATTAGCATAGACTTTGGCATATCCGAGTATCAGCGTGCCTCCGTTTTGATATTCATCGAGAAACTCGTCAGCATCCGGCATTATCCTTTTGTATTCCGGTATTATATAGCACTTCTCACCGTCGCCATACAGCCGAATTGCGTCGTCCTGTATTTCGCAGTGATTAAAAGCGACCGTAGAGACTGTAAGTTCATCTTGCGTTTTTGCGGTCAATGCCCACATGCCATACAAAAAATCCAGTAGATCAGTGCCATACCGCCAATGAGTATGATGCCGACGGCTATGGCTTCACCGGGATTTTTTATGTTGCCGTTGAATATATCGTTCTTTTTTCTCGGCACCAGCGGGATACCTTTATCATATACGCGATGGTATCCCTCTCCCGCATAGCGGACAAATTCTTTCTTTCCGACTGCCCTGTCATAAATGCGGACTTTCCGCTTTCCCAAAAACAAGTTGACATCTCCGTCTATGCGTATACCGGTGATATCCTCATATCTGTACAGTCGCTTAATGCCCCAGAAGTTTTTATGGACAAACATTTCGTCTGTATAATATATGCGCTGATTGAAATATGCAATAATGAGCGCCAAATCAGGCAATGCGAGTATAGCAAAGCCGGCAGCAATGCCAATCATATGGGGAATCCTGCCGCAAAGGAATGTAGCCGTCGCCAAAAAAACAAAACCGACAATCCCGATAACAAAAAAGACTTTCGGCATCGTCACACGCCCGGCCTTGGCTTTTTCGCTTTGCGCCGCATCCATAACAAGTCTTGTCGCCGCTCGCGTAGCCACATAATTTTTCAAATGCCTTGACATATATTTCACCTCCGCCCGGGCAGTACAGTAATTATACAACAGAGATTAGATTTTGGCAATAAAGCGCAGGATACTGTCGGTGATGTAGCAGAACAAGCAAAAAGCAGGGGCTGACAGAATTGTCAGCCCCTGCTGGTCCGAGTGACAGGGTTCGAACCTGCGGCCTGATGGTCCCAAACGGACCTATGAAGCAATTTCCGCTAAAAATAGTTTTTTCCGCCCCTTTCCGCTCGGAAAACCGCGCTCTTCGGCGCTCCCCAGTCCACTGTTTCCGAATGCTCCGAAACGGTAGGTGGTCTGTTATGTGGTCAACAGGGATTTCTGCAGAATAATACGCAATACACGCCTCTCGTTATCACGCGAGAGGCGATTGCTTTTGTGCGGTTGTTATAACTCTGAACAACAGTTTGTTCAAGTAAAAATTTGCACCGCAGTAGACAAAGAAAAAGGGCGACGGACAAAATGCCACTTGGCTTTTTCGGCAGATTTTCAAAAACAATAAAATCTGCCGAAAATTTGTTGACAGACTTCTCAATTTCGGCTATAATAATAGCGTAGTTAAAATTAGCCGAATTATATGGATAGGTGATACAAATGAAATATATCAGCCGACATATAGAAGAACAAATCTTAAAACTGAGCCAGTCTTACTCAGCTATTCTCTTGACCGGTCCGCGGCAGGCAGGCAAAACAACCATGCTGCGCTCTCTGGCTCAGAAAGAAAACATCGGCCGTGAATATGTGGCCCTTGATGATCTGACGGTACGCGACATGGCCAAAAATGACCCGGCATTGTTTTTACAGCTTCATAAGCCGCCGGTACTTATCGATGAGGTGCAATATGCTCCGGAGCTGTTTACCTATATCAAAATCCATATCGATGAATATCACAATCCCGGCGATTTCTGGATGACCGGCTCGCAGATTTTCCGCCTCATGCGAGGTGTGCAAGAATCCTTAGCAGGCCGTGTGGCACTTCTGCACATGTCCCCCATGTCGCAGCGGGAAATCATCGGCGCTCCCTGCGTGCCCTTTACGACAGATATGGATCGATTGCTAGCAGAGCGCGATCAATTTCAGCCCGTAACCACGCCGGAGCTGTTCGCCCGCCTGTGGCTTGGCTCCATGCCGGGCTCATCAGCGGACAGTCGCCTGACCGAAATATTTTCTATTCGTCTTATCTTTCCACTTATGTGGAGCGGGATGTCCGGGAACTTTCCGGCAGTGTGGATGCGCTGAAATTCAATCGTTTCGTCACAGCTGTTGCTGCCCGCTGCTCGCAACTTCTAAACTACAAAGCACTGGCCGATGATGCGGATATTGATATGCCTACGGCGAAGAACTGGGTCAACATTTTGGAAACGTTGGGGATCATCTTCCTGCTACACCCCTATTCCAATAACGTCCTCAAACGTACCATCAAGACGCCGAAAGTGTATTTCTATGATACCGGTTTGGTTTGTTATCTGACCCGATGGTCCTCTCCGGAGGTGGCCGAAAGCGGCGCCATGAGTGGCGCACTGCTGGAAAACTTCACCGTGTCGGAAATCATGAAAAGCTATCAGAATGCGGGATTGGAACCGTATCTCTACTTCTACCGCGACCGAGATGCTAAAGAGATCGACGTCATTCTGGAAGGCGATGGGAAGCTCTGTCCATTGGAGATCAAAAAGACCGCTACACCCGATAAGCGTCTGACCCGTGTTTTTAGCGTGATGGATAGGAGTCCCCTCCAGCTCGGCACCGGCGCTGTCCTCTGCATGGCGGAGCAGTTCGGAGCGTTTGATAGAGACAATCTGATTGTGCCGATCTGGATGATATGAGGTTTTATCAAGCATATCAGCTATTATTCGCATTTAACGTAAAACATCAGGAACTTATTCTCTATTATCGAAAGCGAAACATGATGCCCTGTGAAATTTGGTTTAACTTGATGAGATATTCCATGTTCGAAAAATAGTATTAGCCAAGAATAGATTCATCAATACTCTTAGGAAAGATGATATGGATAATCATGTGTTGAAGAATGAAATGAATACTGGTAAAAAACAACCGAAGTGGGATATATATGAAGCCGCAATCCTACTTGATGGATATCTTGAGACTCAGCAAAAGTGTCGGCCAAGGATACAAATTATCAAACGTGTTTCGGAACAATTACGCAACATGGCTATCAATCGCGGAAAAGTGATTGATGAAGTTTATAGAAACGAGAATGGTATCTCTTATCAGATGCAGAGTATGGATCTGCGTACAAAGGCGAAAATGTTTATGTCCCAGCAACGAGACTATTTAAGGAAGTGGTAGAACTCTACCGCACAGATACAGAAAGATATTTTGACATACTTGAGGAGGCGAAAAGAATGGTTGCAGCCAAGCAAAATAACAAAGAAGCTTTTTTGGTGTGGGCTGCATCTGTTCTTCCCGCCCAGAGATGCAAGTGGATAGAGAAAAATATCCTGAAGATGGAACATTTCGCTGTTGTCTTTAAGTTGATATCAGGCTCGATATTTGATATTACAGATACGGCAATGTTGACAACTATTTATGAGGCTGCTGGAAAGAATAAAATCTTCCAAATTAAGAACAGAAAACTCATCAAAAATATAAACGATGATTTTCAAACTTATATGCAATATTGCTCACAGCTTTCAAAAAAGGCAGATCAAGCGACTGATTCAGATATGCTTGTGATTGAACCTCTGCAAAGTCGATGAGCACTTTTGCCACTTTGACGGAACAGGAAGCCGGGACGACAGCATCTAAACATTCGATGTTGGTAAATGCCCCTACCTCGGCTGCTTGCGAGGCCGAATTTCTTGCCTATTTACAGAATACTGCCAAGCTTGCAGACAAAACTTGCGTCTCTTATGTTTCCTCAATCAGAAGTGCGGAGCGTTATGCCATTGACAATGGGTATTTATCCTACTCGTTATTCAATGAAGATAAAGAAAAGATTATCGCAACAGCATCCGAATTATATAGTGATTCTGATTTCATTAGCTATAATGATAACCAGCATAATCGTTTCAGCGCTGCTATTAACAAGCTACTGGAATTCATAGGTGCTGATATTCCAGAAAAAGCTGCTGCATCTCTCGGAAAAAGACATGACAATCAAATCACTGCTCCGGTAGAAGCAAACAGTGAAATAGTCGCCGTGCTGAAACAGCACTATGAGTACGGATTCAAGTATGATTCCATAAGGGAACTCATGCGCTTCCGTCAGTTTGCGGATGAGATGGGAATCACACTCCCAGAAGAAGATGAAGCTTTGAAAACTTCTATCCTGTCTTCCGGCACCGTTATCGACGACAAGGTTTACTGCAAAAATGACGATATGCTACAGGAGCTTCAGCGCATCGTTGACAATATTTTATCATCTGGTGCAGTTGTTATTTATTATGAAAGCCTGTTTGAAAACAAGCAGGAATGGATGGAGTCCCATGTTATTACATCCCCCGATATGCTCAAGGAGTATCTTCAGTACAATATCTCAGGGTGTTCCTTCTCCAAGAAGTTCATGGTCAAAGGTAGCAGATGTTCCGAAAAGGATGCCGTCACCGATGAGTTAAAGCGAATTTGGGGAGCGCATCCGGTGGAAAGCGTACACAGACTGAGTGATCGTCTGCCGTACATACCGATAGGAAATATCTTGCGTGTAATATCGGGAAATGACCTTTTTGTATTGTCCTCCGAGGGAGAATATTTGTTTATCGACCGTTTCCGTATCACAAAAGACGAGGAAGAAGATATTCTCGACTTTGTGGACGAGATCTGTGAGGAGAACGGTTTTGCTTCACTTTGCGACGTTCCTCTGGGCAGTATTGAAGAAGAAAACTACGAGCTTACGCAGACCGCAATATATAATGCAATATATAAAAAAGTGCTGTCCGGCAAATATCATCTGAACGGGAAAATTCTTACAAAGGAAAAATCTGAGTTGGATGCCGTAATGCTGCTGAAGCAGTACATAAAAGACAAAGACGAATGCACCTTTGATGAGGTGGCAGATAAGGTGGTGGAATTGACCGGAGGTATAAACCGTCAATATGCATTTCAAGCGCTTTATGACGATATGGTGCGGGTAGACAAAAACCATTTTGTGGCCAATCGGCTTGTAAATTTCTCTATAGATGAGATTGACACAGTGCTGGCTGGATTTATTACTGATAACTTCCGTGCAATTCGGGATGTGACCACCTTTGCTATGTTCCCGCTTTGCGGGCAGAACTGGAACCATTATCTGCTGGAAAGCTTCTGCTATAAGTACAGTAGAAAATACAGCCTTCATGTGATTCATTTCAACGACAAAAATGCTGGAATTATCGCAGAGAAGGATTTTAATAAGAAATACAACGAAATGCTCGCCATTGCCCTTGCGAGGACCGATGTAGAACTGTCATCGGAGGTTATCGGACAATACTTGTTCAACACGGGCTATATGGCCAAGAGCAAATACGCCAAGCTGGGCGAAATCGCACAGCGAGCGTCGGAATTACGGAAAGAGAGGTGATTGTATGTATTCCTATACTTTGATTCGGAAACAGGGGGAATCATACTGAATTCCACTCCTACGAATTTTTCCAAGGAGCCAAGACCTGTTTACGCTGCGGAACTGGACATCCTTGGTTTTGATAAATACTGGGATTACAACAAACAGAACGATGTGCCTATATGTGGGCAGAGTCTAATACTTACTGGTACAGAGGTGTACAGATAGCCAAGACAAAAGGCGGTGACCTTTATACTGCGCCGGAACTTCAGCCAGTTAGAGATGAAAACGGTTCGATTCCCTTTGGCAAGGCTGATGGTGCTAAGCTTGAGCAGATGGACATAGAAGCCATGTGTGCCGCAAACGAGGATCTACTTACTGTTATAGAGGATTCCACCGTTAAGAAAATTGTTAAGGAGTATGAAAAGTTTAAGGACAAACTGGATATTTTTCATGTGGCTTTCTCCGGAGGTAAAGACAGCGCAGTACTGTTGGACCTTGTGAAAAAGGCGCTGCCAAAAGGTAGCTTCGTTGTGATCTTCGGCGACACCGGCATGGAGTTTCCGGATACCTATGAGGCAGTAGAAGAAACAAAAAAACAGTGTGAAGCAGACGGCACTCCATTCTACATTGCCCGCTCGCATTTTGAACCCAAAGATTCATGGGAGCTTTTTGGTCCGCCTGCCAGAGTACTTCGCTGGTGCTGTAGCGTACATAAAAGCACGCCACAGACTCTGAAAATGAGGGAAATAACCTGTAAAGATGACTATATTGGCATGGACTTTGTCGGTGTTCGAGCACACGAAAGCTTGGCGCGAAGCAAATATGACTACGAGAATTTTGGGAAGAAGCAGAAAGGTCAGTACAGTTTCAATCCAATTCTGGAATGGACATCTGCAGAGATATGGCTGTACATCTTTCTGAATCATCTCAACATAAATAATGCCTATAAAAAGGGCAATTCTCGTGCAGGATGCTTGTTCTGTCCTATGGGTGGAGGACGCGGAGACTATCTTCAGTATACATGCTATCCAGACGAAGTTGGTGGCTACATCAATATGATTAAATCGATGAATGGACGCAATAAGGGAGATGAAATTGCATTAGCTTCATATGTTTCAAATGGCGGATGGAATGCACGTAAAAATGGACGCGATTTAACAATTGGAAAGATTCATTACTGGGAAACAATTAAAAACGGCAAGATACAGATAGAAGTTACCGATCCAAAATCCGACTGGAGAGAATGGATAAAGACAGTAGATGAACTTCCTTTCCAGTATGAATTTATTGAAAAAGAAAATGGATATTTCATAATATTCGACGCAAAAATTCGGAAATTATATCCTCAAGAAATACGTAAATTTCGGCAAGTATTTAAAAAAGCAGCATATTGTGTAGGTTGCAGGGTTTGCGAGACAAATTGTCGCAATGGAAGAATCAAATTTGTCAATGGTAAGGTGCAGATAACAGATTGCATTCATTGCGGGATGTGCCATGATATTGACGACGGTTGCCTCGCATATCATTCATTAAGACCATCGATAGGAGAAGGAACCATGAGAAAAGAAAGTTTAAATTCGTTTGCAAATCATGCGCCAAAGCCAGAATGGGTACAAAAATTTTTTGACCTTGGTAATGATTATTGGAACAGTGATAATGGACTGAACCCCAAGCTTCAGATTCCCATGTTTAAGAAATTCCTCCGTGGATGCGGATTAATAGACGAAAAAGGTGAGACTACCTTGCTTTTTGATATAGTGTCATCTTCTAATTACGGATGGCAAAGTGGTACCACATGGGGTTTAGCATTGGCAAACTTTGCTTATAATGCCCAATGTAAATGGTTCATAGCGAACATGGACATCGGGATTTATTATGATAGAAGCCATATCAGCGATATGTTAATTGCTGAAGGAGTAAAGAAAGATGATGCAACTTCTATTATCAATGCTTTTAAGCGTTTCTGCAAACTTCCTTTAGGTACAGTTTTTAATTTCGGCTATGTAGAAGAAAAAGGACGCCAAATTAATACACTTTGTAGAACAAAGTGTATTATTGAAGATAATCGCATTGTTCTTTATGCTCTTTATGTGTTCGCCGAAAAATGCAACCTTGACAAAGAATTTCATATTTCTTATCTCTACGATGAAGATGTTGAGCGAGATGGTGTCAGCCCGGTGCGTATCTTCGGTCTGTATGATGAGGAGGAGCTTAAATCTATTCTCTTAGGTCTTTCCTCTGCGTACCCGGAATTCATCAATGCAACATTTACCAACGATCTGCAAACCATCACCCTACGGGATAAGACCAGCAACGATGTGCTGAACCTGTTCAAGGAGGAATTATAAGATGCCGGTACAGAATCTGAAATACTGCGAATACTTTGATGTTAATGAAAAGTATTTTCCTTGCATTGACGAGTCCGCCATCAACAGCGGCGCGGCTTGGGATACTACCTACCCCATCAGACCTTTGTTGACCTACTCACTCTGGCGGAAAAAATGCTGAGTGGCAACACAAATCGTTCCATTTGGATTCACGGTGCTTACGGTACCGGTAAATCTCAGTGCGCTTATACACTCAAAAAGCTACTGGAGGTGCCGGAAAATGAAGTTAGAGCATATTGGGACAAGTTTGAGCCGCTGAAAAAGAATCCTGTTCTGCTAGAAAAACTTATCGGTCACAAGGCACAGGGCATTGTGACGGCATACCGCTATGCCTCCGGAAGCATTACCACACCACAACAGCTTTTCTTTGCGGTGCAGGAAAGCATCAAGAAGGCCTTGGATACGAACAAGGTCTCATACAAGGGTGAAAATTCCCTGAAAGAGAGCGTTATTGCTTGGCTGGAAGATCCGATTCACAATCAGTTTATGAACGCTCTACTTCAAAAGCCGAAGTGGATGTCCACCTTTTCTCAGTCCTCTGCAGATGAGATTATCAACACACTGAAAAAGAGCAACGATGTTTCCTCTCTAATGGATAATATTTTCGGTCTTGCCGCAGAAGAGGGCATTACAGCTCTCGACCTTTCCGCAGATTCCCTGCGTGACTGGATTGTGGATATTATCGATAAAAATAATATTAAGCTCGTTCTTATCTGGGACGAATTCAGTGACTATTTCCGTCAGAACAGCACCTCTCTGGGCGAGTTTCAGAAAATTGTTTCCATCTGTCAGGAAAAACCATTCTACTTCGTCATCGTTACGCATCCCCTATCCTCCTTGCAAAAAAGTATGACAGCGGAGATAAGACTAATCCTTGGTCTGTTGTGCAGCAACGCTTTGATAAGGTGGAAATCACCCTGCCTGACAACATCGCCTTTGACCTTATCGGTCATGCATTTAGCGTAAAGCCGCCGCAAAAGCGAGCTGGGTACAGATGACCGGAGATTTGAATTCTTATGTGACGAATGCCCGAAATGCCGTTATCAAAGCGGCAAATATTAGCGGTGAAAATGTGATGCGGGATATTTTACCTATTCATCCAATTGCGGCGCTCGTTCTAAAAAATATTGCCTCTGCTTTCCAGTCCAATCAGCGTAGTATGTTTGACTTTATCAAAACGCCGAAGGATATGGATGTCAAGGCATTCCAGTGGTTTATCCAGAATACCAGCCACTTTCCGACCGACCTCCTAACCGTGGATATGCTCTGGGACTTCTTCTATGAGAAGGGCAAAGATTACCTGTCCTCCGACATCAAGCTTATTTTGGACACCTTCCCTCAGCAGACACAACTAAATGATAAAGAAAAAGTCGTCCTGCAGACCATTTTGATTATGCAGTCTATTGACCAGCGACTAGGCGGTGCACTTCCGATTCTAAAGCCTACGGACCAAAATCTCAGCTATGCTTTTGAAGGCGATACCGGCGAACTAGAATCCTCCTGCAAGAGCATCGCAAAAGCTCTGGTAAAGAAAGGTATCTTGATTGAAAATCCGATTGCGGACGGCAAAAAAGTGTATTCCGCTGCTGTTCTTGCAGGTGATAGCGCCAAGATTGAGGCGTTCAAGAAGGATATCCGTGAAAAGCAAGGTACAACTGCCAAGCTCGTCTCGGAAGGTGCTGCTGTTGCAACGGCACTCAGCCTTCCTCCTGCGCTGAAGCTTCGCTACGCGCTGGATTTGGAAAGCGGCAAACTGCCGGTTGTAACTATGTTAGATTTCAAGAAAGCTATGGATGCCTTGAAGAACAAAGATGTGGGCTGGCATTTTTATGCCGTACTTGCGCTGGCAAAGACCGACGAAGAAGCTCAAAGCTTCCGCACTCTGATAAAGAAAACCATCGCAGATCCTGCATATAAAAACATTGCTATTATTGATGCTTTGTCCACACCTTTGGGATTAGAAGCTTTTGAGCAGTATGTAGACTACTCCGCTATGTCAATGTATTACAATGGCAACAACGGACAGCAGTCAAAAGAAAATGCAAAAAAGGCAAAAGATGTACTGGAGCGTGATTGGAAAGATCGTATTCACGACGGACAGTTCATCGTCTTTACCTATGCAAATCAGGACGGTGAAAAAGCAACTGGCGCTGGCGCTGTTCAGACTATTCTGCAAACGATTGTCCTGAATCGATTCAAGCATGTACAAGACTTTACAAAGGGCCTTTCAGAAACTCAGTTGAAGCTCACTACTCCGAAGCCCGTTGCAAAATACGGTATGGGCGTAATGGAAATCAAGGGTCTGATTGCCGGATGTGAAAAGTCCATTCTGGGCAAATTCTGGGGCAAGAAGGAATATTGGAAGGACGAGTCTCTTGCAGGTGAGCATATCGTCATCATAAAGAAATCTGTTGACAAGATGATTGAAGATGCCTTCAAGAGTAGCGGTAAGATTTCAATTGGTGAAAATTACGATTACTTGGAAACCACTTTTGGCTTTTCCGTCTGTAACCTTTCTGCATTCATTACCGGTTTCCTGCTGAAAGAATATAGTACAGAGCCATATCGTTCTATGGATGCGGAAGGACACAGAGATTCCATGACGCCAGACAAGCTTTCTGAGATGATTGGAAACTATATCGGTAAGAGTCCTAAATCAACCTATATTGTCAGCTTGACCGAAGAGGAAAAGGCATTCTATGAGCTCACGGAAAACGCATGGAATATTACCGCCAACACATGCTCCTCACCCCAGCAGGCAGGTACGCTCGTTCTTTCAAAAATGAGAGACCTGTCATATCCTGTTTGGTGCCTGGAAGATGTGGACACTACCGGGGTATTTGACCTTGTCAAGCTTTATATCAAGCTCGTGCAGAGTAAAGGCGATGAAGCACACGATGTGGCCAATGAAATCGGTAAGATTGCAATTCAGCGGCCGTCATCCGCGCAAAATCTGAAGGCACTGCTCACTCTTGACAACTGCAAAAAGGGTATGCATATATTCCTTGAACGTTTTGAGGGCGGCAAGCTGTTGAATGTTGCCAAAGAAATCGGTGCAGATGATTCCGTCATGACAGATATTAAGAAACTGTTCAGCGTTCAGTATTCTGCCCTTTGGATTGGGTCGACTGGAGAGGATGAAATCCGAAAACTCATAACTGAATATGAAGTTGTGAAGTCTACCAATATTCTTCTGAATGTTACTGCTCATTCCAAGGATGCTGCATTTAAGGAATGGCGAGAAACGTTGAAGTTTATCGGTTTCTCCTGCGAGTCTGTCAAGCTAAAAAGCCTGCACTTGATAAGTTTTTCTACAGTTTACTTCGCATTGCAAACTACGAGGATATGCTACCAGAGCATGTAAAGTCATTCCTTGATGAGATGACCAATCATATGGCTGATATTCGGGGGATACTTAATAATCCTCTATCAGTCTTTATGGATATATACGCTCCCTATCTAGAAGGTTTTACTGAGGCAGAATGTGAGGAAATCAAGAATTCCATCACATCTGAGATGTTTACTGTCTCCTCCACAGCAAGCAATGCTACCGTAAAAAAAGCCGCAGAAGACTACAGAAAGAATCAGGTGAAATCGCAACTTTATAAGCTGTGGAGCGATAAGACCGGAGGAAGTAAAAATCCTCGTGTATGGTCTGAAAAACACCGCACGCCAATTCTGTGCTGCATGAAAGATACTCAGTATATCGCCGCAAAGAAAGTGTTTGCTACACTTAACAGTAGCACGCAAAGCGAAGCGGATATCAAGGAGGCTTTGGAATTTCTTCAGAAAGCTGACTTCTTTGATGATATTGCTTCCGCTGATTATCGTGATGAGTGCTTTGCAAAGCATATTATTGGTGATTACACAAGCCTAATTTCAGATATGAATGCGGTAAGAGACGCACTGGAAAGTACCGGGATTAGCGCCTATGAATGGAATGACAACCCTTCTATTAGAAGCAAGGTTGATAGTATGGCGAATGCTGAATATAATGCAGGCGGCAGTGATAAGGTTGTCGACATCATCGAAAGCATGGATGATGCAGAACTAAAGAAATGGCTGACTGACATTGTCAGAAAGGATATGGGCCTTGGCATCAAGATCATTATTAACAAGGAGGAGTAAGATATGCTTTGTCGAGAAGTGCAAAACTACATATCAACTGCAAAAGGACTGCCGTTTTTCTATGTAGTTGGTGATGAAGACTACTCTTCTGTACTGGAAGAATTGAAGCAAGTGGATATCTCCATTGTAAGAATGAGTGATTTCTGCTTCAAGGATGATAAATTTCCTAGCGTAGATGAGCTGGTGGATTATTTCCGAACTTCCGATGTGGATTATAGAAACAACAAGTTTGTCGTCGTCGGTCTTGGTGAATATCTTGCACTCAGAGGACCCGCCATTGCAGAGAAGGAACTACGTAGGTTGAAGAATACCACCCTTGGAAATGCAAGAGCCATTCTTCTGCTGAGGGGGGTTCCTATTCAGGCCACAAAAATTATCCGTGATGATAACAAGATAGTGGACCAGCAGAGAGCATATATCTCCGCCAATTCTCTCACGAACATATCAATTACGAATACACCGGAAGATGTTGGTCTTGTTGCAAATGAAGGTGTAAAACATTTGCTACGAGCACTGGAAGACGGCGCTTGCGGAAATGTATATGCAAGTACCTCATTGGTTCTTGATAACACCCTCTTTCCGATATCTAACCTCTCAGGAGCATATTCTGTTGTAAAGCTGCTTGTTGAGAACTTTACACTTGATATCGGGCTCGGTACGAAAGAACAGTGGCAGCGGCTTCTGAAGGACCTAAATAAATACGGTAAAGACATCAAGACCGTATTTGATAAGAACGGTATTGACGAAAGAATCGTTGACGATTTGTGCTTGGCAGTTTCCGGCCTTGAGTATCGAAACTGGCTGGTTTTCCTGTATTTCAAATTAAATGCGAACCAGATACAAAACGCCTACCTGAAACTTGTGATTGATGAAACCCTGAGTTTTCAGGATTTCAAAACCAATCTTATGGTAAAGATTACGGAGCTTTCCCATAAAGACCAGCATTTTAGACGGTTGTATGATGAGAGAAAAAAGCTGCTAAAAGATTTCCCAGAAGAAGATGTTGCCATCTTTGTGAAGGCAAATGAAATTGACCCGGCAGAGAGCATCTATCGCCTGACCGATAATACACTACTGGAAAAGAAGACTGCAGTTAAGTGGGTGGCACGGAACGGCTTTAGTGAAGCCATATCCTATGTATATCCCGCTCTTGATACATATCTGAAGAAATATATATTTGACTGCCCTGTACTTGCAAGCGAATTGACAGAATACTTTGATTTTTACAAGCAGCAAAAGGTTTCCAATCGCATTTCAGATGATTTTGTCAAGCTCGTTGAGAAGTATGCATCTGGCATTTCATACGCACAGCTACCCACAAGGATAATGCGATCAAGGCCATTGCAGACAAGAACAGTGCTTACCTGTATTGGATCGACGCATTAGGCGTGGAGTACCTTTCTTATATTACCGCCCTTGCGAAGAAAAAGGGTCTGTCGATTCATACAGATATTGTCCGCTCCGATTTGCCGACAATTACATCGATAAACAAGCAGTTCTATGAACAATGGACGGGCGGTAAAAAATACAAAGAAGAACAGCTCGACAACATCAAGCATAAGGATAAGGGTGGCTATTTCTTTACGGATGACGAGGACCCGATTCATATTCCGGCAGAGCTTGAGATAATCGAAAAAGCTCTGAATACTGCTGCGATGGAGCTCGGCATGCATAACTGCAAATCGTTTGTTATCGCAAGCGATCACGGCGCTTCCAGATTGGCTGTTATAAAAAAGCAGGAAGTGCCGTATGAAACCGACACCAAGGGTGAACACTCTGGACGATGCTGCAAGGCTTTCGATGGATGCGATGTTCCTTACAAGGTTGAGGATAACGGATTTATCATTCTTTCCGATTATGGCAGATTCCGTGGCAGCCGCACTGCAATGTAGAAGTTCACGGAGGCGCAGCTTGAGGAAATTGTTGTACCTGTAATTACACTGACACTGAAAAAGCAGGCAAGCGTACAGATTACAGTTATACATCCTGACGATATTACTGCAGATCGACATGATGGTGTTACGCTGAACTTGTACATTTCAGATGTGGAGTCACCGAACAACATCAGTCTTGCGATCGAGGATAAGCCTTATCAAGGTAAATCGGAAGATGGATCACATTACACCTTTGGACTTAAAGATATTAAGCGGGCAAAGACGAAGCCGTACACGGCCGATGTCTTTGATGGTGCTGATTTGATCGGTAGTGTTTCCTTCAAGGTGAGAGGCAAGACGCTACAGTTAAAGATGATTTCGATTTTGGTGATGAATTCTAAGGAGGAGAACTATGGAGCTTTCCGAAAAGCTAAGAGATAATTTTGACGAGATGGTTGTCTATAAAGATTTGAAGAAAACCAACTTCTTCTCCACACTGAGTCTCCCTGCCTTTATGCGCGATTGGCTGCTGAAAAAGTTCGAGGACGACGAGGGTGAATTTGATAAAGACGATCTTGCCAGATTTGTCAAAAAATATATTCCTAGAAAAGACGACTGGAATGCGATAAAAAATGACATTGTTATTGAAGGTAAGACAGTAAAATTTCTTGCCAAGGTATCTGTAAATATTGACATCAAAACCGGTGAGGTTTCTTTTGCTCTGCCAGATTTCGGTTGGGATTTAAAGAAACTATCATTGAAAGCGATGTGTGGGATTCATGCAAAGATGACCTTGTAAAAGGAAGAGATATATGGGGAATGGTGGAGCTTGGATATCGCTCGCCAGACGATTTTGATTTTACCTTTGAGTACGAAAGAAAATCGTCTAAAGCCAAAAATTCTAAAGATGGAAAATCAAGCTTGCTTCCTTCAAAAATTTCTGTCCCTACGATATTGACCTTGAGGACTACAAAGAGGCCCGCAAAGAATTCACTACAGACGAATGGATTGATGTTATCCTTGGAGCTGTTGACTATAATGCCGCCGGATACGAAACCGAAGAAGAAAAGCTCACTATGCTTACCAGACTTCTTCCGTTTGTTGAAAAGCGCCTGAATCTGATCGAGCTTGCTCCAAAGGGTACTGGCAAATCTTATCTTTTTGGAAATGTTAGCCGATATGGGTGGCTTTCCAGCGGTGGTGTCATGAGCCGCGCCAAAATGTTCTATGACCAGACAAAGCGCCGAGAGGGATTGATTTCCGGGAGCGATTTCGTCACACTGGATGAAGTGCAGACAATTTCTTTTACCGATACCGATGAGATGCGGGCTGCTTTGAAAGGCTATTTGGAACAGGCACATTTACCGTGGGCGACTATAAAGGAACTGCAGATGCCGGTATGATACTTTGCGGCAACATTCGCAAGGAAATCATGGATGCAGACGGTTATGAGAATATGTTCATCGAGTTGCCGCTCGTTTTCATGAGTCAGCGTTGATTGAAAGATTTCACGGATTCATTAAAGGATGGAATATTCCACGCATGAAAGACGATTTGAAGGTAAATGGATGGGCGTTGAATTCGGAATACTTCTGTTCAATCATGCATGAACTTCGCAGTGATATGACCTACAGGAGCATCGTGGACGAATATATTGTTGTACCAGAAGGAGCCGACACGCGTGATACCGAAGCTGTGAAGCGAATTGCTACGGCATACCTGAAACTGCTCTTCCCGAATGTTCAGCGCATGGAAGATATAACACCGAGAGAATTCAAGAGATACTGCTTTGACCGTGCTCGCAGGATGAGAGATACGATTAAATATCAGCTTGGCTTACTTGATGTAGAGTATGCCGGAAAGGATTTGCCACCATTTAAGATTTACGGCATAGATGCTGAGTGACATGGAAACAAAAAAATGTTATGTATGCGGAAAAACTCCGTTGACAAAGGATGAAATAGGACTTACTAAAAAGATAATCGATAAGAAAGCTACAGCTTTTTATTGCTTGCCATGTCTGGCGGAGTATCTTGAAGTAACCGAAGAGGAGCTGCTCGCCAAGATTGAGGAATTCAAGAACGAGGGCTGCACACTGTTCAAGTGAGGTGTTATAGCTAATGAAGCAATATATCTATGCCGATAATGCGGCAACAACAAAACTGGATAAAGCTGCGTTTGAGTCGATGATACCTTGGCTTCTTGAAGAGTACGGGAATGCTTCACAGCCATATGCATTTGCACGCAAACCGAAAAAAGCCATTGCAGACGCAAGAGCTACCATTGCAGAATGTATAGGCGCCTTACCGGAGGAAATTTATTTTACCTCCGGCGGCACGGAAAGCGACAACTGGGCTATAAAGGGATCTGCTTTTTCAGATCCTTACAAACGAGCCACTATTACCTCTTCTATAGAACATCATGCTGTTCTTCGCACATGTTCGGCAATAGAAAGCATGGGGTATCCTGTTACATTCGTATCTCCCAACAGATCTGGCATTATTACTGCAGATGCTCTTGAAGAGTTAATAACAGAGAATACCCGTCTTGTTTCTATCATGTTCTCCAATAACGAGATTGGAACCATTGAACCAATAAAGGAGTTGGTCGCGATTGCACACAAACATGGGGCACTATTTCATACCGACGCAGTTCAAGCAGTCGGACACATTCCAATCAATGTGCAAGATCTCGGAATTGATATGTTGTCTGCTTCGGCTCATAAATTCAATGGTCCAAAGGGAGTCGGCTTTCTATACATTCGTAACGGGACTGAGATTAAGCCATTGAATGATGGTGGGTCTCAGGAGCGAGGTCTGCGAGCAGGTACGGAAAATATCGCTGAAATAGTGGGTATGGCTACCGCTCTCAAAATGAATATCAAGCACATAGAGGAAAACAAAAAATACATTTACTCACTTGAGCAAGTATTATTATCTGGTATCGGAGATTTAGACTTCATTAAGAATGGGGCTGATAACCACATCCCGGGAAATATCAGCTTATCTTTTAAAAACTCTGATGGAGAAGCTATCTTGCATCGAATGGATCTTATGGGAATCTGTATCTCAACTGGTTCTGCTTGTGATACTGTTAACACTCAGATTTCTCATGTAATTAAAGCTATTGGGGTTCCAGAAGAGTATGCCGCTGGCACCATAAGAATATCTCTAAGCAAAGATAACACAAAAGAAGAAGCTGAAAATATTGCTACTGCATTGGTTCGGATACTTGGTAAAAAATAAGATGGTTGTTGGCACATGAGTAGCTATCTAACGAGATAACCTCCCTTTTTGAATAAAAATATGAGAACTTCCATCGGCTTAATCGAAAAATGCACTTTAGTAGAGTTTTTAATATATTCTCTGGACTTTCGCAAACCTGTGTGATACTGTTGTGTACTGCAAAGGAGGTGCGGAAATGGCACAGATGAGTTTAGAAGAATTGTACCGCGGAGAAGGTGCCGGAGAAAGGTACGGTATCCTGGGAGAAGTGATGAAAGACTTCCTCCAAAATGGGCGTCCGTCGGAATACAACGAGCGTACTTGGCTTGAAATGCTGCTTGTAAAGCACACGCTGATTGCGGCAGAGAAAATGAAAAATGAGGGCGACACGGTGTCGGGTATGACCGATGATGTGCGCCCTCTTCTTATGTGAGGTGGGATGAAAATGACAACGCTTGAAGATCTGTACTACGGCGACATAGTTCCGCACGAACACAGTTTTAAGTGCGGAAGCGCTTACAGTGAAGTGTTGAGCTATGTTATTCGGCATCAGGACAGCTTGATACCGACGCTCACGGTTCAGCAGAAAGAGATCTTTGAAAAGCTCAAAGACTGCGAGGCGGAACTGCACGGTATGAATGAGCGCGAAGCGTTTATCAGCGGCTTTAAGCTCGCGGCGAGAATCATGACCGAAGTGTTGTACGAGCGTCAGAGGATTGAATTTGCAGAAACAAGGCCGAGCCGATTTCGCGGTTTGGCCTTGCGATTTTCAGTTCGACACAGCACGGTTAAAATCTGCACCGCAGAAAACAAAGAAAACAGTATTCCCGCAAAAGCACTGGAATATACACTGTTGGCGCAAAAAACTTGACAAAATTTTTCCGGTATGTTATACTGCAAGTAAAGAAAGCAACCGACAATTGAATACACATATTTCTGTTTTGAGTTTCAGACTCGCACTTACATAATCACCGATGCAACTACGCATCAGGATTGAGTGCGGGTCTTTTTTGTTTTGCAAAACAGCAGTCCTCTACATAACACGGCGAAAAACCGTGTGAATTTAACAGGAGGAAAAACCAATGAAAGAATCTGTTTACACCGCTTATGAGGATCTTCCGCTGTTCCTTAATGCTGAAACGATAGCCAAGCTCCTCGGTATCTCCATCTCAAGCAGCTACAAGCTGATGCACGAGAAAGGATTTCCGTCGTTGCGTATCGGCTCACGGCTCATCGTACCGAAAGAAAAATTTCGCGCATGGGTCGAAGAAAAGACGGGAGGTAGCATTTGAAATTCACCCGATATCCAAAGCGTGATGCGATCCGGGATTATTTTCCTCTGCCGAATGAAATATTTTGTTTAGGACTGAGCACCGGTGAGATTGCTGTCTATGCGTATCTGCTCCGATGTAAAAACCGAAAAACCTTTCAGTGCCATCCAAGCTACAAAACGATTGGCAACGCTGTCGGTATGAGCAAAAACACCGTTAAAAAATACGTGGACAGCCTGATTGAAAAGCAACTGATTACTGCCGAGCCAACCTCAGTCATTACCCAAAACGGAGAAAAACGCAACGGCAATTTGCGCTATACAATACGCCCGATTAGGGAAGCATTGGAGCAGTATTACGAGCAACAGCTGACACCGCTGGAGCCAGAGAAGGGTAAGAAGAAAGGCGGGGAGAAAGCGAAAAGGGGCAAGTAAAAAAGTATCTTCAGGTGTGCAGATAATTCTACACACCTGAAGATGCCGTAATTAGAGTTTTCTTTCTGTTGGAGAAAGTCCAAATCAAATCCCGTCTAACGCCTTTTCAAAATACTTAAACGCATAATTTAGTAATGCTTCGTCCTCTTCATCCAGCGCTTTTGCATGGGCATCGGCTCTATGAGAGTTAATAATGTCAAAAAAACTGCTCGAACTTGACTTTATCAGAAAACAGCGCTTGATAACTACCCCAGTCCTTGAGCATCAGCACCTTCAACTGCGAAAAGTATAGTTCTTGCATTGCACCCTTAAAATCTTTGCTTCGAAGCTTGGCTTCTTGCGTTGTGTCAGCCGTCGCTTTTTTTTGCGATTTCAATCATGTGTTCCTTCGCTTTTTTGCCAAATTTAAGCGTAAGATTTGCCTGAATTAATCCACGAAGTTTTTCCTCGATTTTTCCACGGCGTATAGTAATACGAGCTCTTTTTTCTGATGTATCATCCAGTGATTTCTCATATTTGTGCTTTTCATTCAAATATGCGGCAACTGTTTTTATTCTTACATAATAATCATTGTGATCTCTTGTAATTAGACAGTATCCAAGCAAATGAGCGATAGAACTATCACCGAAAGGTAAATTCTTCTTAAATGCGTCACTGCCATCCAAAGCAAGTATTTTCAATAGATTATACTCTGTCGGATAGTAATCTTCAAGAACTCCTAATATCTGCTCAATTACTGCTTCCAGCTTAACCCGGTAGTCGGGGGCTTGCCTTTCGTAGCTATATTTGGACACGCTAAAAGGACGATTTTCCTTATTTCCCAGCACATCTGCATTGATTTTACTGCAGACCTGGCGAGTCAAAAAAGGATGTCCACCATAATCATCGACAAGTTTCGTAAATATTTCTTCTTCGAAAGATAAACCAAGATGGCGACCAATTGTGGAAACCATAGTCTTTACATCATCATAGTCAAAAAGCGTGATATATTGGGGAGTCAATGCGTTGAAAATAGGATTTGGCTGTCCGTTGATTTTGCTATCTTCGACGCACTTGGGATTAACACCAGCAATAAGAAACGAGAAAATGGTATTGTCAGTTTGAGAAATCGATCGCAGTGCATCCCAAAAGAACAAAGCATCACTTCCCGTACACCAGTGCTGCGAAGGAGATGTGCCGAAACTGATTCGCTCAATTTCGTCAAAGATAAGCAGAATCCTACGATTGTTCAGCCCCTGACAAAGCGATTTCAAATCCGCCTCAAAACTTAACGGAGCTTTAGCTTCCGTATAACGCGCTCCAGCACTATCCAACGAAAAGTCTTCAGGAAGGAAACCAGCAGGAGTTTCAGCACTGCCAACTGAATATTTGGCTTGGATTTCGTTAACGATTTGGTGTAAAAACGAGTTCCACTTCAAATGATAATACTTAGTACAATCAAAATAGATTGCAGCACCACCGTTTTGTTCGACACGATTTCGAAGGAGGTTTAGGATAGATGTTTTTCCAATCCTTCTTAAGCCAAACAGACCGCCGTGCTCTCCTTGAAGGTATTTTCCATACAGTTCCGAAATTATATTAAATCGTTCCTTGCCGAAAAACAAATTGTCGTCTCTCAACGGAGAAGCAACTCCAAACAAGTCGCGTTCATACAGAAATGTGCGCATTCTATTTTGAAACGCTTCAGCAGTAACTCCATTCTCCAGTTCCTTGTACGAAAACGGTACAATCAACCGAGAATCAGGATTTTCGCTACGATCATGTTTAATTACTTCCTCAATATCATCGCAGTCGTCAACAAGAAAACAAGTTACCTTATCAAGTCGATTTCTATATTCCGACTGGGAACCAAGCATGTAATCAATCAAATCCTTTGTGCGGCTTTTGAAATTGGTCAGGCTATCATTGCAACATAGAATCAAGACCTCTTCGCCTAAATTATACAATTGCTTCAGTTTAGCAACTGGTTTAATGAAATGAATCGAATATGCAGAGCTTTTGAAGTATTGATCTCGTGAAAAACTAATTAAACCAAAGCTTGAAAGAGATTGTATAGCTTGCCGGGCTTTGGGACCGCCTTTTATGTTGATAGGCCTACCATTGTCTGAGCCAGAGATACCAATTCTATCTCCTTTTGTCACTAATGTTGATGCTTGTATAGATTTCATTGGGGCACCTCGCTTCTGCGAATATTCTTTAGTTTATAATAACAAATTTCGAGGTTTTCTGCAACCACATATTCATAATAATCGAACACATCATCCATTACATGAATAAGGCTTAATTTTCCTCAAATCCTGCACCGCAATAGACAAAGAATAAGAAAATCCCTCTGAAATCAACGATTTCAGAGGGATTTTGGTCCGAGTAGTGCGACTCGAACGCACGGTCTCCTGGTCCCAAACCAGCGCGATACCAACTTCGCTATACCCGGATATTCAATTTCTGCCATGATACCACGGCGGAGGGGAAAATCAAAGATTTTTCTGTCTGTGGTCATTCCTGTGGTCAAAGCCGCTTTTGTGCCGCTTTCGGCAATCGGTGGAAATCCCGCAAATGCAGGTGTCACAAGGCTTTGCGGCGTTTCGCCTTGCTCTGTTCCGGATACCGCCACGGCACTCCCAAACCACCCGCGCTACCAACTGCGCCACACCCGGTTATATTTATATTTTAGTTTGCTTCCTGCTTATTAGCTTTCTGCTGTCCGTCCGCGGCGCTTCCCTCAGAAACATAGTCGCATAATACAGGGGTCCAAAAAGCTTGCCTTTTTGGGGAGAGGACAAGGCGCGCAATGAATGAGGTTTCGCCAAAGGCGGAAACGAATGATATGGAGCTGCCGAGGACGATGGTGCGCTCGCTCCGCTCCTTGTTTCTTCACCTCGGAGCAATGCCTTCTTCCGCCTCCGGCGGCGGCATTTCTCCTCGCCCAACTGCGCCTGAATCACTTGTGATATTTTACCTTTTTTAGCTTCGTTTGTCAACCTCGGCAAGCAGTTTCACACGGCAAGCGGCAAGCTGATATTTTTCCGTAACCTGACAAGCGGGCGGTGAATACTCTGTAATATGACTTTTCGGGAGGCGTATTATGGGTAACATCAGCTATTTTCTCGGGTGCAGTTCGCCCGAGGGGTTTCACTCATTTTTCGGCGAGCTTTGTCCGACTCATTCGGGCGGGTATACATATATAATAAAGGGCGGTCCGGGCACGGGCAAATCAAGCCTGATGAAACGGATAAACTCCGCCCTGACAGACGCGGGGATAGAGACGGAGCTGATATATTGCTCATCCGATCCCGCTTCGCTCGACGGCGTATACGCGCCCGCGCTCAACTGCTGGATAGCCGACGGCACTTCTCCGCACACGCTCGAGCCGAAATATCCGGCGCCGCGCAGGAGACAGTTGACCTTGGCAGGTTCTGGAATAAAGATATTCTGCGTTCGCGCGCGGATGAGGTCATCGCGCTGACCGACGAAAACGCCGCGTGCCACCGCAGATGCAGGCGTTTTCTCGAAGCGAGCGCCCTGCTGCGCGAGGATATACTGCGCCTGACGCTCGGCTGCACGGACACGGCAAAAATCAAACGCGCGGCTTCGCGCATCGCGTCGCGCGAGTTCGGCAAGCCGACCGGGCGCATCGGCGAAGAGAGTCACAGAATGATATCCGCCGTCACTCCGGACGGGATAACTTTCTTCGGTGAGACCGTAAGACAGCTCTGCGAGCGCATATATATCATCGAGGACGACAACATCGCGAGCTCCGCAGCCCTGCTGTCACTGCTTCGCGGATACGCCCTCTCCGGCGGTCATGACATAATCACGAGCCGTCTCCCCTTCACCGGACGGCGAGCCCGAGCATCTGCTCATCCCCGACCTGTCGCTCGGCTTCGTGACCTCAAACAAGCTGCACCTGCGGAGTTGACGGCGCGATAAAGATAAATTCATCGCGCTTCACCGACCGCACCGCGCTGCGCCGGCACATGTCGCGGCTGAACTTC
>ENA-OQCP01000053-OQCP01000053.1-human-gut-metagenome-genome-assembly--contig:-NODE-53-length-39714-cov-2.681107_pt1 | contig 39714 bp, 46 predicted proteins | sample MGYA00242760_ERZ504583 | MGnify/ENA primary metagenome ERZ504583 (study PRJEB26092, sample SAMD00036308) | human gut metagenome | host: Homo sapiens | study: EMG produced TPA metagenomics assembly of...
ATAAATTTGGACAGGAAAGCCGGGCAGCCAGTCCGGCTTTCTCTCCATCTCGTGCCTAAGCTACAATAAGGGGAGCAACTGGCTGACCAATCCCTCCTTGGCTTTTATGTCCGTTCGAAAGACTGTCAGCCATCCTCTTGTTGCAGCGTTCGATTTGAGCAGGTTGAGCCACCGGATGCCGGAGAGTTCGTGTCACCCAATAGATTGAATCGGCAACGAGAAAAGATGGATTTCCGGTTGCAGATTCTTGGTATTGGAGGAATGTGAATGAACTGTGTTGGCATCGATATTTCCAAGGGCAAGAGCACGATTGCAGTCATGCGGCCCTTTGGAGAGGTAGTGGTTTCCCCTTTTGAAGTGTGCCACACCGCCAGTGAACTGAGCGAGCTGGCAAGGCTGCTCAAAAGCCTGGACGGCGAGACCCGTGTGGTGATGGAATCCACGGGCAATTACCATGCGCCTGTGGCCTGGCTGCTCCATGGCGCGGGGCTTTATGTTTCCGTAGTCAATGCAATGCTGGTGCACGACTACGGGAACAACAGTTTAAGACGGGGCAAGACCGACAAGAAGGATGCCGTGAAGCTGGCCAACTACGGTCTTGACCACTGGCTCACACTTCCGAGATATGTCCCGGAAGAAGATGCCCGGCTCATGCTGAAGACCTGCTACCGGCAGTACCAACAGTATTCCAAAGTACAGACCATGCTGAAAAACAACTTGATCTCCCTGCTGGACACCGCTTTCCCTGATGCAAATCGCCTGTTTACCAGCCCGCCCCGCGCCGATGGCAGCGAAAAGTGGGTGGACTTTGTAGCTGCTTTCTGGCATTGCGAATGTGTCTGTGGTCTGTCTAAGAAAGCCTTTACCACCAAGTACCAGAAGTGGTGCAGAAAGCACGGCTACAATTTCAGTGAAGATAAGGCGCTGGACATTTATGCCTCCGCCTGTGGACGCTTCGGTGTCATGCCGAAAACAAATACGGCAAAACTTTTGGTAGAACAGGCCATTTCCCAACTCCAGGCAACTTCCGCCGCATTAGCTGCTCTCAAACAGGAGATGCAGTCTCTGGCAGCTTCTCTGCCGGAGTATCCTGTAGTGATGGGGATGTTTGGTGTTGGCCCCACACTTGGCCCCCAACTCATAGCTGAAATTGGCGATGTGCGCCGTTTTCATTCCAAGAAAGCGCTGGTGGCCTTTGCGGGCATTGACGCCCCGCCCTACCAATCCGGCCAAATAGATGTCCGCAGCCGCAGCATTTCCAAGCGGGGATCTGCCTCCCTGCGCAGGACACTTTTTCTGGTGATGGGCGTCCTCCTGCAATGCGCTCCAATGGATGAGCCGGTCTACCAGTCATGAACAAGAAACGCTCTGAGGCAAGCCATACCGTGTCTACATGATGCATCCGCCAACAAGTTCCTGCGCATCTACTACGCCTCTGTGAAAGCCTACTTGGATTCTCTGGAGCACAACTAATTTTCGTGTCATACCATCTGGTTGGCCGCCGTTTCGATTTTGAGATGCTCAGCGGCTTGATTTTGTGTTGTCTTTTTGCCGCTCCCCCAAATCTGAAATTTCTACTTGACTTTTGTTAGCAGGTCTTTCCCAAACAGGCGCAGCGTGCGCCCGCGGGGAACGGACAACCAAGGAGGCAGGTTACTGACGGCACATGGGCCGCTCCCGGACTACCAACCGGGACGTGTTTTTATCTTTGCGCTATCAGCATACCACAGCGGGCGCGGGATGCAAGGCCGGGAGACAAAGCGTCCCTTTTCCCATCAGCCGCGGCGGTCGTATGATATGATAAAAGGGACCGAAACAAGCTGTAAGATTTGATCGCAAACCTTGTGTATATCAGTGAAGGGGTAAATAAGAAGCGAGGTGAAAGCCGATGGATGACACAACAATCGTCCAGTTATACTGGGATCGAGATGAGCGGGCCATCCCCGCCACATCCGGCAAATATGGAAACTACTGCAACTCGATCGCCTGGAACATCCTGGGCAATCGGGGAAGACGCCGAAGAATGCGTCAATGATACCTATCTGTGTGCATGGACCTCTATGCCGCCCCACAGGCCCAGGTTCTGTCCGCATTCCTGGGGAAGCTCACGAGAAACTTGTCCCTGAACCGATACAAGCATCATACCGCGGAGAAACGAGGCGGCGGAGAGGCCCCGGCTGTGCTGGATGAAATTGCGGAGCTCGTATCCGACACGGACAACGTGGAGCGGGCAGTGGACCGCAGGGAACTTGTAAGGGCGATCGACACTTTTTTGGAGAGGCTTCCAGCGGATAAGAGGCGCATTTTTGTCTGCCGGTACTGGTATTTCGATCCGGTTTCCAAGATCGCGTCCCGGTTTGGAATGACGGAGAACCATGTATCCGTAACACTGAATCGCCTCCGGCTGAAATTACACAACTATCTTCAGGAAAGGGGCTTTGACCTGTCCGATGAATGCTAATCTTAATAAGGAAGGAGGACACGAAAAATGCCAGATATTCGATTGACAAGAATTGACAATCGTCTGATTCATGGTCAGGTGGCAACACAGTGGTGTGGCGTTGTAGGCGCGAACTTGTTGCTTGTTGCGAATGATGCGGTTGCCGCGGATGAATTCCGTCAAGGTTTGATGAACATGGCTGCTCCGGCTTATGCGCAGACACGTTTCTTCACAATCGAGAAGACAATCAATATCATCCACAAAGCTTCTGCAAATCAGCATATTGCAATTATCTGCGAATCTCCGCAGGATGTGCTTAAGCTCGTAGAGGGCGGCGTACCGATCAAAAAATTAAATATCGGTAATATGCACATGGCTGAGGGTAAACGTCAGGTGGCAACTTCGGTTGCAGTTGATGACGACGATGTTGCAACATTTAGAAAGTTGCAGGATCTCGGTGTGGAACTGGAAATCAAACGAGTTCCTGATACACCGGCAGAAAGTACAGAAAAATTATTCAAATGATAATTAAGTTTTATCGGTTAATTGGAAAGGAGTAAACATGGGAGATATTTCAATCATCCAAGCTCTTCTGGTCTTCGTAGTAGCCTTTATCATGGGTATTGACCAGTTCAGCTTCTTAGAGTCCCTGTACCAGCCGATCGTTACTTGCCCGATTATCGGAGCAATCCTTGGTAACTTTGAGCTTGGTATCGTAGTAGGTGGTGCTTACCAGCTTATTCAGATCGGAAGTATGCCGATCGGTGGAGCACAGCCGCCAAACGCAATTCTTGGTGGTATTATGGCAACTATTTTCGCAGTTTCACTTGACATGGAAGCTACAGCAGACGGTGTAGGCGCAGCAATGGGTCTTGCAATTCCGTTCGCAGTATTCGGACAGTATGCAGTTACACTGACATTTACATTTATGTCCGGTATGATGGCTAAAGCTGACAAGTACGCTGAGGAAGCTAATGTTAAAGGTATCCGCAACATCAACTTCCTTGAGATGGCAGTACTTGGATGTCTGTTCGGAGTTCTTGCAGTAGCAGGACTTTACGGCGGAACAGCTCTTGGTGAAACACTGAAAGACTTCTCTTACCAGTCTCATGGGTAATGGCAGGTCTGGATGCAGCAGGCGGCGCTATGAAGTTCGTTGGATTTGCTATCCTGATGAAAGTTATGATGTCCGGAGAAATGTGGGGATTCCTTCTTGCAGGTTTCGCAATGGCACTTATTTGTGCAGCAAACGCATCAACAGCAGGAGCAACACTTCTCCTTTGTGCATTCGTAGGTGCAGCTATTGCAATCTATGACTTCACAACACAGACAAAGATCAAACAGAATGCCGGCGCAGGAGCAGGCTTTGTAGGAGGTGACCAGGATGGCATATAATATTCCAGAGAAATATCAGGATTTGACTCCGGCACCACAGCTGGATAAAAAAACTTTGAACAAAATGGTTTGGCTGTCCTGTTTCTTACAGGCATCCTTCAACTATGAAAGAATGCAGCTTGTGGATGGCTTTGGGGAATGCTTCCGGGTCTTCAGAAAATACATACAAACAAAGAAGACCTTAAAGCTTCCATGGCACACAACCTTGACTTTTTGAACACTCACCCGTTCCTCGTAACATTTGTAATGGGTATTGTTCTTTCACTTGAGCAGAACAAGGCTGATACAGCTACAATCCGTTCCGTACGTATTTCCGCAGCAGGACCGCTCGGTGGTATCGGTGACGCTCTTTTCTGGCTGACACTTGTTCCGATCACAGCAGGTTTGACAGCAAACATGGCGATGGAAGGACAGATTATCGGTGCGGTTCTCTTCCTTATCATCTTCAACGCTGTTCAGTTTGCAGTTCGTTTTGGTCTTATGTACTGGTCTTACGGACTTGGTACAAAAGCAGTTACACTGTTGACATCAAGCGCAAAAGAGTTTACTCGTGCAGCAAGTATCCTTGGTATCTTCGTTGTAGGTGGACTTATTGCTAACTATGGTGGAACATCACTGCGTATCGTTGTTGGCGATCCGGCAATCAACATTCAGGGACTTCTTGACGGAGTACTTCCGAAATTGATTCCGTTGTTGATCACACTTGGAATTTATGTTCTGATCAAAAAGGCTGGACACCGGTTAAATGTATCATCTTATCCTTGTAGTAGGTATCCTTGGTTGTGCATTCGGTATCTGGACAGGTGATTCTAAAGCTATGGACGCTGACGGAAACACAATTCCGGGAGGATATACACCGCTTGTTGAGTGGTATCAGCTTCCGGAGGAGCCGGCTGAATAAGTCGATTCATTATGAAAATGCCGATATAAATCTATATCGGGTATAAGTAAGGGGAGGGATTTTAATCCCCCCCCTTACATTATTTTACAGAGAAATTAGGTGGCTGTTTGAACACAATAACAATTTTTATTATATTGATTGCCGCTGTCGGATATATTATTTTTCAGGGCATCAAAAATTTTCAACTGCATAATATGAATGTCGGACTTAAAAACAAGGACAGTGTCCTTGTGGAAAAAACGGCAGATATGTGGATCACGAGAAAACTTCTTGGAGAGTATGTCTGTGACCTCTATAAATTAAGAGTGTTATATGTGACGAAAGACGAAGAAAAATTCGAGAAAATGCTCATACATATGCTGGATACGACATATCCGCGTCCTGATGATAAGCAAAGCTTTTTGGAAACGTATTTTCATACATTCCTGATCAAAGGTAACAGGAAATATGCGGACTGGATCTTAAAGGAAATTAAGAAAACAGGGGACGAGGCATTTATTCATTACAACGAGAATGCATATGCGGTCATGCTTGACGGCAGAACAGATCTGATCGAGGAGATGGACGAGGATATCAATTCAAAGCGGTACTATGGATTTGCACTCGGAGTGATCTTGGTTATGATTTCAAAGCAATATTCTGCTCTGGGGGATGACAAAAATGCACTGATTTACATGCAGAGTGCAAAAGCTTGTTTACATCCCAAAGCTGTTTATATGCCCGTTGTCGATCGTTATCTTAGAGAGGCTGAGGCTCAGGAGCAAGATAGTTAAAGCAAAATACTGCAGAAAATGCAGACAGTAATATAGAACAGGAGAGATATTATGATAGGATTAATCGTTACAGGACATGCAAATTTTGGTTCGGGTATGACAAGCTCTGTGAATTTGATCGCAGGAGAGCAGGAAGCATACCGTTATGTAGATTTTCTTCCGACATATGGAACAGAAGAACTGACAGAAGAGATTGCGAAAGCATGGATGAGTTGAAAGATTGTGAAGGAATTATTATCTTTACAGATCTGATGGGTGGATCGCCGTTTAACGTTGCTGCTTCACTCGGACACGGAAAAGAAAATGTACGCATTGTTGCGGGTACAAACCTGCCGATGCTCGTAGAGATCGTAATGTCGCGTAAATTCATGGACGATCTGGACGGACTTGTGGAGTCTGTACTTGAGACAGGAAAAGAGCAGGTAACAAAATATGAATTCAAGCAGGTAGTACAGGAAGAGTCTGAAGACGGAATTTAAATCGACTTTTTATAATGGCTGATATTCGCGGAAAAGACGATACAGCCGTAAGTCTGAATATTAACTGCATACTATAAAACACGCTGCAAAAAGCAGCACGAAAGGAGATAAATCATGAGTACAATTTTTGGTATTACAGAAGACAAAATGAAAGAAACATCTTCAACATTTACATTAACGGAGATCTATCAGCAGCCGGCGACATGGGAGAAGACATGCCGTCAGATCGAGGAGAACAAAGAAGAACTTCAGAAATTTATCGATCAGGTTATCAAATGTGATGATTTCGATGTGATCCTTACAGGAGCAGGAACAAGTGAATTTGTAGGAAATGCATTATTTGCACATCTTTCCGGTCTGCTGAATCACAAAGCAAAATCTTACGGTACAACAGATATTGTCGCTACGCCGGAAGCATATTTGTCTCGCACGAAACCGACTCTTCTGATCAGTTTCGGACGTTCGGGAAATTCACCGGAGTCTGTCGGAGCGGTAGATGCGGCAGAAAGCGTATGTGATAATGTTTATCACCTTTTTGTAACATGTAATAAAAACGGAGCTCTTTCCAAACGTGCGGCAGAGACACATAACTGCTACGCAATCAATCTGACAGATGAGACACATGATCAGAGCTTTGCAATGACATCAAGCTATTCTAACATGTATCTTGCAACATATCTTTGCTTCCACCTGAACGAGCTGGAAGAGACAGTTGAAAAAGTTCGCAAGATCGCAGCAGCAGGACAGAACTTCCTTGACAATCATTACAGTGTCGCTCAGCAGATCGTTGATGAATACAATTTTGAACGTATCGTATATCTTGGAAGCAACACATTAAAAGGAACATCTCAGGAATCTGCCCTTAAAATGCTTGAACTGACAGCCGGACGTGTTGTTACAATGTATGACACACCGATGGGATTCCGTCACGGACCGAAATCAATCGTTGACGATACAACATTAACAGTTGTATATTTGAGCGATGAAGCTTATACAAGACAGTATGAAGTGGACCTTCTCAAAGAAATGAGCGGACAGAGAAAAGGAAACAAGATCGTAGTTGTTATGAGCAGTGCAGATGAAGCTGTTTCAGCACTTGCAGACTACACAGTTGTATATGACATGAAAGAAGAGAATGAAAACATTCTTCTTGGATTGGATTATATCTTGTTTGCACAGACACTGGCAGTTCTTAAATCACTTTCACTTGATATCACACCGGATAATCCGTGTCCGACAGGTGAAGTAAACCGAGTTGTAAAAGGTGTTACACTTTATCCGTATACAAGAAAATAAGACTGACCGAAAGAATTACCGGAAATGCCAAAAGGTATATTTCGGGATTGTAAGCGGTCGCCAAGGTTTTGGAAAAGTCCGGACTTTGGTTTGTCACCGTTACAAAAAGAACATGGTTTGCCGAAAGGCAGACCATGTTCCGATAAGGAGGATAAAATATAATTATGGCTATTAACAGTGAAGTTATCATATGGACTTGTGTTACAGTTGCGGTACTTGTCGGCATCTGTGCAATCGTTCTGATCGCAATGTCTTCAAGAAACATGAAGAAAAACCGCGAAGCGATGCGCGATCTGCAAGGTGCAATCAAAGTTGGAGCACGCATCATGTTCGCGGGTGGTATTTACGGAAAGATCGTTAAGATCAAAAACGATGTGATCGATGTGGAGATCAACAAAAGCACTGTGATCCAAATTTCCCGATACAGCATTCAAAACGTAATCACAGACTAAAATATCATTCAGATGTGATCAGGGTTTGTTTTGGCGGTTTTGGTTTTCGGCTGCTTTTCTGGCATAGTCGCTTGGCGTTGTGTTAAAATATTTTTTAAACAACCTCGAAAAGTAGTGGATAGAGCTGAAACCGAGTCTGTATGCGATCTCGCTGATTGTGTATTGATTCTCGCGGATCAGCTCTTTACTTTTTTGAAGTTTAATATTGAGCAGATAGTTCTTTGGCGAGGTGTTCAGGTGAGTCTTGAACAGCGCTTGCAGAGAAGAACGTGAGATAAAAAATTCATGACAGATGTCTTCTATCGTGAGTGGTTCGGTAAGACGCTTGTTCATGTAAGCAAGAATCTCAGACAGAAGGTCGTTTTGAGCCGATTTGCTGTCAGTTAAGAGTGTTTTATGGTTCATTGTCTCATAGAACTGCATGATCAGCAGGAGAACTTCCTGAAGATAGCAGACCATTAAAGTATGAGTATAGTAGGAATGTTCTTCGCTTTCGATCAAAAGTTTCCAAAGGATCTGCTGCATTTCGCTTGTACAGTGAAATGTATGATTAAGGATATGCAGAGAACGCCTGTGATTTACTTCAAATACGACTGTGAGATATGAGCAGCCGTTTTGTACGGATAAGTCGGCTTTGTCAGAGCGGTATATGATCAAGTCATGAGGCTGAAGTGTGTTCGTTCCGGAAGAGAGGGTGATATCCAGACTGCCTTCGTACACATAGATCAGTTCATATGATTTGTGTGCAGGCTGTACAATGTGGCATGCTTTGGACTGCTTTGTAAACCAGCAATCAAGGATTCGCCTTAAGTGGAACGGTACAGATACAGGCTGATATGTATACGGAGTTGACAGTGGTTTTGTAAAATCTGTCAGTTGCTGTTCTTTACAGCAGTTTTTCCCGATAAGGATATTCCACGTAAGAGAAGAGGCCAGTGGAATCACATTAAATGCGGTATTCGGAGCAAGTTTTAAATTGTGACGCAGAGGAAATGTTTTTAACTCCGTCATGTCAGGATCTGTAGCGATAAGCAAAAGTCCCAATCCGGCGGGGCATTCTATATATACTTCGCACGGAAAAAGAAAGAGAGTATCTAGTTTTTTTGAAGATGCAGAAAACTCCCATTGATTTAAATTATGTTTTTGAGTGTCGAGCGGTTCATCATAAAACGCCCCAAAAGGTTCAAATTTATTTGTTATCTGTTGATTTGTCATGATGGGATACCTCGGTTGTAAAAAACGATTTGTACTTTTTAAATAATACAACATTTTTTAACGAAAATCAAGATGTGGGATTTGTATGTCCCGCGAAAGACAGGAGGAATTGTAATGATTATTCAAAGTAAAAAAGTTTGGTTTGCAGATCAGTTTGTAGAAGCACAGATTGAAGTGAAAGACGGAAAAATTGTCGATATCTATGAGTACGGAACTCATCCGGTAGATTGTGATTACGGAGATAACCGTATTTTGCCGGGATTCATTGACGTGCACTGTCACGGAGCTTACGGCTTTGATACGAATGATGCGAAAGAAGACGGACTTCGTTACTGGGTGCGCAATATTGTAGATGAAGGAGTGACGGCTCTTCTTGCGACAACTATCACGCAGAGTGAAGAAGTGTTGACAAATGCCTTGAAAAATGTGGCGAAAGTTGTTGAAGACGGTTATGAAGGAGCAGAGATTTTAGGAGTTCACTTTGAAGGTCCGTATCTTGATATGAAGTACAAGGGAGCACAGCCGGAACAGTACATTGTAAAACCTACGGTAGAGCAGTTTAAGAAATATCAGGAAGCGGCAAATGGATTAATAAAATATATTACGATGGCAACAGAGACAGATGATGATTTCGCATTGACACGTTACTGTGCGGAAAACGGGGTAGTTGTGAGTATCGGACATTCGGCGGCAACGAGCAAAGAAGCGGTACAGGCATTTGCCCATGGCGCAAGATCGATGACACATGTATATAACGGAATGACACCGTTTAATCACCGTGCGAACGGACTTGTAGGCGCTGCATATAGAATGAAGAGCATGTATGGCGAGATTATTTGCGACGGCAATCATTCAACACCGTTAGCGCTCCATCAGTCTTTGAAGCAAAAGGACCTCATTACGGAATCATGGTCAGTGATGCGCTTATGGCAAAAGGATCACCGGCAGGATCGAAATTTATTTTCGGAGGAAACGAGATTGAGATTTATGAAGACGGAAGCGCACATCTGACGTCTTCAAAAGGTTTGGCGGGATCGACTCTTCATATCAATGAAGGACTGCGTATTCTGATCGAAGAAGCGCTTGTTCCGGTAGATACGGCAATTAACTCATGTACAAAGAACCCGGCTGCCTGCCTGAAGATCGATGATCGCAAAGGTTCTATTAAAGTGGGATTGGATGCGGACCTTGTTGTTCTTGACCGTGATTATCAGGTACTTCAGACATATTGCATGGGAAAAGCAATGTTAGATAAAACTAGAAAATGAAAGATTGTGGAATGATTAAAAATGGCTAAGAAAAAATCGAAACCGGTGGAGAAGATCCGCCTTTCAGGAAGAAATATTTATACAGATAAAAAAGGACGGGTTATTTTTTACGATATGATTACCAAAAAAGGGTATCTCGTAGATAAAAAACATGAAAACTCGGCTCTGTTTTTTAAAAACCGTTTTGTTGTACTTTTGTTTGCGGCAATTTTGTTTGGGGCAACGTTTTTGACATGGCTTCAGGCTGCGGTTGCCTGGGCAGTGATGATGGCGATTGCGGAATTTGCTTTTCGGCGGGGATTTTTGAAAAAGCTGGAAGTGGTAAACGATGTGGATTTTGAACGTCGTGTTTCAGCGCTTCAATACATCGTGGAAAACAAAGCAAAAGGAAAAGTGATCGTTCTTATTGTTTTGTATCTCCTTTTAGCAGTGCTTGTAATATTAAATGCATATGTAGAAAAGTATTCTGTTGGGTTATGCGTACTCAGCGGAGGAATCGCACTTGTCGGTGTGTACTTTGCGATTTTGCATATCGTTGCTCTGACTAAAATGAAATAAATGTAGAGAAGATGAACATAAAAATACAGACCGGAGAAGTTTGAAATCTCCGGTCTGTATTTTTATGTTTTTGCAAAGGAGAAGCTTATGATTAAGCCTGTCCTTCAGATCCGCATACGCTGATTTTTTCTTTTACGAGAGCTGTAACATTTTCCATACCTGCAGCTCCGTATTTTTTCGGATCGAAACCGTCCGGATTTTCCGCAAGGTATTTTTTCACACCGTCGCTGTATGCGATACGAAGTTCTGTAGCAAAGTTTACTTTACAGATACCAAGGCGGATGGATTCGCGTACTGCGTCGTCCGGTACGCCGGAAGCTCCGTGAAGTACAAGCGGAATAGACACAACTTCGCGGATTGCCGCAAGGCGTTCAAAATCAAGTTTTGGTGTGCCCTGATACAGACCGTGTGCTGTTCCGATTGCAACTGCAAGTGAAGTTGCGTTTGTACGTTCTGCAAACTCTTTTGCCTGCTGAGGATCTGTATACGGAGAATCATTCTCTGCTTCAAGGTCATCTTCTTTACCGCCGACTTTACCGAGTTCAGCTTCTACGCTGATCTGAGAAGGAAGACATGCGTCTGCCACTCTGCGTGTCAGGGCAACATTCTCTTCAAAAGAGCCGTGAGAACCATCGATCATGATAGAAGTATATCCTGTGCGAAGAGCCTGCATTGCCAACTCAAAGCTGCTGCCATGGTCAAGATGGATCGCTACCGGAACGCTTGCGCGCTCAGCCGCTGTTCTTACCATTGCAAGATAATAATCAAGTCCTGCATATTTTACTGTGGATGGAGTCGTCTGCATGATGACCGGGGAGTTCATCTCTTCGGCTGCTTTAATAACCGCCATGACCATTTCCATATTTTCCACGTTGAATGCGCCTACTGCGTAATGTCCTGCCTGCGCTTTTTTCAGCATTTCATTTGTTGTAACTAATGGCATAATATCAACCTCGATTCTTTAGAATTTAATGTAATGATTACATTATTATTAATTATTTTCGGTATAAGTATAGCACAGAACATGTGATTTCGCATTTTCATTTTGCACTTTCTTAAAAAATGCAAATGATTGTTTAATTAATCCAAAGTAGGCGCAAATTGAAAGTGCTACGATAAATATAACAAAGCAAATTGAAAAGGAGAGTTTATCATGCGTCAAAATCCATTAAAAAAAATTGTTGAATTGCAGAAACAGGGTAAAAATGTCGGAATCTATTCTGTGTGCAGCGCTAACGGATATGTTATCGAGGCGGCATTTAAAAGAGGACTTTCAGACGGATCCTGTGTTTTGATTGAGAGTACGGCAAACCAGTGTGATCAAAACGGCGGATATACAGGTATGACACCTGCCGATTTTAAAAAATTTGTTCTTGAAATTGCTGATCGTAACGGATTTGACCGTAACAGAATCTTCCTTGGAGGAGATCACTTAGGACCGCTTACATTCGCGTATAAAGATGAAGCAGAGGCGATGGCTGATTCGGAAGAACTGATCCGTCACTATGTTGCAGCAGGATTTACAAAGATCCATATCGATACAAGTATGAAAGTAAACAGCGATCCGGAAGACGTTCGTCTGTCCGACGAGATCATTGCAGGACGCGGCGCTCATCTTGCAAAAGTTGCGGAAGAGACATATAAAGAGCTGTTGGAGCGTGATCCGGAAGCAATTCCGCCGGTATATGTAATCGGAAGTGAAGTGCCGATTCCGGGAGGAGCTGTCGGAGCGGAAGATAACGGAGTCAGGTGACGAAAGTAGAAGATTTTAAGAACACAGTTGCGGCATTTGAGAAAGCTTTTGCAAAAGAAGGTCTTGACAAAGATGTATGGGAGCGTGTAATCGGAGTTGTTGTTCAGCCGGGTGTAGAAGAAAAAGACAGCGGATGTACAGAATATGATCGTGAGAAAGCAAAAGATCTGATGGCTGCGATCAAAGATTTCCCGACATTGGTATTTGAAGGACATTCTACAGATTATCAAACAAAGATCAAACTGCGCGAGCTTGTAGAAGACGGAGTCGGCATTTTGAAAGTAGGTCCGGGACTTACATTTGCTATGCGTGAAGCAATGTTCGCACTGGAAAATATCGAAAAAGAGCTGATATACGGAACTGATACAGAGCCGAGCAAATTTGCGGAAGTTCTTGATGCGGAGATGCTTAAAAACGATAAAAACTGGAAGAAACATTATCAGGGAACAGAGCTTGAGATCCGTCTGAAGAGAAAATATTCTTTCTCAGACCGCTGCAGATACTATATGCCGACACCGGCTGTAGAAGCTGCCGCAGATCGTCTGCTTACAAACTTGCGTACACTCGGAATTCCGCTGAACCTGCTCAGCCAGTTCATGCCGATCCAGTATACGAAAGTACGTGAAGGATACTTGAAAAATGATCCGGTAGAACTGATCGAAGACCGTATCATCAATACGATCGACGAGTACCTTTACGGAACACATCAGAACGAACTTCTCTAAAAAGAAGAACAGAAAAATAACGAAGCGTCTTGGAACAAAAAGTTTTGTTCCGAGACGCTTTTTTGATAAGAGAAAAACTCGACAGCTTTGACCTTAAAGACTCGAAAGTAAGAAACAGGCTGGCTTTGTGATAATATCACTGTCTCATATATGAAAAATATGTTATAAATTATTTAAGAAGAAAAGAAAACGTACAAAGCGAAGCAAGTACAAAAGAAAGACGGAAAGAAAAGATAAATAATAAAAAGAATGGAGAGAAACATATGGGATTTTCGATAGAAACCGGGATTTCGGCTTTTACAGTTTTTATGCAGGGGCTATTAAGCTTCTTTTCCCCTTGCGTATTGCCGTTAGTACCACTTTATCTTGGCTATTTGTCAGGCGGTTTGAATACTGCGGTCAGAACGGGTGAAAACAGTGAGAAGAACAAAGATCGGCTGAAACTGTTTTTAAGAGTTTTGTTTTTTACCGTAGGCATAGGAAGCGCATTTTTTATACTCGGTCTGGGCGCGTCGGCGGCCGGAAGTTTCTTCCATGAGCAGAGGATGCTGTTTGCCAGAGTCGGGGGAATATTAGTCGTATTATTTGGTCTGTATCAGCTTGGAGTATTTGGAAGTTCCAAAGTTCTCGGATCAGAACATAGATTTCCGATTCGGCTTGAAAAAATGACGATGTCGCCGATCACAGCTTTTATTATGGGATTCGCATTTAGTTTTGCATGGACGCCGTGTGTAGGCCCTGCGTTGACAAGCGTTCTCCTTATGGCTGGAAGTGCAGAGTCGGGAGCGAAAGGTTTTCTTTTGATCGGAGTGTATACGATCGGATTTATTTTGCCGTTTTTATTGGCAGGCATTTTTACTGCACGGCTTTTAGATCTTTTCAAAAAGCATATGAAGATCGTCCGTTATACAGTGAAAATCGGCGGAGTACTCATGGTGCTGATGGGACTGCTTATGTTTACAGGGAAAATGAATGATATTACAGGATATTTGTCTTCGGCAGGGCAGAAACAGAATCGGGAAAGCAGGAAAACGGTAAAAAGCAGGATGAAAAGGATGCTTCAGGAGGGGATGAAGAGCAGACATCCGGAAAAGATACGTCCGGAGAAAATGCAAGTGGGAAATCAGATAAAGAGGAAAAAGATCAGGACTCGGAAAAAGTCCGTGCACATATGGGTGAATTAAAAGATCAGTTCGGAAAATCTCATAAGTTGGAGGATTACAAAGGAAAGGTTATCTTCTTGAATTTCTGGCAACGTGGTGCGGACCATGCCGCAGCGAAATGCCGGAAATACAGAAACTGTATGAAGAATACACGCTATGGGGAATGATTCGGAAGTGGTGATCTTAGGAGTCGCGGGACCCGGAATCGGACAGGAAGGAACCGTTTCGGATATTACGAAATTTATGGAGGAAAACGGATATACATATCCGGTACTTATGGATGAAACGGGAGAACTGTTCGAGTGGTACGGAATTTCAGCATTTCCGACGACATATATGATCGATCGTGACGGAAATTTATATGGATATGTGACAGGACAGCTTACGGAAGATATTATGAGAAGCATTATAAAACAGACGTTAGAAGGAAAAGCACCGTAAGGAAAAGATAAGGAAGAGACGATGGTTATAATAGAAAAAGAAAATTTTTCCGTGTCGCAGATTTGTTCTTCGGGTCAGTGTTTCAGACTTGATCCGGCAGATGAAACGGGAAAAGTATACGAATTGACGGCGGGAGACCGATATTTAAAAATCGAGGTGGCGGAAGATCAGAAAAAAGTAAGATTTTACTGTACACAAGAAGAATTTGAACAATTTTGGAAAACGTATTTTGACCTCGATACATGTTATGCAGATTATCTTTCGCTTATAAAAGACGATGAATATTTAAAAAGGGCGGCAGGATTTGGAAGCGGTATCCGTATTTTGCAGCAGGATTTATGGGAAATGATCGTAACATTTATTTTATCCCAGCAGAGCAATATACCGAGGATCAAATCGATGATACAAAGAATCAGTGAATGGTATGGAGATAAAAAAGAAACCGGCGAAGGACATGTATATTATGCATTTCCGAGAGCAGAGCAGCTTGTACAGGCGTCCGAAGAAGAACTTCGGGCGCTTAAGCTCGGTTATAGAAGCAAATATTTATGCAATACTGCGGAAATGGTGGCAGAGGGAACTGTTAATCTTGAAAAAATAAAAGAGATGTCTTATGATGAAGCAAAGAAAGAATTGCTGAAACTTTCAGGTATCGGAAGCAAGGTTGCCGATTGTATCTGTTTGTTTGCACTTCATAAGCTCGATGCATTTCCGGTTGATACACATATACAAAAAGTAATTGACACCGTATATGCCGGGAAGTTTCCGTTTGAGAAATATAAAGGATGTGCGGGTGTGATGCAGCAGTATATTTTTTATTATGATCTAAAAGGAGGAAAGAAATGATGGAAAATTTTCAATATTATGCGCCGACAAAAGTTGTGTTTGGAAAAGGTACGGAAAATAAAGCAGGACAGCTTGTCAAAGAGCAAAACTGCCGGAAGGTGCTTATTCATTACGGGAGCGGAAGTGTAAAAAGAAGCGGCCTTCTTGATCGGATCTTCGCATCGCTTGATGAGGAAGGGATCTCTTATATTTCTCTTGGAGGCGTCGTTCCGAACCCCAGATTGTCGCTTGTATATGAAGGAATCGATCTGTGCCGGCGAGAGGGCGTAGATTTTATTCTGGCAGTCGGAGGCGGAAGTGTGATCGACTCGGCGAAAGCGATTGGATACGGCGTTGAGAACGAAGGGGATGTATGGGATTTTTACGAGAGAAAACGTCAGGCTTGCGGATGTCTGCCAATCGGAGTTGTACTTACGATTGCGGCGGCAGGTTCGGAGATGAGTGATTCGTCTGTGATCACAAATGAAAACGGGTGGCTGAAACGGGGATACAACAGCAGTTATTGCAGACCTAAATTCGCGGTTATGAATCCGGAACTGACAATGACGCTTCCGAAATATCAGACTGCAAGCGGATGTGTGGATATCATGATGCATACGATGGAGAGATATTTTAATCATTGTGACAATATGGAACTGACGGATGGAATCAGTGAACATCTACTTCGTACAGTGATGAAAAATGCGAAAATCCTCATGGATGAACCACAGTGCTATAAAGCAAGGGCAGAAGTAATGTGGGCGGGAAGCCTTTCACATAATGGTTTGATGGCGTGCGGAAATGATGGCGGAGACTGGGCGTGTCATCAGCTTGAACATGAGCTCGGAGGAATGTTTGATGTGGCGCACGGCGCAGGACTTGCAGCGGTATGGGGAAGTTGGGCGCGTTACGTTTGTGACGCTCTTCCGGATCGGTTTGAACAATTTGCGGTTAATGTTATGGGCGTGGAAAACGGTGATGACAAAAATGCAGTAATACAAAAGGGAATCGAAGCTATGGAAAACTTTTTCAGACAAATCGAAATGCCGACGGATCTTGGCGGATTAAACATTGAAGTAAGCGAAGATCAGATGAAGGAACTTGCTTTAAAGTGCAGCCATTTCGGAAAGAGAACAATCGGATGTGTGAAAAAATTAAATCAGGAAGATATTTATCGAATCTATCAAAAAGCCGCGGACTGAACGATTACGTTTAAAGATTGTTTTACGAAGAAAGGGTGGCATAAAAGTGTGATAGGTGATACAATAAGAAAAATTTGTAGTAGCTAGCCATAATAATGCGTACTGCCTGATGTCGGGCGGGAAGAAAGGAGCATATGATGGAATCATATATGGAAATGCTTGCAAACCATGCAAAACATGCGGCTGTCGCAGCGGCAAAACTGGGAACAGCGGAGAAAAATAAAGGACTTTGCGCAGTGGCAGACGAGTTGATCATGCAGCAGGAGCTGATCCTTGCGAGAATCAGAAAGATCTGAAGGCAGCAGAGGAAAAAGGTGTGAAACAGTCTTTGATCGACCGATTGGCGCTTTCTGAAAAAAGAATTGCAGATATGGCGGAAGGACTCCGGCAGATTGCCTCTCTTGACGATCCGGTCGGAGAAATATTATCGATGAAGTTCGCCCGAACGGACTGCGGATCGGGCAAAAGAGAGTTCCGCTCGGTGTTGTGGGAATCATCTATGAGTCAAGACCGAATGTGACAGCAGATGCTTTTGGCCTTTGTTTTAAGACCGGAAATGCAGTGATCCTGCGTGGCGGAAGCGATGCGATCTATTCAAATCAGGCAATCGTGCGCGTGATCAAAGCAGGATTGCGCAAAGAAAAACTTTGTCAGGATCTTGTTCTTCTTGTTGAGGATACAAGCCGGGAAGTTGTGAATGAAATGATGAAGATGCACGGTTTGATCGATGTGCTTATCCCGAGAGGAGGCGCAGGTTTGATCGCAAATGTTGTGGCAAACAGTACGGTTCCTGTTATTGAAACAGGAACGGGAAACTGTCATGTGTATGTGGATGAGACGGCAGATATCAGTATGGCGGCAGATATTATCGAAAATGCAAAGACACAGAGGATGGGAGTCTGCAACGCATGTGAATCGCTTGTAATTCACAGCGGTATGTTGGAAAAGGCGCTGCTGCCTATCGTTAAAAAGCTGAGTGAACACGGGATCGAGATCCGTGGAGATGAAAGAGTTCGTGAAATATGTCCTGAGATCAAAGCGGCTTCGCAAGATGATTGGGGAACGGAATATCTTGATGCGATTATTTCGGTCAAGACAGTGGATTCGATTGATGAAGCGATCAGTCATATTAATAAATATAATACAGGACATTCTGAATCGATCATCACAAATGATTATAATCATGCGTTGAAGTTTCAGGATGAGATCGATGCGGCCGCTGTATATGTGAATGCATCTACACGTTTTACAGACGGTTTTGAGTTTGGTTTCGGGGCTGAGATCGGTATCAGCACACAGAAGCTTCATGCGAGGGGACCTATGGGACTCGAGGCGCTGACTACAACAAAATATATTATATTTGGAAACGGTCAGATCAGAAAATAATTATAGCTGTTAAAACAAAAAAGAGAGTTAGGGCGTCCTTGCTGAGAGAGCCCTAACTCTCTTTTATATTGCAAATGTCATTGGCTGATCACAATGCAAAATCAATGTCGAGCAGGAAAGAGGATGGGAAATTGGCATGTATCAACTGCCATAAATACATATCGACTTCATAAATGGATATTATTATAATTAGTGTAACAACAGCGAAAAGGTATGGAAGGAGGACAAGAGCTTGAAGATGCAGGAAAAATACAAGCAGTTATTAGAGGCTCTGTTGGAATCCTCAAAAGAATTTTTGAATTCACAAGAACTTGGGGAGTTGGCTGGAATTAGTCAGCGGACAGTAATCCGATATATGAAAGAATTAAAAGAACAATCTTTAAAATATGGATTTTTTATTCATACCGTAAAAGGAAGAGGGTATCGGTTAGAGATTATTGAAGAAGAAAAATTCAGGGATGCGTTGGCGGTTGAAGAAGATGTGGAAGTGACGAAAGTACTTTTTAAATTGTTTTTCGAGCGGACATGTAAGTTGGATGATCTTGCGGAACTTTTGCATTATAGCAGATCAGGTATGTCCAGAATTATAGAAAAAGTAGAGAAAAAGCTGGAAAGAGAAGGGCTCAGACTCTTAAACAAACCGTATGTAGGTTTTTTTATAGGAGGCAGTGAAGTTTATATACGAAACTATTTGTATAAATTGCTGAAGAAAAAGTCATTAGAAGAAACGGAGAAGATTTTTCGTGTTCCAAGAGAAATGCTGGCAAAAGTGAGAAGTGAGATTGATGCGGAGCTTGCGCAAAAATCAGTGCATAAAAGGAAAGAAAATGAACTGTTCTTTTTGAAATACTTACTGATACAAAAGCAAAGGATTGCGATAGGAAAGACGATTAAAACTGACTATTTTGCAAATATCAGTCAGACAGTTCATTTAAATCATGATATGGAAGTTGTTCGTAACATACAAAAGAGAATTGAAACATCAGTGTGTCCGAAATCTGATGAGGAAATAGAAAATATTTATCTTGCTCTTGTTTACAGGCAGGCTTTTTGGCAAAACGGATATGTAGACAGCATTAATGAAAAAAATCTTCAATTCTATCAAGATATGACAGAAAGAGCATTTCAGAGGATTAAAAATGATTACAAGGTAGATCTGTTTCAGGACGATATTTTAGTAAACGGACTGGTGCTTCATCTGGCATCGAATTTCAGCAGATATCTTTTAGGGATGGAAACAGAAAATCTGTTTTACAATGATGTCTTGGAAAGTTATCCGACAGCGTATTACTATGCGATGGAAGTGGCAGAAGAAATTTCGGTATGGACGAAGCTTTCATTAAGTAAATATGAAATCAGTTTTTTGGGCATGCATTTTGCATCTTATTTGGAGAGAAGTCTAAAGTCGAAAAAGTGGAAATGTGCGATTATTTATGGAAGCGGAATCGGATCGGCAAAATTATTGGAAAGCAGACTGCATAATAAATATCCACATCTCGAAGTAATAGGAACAGGCCTTTTGGAAGAGGCGGGAAAAAAAGCGGAAGAAGCAGACTTTTTATTACGACATTTCCGGTAGAAGAGCCTGAAATTATGGGAAAACCGTGGGTGAGGCTGTCGCCGATGTTGGATATTAAAGAACAGATTGCATTGGAACAGCTTGTCGGAAATTTAGCGCGTCACCGGAAGTGGAGATATGAGAGCGTCTCAAAAATGTATTTGTATATTGATCAATATATGGAAAAAAATCGAGCTGTTGAATTATTTATGTGACTTATGCAGAGAAAAAAAGATTTATTACGGAACAAGAAGCAGAGGGAATTGTAGGACGCGAAAATTTGGTATCAACAGAAATAGTGGAAGGAATCGCAATGCCTCACGGTTTGATCGAAGGAAGCAGCTTTCTTGTGTTTGCATTATTGAAAGAACCGATTATTTGGGGGAGAACATCGGTAAAGTTAGTTGTTATGGGATGTTTTCAGCGGGGAGATGAGCGTATGAAAGAAGAATTAGAATATATATTTCATCTCTTTTTGAACTTAGAAGATAAGAACAGATTGTTGTCCTGTAAATCGGCGGAAGAGATAGAACGCTGTATGGAGGTGTATTATGGCAAATAGATTGAAAAAGATGCTGACGGAAGAATGGTACGGTTAGATCCGCCGCTTTTGTCTACACCGGAAGAAGTGATCGAATATTGTGGGAATATTCTTGTAGAAAATAAAAAAGCAAAAGCAGGTTATGTAAAAGAAATGATCGATTCTTATCAAAGGTTCGGACCGTACATGGTAATGGCTCCGGGATTGGCATTGCCGCACGCAAGACCGGGCGGAAATGTAAAAGAACCTTGTATTAGTTTTGTGAAGTTAAAAGAACCGGTTTGTTTTCATCATCCGTGTAATGATCCTGTTTGGGTTGTGTTCGCGCTCGGAGGGGTGTCAGATGATGGGCATATTGAGCTTTTGCAGGATTTGAGTTCTTTGCTGGCAGGTGAACGGATGATTGAAAAACTGGCAGCCTTGATACATATGAGGAACTGGAAAAATTAATGGAAAAGGAGGCGAGAAGATGAAGTTGTAACAGTGTGCGGAATGGGGTTTGGAACAAGTCTTATGTTGTTGATGTCAGTGAAAGAAGTGGAAGAAGTATGGGATTACAGTAGAAGGTGAGGCAACAGATCTAGGTTCTTATAAAGGAAAAAGCTGCGATTTGATTGTGGCATCGTCAGAGATTGCAAAACAGATCGAAGCAGATGTTCCGGTGTTGGCAATTACAAATCTCTTAGATAAAGCGGAAATCGAAGAAAAGATCAGACCATATTTGAATAAGTAAGGAGGCGGTATATTATGGTGAATTTTTTTGTTAAATTTTTAAGTGAGCCTACAGTTGTATTAGGATTAGTGGCGATGATCGGTCTTATTGCAATGAAAAACAGACCGTCAACCGTGATTCAGGGAACGATGAAAACAATGTTGGGTTTTCTTATCTTGAGCGCCGGATCAAGTTTGATCGCATCTGCGCTGACACCGTTTAGCACAATGTTCAATGCAGCATTTGGAATGTCAGGTGTTGTTCCGGAAGATAACGCATTAGTAGCGGCAGTTCAGACAGTGCTTGGATTTGAAACGCCTATGATTATGCTTTTATCGTTTGTGATTAATATTATTCTGGCGAGAATTACTCCGTTTAAGTACATTTTTCTGACAGGGCATATGATGTTTTCGTTTGCGGGAACTATGGCGATCGTGTTGGATCAGATGGGGATTAACGGATGGATGGCAGTTGCCATAGGTTCTGTTGTCCAGGGAATTTGTATGGTCGTATTTCCTGCAATCGCTCAGCCTTATACAAGGAAAATTTTAAAGACGGATGAAGTTGCATTTGGATTTTGGGGAAGTTCCCTGATTGTTTTTAGTGGATTTGTAGGTCGGCTGGTCAGAAAGAAAAATCGTGATGAAGAAACAGATACATGGGAAAAAGTGAAAGTATCGAATAAACTGGACTTTTTAAAAGATATGTCGATTCTTATGAGTATCGTCATGATAGTAGTTTATATTTTCACGGCTTTGATGGCAGGAACAGAGGTTGTTTCAGAATTGGCGGGAGGACAAAATATAATAGTATATGCTGTTATTCAGGCAATGACATTTGTAGCGGGAGTACTCGTACTTCTTCAAGGTGTCAGAATGTTTCTGGGTGAGATTATCCCGGCGTTTAAAGGAATCAGCGAGAAGCTTATCCCCGGTGCAAGACCTGCTTTAGATGTTCCGATCTTTTATGCAAGCGGTCCGGTTGCTACAACAGTCGGTTTCCTCTGCGCGATGGTAGGCGGGATTCTTGCAACTTTGATTTCAACTCAGTTGAAAGTTGTCGTATTACCGGGAGTGATCGGATTGTTTTTCATGGGAGCGCTGCCGGAGTATTTGGAGATAAATTAGGAGGAAAAAGAGGATGCGTCGTTGCTTCATTTCTGTTAGGATTTTTATTTACGTTGATAGTTGCGTTGGCATACCCGTTAATTGATGTGACAGGATATGGAGTGGAAGGTCTGTGGTTTGCATCAACAGATGCAATTCTGGTAAGTGTATTTATGCGTTTAATAGGAATGATTGCAGGAGTTTAAAAGAAAAGCGGAAAAATGAAGAAAGGCGGTATGAGAATGAAATTTGCAAGAACAGTTTGCGGAGATATTCAGGCAGAGGAGATGGGATTTACATACCCACATGAACATTTGTATGCAGTTCCGCCGACATGTCAGAAAGACAGGGATTTGGAAGTGAGCGATTATGAAGGCAGCGTAGCAGAATTAAAGCTGTTTAAGTCTGTAGGCGGACAGACATTAGTAGAGGCGTCTACGTTAGATTATGGGCGCAATCTGTCTCTTTTAAAAAAAATGTCTGAAGAGACAGGAGTTCATGTCATTGCAACGACCGGATTTAACAAACATATTTACTATCCGAATTGGGTAGAAGAAAAAAGTACAGAAGAAATTTCCGATATTCTCGCAGACGATATTTTGGAAGGGAGAGACGGAATCAGAGCAGGATTCATAAAAATAGGAACATATTACAATATGATCCATCCACTTGAAGAAAAGACGGCAGTTGCTGCGGCACAGGCGCAGAAAAGGTGTGGAGCGCCGATCTGGGGACATACAGAAGCAGGAACAATGGGAATGGAATTGTTAGATATTCTTGCTCGGGAAAATGTAGATTTTTCCACTGTTGCTTTAGGGCATTTAGATCGAAATCCGGATGAATATTATTTGTTAAAACTTGCTGACCGGGGAATCTATATTCAATTTGATGGACCGGGAAAGGTAAAATACTATCCTGACAGTATCAGAGTTGCATTAATTAAGTCATTGATATCTCACGGATATGCTGATCAGCTTCTTATTTCGGGAGATATGGGGAGAGCCTCTTATCTGGAAGGATACGGAGGAGGTCCGGGATTTCGATATATCAAGACAAAATTTATTCCAAGACTTCTGGACGAAGGGGTGGATGAGGACGTGATTCATAAAATTTTTGTTGAAAATCCAAAGCGATGGCTGGCAGTTTATTAGGGAGAAAATGATGTTAGAAAGTGCAAGACTTGTCTCGATTATTCGGGAAGTGGAAGAAAAAGAAATTATTTCGATCATAGAAGGCCTTGTGGAAGAAGGGATCAGATGGTTTGAGATTTCGCTAAGTGACGGAGAAAACGGCATGAAGTGTATCCGAACAAGCAGAAAGTATTTTGAAGGTCGGGATGTTTATATCGGTGCAGGAACAGTTAAGAAAAAAGAGGAAATTGATGTACTTTCAGATATGGGAGTGCCGTATATTCTGACTCCCGGATTTGATGAGCAGATTGTTCGATATGCATTGGAAAAGAAGATAGAAGTTTTACCCGGAGTGCTGACACCGTCTGAAGTTCAGGCAGCGGTAAATTGTGGAATCCATCTTGCAAAATTATTTCCTGCCGATGCGTTTTCCGATCGTTATATTAAAGCGTTAAAAGGTCCTTTCCCGGAGATGGATTATGTGGCGGTTGGCGGGGTAACACCGGAAAATGCAGTGAATTTCTATAGATTAGGATATAAAGGTGTGGCGGCCGGAAGTAATCTTGTTCCGAAACATGCAAAGAGGAGTGATTTGAAAAAGATCAGAGAAACAGCGCGAAAGTATGTGGAGGTGTCCCAAATATGAGCAATCAAGTAAAAGATATGACATGGCGGGAAGTGCAGGAGCGGTTACGTGAGTTTCCGGTAGTAATCGTTCCTATTGGATCAACGGAACAGCATGGGTATCATCTTCCTATTGGAACAGATGTTTATTTGGCGGAAGCATTGGCTGAAAAGACAGCAGAAAAAACGGGAGCGCTTGTGTATCCAAGTATTCATTTTGGGTATTCTTGGAGTTGGCGTGACAGAATCGGAACTGTAACGATCCGACAGGATATTCTTCGGGAAATATTGAAAGATGTTGTTCGTTCTGTAGAAAGATACGGGGTAAAAATTCTTATTTTTATGAACGGACATGAGGCGAACAGGTCGGTGATAAAATATGCGATACGGGAAATACAAGATGAAACAGATGTGAAAGTGTTGGGGATGTTTTATCCGGGAATGGAAGAAATTTATGATAAATATATGGAAACTCCGACATGGGGAGGAATGTTTCATGCCTGCGAGTTTGAAACGTCACTTATGCTGGCAGTAAAGCCGGAGACAGTTCATATGGAGCGGGCAGTGCAGGAATATCCTGTCAGACCGACTACGTACGGAATGGACAACACATCGATCGGAGAGTTGAGCGTTTCGGGAACATACGGAAATCCGGTACCTGCAACAGAAGAAAAAGGAGAGATGATGCTAGAACAGTTTACAGAAAATATATCTGCTGTTATAGAGGAATGTGTGAAGAAACTGGTTAGAGAAGAAACATAGAAAAAATAATAGAAAGAAATATAAAAATATCGGAAATCGAACCGTAAGCTGAAGTTTAATTCGGAGAGCGTCTCGATTTCGATATTTTTGTAAGTGGATATAAGTTAAATACAGATTAATGTATTTGATAACAGAAAAAACTTGCATATTATGCAAGAATGATGTATTATTATGCAAAAAGAATGCATATTCATTTTATTTTTTGTGAAGAAATATTGAGACAGGGCAGGTTTGTGAAAAGCAAACAGCAGAGAGGAGCGAATAGATTATGATAAAAGTTGGAATTATCGGTGCAACAGGATATGCCGGAGGTGAACTGGTCAGAATATTGACAGGGCATAGAGAGGCGGAAATTAAATGGTACGGTTCGAGAAGTTACATAGATAAAAAATATGCGGACGTATATCAAAATATGTTTCAGATCATAGATGCGGTCTGCATGGATGATAATATGGAAGAACTGGCATCACAGGTAGATGTGATTTTTACGCTACGCCGCAGGGATTATGTGCGTCTCTTGTAAACGAAGAAATTTGTCAAAGACAAAGATTATAGATTTAAGCGCGGATTTCCGTCTGAAAGACGTAAAAATATACGAGGAATGGTATAAGCTCGAACATAAATCCCCACAGTTTATTGAAGAAGCGGTGTACGGATTATGTGAAGTTAATCGGGAAGATGTGAAGAAGGCCCGTCTCGTGGCGAATCCGGGATGCTATACGACTTGTTCCATTTTGACGGCATATCCGTTGGCAAAAGAAGGGCTGATCGATATGGGCACCTTGATCATCGATGCAAAATCAGGAACGTCAGGAGCGGGAAGAGGAGCAAAACTGCCGAATCTTTACTGCGAAGTGAATGAAAATATTAAAGCATACGGAGTGGCGACACACAGACATACGCCCGAAATCGAAGAACAGCTTGGATACGCATCCGGGAAAAAGGTCGTTCTTAATTTTACGCCGCATTTAGTTCCGATGAACAGAGGAATTTTAGTTACAGAGTATGCAAAACTTACGAAAGAAGTAAGCTATGAAGACGTAAAGGCTGTATATGATAAATATTATGGCGGTGAAAAATTTGTGCGTGTGCTTCAAAAAGACGTATGCCCTGAAACGAAATGGGTGGAAGGAAGTAATTATGTCGATATCGGGTTTAAGATCGATCCACGGACAAATCGGATTATTATGATGGGAGCGATCGATAATCTGATTAAAGGAGCGGCAGGACAGGCGGTTCAGAATATGAATCTGATGTTCGGACTTCCGGAAAGTGAAGGCCTTGAGCTTGTTCCGATGTTTCCTTAAGATGTATATCGTGCAAAAAGCAGCAGGGCAGAAAGTAAAATCAAACGGGAAAAAACAGAGGAGATGATGCAGTATGGTACGGATCATGACGATAGAAGATTATGAGGGGGTATATGCCCTTTGGAAAAAAATAAAAGGATTTGGTATTCGAAGTATCGATGATTCAAAAGAAGGAGTGGCGCGCTTTTTGAAACGAAACCCGACGACAAGTGTCGTGGCAGAAAAAGACGGTCGCATTGTCGGAAGTATTTTGTGCGGTCACGACGGAAGACGGGGGTGTTTGTATCATGTCTGTGTAGATGAAGATTACAGACGTCACGGAATCGGAAAAAGGATGGTTGTTTTTGCGATGAAAGCGCTGAAAGAAGAAAAGATTAATAAAGTATCTTTGATCGCATTTACGGAAAATGATATTGGAAATGCATTTTGGAATACAATCGGATGGACGGAGCGTCTGGATCTGAATTATTATGATTTTACGTTAAATGAAGAAAATATAACTGCATTTAACGGTCAATAGTCTGTTTGAATAAAGTTATCATATGAGAGTTATACAAAAAACAGAGCTGTACAGATCGGCAGCTCTGTTTTTTGTATAGACATCTTTATTCGTGGATTTTGATTCCTTCAAAAAACGCTTCATAAGGGACATTGTAGATTGTTTTTAAGCATACAAGATCTGTAACTTTAAGATTTCGTTTTCCGCGTTCAATATTTGCATAAGCAGCCCGGTGAATAAAAGTCCCCATCTCATTCATTGCATCGGTTAACTGTTGTTGTGTATATTCATGGGATGTTCTTAAGAGTGCGAGATTATCGGTGAAAGTAGGATGTCTAAGTAACATAGTTATCGAAGTTCGTGGAAGTGTGGCAGGAGAAAGACCGACAAAGAAATCAGAGTAAGGAATACGATAGATATTTTTTAAAATAACTAAGTCAAAAACTTTGATATTGCCGAAACCGGATTCAATGAATTTATAAACTTCACGAGTAATAGTACTCCCGCGTATTTGCATCTGGATAACTAATTTTTCTTGAGAAAATGATGCTTATATCGTAAATACTTTAGTGTGGACGCAAAAATTTGTTTTGGATTTTGCATATAGCGTCTCCTTTCGAGTGGTAGTTTGCTGAGTTTTTAGCGAAATTTTGGCAATAGATAGTTACATTTTCTCTTGAGTCTATAGGTTTGTTATGCTAATATTGGTAATGTCTAGTTACTATATGGGATTGACAGATAAAATATTCCGAAAAGTAACTTTTTCAGAGGGGCAAAAAGGAAGCGGCTTTTTGTTTTTGCAACGACGACGAGCTAAAGTCCGGATTTGTCCGAGAACTTGGAAGCCGCCTGCAATCCAAGAATGCGTCTTTTGGCACTTTGGGTGAGTGGAACAGAGGGAGAGGAAAAGAGGCGATGTGAAGGGAAATTCTCACTAATATCTTCTGCTTTTCACAGCAGTATAGTAGAAAGGAGTTGGGATGCGATGAGCAGAACAATAGAGAAGATGGGGAGAGGAGTAGATAATGAATAAAATAAAAAGGGGCGTGTCACTGTTATTATGCAGTTTGCTATTTGGTTCTGCCGTAACATTGGGGAATGTGCCGATGTACAGGCAGGCAAACAGATAAAGACAGAGACAAAACAAACAATAAATAATACGAAAACAAAGAAGAAAGTTTCCGACGATCAGACATCAGGTAAGACAGGGCGGAATGAGGAAAATAAAGCAGGGGAAGGAGCGCAGACTGATATTGCTGAATCAAAAGTAACTTTTTTGTGTTGCCTGTTTATACACAAGGAACTACGGCAATCAGTATAGACAGAGATATAGGCATCGGGCAGATTATGGACGTTGGTTTTACAGATCGTAATTTTGCCGTTGCAGTTTATGATTCTTTGTTTGAAGCAGGATGGATGGGAACACCGGGGCAAAGCGTGAAAGAAGTTTTAGGGTCTTTTACGGGGATGATAAAAGCAGACGGATATGCAAGGAAAGTAACATATATAGCATCTGCACAGATGGCTACGTTTATTCCATCGTTTGAAATTAAGGATATATCAAAAGAATTTAATACGCAGGAAGAGGCAAACAAGTATCTGGAGTCATTAGTGGATGAGCCCGGAGCTGTGCAATATGCAAATAAGAAGTTGAGAAAAAACAGAACAGTTAGACACTCAGAAGCCGGAGAATGAATTGATCAAAAGTATCGAAGGAATCGAGTGGCTTAGAAAAGCCGGAATGATCGACTTAGAGAACAATGCCATTTCGGATTTGTCGCCTTTATCAATAAATTATTTGGAATCATTAGGTTCTGCGGAAGGATTGACCGATATTGATGAAGGAAAAAAGTGGTTTGGAGAGCAGCTTAGAAATACACATCTTAATATATCTTTAAATCCGGTGCGAAAATATCCGGTGATAGCCGGAGGGCGTTTGATCATAAAGCAAACGCTCGACCAGGCGTTTAAATTAGGAGCAGATCCGGTAATTTTGATCAAACCGGAAGATAATTCAGATGAAAATATAAAGAATATAAATCTGTCAATTCCTTATATTGAACGCGGTGGACTTCGTATTGAAATATTAAAAGACCAAGATGCTACGATGATTCAGTCTACCAATATCGATGGCGCTTATTTGGACTATGATAAACTGACAGATGAAATATTTCCGGTGCGTAATGTTTCGTCAAGTGGATATGTGAGATGCGGTTTGGGAACAGATAATGTGTTGTGGTATTATGGCACGGCGGAAAATGCGGAAACAGATATGTCGACGATCGGAAGTTCAAGCATGAAATTTTTAATTAATCATATGATCCGTATTTATGTAAAAGTAAACCGGAACCCGCAGAAACAAAGCTTACTTTGACAAAAACGGTAGCAGGCACCGACGAAGGAAGATTCAGACCTGTAAAAGATGCAAAATTTAAGCTGTATAAAGCCGTTCGGGACGAGGAAGGCAATTTTGTAAAAGGAGAGCTGTATCAGCCGGATGAGTATATAACAGATGAAGAGGGAAAGATAAATTTTAGTACGGAGATTCCGAACGGAGACTATTGTTTTGCAGAAACAGAAGCTCCGGAAGGTTTTGAGTTAAACAGTGATCCTGTCTTTTTCTCGGTTGGGGCGGTGAAATGGAAATCACAGGCGGAGAACAGACGGTAACGCCTACAGAAGGAGAATCCACATCAGCCGGGGAAAACAGTACATATATCGATCGATATTCGCCGGATGTAAATATTAAAGTTACTCCGGGAACAGGGATGGTGTTAGATCAGATCATTGTAACGTATTTTGACCGGAAAACGCAGAAGAATACCGGGAAGACCTTTACAAATGAGACGGGAGAAGCGGCAAAAAACGCCGCTGAGTTTATTAACAAAGGAAAAGGTGATGAAAAAGAGGCCGGGGTGATTGACGGTACGGTAACAGTTCAACCGATTTACAGATTGAAGGCGAATCTTACAGTCGGAAATGACAGAGAAAAAACGGACTTTGTTTTTAAAAAGGTAAGCGCAGAAGATCAAACTGTGATGGAAGGAGTTCGGTTTAAACTAACATGTAATCATAAACATGATAAAAAGTGCAAAGGCTTGATTTCACCGGAGTCTTGTACACATGCACATAACGATAAGACGGGATTTGTGGATGAACAAGGATGTACATGGAGCGCGGAAGAGGTAAGCAAGGCTGATGGAATCGTGAAGTTTTCAGAACTTGTATCCGGCGAATACATATTATCAGAAGAGGCGACATTGGATGGATTCATTTTGCCGGAAGGAACATGGACAGTAACCGTCGATGCACATAAAGATGAAGTTAAAGTAGAAAAAACAGAAAAAGACGATTCCACAGTTCCGCAGTTCGAAAAAAAGATGGAATTCTTCAAGTGGAAAATGAACCTACAGTCCCGTTTTCCTTCATAAAAGTAGATGAAAAAACAGGAAATGAGCTTGCGGGCGCGGAATTTACCCTTTATCAGGGTGATGAGAACGATGCCGACAAATGGAGCATTGTAGGAGGTCCGGTTGTATCATCAGAAGAAGGAATTGTTGATTTCGGTCGGTTGAAACAAGGGGAATATTTTCTTAAAGAGACAAAAGCTCCGAAAGGATATTTGAAACCGACGGGATATTGGAAGGTGACTATTGCTGTTACAGATGATGCCAGTAAGAAAGTCACTTTTGAAGCAAGAGGCGACGTACCGGCAATCAGTGGAAATCATATAGAAGGATTTAAGGTTTCTAACAGAGAGACAAGCCTCCTTCCGAAGATGGGAGGAAACGGTACGAAGATTTTTGTGTTCAGTGGATTTATGATCATCTGTTGTTCACTTGTATTATATTTTAGATTCAAAAGAAAAGGAGCTTAAAATTATGGGAAAGATTTTGAATATATGACAACGATAGCTCTGGCAGCAGTAATGTTGTTTGGAACAATGACGACGGCGTTTGCTGTGGAAAATAGCGGACAAGTAGTGGGTAATGACCAGAAAGGTTCTATTACGATTCATAAATATAAGATGCCTGATGCAGAAAATGCGTTTGAATCAAACACAGAAAACGGCGGTATTGAAATGGATAGTCTTCCTGAAACGGCAGAACCGCTGGCAAATGTTAAGTTTCAGGTTACAAAAATGGAGCAGGACCAAGCGGGAAAATGGAACGAAACGACAGTATCTCGTACGGTAGTTACGAATGAGTCCGGAGAAGCAGTTTTGGAAGATCTTCCGTTGGGCAGATACAAAGTAGAAGAGTTAGGTTTGGATTCATCCGATGGAAGTGATGCGGTTCTTCCGAATGAGAAAGATGATGCGATGGTAGGAAAAGCATTTTATGTTGATGTTCCGATGACGCAGGCAGACGGTCAGACACTTAATTATAATGTACATGTATATCCAAAGAATGAAGTGCTGTCTATTGAAAAGGATGTTACATATGTAGGAAATAAGCATGATTCTTTTGATATGCAAGAGAATCAGACGTGGATTATCCATACGGCGATTCCGGGTAATATTGCATTGACAAATGATAACGGCAGCTATGATACCGCAAAATTATACAAAGTGACAGATAAAATCGATTCTCAGCTTACATATAAAGGGAACATTGTTGTTAAAGCGGTAGATAAGGATTATAAAACGGTAATAGATGAGTTAGAAAAAGATACGGATTATTCAGTGGAAGAGCCGGCAGAAGGAAATGAGAATACATTGATAATAAGTCTGACCGATGCGGGAAAAATAAAATTGAAAAAAGCGATTAATAATCCGGATGCTCAGGCTGCATTTCTTCAGATCCGTTTTGATACGATGATCAATAAAACGCAAAAACAGGGGAAGCAATTTATAATGACGCAGATTTGAAATTTACAACTGCAAAGGGTACGGCTGTTGATGTAAGCGTGCCTGAAAACGAGCGGCCGGAAGTACATACCGGAAAGATTGCCATTAAAAAGGTTGGGGAAAAGGCAGACGGAACACCTTTAAAAGATGTTGAATTTATGATTTTCGACAGTACGGAAAAAGCACAGGCAGCAGTAAAACTTCTCCAAAATAATAAGGCGGGAGAAATTACAGGAGCTTTGAAGGTATATGATCCGAATCAAAAGGAATTTACTACAGTTGTAAAGACGAACGATAAGGGTGTTGCAGAGTTTAGAGGTCTTGCATATTATACAAATAAGGCGAATGAAGAAAATAAAGTTCAAGGTGATGACGCAGCTACCGGAGCAAAGAAGTATTATCTTGTAGAGACAAAAACGGTAAAAGGATATCAGCTTCCGAGTAAATATTTTGAAGTGACAGTGAATCACGATTCATCTACTGCTACGGTTCCAAGCGATACGATCATAAACACAAAACCGAGTAAACTTCCGGCAACAGGTGGAAATGGAACGATCATTTTACGGCAGTCGGTCTGACGGTTATGGCAGCGGCGGGCATTATTATTTTTATGTCCAGAAAGAAAAAAGATCGCTGATCAATAAGAAAGCAGATTGAAAGACTAAGAAGGAAGAGGGAGGGAGTCTTAGAAGACGAACCTCCCTTTAGGTGATTATGAGCAGAAGTAAAAAGCTAATCGTAACGGCTCTTTTTCTGATCGGAGCATGTATACTGTTATATCCGGCAGTCAGTAACAAGCTTGCAGAGCGACACCAGGCAGAGATGATCAGTCGTTATGAGCAGACGGTTGAAGAACTTCCGAAGACAGATATGAAATCAGAGTGGGAAAAGGCTGTAAAGTATAATGAATCTGTTACGGGAATGTCTGTAGAAGATCCGTTTATATTAGGAAGCGGCTCTGTTTTGCCCGGTAATTATAAAGATGTGCTCAATGTAGAAGAAAAAGAAGGAGTGATGGGATATATTGAAATTCCGGCGATCGACGTTATGCTCCCGATCTATCATGGAGTCAGTGAGAGGGTGTTGAGACGGGGCGTCGGACATATGGAAACAACGGCTCTTCCTATAGGCGGAAAAGGTACGCATTCGGTTCTTGCATCCCACAGAGGATTGTCTACTGCAAAATTGTTTACAGATTTGGATCGAATGAAGGAAGGGGATTTGTTTTATATCCATGTATTGGATCATCTTCTTACTTATGAGGTAGATCAGATTTCAGTGATAGAGCCGGAAGATACAGATGCATTGCGTCCGATAGCGGATAAGGAATACATAACGCTCTTAACGTGTACGCCGTACGGGGTAAACAGTCATAGACTGCTTGTCCGGGGAGAAAAAATATGTGATGAAATCGTGAAGAAAAGCGAAGAGAAAGAGTCGGATACGGCGAAAAAAGAGCGGGATATAACGGAGATGATCGCATATGGCGCAGCGGTATTTGCCTCGTCAGTTTATTCGTTGCTGCAGTGGCGGTGTGTGTAAGGAAAATGAAAGAAAAAACGAAGGACAAGGGGCAGAAAGAAAAAAGCCGGGAAGAGAAGTCTAAAAAGGAGAAAAAGATGAAAAGAGTGAGAAAACAAAGAAAACTTTTTATTTTCGGTCTGATTCTTCTTTTGATTGGATGCGGGATTCTGCTTTATCCGCATATTCTTCAGATATTTTATAAGATAAAGACAGAGAGTATGTTTCGTCAGTTTGAAGAAACGACGGAGAATGTCCGGGATGCGAATCCTGAAAAATATGCCCGGCTTTATGAAGAAATGAAGAACTATAACGAAGAACTTATAAAAAACAATCAGGAAAATCTGGCAGATCCGTATGCATATGCAAACCCGGCAATCCGTTTGGAAGAGTACGGAGTAGAAAATGGAATTGCAGGATATATTAAAATTCCGGTTATGGATCTTGAGCTTCCGTTATATTTGGGCGCTAACGAAGAAAATATGTCAAAAGGAGCTGCTCAGCTTACGGAAACGTCGATGCCGATCGGTGGGAATAATACGAATATGGCGGTTGTCGCACATCGGGGATACAGTTATGCAAAGATGTTTCGTGAGATTGAAAAATTGAAAATCGGGGATGAAATATTTATTACAAACTTCTGGGAAACGATGACTTATAAAGTGGAACGGATAGAGGTGATATCTCCGGATGAGATTGATAAGATCAGAATACAGGAAGGCAAAGATATGGTGACTCTTGTGACTTGTCATCCATATCCTCACAATTATCAGCGGTATTTAGTTTATTGTGAGAGAGTTTGAATCCATCTATAAAATCCATGTCCGGTAATTTAAAAATGATTCGTATAGCCCGTAATTCAAAAGATGAAATAGTTGACAAAACAGATTTTATTTCATAATATAATAGCTAATAATATTTGCGTATAGAATTTAGACGGTTAGATGATTTAAAACAATCGTCGACACAGAAAAAGGCGGGGGGAGAACAAAAAAACAGAAATACAGACGTTTTGATAAAGAAACGGTTCTTCTTTCATTAAAGTGAAATCGCGGATTGACTTCGCCTCTTTTAAGAGGCGGAGTTTTCTTTTATAGAAGAAACTTTGACAGAACATATAGGGTACAAAAAGGAGAGGACAAAATGAAAGTGATCGATGGCGGAGTAACAGCGGCAAAAGGATTTCAGGCAGCGGCAGCGGCAGCGGGCATCAAGTATAAAGACCGTACCGATATGGCGCTGATCTACAGTGAAAAGCCGTGTAAGGCGGCGGGAACTTTTACAACAAACCTTGTGAAAGCGGCTCCTGTAAAGTGGGATCGCGCGATCGTGGAGTCAAAGCGGAAACCACAGGCAGTGATCGTAAATTCCGGCATTGCAAATGCATGTACCGGAGAAGAGGGAATGAAATATTGTGAAGAAACGGCAAAAGAGGCGGCTTGTGTTCTTGGCGTAGAGGCGGAAAGCGTGCTTGTCGGTTCCACAGGAGTGATTGGTATGCAGCTTCCGATGGACCGGGTGAAATCGGGAATCAAAATGCTGGCAGAGGCAAAGAACAGCAGCAAAGAAAAGGGAACAGAGGCAGCAAAAGCGATCATGACAACGGATACAAAGAAGAAAGAAGCGGCAGTTACCTTTGAGATCGGAGGGAAGACCGTGACGATCGGCGGGATGTCAAAGGGATCGGGAATGATTCATCCAAATATGTGTACAATGTTAGCCTTTCTGACAACGGATGCCGCAATTACAAAAAAAGCGCTTCAGTGTGCGTTAAGTGAAGATGTGGAAGATACTTACAACATGATTTCCGTAGACGGAGATACATCTACAAACGATACGGTTCTTTTGCTGGCTAACGGAATGGCAGATAATAAGAAGATTAAATATGGAACAAAAGAATACGAACAGTTTAAGAAAGCTCTCCATTATGTCAATGAAACGCTTGCAAAAGAGATGGCGGGAGACGGAGAAGGCGCGACGGCGCTTTTTGAAGTAAAAGTCGTAGGCGCGAAGACGAAAGAGCAGGCAAAGGTTTTGTCGAAATCGATCGTCTGCTCAAATTTGACGAAAACGGCAATAGCAGGTCACGATGCGAACTGGGGCAGAATCCTCTGTGCGATGGGATATTCGGGAGCACAGTTTGATCCTGAGAAGGTGGATTTGTTTTTTGAAAGTGCGGCAGGAAAGCTTCAGATCATTGAAAACGGTGTTGCGCTAAATTACAGTGAGGAAAAAGCAACGGAAATTTTATCTGAGCCTAAGGTGACTGCGATCGCCGATCTGAAAGAAGGTGATGCCGCGGCAACGGCATGGGGATGCGATCTGACTCATGAATATATCAGCATTAATGCAGATACAGAAGCTAGAACATGTCAGTGAAAAAAGAGTTATTTGCAGGATCAAAGATACGAGACAAAAAGATTGGAGAGAGAACATGAATAAAAACATGCAGCAATATCTTGATAAAGCAGAAGTTTTGATTGAAGCTTTGCCGTATATCCAGCGGTTCAACCGAAAGATCATCGTTGTGAAATACGGCGGAAGCGCTATGATCGACGAAGAATTGAAAAAGCGCGTTATTGAGGATGTGACGCTTTTGAAGCTTGTCGGATTTAAGCCGATCATCGTACATGGCGGCGGAAAAGAGATTAGCAAATGGGTTGAAAAAGCCGGTATGGAACCGAAGTTTATCAATGGGCTTCGTGTGACAGACAAAGATACGATGGAATTAGCCGAGATGGTACTTGGAAAAGTAAATAAAAGTCTTGTTCAACTTGTTGAGAGCCTTGGCGTGAGGTCGATTGGTATCAGCGGTAAGGACGGAGCTTTGTTAAAGGTGGCGAAGAAATACTCTGACGGTCAGGATATCGGATATGTAGGAGAAGTTACAGAGGTAAATGAACAGATTATTTACGATCTCCTGGAAAAAGATTTCCTTCCCATCATTTGTCCGGTCGGTATGGATGAAAATTACCATACATATAATATTAATGCAGATGATGCGGCGTGTGCGATCGCGCGCGCGGTGAAAGCGGAAAAATTAGCGTTTTTGACTGATATCGAGGGCGTGTATAAAGATCCGGAAGATCCGTCTACCTTAATCTCGGAACTTTGTGTAAAAGAGGCGGAAAAACTAATGACAGAAGGTTATATCGGAGGGGGAATGCTTCCGAAACTTCAGAACTGTATCGATGCGATCGAAGCAGGTGTTTCAAGAGTGCATATTCTTGACGGAAGGATTCCGCATTGTCTTCTTCTTGAGATTTTCACTAATAAAGGGATCGGAACAGCGATTTTAAATAGTACAGAAAGCAGGTATAATCACGATGAACAGTAAGATACAGGCGGCAGAGGAAAACCTTATTCATGTATATAATCGTTTTCCGATCGCACTTGACCATGGAAAGGGAATGTATCTGTATGATACAGACGGAAAAGAATATCTTGATTTTGCGGCAGGCTTCGCAGTGACAGGGCTTGGGTATGACAATAAAGAATTAAACGAGGCGCTGAAAAAACAAATTGATAAATTATACCATACGTCCAACCTTTATTATCATGAAAGCTGCGGGGAAGCGGCGGAAGCGCTGAATAAAGTCAGCGGAATGGATCGGGTATTTTTTACAAACAGCGGCGGCGAAGCAAATGAAGGGGCTTTAAAAGCAGCGAGACGATATGCATATACAAAAGGATCGGGACGATATGAATTTATCGCTATGGAAAACTCGTTTCACGGCAGATCATTTGGAGCGGTATCGGTTACAGGACATGATTCTTACAGAGAACCTTTTGAGCCGCTTGTTCCGGGGGTAAAGTTTGCAAAATTTAACGATCTTGACAGTGTGAAGTCGCTTGTGAATGAGAAAACGTGTGCGATTATTTTAGAACCGCTTCAGGGAGAGGGCGGCATTCATCTGGCGACACAGGAATTTATGGAAGGGATCAGAAAGCTCTGTGATGAAAACGATATCCTTATGATCTGTGACGAAGTACAGTGCGGTATGGGCAGAACAGGTACGATGTTTGCATGGCAGGGGTACGGAGTAAAGCCGGACATCCTTACGATGGCGAAAGCGATCGGAAACGGCATTCCGGTCGGCGCGTTTGCAATGACGGAAGAGGTTGCCGGATATTCTCTTAAACCGGGAGATCACGGGGCGACATACGGAGGAAATCCGCTTGCGTGCACGGCGGTAAAGACAGTTCTTTCCATTTTTGAGAGAAAAAATATTGTAGGACATGTCAATGAGATAGCTCCATACTTTACAGAAAAATTAGAAGAACTTAAAGCGGAATTTGACTGTGTGACAGAGCGAAGAGGAAAAGGTCTGATGCAGGGTCTTGTGATCACAAAGCCGATCAAAGAGATCAATGATCGTGCGATTGAAGAAGGTCTGCTTATCATACAGGCGCAGGGAAACGTAATCCGTTTTGTTCCTCCGCTGATCGTAGAAAAAGAGCATATCGATCAGATGGTTGAGAAGATGCGCAGAATACTTGCATAAAAGTGTTTCCGTAAAGATATTTCTCCAATGTTTTCATAAGAGAAAATGTTACATAAATAGACAGAATAAGAAACCGGTCGAAGGACATACTAAAGGAAGTTAGAAAAATTGTTTGATCTAAACAGTTCGGAGGTATGTATATGATCGGTTTTTTAATTGCTCTTTTGTCCGGAGCGCTTATGAGTATTCAGGGAGTATTTAACACACAGGTTACGAAGACAACAGGAATGTGGGTCGGAAACGGCTGGGTACAGTTTACGGCTTTTGCGGTTTGTCTTGCGATGTGGTTTTTTACCGGAAGAGATCAGGTTTCACAGCTTATGGAAGTACAGCCGAAATATATGCTGTTAGGCGGTGTGATCGGCGCAGGGATCACATGGACGGTTATAAAAAGTATCGAAGCGTTAGGGCCTGCGCGTTCAGCTCTTCTCATTGTGATCGCACAGCTTACGGTTGCTTATCTGATCCAGCTTTTCGGATTGTTTGGAATGGATCGGGAGCCGTTCTCATGGAGAAAAGCAGGTGGTCTCCTTCTTGCGGTTGTCGGCATAGCAGTTTTTCAATGGAAATAAAAGTAATAAATCTGTAATATATATGTTTTTTTTGTAAAGGAAAAGAAAGTTGTCCTTAATAGGTTGACAGAGATGTAACAAGACGTTAATTGTCTATTGTAATTTTAGTAAAAATTCGTTACAATATTAATGTCCGACATAAAGGGGTAATTCTCCCGGCAAAGCTGAGGAGAAGAATATGCAAGACAATCAGAAAAAATACAGAAAAAAATACGCTGTCATGACAGTGTTCTTTCTTATTTCGGCAAGTTTCCTGTTTGGGTGCGGGAACAAAGATTCGGCCGTTCCTGAAACAGAAGAATTTTTATTTTCTGCGGAAGAAGAAAGTCGGATCATACATCACAAAAGAGCGAAGAGCCAGCAGAGAAGGCAGAAAGAAAAAAAGGCGGAAGCGGACAGCGGTACAGTGAAGAAAATCCGGAGCGTAAAAAAGTATTCGTATATGTTTGCGGAGAAGTTCAGGCTTCGGGCGTATATGAACTGGAACAGGATTCCAGAGTGTTTGAAGCGATTGCGAAAGCGGGCGGGCTGACAGAAAACGCTGCGCGGAAGCGGTTAATCAGGCGAGGGTTGTCGTTGACGGAGAACAGATTTATGTGCCTTCTTTAGATGAAGTGAAAGGCGCAGGGGTTGTATCGGAAGTGACCGAACGTACGGACGATGGGAAGATAAATATTAATACAGCCGAAAAAGAGGAACTCATGACGCTTACAGGAGTCGGAGAGGCGAAAGCGCAAAGTATAATCGCATATCGGGAAGAACACGGCGGCTTTCAGTCAATCGAAGAATTGATGCAGATTGAGGGAATCAAAGAGGGAGTATTTAATAAAATAAAAGAAGACATAACGATCTGACATAAGAGAGCGGTTTTGTATACCGCAGTGCATAAGGAGTCGAAAAAAGAGGAGTATGGGTAAGAGAATTTTAGTTGTTGATGATGAGAAGCTGATCGTAAAAGGAATCCGCTTCAGCCTCGAGCAGGAAGGCATGGAAGTAGACTGCGCCTATGACGGCGAGGAGGCTTTGGAATACGCAAAGGCATGTGAATATGATCTTGTCCTTTTGGATGTGATGCTGCCGAAACTGGACGGTTTTCAGGTGTGTCAGCAGATTCGGGAATTTTCGGATATGCCGGTTGTGATGCTGACGGCAAAGAGCGAGGATATGGACAAGATACTGGGACTGGAATACGGTGCGGATGATTATATAACGAAACCGTTTAACATTTTAGAGGTGAAGGCGAGGATCAAAGCCATCATGAGGCGGACGTCGAAACGGAAAGAACCGGCAGGCGGACCGGTGCTGATCAAAGGAAGCTTAAAGATTGATTGTGAGAGCAGAAGAGTATTTATCGGAGAGAGAGAGATCAATCTTACGGCAAAAGAATTTGATGTTTTAGAGCTTCTGGCAATGAATCCGAACAAAGTATACAGCAGAGAAAATCTGCTGAATCTGGTGTGGGGATATGATTACCCGGGAGATGCAAGAACAGTAGACGTACATATCCGAAGGCTTCGTGAGAAGATTGAGATGAATCCGAGTGAACCGAAATATGTACATACAAAGTGGGGAGTGGGTTATTATTTCCAAGATTAAATATCAATTTGTATCCAACCGTAAAATTATCGGGAACATGCGTTTTGTGTGATTCTTTGTACAATGCTGGCAGGGCTGATACCTGCCTTGCAACACTTTTCGGAATCGTAGCATTTTACGAGTCGCGTGCGGTCGAACTTCGGACTGCGGAAATCCAAAA
>ENA-OQCP01000054-OQCP01000054.1-human-gut-metagenome-genome-assembly--contig:-NODE-54-length-39553-cov-21.715163_pt1 | contig 39553 bp, 44 predicted proteins | sample MGYA00242760_ERZ504583 | MGnify/ENA primary metagenome ERZ504583 (study PRJEB26092, sample SAMD00036308) | human gut metagenome | host: Homo sapiens | study: EMG produced TPA metagenomics assembly of...
CGGACCGCATGAACAAGCTGTGTGAGCTGATGGGAATACCTCTCATTGACCATATCATAGTCGGTGGAGACAATCGTGAATTTTTCAGTTTCAGGGAAAAAGGCATGATTGATAATCCTAAGATTACCCTGAGCACAGATTACCGGACACTTGATATCAAGTCACCACTTGTAGCAGAGCAGGGAAAGGCAAGGTGAAAGCATGGATGGAAGATTTACGGATGAAGAGCTTGCCATAGCAAAGAGTGTTGACCTGTGTGCAGTTGCAGAAAGCCTTGGATATACTGTAAAGAGGATTGGCAAATACCACACTTTAAAAGAGATGGATTCCATCCGCATTTACAACAGAAGCCATTGGTACAGATGGTCAAGGCAGTTTGACAAAGGCAACAATGGCGGCTCACAGATAGATTTCTTACGGGTATTTTGTGGAATGAGTGTAAAAGAGGCTGTGTTCTGGCTTTTAGATTTTGCAGGATACAGAAGAATCGAGAATCCTGTAAAGCAGCCACTTGTTCATCAGGTATCGCAGAAGCAGGCAGAGGAGAGAAAGCCTTTTGTCCTACCGGAACCGGCAGGAGATAATTCCTATCTTATTTCCTATCTGAATCAGGAGAGAGGAATCAGCAGAGTAGTCATAGATCTGTTTTTAAAAGATGGACTGATTTATGAGAGCAGGCATTATCACAATGTTGTTTTCAGAGGAAATGATAAAAATGGAGTGACAAGGTTTGCAAGTATGCGGGGCGTGTTTGATAAGCAGGGCAAGCCATTCAAGTGTGATGTCACAGGAAATGATAAGAACTATGGATTTAATGTGGTAAATGAAAACAGTACAGAGCTTGTAGTATTTGAGGCTGCAATCGACCTTATGAGTTATGTGGATATCTTCTCGGATTATGAATCAAATAAGCTGGCACTTGGGATGCTTGCAGATGCACCACTTGAAACATTTCTTCGGGAACATCCGCAGATAACTTCCATCCGGTTCTGTCTTGATGGAGATGAGCCGGGGAGAAAAGCAGCAGCTGAACTTATGAGAAAGTATTATGAGCTTGGATATGAGGTAGAAGACTGCCCGCCTCCATCCGGATATAAGGATTATAATGAGTGGCTTGTGGCTGCAAAGCTTAATCTGAACCAGATGAATCAGAGAGCAGATGAACCAGTCAGGGCATGAGAACCCGGATTTTGATGTGTGGGGGCAGAAAGCGCCCCCAAAACAGCAAAGTGGGGGCAGAAAGCGCCCCCAAAATGTCAAAGTGGGGGCGAAAAGCGCCCCCGCAATTCGGACACGACAAAATCCGGATGAAAGTCAGTATAAAAGTGGGGGCAGAAAGCGCCCCCAAAATAACAAAGTGGGGGCAGAAAGCGCCCCCAAAGTAGCAAAGTGGGGGCAAAAAGCGCCCCCACTTCCATAAACAGAGGGTTTTAGGGAGATTTTCTCCCTAACTAGATGGCATTAGGACAGAGATGTCTCTAATGCGTATCTAGCAGTCGCCGGGGACTAACCGGAGACTGGAGCTTTGGTGAATATTTACAAAACACGGATAAGGAGGTGCAAGGAAGCAATGGATGCAGAAGTTACGTTATTTTCAAAACCAGAAGAACTGATTGCCTGGGCAGATACATTTGATATCTTACTTAACCCTTCGATAGAAGATGCTACAATTCTGCTTAACTATATGGAAGGTCATGATTATGCTATTGGCATAGATTCTGATGGGAAGATGTACAGACAGGATGAGGCTGAGGAGAATGGTGAAATTGAGCCATACCCGATAGATGATGTTATAGATACTGTTTGTGAATGGAATTATGAACTGATACTTGATGCTGATGCACATAGGAATGATCCAAAGGATTTTAAAGATTACAGTGAGTATCAGGATAAGTATGACAGTTTGAAAGCAGATGAAAAGAGGCTGGACAGATTGTTTGAAAAGACCTGTTATGCAAAGGAGATTGATGAAATGGCAGCTGCTTTGGTGGAATCATTCATTAGTCATCTAAGTAGCAGGGATGATTTGGAAAAAGCTGCAGTGACAGTTGCAGAAGGAATTAAAGATTATAGTACGGGTAAGAGAGGAAGGTGAGTCTATGGCAGATAAAGTTCATTGTATTAGGAAAACACTAAGACTAATGCCAGAGGAAGCTAAGATGCTTGCAAAAAAGGCATGTGATAATGGAATGAATGAGGCAGAGTATATCCGTCTTCTTATCAGTCAGAAACCAAATGATTATCCGGAAGTAAGGAAAATTCTGAAAGAACTCATTAATGAAGTCAACAGAATTGGAATAAATATCAACCAGATAGTATTTAACAATAATGCCGGACTGTATTCCAAGGAAGATAAGACACAGCTGATAGCTTATATGCGAAAACTGAATCAGAAGGTAGATGAGGCGGTGGTAAAGATTGGCAATCAGTAAAATCCTTAATATGAAGGATTGTGGTGGGCATTTTCACGGAAAACATCTGAAGAGATCTCTTGATTATGTGATGAATCCGGAGAAAACACAGGATGGAAGACTCGTAGGTTCAATCAACTGTCAGGTCGATTCTGCTTTTGAACAGATGAGAGCGACCAAACGGAAGTTTGGAAAAGTTGATAAAAGGCAGGGATATCATATCATTCTTTCATTTAAGGAAGATGAAGTGAATCCTGATACGGCATTTGAGATAACCCGCAGATTTGTGGAAGAGTATCTTGGAAAATCATACGAGGCAGTATATGTGGTGCATGATAATACAGCACATGTTCATTCACACATTGTATTTAACAGTGTGAGTTTTGTGGATGGGAAAAAGTACCGCTATGAAAAGGGAGACTGGGCAAAGTATATCCAGCCAATCACGAATAAGCTGTGTCAGGAATATGGTCTTTCAATCATTGATGTCGATGATGGCAGCAAGGAAAAAGAGCATGAAAGCTATAAGGACTGGAGCGAATATCGTGAAGGCAGTTTTGTGTGGGCAGATATGATCAAGAGAGACTTGGATTCTTGCATTCTGCAGGCTGGAAATTATGAGCAGTTTCTAGAGCTGTTATCTGACAAAGGATATGAGGTCAAGCAGGGAAAGTATCTGGCGGTCAAGCCACAAGGAATGACGAGATTTCGCAGATGTAAGACATTAGGGGACATGTATTCTGATGAGGCAATCCGGGAAAGGATAGAAAAAGAGGATATTTCATTTTACAGGGAACAGCAGAAAGAGGTACAACCGGTCCTTTGTAAGTGTAAGGTGAGAAGATACCGAAGGGCAAAGATGTCGGGGCTTCAAAAGAGATACTATGCAAAGCTATACCGGATAGGAAAGCTGAAAAAGAAGCCATACAGTCAGGTATGGAAGTATAAGGAAGATATCCGTAAGATGCATAAACTGCAGGAGGAGTATTTGTTCCTTGTCAATCATGACATTCATTCAGCAGAGGAGCTTGTCAGTGTAATCAGCTCATTGACAGATAAAAGAAAAGAAGTCTCAGCAGAGAAAAGCCGCATTTATAAGGCTAGGGAGAGAAGTCGAGAACTTTTTGATATAGCAGATGATATGAAAGAGTTAGAACCTGCTGAGAAGTCTTTCCTTCAGGGAGATGAATTTTTTACGGATGAGCATATGCAATGGGAAACTTTGAAACAGAAGCTTTTATCACAAGGATATGGTCTTGAAGAGGTGGAAGCACTGCGTAAACATTATAAAGAGGAGTATTCCAAAGCATGTGCAAAAGAAAGGGCAGTATTCAAAGAGTTGAATATTGGTAAATCTATATGGAAGAGTCTTATTCCAGACAGCGTATCAGATGGAAAAGATGCACAGTACAATAAAGAGACAATACGAGACAGGAAAGAACAGCCAGAACGTTAGGGCTGTTTTTTTAGTAGTTAGGAGGCATATATGGAAGAAAACAGAGAACCGCTTAGTGCGATAGCAATCGAGAAAAAATTGCAGCTTCTCCGAAATAAGCATTTCAGTGAAGATACGATTGCTCTTGTAAAAAGTGATTATGAATATGGACTGACAGAGGAGGAAATCAGCCTTTATCTCAATAAGTCCTACGACATTGAACAGATGAAGATTTTATCGGAGTGTCTGCATAAGGATGTTCCAAAAGATGTGATTGATATTATCAAGAATACCAAGTATTCGGTTCATCAGATGCAGGTGTCTCTCGAATTTTATGAAAAGGGTGTACCTGTTCAGACAATTAAGGAGGTCATGGACAAAGGGGAAAAACTATCACCATGCGCCGATTATATGAGGAAGTTCTGGAACAGCTGAATAAAGTCAAGGAACAGATTCCGGAAGAGTCTGAGTATGTGAAAGCACTCATTTCTCAGATGGATGAAGTGGTTGAAAAGATCAATCACCAGAATGAAAGGTATGATGCCCTGAATAAGAAGCTTTCTGAAATAGAAACTTCCAAAGATGATGAGGAAGTCAGGGAGCGTCTGGTCAAGGAGAACCAGGATAAGGATGCTCTTATCAACAGTCAGCAGAATGAACTGAATAAGGCAAGCAGTACGATTGCAAGACTCAGGGATGATATTGAGAAAAAGGATAAGGAGATGAAGCGTATGGGAGACAGAATAGAGTCATTGGAAGATAAGATCATAAGTGTTGCCACAGAGAATAAGAAAGAGGCAGAAAGTAAGGCAGAGCCGCAGGAAAGCCAGTCCGTACCACAGGCAGATAAAAAGATGGTAGATACAGTTGCAGTTCCGCAGAATATGCAGGCTGTGGCAAATGGGATTCCGGTCTATTATCAGATTCCGGTAGTTGATGGAACCGGAAATGTGGTGCAGAGACTTCCGATTGAGCGAAGTGTGAGAAAGAGCAGCAACAGCGGAGTGGCGAGCCTTTTTGCAAGACTTTCCTTTAAGAAAAGGTCAAGAGCAGACATCGTCAGACTTGTAGCAACAGGAGACCTTGTTCCGGCACAGCTTGTGCAGATTAAGAGTGCAATAGAAAAGGGACTTACTGAGTCACAGCTTGTAGAGCTTATAAACAACAACATTTCAGCGGAAAAGATGAAGGAGATCATTGAGATTGCTGTGCTTGAAAACAGCATGGCAGATTAGGAGGAACTTATGAATTTAGCAGTAGTAAATGAAGCAGTAACAGAGATGAATGGTGTGGAGCATCAGTTACAGAGGAAGAGAAAAACTTTGTTGTTCAGTTCGCATTCAGAAGCGGCAGCAAGGAAGATACGATTTGTCTTATTGAAGCTTTGGCACATTCGGCGGATAAGGCTGAGTCGGACGAGATTATGGTCACATACAGAGCTAAATATGATATGAAGCCTGCATGGGTGGAACAGGTGGAAAACCTGCTTGTGGCACTTGAAATGTACCGTATCGAGGAGGAGAAAGCAATCAATCATCTAGCAGATATTTTGACTGCTTATGGTATTGATGTATCAGCCGAGGAAATCCGTACTACAGAGACAGAAACACTTAAAACAACAGTCAGAGAAAAAGTGGAGGTGCGATAATGGCAGAGGAAATTCAGGAAGCGGTGCAGATCATCCGTGTTGCTTATGATGCATTGAGATTGCCATGAAGGTAGGAAGTGGTGGAATAGCTGCCATGCAGAAGGCAATAGATTTCTTAAAAGGGATGCTTGATTATGAAAAGTCACTAGGCAAGACATCCATGAGAAAGCTGCTCTTAAAGGGTGGCGATTTACAGGTGTTACAGTTTAATACCGAAGATATGAAAAAAGTTGAAAAGATGGCAAAGAAGTATGGAATCCTATATTCGGTACTTCCGGACTGTAACAGGAAAGACGGATTGAGTGAGGTTATCTTCCACACTGAGGCAGTTCCACGTGTGAATATGATGATACAGAAGCTCAAGTTTGGTAAGATTGCCACATTTGACGATTATCTGAAGAATGGAGATGAAAAATCCCTTGGCAAGCTGATGGATTTTTTGAAGAAACAGCAGGGAAACGAGAAAAGCCACACGATAGAAGGTGATAAGGTTAATTCCGCCATTGACGGGCTGATTGAGAAGGTCGGAATGTTTGCAATGGAAAAGAAAGCTATCAGTGTGGATCAGGTCAAGGAGAATTTCAGTATCAATGGTGAGCAGGCTGAAAGTGTTATCAGACAGCTTGAGACAATCGGTGTGCTTGGCAGCAAGAATGAAGATGGCACCCATACAGTAATGATGGACAAGGATGCATTTATCAATCGTGTCAGAGGTTATCAGGACCTTGCTGAGAGAATGAGGGCAGTTGCAGCATCAAAGAATGCGAACCTGTCAGATGTGACTATCAGCAAGAAGCTGATTATCGAAGAGAATGACCATGCTGTTAAGACCAGAGTTCCCGGCACATGGGGAGAAGAGGCAAAATATGTATGGCTCCGTAAGGAAAACATCATGGAGATTCATGGTGGAAAGACAATGCTTACCTTCCTTGATTCAAACAAGGATTATAAGCTCTACGATGAGCAGAATCGTGTGGTGACAACCCAGAAAGGAACCGAGCTTTATACTCACTACGACAAGGTGGAGTCATCTGTCAGGGAGCGTTACGAGAAAGTGCAGAAGCAGCAGAAAAAGACCACACAGAAGAAAACTGTTACCACAAAGAAAGCGAGGTAGCAGCCTATGCAGACAACAAAGAAAAAGCCGTCACTGATATTCATTATTGTGGGTGCAGTGTTATCCGGGTATCTTGGTTATCTGATAAATGGTGCGTGGACAAAAGGGATTGCCTTCAATGAATTTATGGACAGATTCAATGATATATGTGCAATTCCCTTTGCCAATTATTACAATTCCAATACAGTAAAAGCAGTAGCCATTGCATTAGGTATCTATGCGATGGCTATTGTCATGTATTACACCAGTCAGAGAAATTATATGCCCGGCAAAGAATTTGGTACGGCAAGATTTGAAAATCCGAAGCAGGTCAATAAGATTCTTGCAGATAAGGATGAGAATTTCAATCGGATACTCAGCCAGAATGTGAAGATGTCGCTTGATTTCAGGAGACTCAAGCTCAATGGAAATATACTTATCTGTGGTGGTTCCGGAGCAGGAAAAACATTTTATGAAGTAAAGCCGAATCTTATGCAGATGCCGCATAACTGTTCTTTTATCTGTACTGATCCAAAGGGAGAAATCCTTAGAAGCTGCGGTCAGATGCTAAAGAATAACGGATACAATGTGAAAGTCATAAATCTGTTAGAGATGGATAAATCAGACTGTTACAATCCGTTTTCCTATATCAGAGAGGAAACAGATGTGTCAAGCTGATTACAAACCTTATCAGCAATACGACACCAAAGGGAGCGACACCAAGTGATCCGTTCTGGGAAAAAGCGGAAGGATTGTTCTTACAGTCTATCTTTTATTATGTGTGGCTGGAGGTACAGCCGGCAAAGAGAAACTTCGAGACAGTACTGAAACTTCTTGGAGAGGCAGAGTTACAGAGCAGGGAAAGGCATCAAAGCTGGATGTGCGTATGAAGTTTTTAGAGGAAAGTTCTCCGCTTGGAGCCAATCATCCGGCAGTAAAGCAGTACAACAAATGTATGAGAGGTGCAGGAGATACAGTCCGTTCCATCATAATCAGTGCTAACTCAAGACTTGCATTTCTTGAGAATAAGCAGGTTTTACGCTTACTCTCAAAAGATGAGCTTAATCTGTCTGATATCGGCATTGGAGTAAATGGAGATGGTGAGACAAAGACAGCACTCTTTTGTGTAATCCCTGATAGTGACAAATCCTATAACTTTATTATCGGTATGTTATACACGCAGATATTTCAGGAATTGTACTATCAGGCAGACTTTAACTGCGGAGCAGACTGCCAATCCATGTGACATTTATGTTAGATGAATTTGCGAATGTCGCATTGCCAGATGACTTCTGTTCGCTGTTATCGACAATGCGAAGCCGTGAGATTTCAAGTATTATCATTATTCAGAACTTTGCCCAGTTAAAAGCACTTTTTAAAGATACCTGGGAGACAATTCCCGGCAACTGCGATACGTTCATCTATCTCGGTGGAAACGAGCAGAGTACGCATAAGTATGTGTCGGAGCTGCTTGGAAAAGGTACGATTGATAAGAAGTCAAGCGGTGAGACAAAGGGCAGACAGGGAAGCTCTTCAAGAAACTATGATGTATTAGGCAGAGAATTGTTTACACCCGATGAAGTCAGAAAGCTGGATAATAAGAAATGTATTATCTTTATCCGTGGTTTTGATCCTATCATGGACAATAAGTTCATACCGTTCAATCATCCGATGTTTAACCAGACAGCAGATGGCAAGGGAGAGCCTTATGTTCATCAGATAAGAGGAGCAGATAATCTTATCGGTCCGCCATTTGAGATTCTTTCAGACAAGGCAGTTAAGTATTATGAAAAGCTGAAGGATAAGGGCGAGAATGTGTATATAGATTCTCTTACCTATGAGCAGTTTATGATGCTTGGTGATGCGGAATTAAGCAGAAGATTCTCCATGCAGGATGAGGCAGAGCAGAAAGCAAAGATTGACAGGGAACAGGCAAATGAGCTTGAGTATGTTGATGAGTCACAGAAGTCTGATGCTGCAGAAAGTGCCAATGCATCTAATGGAAGTGCTGGTGCTAAGCCAGTAAGGAATCCTGAGAGGGAAAAGCCTAAGTGGGAAGATACCATCACAAACAGAATGCTGCACTGGTCATATACACCGGAGCAGAAAGAAGAGGTGAAGAAAGCACTTGCTGCAGGAGTTCCCAAAGCAACGATTCTTACTTACTTCTATCCGGAGGTTACTGTGGAGAAGATGAGTTCATATCGGAAGAAGCAGTAAGTAAGCTTAAGGTGCTTTTTTGCACCTTAAAAGGAGGTGGTTGAAGCATACCACATCGGGGAAAGCCCGATTTAATCATTACAACAGGCATTGCCTGATCATATATAGTAACTTTTAACAGCCAGTTAGGGATTATCCCTGCTGGCTTATTTTTTTATCAAAAAGGAGAGACACAACATGAGAAAAGAACAGATTATTACGACAAACAACAATCAGATGGAGGAGAAAGGCATGAAGAACAGATTCATTCACTTTAAGAAAAGATTCGTTCCGGCATTATCCGGAGCACTTATGGGAGTAATGCTTATGAGCACAACCTGTTTTGCGGCAGGAGATACTTCCGCAGTAACACAGCCGCTTGAGAACTTAAAGACACTTATCATTGCAGTCATTGGTGCGGTTGGTGTCATCATTCTTGCAAAGAATGTTATGGAGTTCGCACAAGCCTACCAGCAGCAGGATTCATCTACCATGAACTCCGCTCTGAAAGGAATTGTGGCAGGTGTCATGATGGCTGGTATTTCAACAGTTCTGACATTCTTAGGCTTCTAAGATTGGGGAAATGCATTTCCCCTTTTAGTAAAAGAAAAGAGGTGAATAACAAGTATGGATATTTTTAAGCTTGGAGACAAGATCCTTGCACTTCTTGAGGCGGTGTTTGGGTTTTGGAACAATCAGATATCCCTGGTCTTTGCAATGCTTGGACAGTCACCGGTCAGTTTCAAGGGTGGAGGTCCCTGGGCAGTCATTGAGGTATAGAGCCGGTCTTTGTAGCAGTCGGATCATCCCTTGTTGTGCTGTTCTTTGTTATCGGTTTCTGCTCGGAAAGCATAGATGTAAAAGATGAGATGAGGTTTGAATCAATCCTGCGTATGCTTATCCGACTGGGACTTGCAGAATGGTTTGTTGCAAATAATGTCACGATTATGAAAGCGTTTTTTACTTCCATAGGAAATCTGGTGGGACTTATATCTGCCGGGACAACGACGCAGCTTGCCATTGACAGTACACAGGCAGACATCATTAAGGGACTCGGATTTGGTGAAAGTCTGGTAATGCTGATACTTACAGCTTTGCTTGCAATCATCATTATTATCTGTGGATTCTTTATCATTTACACAGTGTATTTCAGGTTCTTAAAGATACTGATTATTGTGCCGCTTGGTGCGATTGCATGCTCCACGATGGCAGGAAACAGAATGGTCAGTCATACAATGGCTACCTACTGCAAATATTTTCTTTCGTGTGTATTTGAGGCAGTAACGATGGCACTTGCGATTGTGGTATGTAATGCGTTTATCAATGCAGGACTTCCGGTATTTACAGGAAGTTATGCTGACTGGGCACAGACACTTATATATCTGTGTGAAATGACATTTACGATAGCAATGACTGTTGGAAGCGTGAAGGGTGCACAGACACTTACAAGCAAGGCATTTGGATTATAGAAGGAGGCAGAAATGGATAATGAAAAGAAACAGGTTACTTATAATTCAAGTATAACCGGAGAAACGCAGGTGACATTTGATATCCAGCAGTATATGAATAACAGGGCAATGTTTATTGGTCTTATGTGTAATGAAGATGGATATGAGGAGCCTTTTGGGGATGTGACTGTGAATTTGTCGGTTGCAGCACCAAATTACTGCGGATATCTGAATGTGAATGACATGCCGGATATTGAAAAGTTTATTACAGACAATGACATTGGAGAGTTTACAGGATTCACGCAAAGGAGCGGTTTCTGCGAATATCCACTTTATCTGTTCAATGTAGATAAGCTTAGGGAACTGTGTCCGGATGGAATGGATAAGTATGAGGCGAATATTGGAATGACAAGAAAGCCGGAGACAAAGGATTTATCAAGATAGGAGGCAGGGACAATGGTAATCGAAGTAAACAAGGATATTGACCGCTATCAGGAATCGGTTGCGATGGGACTTACTGCAAGGCAGCTTATATTTTCTATTGCAAGCGTAGTAGTCGGTGGCGGTATTGTCCTTCTTCTTTACAAGTATATCGGTCTTACGGGTTCTGCTTATGTGGCAATTCCCTGTGTGGCACCGATTGCTCTTGGCGGATTCTATTCCTTTAACGGGATGAATTTCTACGAGTATATGGGAAAGAAACTGCATTTTATGTTTGGCAACAAGGCACTTACCTATGTATCAACAGAAGGAGAGCCTGCAATAAAGCAGTTAGAAGTAGAGCAGAATGAACAGGTAAAGAAGAAAGGCAGAAAGGCTGAACCGGAGACTGTAACAGCTGATTCGGCTGTAAAGAAGCAGGAGGAGTTTGAAGCAATGAAGAAAAAGACGAGAAACATGCTGCTTGGACTTGTCGCAGTCATTGTGGCGGCAGTAGCAGGCATTGCAGCATATAAGGCAATGCATTAGAAACGAATAGTATCTGACCGCAAGGTCGGGAACACAGCCCGCAGGGTGAAGTTCCCGGCGGCTTTCATTATAAGAAAGCGAGGTTAGAGACATGGGTTTATTTACAGACGATTTAAGTTATTAAAGAAGGCGAGTGAGCCTTTGTATAAGACACCTAAATCCATTCAGGAAACCATAGAGATTATGGCGGTGGCTGAAAACGGCATTTTTGAAGTAAGCAAAAATAAGTATTCCAAATGCTACCGCTTTCAGGACATCAATTACACGACAGCAACCGAGGATGAGCAGATCGGTATTTTCGAGAGATACTGTAAGTTCTTAAATTCGCTGGACTGTAATTATAAGATTACGATCAACAATAAGAACAAAAACATGGATGAACTCCGTGATAAGGTTCTGATTGCTGAGAAAAACGATGGCTTCAATAATTATAGAAGTATCTACAATGACATCATTGAGGAGAAGATTATTGAGGGCAGACAGGGGATTGAGCAGGAGAGATACCTGACAATCACGATTGAGAGAAAGAACTTCGAGGAGGCAAAGGCACAGTTTGCAACCCTTGAGGCAACGATACACAAGGCTTTCATTGAGCTTGGTGCAGACATTGTACCACTTAATGGAAATGAGAGACTGAAAGTGCTCTATGACTATTATCATCTTGGAGATGAGGGCAGTTTTGATTTTGATATCAAAAAGGCTAAGAAGGTCGGGCCAGATTTTAGAAATGATCTATGTAATGGAATGGTGAAATATTTCCCGGACCATTTTGAGGATGAGAGTAAATTCTGCAAGGCACTTTTTATCAAAAAGTATCCGAGCAGTTTGTCAGACAGATTCATCAATGAGATTACTTCCCTTCCGGTTCATTCCATCACGAGCATTGATGTGGTGCCCGTACCAAAGGATCTGACCACAAAGGTGCTTCAGAAGAAATACCTTGGTATTGAGTCGGATATCATTAAGCAGCAGAGAGTCCGTAATAAGAATAACGATTTTTCTACGGAAATCTCATATGCCAAGAGAACGGAGAAAAAGGAGATTGAGGAAATCATGGATGATGTCCGTGAGAATGACCAGTGCCTTTTCTTTGTGGGAGTAACCATTATTCTTATGGCAGAAAGCAAGAAGGAGCTTGAGAGTGTATGTGAGACTGTGGAGACTATCGGAAAGCGTAACAGTTGCACGATTGATACACACTACTTAAAGCAGAGGGAAGCACTCAACACAGCACTTCCGATTGGTGTAAGACAGGTGGAGACAATGCGTACACTTCTTACCCAGTCACTTGCGGTGCTTATGCCATTTAATGTGCAGGAATTAAATGACAGCACAGGAAACTATTATGGCATCAACCAGATCAGCAAGAATGTGAATATCGGCAACAGAAAGAAGCTCATTAATGGAAATGGCTTTGTATTTGGTGTGCCGGGTTCCGGTAAATCCTTCTTCTGCAAGATGGAGATGGGCAGCGTATTCTTGTCGGGAGATGATGAAATAATCGTCATAGATCCAATGAACGAATACTTTGATATTGCTGAGACCTATGGTGGAACAGTGGTAAATATGTCCACTTACACGGATAACTATGTGAATCCGCTGGAGATGGATGTATGGAGCCTTGATCCGAATGATTCCAAAGGAATGGTTAGAGAAAAGGGCGAGTTTATGCTTGGACTTTGTGAGCAGTGTATCGGGGACAGCTTAAATTCAAGACAGAAGTCAATCATTGATCGTTGTGTGAGAAAGCTGTATATCGACATTGCAAGGAGCAAAGAGAAGTATATCCCGGTGATGAGTGATTTTTACGATATCCTTATGGCACAGCAGGAGGATGAGGCAAAGGACATTGCATTGTCTTTGGAGCTTTTCGTAAATGGTTCACTTAATATCTTCAATCATCAGACAAATGTGGATGTGGATAACAGATTCACAGTATATGGCATCAGGGACTTAGGTACGGAGCTTAGTCCTATCACAATGCTTGTCATGATGGAGTCTATTCAGAACAGGATTGTTGAGAATGGCAAGAGAGGCAAGGCAACATGGCTCTATATTGATGAGTTCCATGTCTTACTTAATTCCGAGTATTCTGCAAAATATTTGCAGCAGCTCTGGAAGAAAGTGAGAAAACAGGGAGGTCTTTGTACCGGTATCACGCAGAATGTCGTCGATCTGTTGCAGAATTACACAGCAACCACAATGCTTGCAAACTCTGAGTTTGTGGCACTCTTAAAACAGGCGAATACAGACAGTTCCAAGATGGCGGAAGTTATCGGGGTATCAGAGGCACAGCTTAGATTCGTAACCAATACCGCATCGGGAATGGGACTTATCAAGTGTGGCTCTGTGGTGATTCCGTTTGATAATCAGATTAGCAAGGATACAGACCTTTACAGACTGTATAACACCAATATTCATGAGAAGATTGCAGAACAGAAGAAGCGTGAAATGCAGAACAATGTCGAATAATGCTGATAGAGGTCGCAATTTGCGACCTCAAAGCATAGCCATCCGGGAAGCTGGGTGGCTGTTTTGCATATTGAGTGAAAGAAGGTGAGAACATTGAAGATAAAGAAAGTGGATGACAAGCCGATGATCATTCACACAAAGGAGAAAGCTAAGATTCATGCCCACGAGCCAAAGGGTGCCAAGATTAAAGGCAACAACATCTATACAGTAGAAAGAGGTCCTAAGACTATCGGTGCAAAGGTATCTGATGATAACAAGAAGTGCTATCGAAAGAGTACCATTCATCAGTCAGAGCCGAAGAATAAGGGACTATCAAGATTCAAGCGAAACCTTAAAGAATCAAACACTTCCATCAAGGCTAAGAACACCAATCTTCACATTGCAGGAAGAACAGGTGTACTTGCAGCGGGGCAGTAACAGATCAGGTGGAAGGCGGGCAGGAGGTATCGCAGGCGGCATATCTTGCATATGAATCAAGCGACCTGTTACCGGAACAGCATCCAAGGGTGCAGCACTTTTCAGGAAAAAAGGCGGCAGCCGAGACAAGAAAGCGTATCAAGAAGGTAGAGGCAGGAAAGAAGCTGGCAAAAAGGACAGCAAAGAAAGCTGCCAAAGATACTGCCAAGACTGTATCTAAAGAGACGGCAAAAGAAACAGCAAAGACTACTGTCAAGGTTGCAACAAAAACTGCGACAAAGGCAGCTGCTACAGCGGCAGGAACAGCGGTTGCACCGGGAGTTGGCACGGCAATCGGCATGGCAGCCGGATATGCTGCAGGTGTGTCCATAGAGGTCAAGGATGAAAAGATGACCAACCGGAGCAGGAAGATAAAATTCTTTCTGGATAAGATGAAAGCACAGGAGAATCAGACGGACAGCGTGGCAAAATTGGTAAAGGATCTGATTGTGCGAAAAGCGATTACCTGGGTAAAGGCAGCTGCACCGATTATCGGATTGGTGCTTTTATTACTTGTTCTTGTAGTTGCCATGATTGCGGTTCCGGTTATAGCGGTGATAGCAATCCTTTACAATTCTCCATTTGCTTTATTTCTGCCACCACTTGAATCAGGAGATACCGTGCAGACAGTAACGAGTGCTTATGTGCAGGAGTTTAACCGGGATGTGAATACGAAAGTGAATGAGCATACCGGATATGACCTTGGAGAGCTTGTATATGTGGATTATGAAGGTATGGAAGAAAACCCAAGCAATTACTATGACATCATGGCAGTCTATATGGTCAAGCATGGTGTCGGAGATACTGCAACAGTCATGAATGACATTTCAAAAGGCTGGCTGCAGGCAGTAGTAAATGATATGTGTTCATACACCACAAGCACAGGAACAAAGGATGTGGAAGAAACAGATGCAGACGGTAATGTAACTACTGTCACGAAGTCGGTTCTGTATGTGAATGTCACACTGAAATCGTACAGAGATATGATTTCGGTCTATGGATTTAATTCTGATCAGGTGGAAATGCTTGAGCAGATCATGAGTCCGGAGTTTATGGGACAGCTTGGATATGCCGGAAGCGGAAGTGGCGGCGGAGGCGGAAGTCCGGGAGTAAGCTCCATGACTGAGGATGAAATCAATGCCATCCTTAGTGGAATTACAGACAGCAGGCAGAAAACAGTCTGCTCCTATGCACTTCACAGAGTTGGCTTCCCATATAGTCAGGATTTAAGAGACAGCGGTAACTATTATGACTGCAGCTCCTTAGCCTATTATTCGTGGAAAGATGCAGGCGTGGATATTAGTTACGGCGGTGCAACCACAGCGGCAGCGGAGGCACAGGGACTGGATGAAGCCGGAAAGACTGTCTCCTTTGATGAGTTACAGCCGGGAGACCTAATCTTTTATAGTTTTACAAGCAACGGAAGATATAAGAACATCAGCCATGTGGCAGTATATGTCGGAAATGGCAAAGTGGTAGAGGCGCTTAATGAAAGTCTTGGTGTGGTCTACAGGGATGTGGCAAGCACAGGAAAGATTGTTGTGATAGGAAGACCATAACAGGAAATTTGCAGAGAGGGCATAGTCCCTCTCTGAGACTGGAGGTAAGAATGGATTTAAAAGATATGATACTGGTAACAGAAAACGACAGGGGAACAGAGACAAATATGCTGATGACTCTGGATGATTATAAGAGTTTTATAGCAGTTGATGATATGTCAGAGCTTGCAGAAAATTTGTTGCAGCTTGGAAGGACACTTGGTGAAGCAGATAACTTCGCAGAGTATTACAGGGCAGCAAATGTAACTGTATCTGCGAGATTCTGTCTGGATGATATTCAGCTGGGGCACTTTCTTCAGGGACTTTATAACGATTCCAAAGAATTTCGGTTTGATAAAGAAGCCAGTTCTTCTGAATGTGTTGCAAAGCTTAAGGAGATTGGAATGACCGATAAGGCTGGGTGGATGATTTTAACCTGCATTATGAAAGTGTGGACAGATCATTTGAAAGGGGACAGACATTCCATAACTTCAATGACCATGATTACATGGTGCTTGAAGCATTATCACCAAGGAATCTCGTGGTGATGGATATGAAGTCAGGTTCTCTTACAATCGCCCTTGGTGCGACAGAGTATAAGCGTTATCCGAAGGATGAGAAGCCTACAAAGGACAATACCACAATCGGAGTATCGTGGGAGCATGGCATTTATCTCGGTTCCACACTCTCAACCACGAATTTCAAGGCATACAAGAGGGAGTATGGCACACCGGAAAAGATAGAGGATATCTATGATTACAGGGCAAAGCTAAAGCAGAAGTTCTATTTTTATCAGGATATGTCAAAGGATGATGATGTGCCAAAGAAACTGCAGAATGATTTCCTTCACCAGATGTATGAGGATTTCGGAACGATTGAAGAGGACTGTTTTTACGACAGGCTGGAAGATGGAAAGTACGATGAGGGCTTTAAGGAAAGACAGGTAAAGGAAGAAAAGTGCCGGTGATGAGATTTTTACAGGAGGCGATATCATATGGAACAGGAATTTGATGTTGAGATAAAAGAAGTGCTTTCACGAGTACAGAAAGTAAAGGCAGAGTCGCTTGACGATGCCATCAATAAGGCAATGGATATGTATTATGCAGAGCAGATAGTCCTTGGAGCAGAGGACATGAAGGGAGTTGATTTTGCGCCTATCAGCGAAGGTCAGCTCCCTTCTTCATTAAAAGAAAACGGAGGAAAAGCAAGATGAAAAGTGATTCAACAACAGTAATTAAGAACATGGAGTTTTTAGTAAAGGAACTTCATAAGGAGTGGGACAGATCGGGTGCTTCTAAGGCATCCGTTATTATTTCCCTTGAGGAAGTAGATGGTATCAATGATAAGTTAAAAGAGATTATCTATCAGACACAGAAGTCAGTCGATGAGGATGAGCTGACCTTTAAACAGAGCATTGCAAAGTCCAAGGAGTGCTATGTGCTTCTTCGTGTGGTGCGTAAGATTGCAAAGAAAAAGGATAAATGCGAAAAACAGGCAATCGACAATGAATTTGCAATCGAGCTGGATAAGGATGAGTTAAAGCTCTTTAAGGGATTGTTTGCAGAGATGTTTAAGTAGAGGAGGACAAAGGTATGGGCGTTGATATGAAGGTCAAAGCGATATACGATTCTGAAATTGGTAACATCACCAGATCAGAAAAGAACTGGAAGGATGTGTTAAAGGTCGCAGGTCAGTTATACCGCTATGAATTTGACAATATCGTTATGATAACAGCTCAGAGACCTCCGGAAAAAAGCACACTCATGGCAGATTATGATACCTGGAAAAAGGTGGGAAGATATGTAAAGCGTGGTGCGAAAGGCTGCGCTATCTTCCCGTCAAGGGCACTGAATCCACGCATGAGGTATATATTTGATATCAGTGATACCGGAGGGAAGAATGTTAAGCTGACATGGGACCTTGAGGGAGAAAATCTTAAAGATTATGTGGATTTTCTCGTATCAGAAGGTCAGATTGAGCAGTACGATAACAGCAACAGGGAGTCTCTAAAAAATATATTAAAACAGTTTACAGGAACAGATGTTTGGCTTATAATAAAAGAAGAGTTCGGAGACCGAATGACCGAGCTCATGCAGCTATCAGGTAGTGTGATAAAGGAAGAAAGTAAGAAACGCAATGGCTTACAGCAGGAAATGGACATGGAGCAGCTTGTATATGCAAGTGTCATGTATGCTGTAGGGACGAGATGCGGATTTGACTTATCTGTGCAAGAACAGGATTTCAGTCAGATCGTAAATATCAAAGACGAAGAGATCATTTACCGTCTTGGTTCCATTGTATGCGATGTCTCCTGTAGTGTTCTTAGAGAATTTAGTCGTAACTTAAAGGCAATCGAGAGCGAAAGGAGAATTGGATATGTTAGAAGAAATGACTTACAAGGAAGTGGACGGACTGCTTTATCCGCAGATAGAGATGCCGGACGAGACGGAGGATCTCACGAAGCTGGGCAAATACGGAAGGATGGCGATGAACTATCTAAAGGAGAACGAGCCGGCAAGATACAAGACGCTGATGAGATTCGGGAAGATGTACGAGAAGATGTCAGCGGTAGAGGAGGAAGCGAACCAGCTGTACGACCAGCTGGAGATGCAGTATCTGGCGAAGCACAAGCCACAGAATCCGTCATCGACAATGGAGATGTGGAAGATAAGAGAGCAGGCGAAGATGCAGGCAGAGGAAGTGGTACTGAATCAGATAGTGATGCGATTCCACTAGAATCAGATGATACAGAACTGAATAGGGAACTTGATGAAATCAATTCATTGGGTGTTAGTAAGGAAGCCGAATATACACAGGCTTCCTTTTTTTTCGACCAGAATGGGCAGGCAAGCATTGGCACCATTCATACTGAGGACGAAAACAATAATCAGTTTATGCGTCAGTTCGAGCAGGACAGAAAAGCTGCATTAGCAGGTAAATACAATTACCTGAATCCCAAAAAGTCTGCAACAGTACCAGGTGAGTATATCAAACAGGTGCTTATGAGAGGTACAGGTTTTATCGGTGGCAAGGGCAGGGTATGCAAGATTTTTGAAACAGAGATTGATGCAGGAACCAGGGCAAAGCGTATCAAAGCAGAATATGGTCAGGGAGGTGCAGGCTGGCCGGTTGACGGACTGGGACTGCACGGATATGACACATTTCATGGGAATGGACTGCGTTTTCAGTGGCGAGATGAGGATGGAGAGGTTGAAGGATATGTTTCGTGGAAAGATATCGAAAAAGAGCTTGGTGTCCTTATTCTTACAGGGGAATACCAGCCTGAGACACCTCGTATTGATGAGCTTGCGATGGACGGACTCCGTGAGGATGATGAGGTCATTGATGCCGAATATCGGGAAGTGGAACCGGAAGAGGCAGAATCAGAGATTGATGATTATGCAATACCGGATGAGCCGGAGAGCTATGCTTCTAACAGAGATTATGTAAGTGCAAAAGGCATGACACCACAGGAAACTGCCGATGAAGACCGCATGGTAACACAGGCAGAATATGGTGCAGAGATAGAAGCTGAAACAACTGAAAAAGATCCATCAGAGCTTCAGTATATTACACCGATTGATTATGCCAAGCGTATTGCAGAGCTTGATGAAGACCTGCGTGATGCGGCGGAGATTCTTGTAACAGATTGCAGCTGCTACACTCCGTTTAGGGCATTCCTTATGGATGTGGTGCAGTCTGATTTTGCATTTATGCCAAATAAACTTGACCTTATCAGAGATATTGCATTAGGAACAGATAATGCAGAAAGAAAGGCATATTCCAACAATAAGTATGGTCTTGTGGAGTACTCAATCAGAAGCGGATATGTGAAGATCAGCTATAAGAACAGGAATGGTGTGCGAAAGGAAGGTGCACTAGACTGGCGTGAGTTATACGAGATTTTATCCTATATGGTAAAACAGCCATTTTATTGCGGAGAAGACCAGAAGAAGTATTATCAGGAGACAAAGCAGAAGGCTGACAGGGATAAGATGAATCCGGTCTATAAGAGATTCTTTGATATCGAGGATAGTGTAAAAGCCAATCGTCTTGAAACCAGGGAAAGAGCAATAGCGAATGGCTGGGAAACCAAGATTGATGAGAATGGACATGTGGTTTCAGATGATGCAGTACAGAAAAAACACAACTTCCACTATAATCTCTGGGAAATGGAAAAAGGCGGTGCTAAGACCAGATACCAGTGGAATATGGATGCAATCCGCACTCTAAAGCAGATTGAATCAGAGAACAGGCTTGCCACACCTGAGGAACAGAAAACTCTGTCGAAGTTTGTCGGATGGGGCGGACTGTCACGCGCATTTGATGAGAATAATGAAAGCTGGAGCAAAGAGTACAAAGAACTCAAAGAGATGTTATCGGATGAAGAGTATGCTGCAGCTAGGGCAACAGTAAACAATGCCTTTTACACTTCACCGGAGATTGCCATGTGCATGAACTCGGCACTTGTCCAGTTTGGTTTCAGAGGCGGCAATGTATTAGAGCCATCTATGGGTATCGGTAACTTCTTTGGAAGTATGCCGGCACCAATGCAGAGAAGCAAGCTGTATGGGGTGGAGCTTGACAGCATTTCAGGAAGAATTGCAAAGCAGCTTTATCAGAATGCCAATATCAGTATCACGGGATTTGAGAATACCACATATCCGGATAACTTCTTTGATGTGGTTGTCGGAAATGTGCCATTTGGTGATTACAAGGTATTTGATCCAAAGTACAACAAGTATAACTTCCGTATCCACGATTATTTTCTGGCAAAAGCACTTGACCAGGTAAGACCGGGAGGCATGGTTGCTGTAATTACCACAAAGGGAACACTTGATAAGGCAAATCCTACTATCCGAAAGTATCTGGCTGAAAGGGCAGAGCTTGTGGGAGCAGTAAGACTTCCGAATACTGCATTTAAAGACAATGCAGGAACCGAAGTGACAGCAGATATCCTGTTTTTGCAGAAGAGGGAGAGAAAGATTGATATTGAGCCTGACTGGGTACACCTTGGTGTGACTGAGAATGGCATTGCAGTCAACTCTTATTTTGCAGAGCATCCGGAAATGATGCTTGGATCTATGGAATATGATACAAGGATTTATGGACAGGACAGCAGATATACAGTCTGTGTGAATAATGATGAGAACTTCAATATGTATGAAGCATTAAACAAAGCTATCAGTAATATCAAAGCACAGATTACAGATTTTGAGAGAGTGTCAGATGAGGCGGAGCAGACAGAGGAGGTTATACCTGCTGATCCGGATGTGAGAAACTACACTTACACATTTTTTGAAGGAAAGCTCTATTACAGGGAAAATTCCGAGATGGTAAGAAAAGAAGTATCACAGACTGCGAGGAGCGAATCAGAAGCTTGATAAAATCAGACAGATAACAAGAGATCTGATTGATATCCAAATGGATGGCTGCAGCGAGGAGGAGCTTTCTGATAAGCAGAGACTTCTTAATGTAAAATATGATGCCTTCGTAAAGCAGTATGGAGCCATTACTTCAAAAGCAAACAGAATAGCATTTCGAGATGACAGCGATTACCCACTTCTTTGTAGTCTTGAAGAAGTAAATGAAGACGGGGAGGTGAAAAAAGCGGATATGTTTTATAAGCAGACGATTAAGGCAAAGACTGTCATAGACAGGGTTGAGACTGCTGTGGAAGCATTAAATGTATCCGTCAATGAATTTGGATATGTAAATCTTGCCTATATGCTTTCTATCTATGAGCCGGATATTACAAATGCAAAGGAAGAACTTGCAGAAAAGTCTGGACAGACAGTGGATGAGATAACTCTAAGTGACGATGCTTTGGCAGAGCTTAGAAGGGCAGTTCTTGTGGAAGAACTGGATGGACTGATTTTCCTTAATCCCGACCGCTACAACGAGAACAATCCCGATATCGGCTGGGAGACAGCAGACGAGTATCTTTCCGGAAATGTGAGAGACAAGCTTCGTGTAGCAAAGGCTATGGCAGCGGATACAGACAATCCACAGGCAGAAAGATTTGCAGGCAATGTGGCAGCACTTGAAAAGGTGCAGCCGGAGTGGATTGAAGCCTCGGATATTGATGTAAAGATTGGCACGACATGGATTGAGCCGCTTGATTATGAGCAGTTTATCTATGAGCTTCTCAATACACCAAGAAGAGCAAGGGCAGTCAGAAGCCAGTTTTACAATACAGGCATTCAGGTACACTTAAATAAGATGAGCATGGAATGGTTCATCGAGAATAAGAGCATGGATAAGCATTCAGTGGCAGCTACTAAGACCTATGGTACAAGCCGCATGGATGCTTATTCTATTTTTGAGGATACGCTGAATCTTAAAACTGTAACAGTCAGGGACAGGATTGATGACGGAGATGGCAAATATCATTATGAAGTCAATAAGAATGAGACAATGCTTGCAAGGGAAAAACAGAACATGATCAAGGAAAAGTTCAAGGAATGGCTGTTTTCAGAGCCGGAACGCAGACAGAAATATGTGGAGTATTATAACGAGACATTCAATAATATCCGCCTGCGTGAGTATGACGGAAGCCACTTACAGTTTCCGGGAATGAATCCGGCGATTGAGCTAAAGCCTCATCAGAAGAATGCGGTGGCAAGAATCCTTCTCGGAGGAAACACACTGCTTGCACACTGTGTCGGTGCCGGAAAGTCCTTTGAGATGATGGCTGCCTGCATGGAGCAGAAGAGACTTGGACTTGCCAATAAGACAATCATGGTTGTTCCAAAGCCACTTATCGGGCAGACTGCATCAGAGTTTTTAAGGCTTTATCCGTCAGCAAATATCTTAGTTGCCACAGAGCGTGATTTTGAAAAGAGCCGTAGAAAGCAGTTTGTATCAAGGATTGCAACAGGTGACTATGACTGTATCATTATGTCGCACTCGCAGTTTGAGAAAATCCCAATCTCCGCAGAGAGAAAGGAGCGAATGCTCAATGAGCAGATTGATGAAATCAGCTATGCGATTGATGAGATGAAGGAGCGTAACGGGGAGCGTTGGACTGTAAAACAGATGGAAAGCCAGAAGAAAAAGCTGGAGGAGCAGCTGAAATCCTTATCAGATGAGAGCAGGAAGGATGACCTTATAACCTTTGAGGAACTTGGTGTGGACTCTATCATGGTTGACGAAGCGCACAATTTTAAGAACCTTGCGATTTTTTCCAAGATGAATAATGTGTCAGGTATCAGCAGCAGTGGAGCGAAGAAGTCAACGGATATGCAGCTTAAATGCCAGTATTTGTCTGAGATAAATGATGGCAGAGGCATTGTGTTTGCGACAGGTACGCCAATATCCAATACCATGTGTGAGATGTATGTCATGCAGCTTTACTTACAGAAAGCGGCACTTGAAGAGATGGGGATTTATCACTTTGATTCCTGGGCAGCGAACTTTGGTGAAGTGACAACAGCACTGGAGCTTACTGTAGAGGGAAGCGGTTTCCGTTTTAAAAGCAGATTCAATAAGTTTACGAATCTGCCGGAGCTTATGAATATCTTTCGTGAAGTAGCAGATGTGCAGACCGCAGACATGCTTGACCTTGATGTGCCGGCTCTTCGTGGCGGCAAGCCTATCATAGTGGAGTCAGAGCCTGACTGGTATGTAAAGCAGGTTATGGAAGACTTTGTTGTGAGGGCAGAGCGTATCAGAGGTGGTGGAGTTGATCCAAGTGTGGACAACTTCCTAAAGATTACTCATGAGGCAAGATTACTCGGAACAGATGCAAGGCTGATTGATAAGGACGCACCAAATAATCCAGATGGAAAGCTCAATAAGGTAGCGGAGAATGTATGGAAAGAATATGAGAAAGGAAATGCCAACGGTCATATAGGCTGCCAGCTTATTTTTTCGGATATCGGCACACCGGGACCGGATAAGGATTTTACCATCTACGATTATCTGAAGGAAACACTGATACAGTATGGTATTCCGGCAGAGGAGATAGCATTTATCCATGATGCAAAGACCGACGCACAGAGGGATGCACTATTTAAGGAAATGAGAACAGGTAAGAAAAAAGTGCTTATAGGTTCTACAGATAAATGTGGTACTGGCGTTAATGTTCAGACACATCTGGTTGCAATGCATCATGTGGACTGTCCTTGGAAGCCAAGCTCCATTGAACAGAGGGAAGGACGAGGCATCAGGCAGGGCAACGAAAATGAAGAGGTGGCAATCTATAGATATGTCACCAAAGGAACTTTTGATGCATACAACTGGTCGCTTGTTGAAAATAAGCAGCGATTCATCAGTCAGGTCATGACAAGCAAGGCTGTAAGCCGAAGCTGTGAGGATATCGATGAGGCAACACTTTCCTATGCAGAGATTAAAGCGGTTGCCACAGGCAATCCTTTAATCAAGGAAAAGATGGAGATTGACAATGATGTCCAGAGATTAAAGCTCTTAAAGGCATCCTATGACAATCAGAGATATGGATTGCAGGATAACTTTATGATTAAGTACCCGAAGCTTATTAAGACAGCAACAGAAAAGCTTGCCAATGTAAGAGAAGATGTAAAGGCAAGGGATAAAGAACTGATTGATAATCCGGAATTTGCCATTACCATAGGCAAAGCAACCTACACAGAGCGTGTGGATGGAGGAACGATGATGCTTGAAGCAATCAGCAAATGTAAGACCGGAGAGACAACTGCAATCGGCAAGTTCCATGGATTTGAGCTGCTTGTGGAAAAGAACTTCCTTGGTATCAATTATATGGTGCTTCGTGGAAAGACTGAGTACAAGGCAGAACTTTCCACAAGTCCGGTCGGCAGCATGGTAAAGCTGGAAAACCTGTTCAATGGACTCCATGAGAACATTGATTTCTTAGAAAAGAAGATTGAGCAGTACCAGAATGACCTTGAAGCATCAAAGGCAGAGTATGACAAGCCATTTGCATACAGCAAGGAACTGGAAGAAAAGCTGTCAAGGCAGTGTGAACTGAATGCCCAGCTTGACCTTGAGAACGCAAAGGCTGTGGATGCAGACCTGAGCGGACCGGAGGAAGAAAGAGAAGCTGATGACAGAATGGAATCTGCAGCAATTGTAGCAGAGGATAAAGGTGCTTATCAAGCGGACAGAGAGGGCAGAACACGATAGGAGAGTGAATAATATGAGCATAAGAAAAGTGGTCGCAGGACTACTGATTACAGCAGGGATTGCCATTATGGCAGTCCCTTTTTTCTGGCGGGCAACCGGAGAAAAACAGACAGAACAGCTCATAAGTGAATTTGAGCAGACATTGGAGGATGATTACGATGAAGAAACAGATGTGGAGGAAGAGCAAACCTCCATTAGTAAAGAGGATGAAGCCATTCTTAAAGAAGGCGGTGTTATCGGCATCATTGAGATACCGGGCTTAGATATCAGGTATCCGGTAATGGAAGGAACCACAAGTAAAGTGCTTAATGCCGGGATTGGTCATATAGAAGAGACTGCAGGAATCGGAGAAAGTGGCAACTGTGTGTTATGCGGTCACAATGGCTGCAGATATGGCACATTTTTTACACCACTAAATCAGATTTCCATAGGAGATGATGTGACAATTATCGACAAAAACGGACAGACTCATATCTATGAAGTAACAGACACAGAGGTGGTAAATCCTTATGACAACAGCATCAAGACACAGGGAGAGGAAAAAGAATTAACTCTTTTTACCTGTTCGCAGAAGGGTACTATGCGTTTTGTGGTCAGATGCAGATATAAGGAGGCAGTTGTGGATGAATAAAAGATATAGACTGTGTGATGTGGAAGAAGCTGTATCAGAGATGGAAGAGCTTATGGATATAGCAGATGATATTGCAGAGATAGATGATGATATGCAGATAGTCATAAGCGGCTGGTCTGTGTATGTTGAGAGTCTTAACCTGACACTTAGACAGGGGATTGCCTGTGTATGGGATGAAGGGGAAAGACTTTTTATGCCGGACTTTGATGTGACTGTTGTGTATGAAGGAAACATCGAAAGTCAGGAATGGCTCTACTACGAGCAGGATGGATTTGTAGTAACTCTTGGCAACTGGTTAAATGGCAGGATGTCAGGTGGGCAAATAGAAGAGCTTTGGTGTGAGCTTGTCACACCGGAAACTAATAATACAGATAAAGAAAGTGAGGAATAACGTATGAAGTATTCAATTAAGGTAAACGAAGTAAGAAGCAAAGAGGGCAGTAATATCAAGGGATTTGCCACAGTGGTATTCGGTGATTCATTTAAGATTACCAATATTGCAATCCTTGAGAATAAGGATAAGGGAGAGCTTTTTGTATCAATGCCTAGATACCGCTCCAATGAGCGTGATGAAAGCAATGGCGTGATCTATAAGGATGTATGTAATCCTATCACAGCAGAGTTTCGAGAGGAGCTCTATACGAATATCCTTGATGCTTATGCAAGAATCAGGGAACCAGAAAAAGAGGAAACACAGAAGCAGGAACACACAAAGGAAATGCCGGAGTTTTCTATAACTGTGACACCTTATGAGAGAGAAGGTAGCAATATCAAGGGACTGGCACGAATTTACTTTGAAAACAGTTTCATTGTAAATAACATTAATATCGTGCAGGGAAAAGAGAAAATCTTTGTATCAATGCCTTCTTATAAGACAAAGCAGGTGGATGAACATGGAAAGCCAATTTATCAGGATGTCTGCTATCCGGTCACAAAGGATTTCAGGGAAAAACTCTATAATGAGATTATCTCAGAATATGAGAAAGCAAAGGATAAGAGCAACGAAAAGGCTAGGGAGAGTGCCGAGAAACATCATGGCAATCCTGATAAAGAGAAGGACAAAGAGGCAACACCCTTTCGATAATTAGTAATCAGAGTACAGGGGCGGCCATGGCTGCCCCATTTACAGAATGGAGGAAACAGAATGGATATGGAAGCTGGAAAAACACTTACCAATGAGGAGGTCATAAGAGAACTTCTCGAATTAATAAAGAAGAATGCCATGAAAGAGCAGGCAAACGATGTATTTGAGATATGTAGCTATGTGGACGGACTGGAGAAAAAGATTGATTCCATGACGGAAGAACTTACCAATATGCAGAACCAGATCAAAGAAATGCAGGAAGATACGCTTGTCAATAATGCTAAAAAGGCATTATCAGAGGCACAAGATCGACTTAATACCAGATGTGAACAGATAAAATTACAGGTGTTTCAGGTGAAAGTGCATGTGAAATCTACTGCAAAAAGCATTGTAGATGAGGCTAAGGTAAAAGGCAGAGAAGCATTATACAGAGTATCAGAGTTCTTAGGAATAAAGAATAAACTTCTTAATATTCGGGAGAATGTAAGAGGAGCAATCAAGACTTCGAATAAGGATATAGCCAAAACTGCATTGCTTGGAAAAGAACTTCGTGAAGCAGGACAGACAACAGTCAATGCATTCCGTACTTTTGCAGATAAGCCGGAAGTGGATTATTCGAAGAAAGAACAGAAGAATCCAATAACCAAAGCAGTGCTTGTCCCTATGAAAGCAGTGAGAAAGCTGTTTGTATTAATGGAGCTGCATTTGGACGCTTCGATTGATAAGCTGGATAATCTGGCAATGAATGTGCAGATAGATAAGGAAAAGCATAAGGGTAATGTGAAGAGCGTGGAACAGACAGAGCCGGAGAGGGCAGAAGCTGAGCGAGTGGAAGCAGAGGTTGTATATTCACCGATGGTCGCTGAACCACAGGAATATCAGTATAATGCAGATGCATTTGAAAATTATTTGAGAGATAATGCTGCAAATGATAATAAGAACAAAGAAATAATAATGCAAAAGGATAAAAATGTACGATGAGTAGCATAATTCGTAAATTAATTGCCACTACGTTTTTGAAATAGCATTGAAGTGGTATCTACGATGTTTTGATGTGAAATGGATTCTGCGGTATACACAAGGAATACAAATTGACTTTTCCGGGTTGGTGTTGTAAACTATGATTAGATTTGACTAACCATAAGGAGGGCACTCATACATGACAAATCAATACATGAATAATCTTTATCGTGATCTGCTCTCTAATTCACCGCAGACGATCACCATAGATATTCCGGCAGACATGGGAACCGGTCAGATTTCGCAGATCGTCACGAAACAGGGAGCAGTTGTTTCAGACTGGAGAATGAATTACTTTTCGGATATGAACGTGCAGGGAGTGAGCAGTGAAGAATACATACAAATGCTGTTCTGCTTCAATGACGGTGTTTCCTGGAATATTGCAGACAACCGGCAAAGTGCCAGCATACAAAAGGGTGAATCCTGTATTTATCGCGGCCACGGGAAAATGGAATATCTGTGCTATTCTAAAAAGAGCGATTTCCTTTTCAAAAATGTGAAAATACCTCTATCCTATTTCTATAAGATTCTGAATGACTACTTTGAGGCTGGTGAGATCGAGGTCTATCAGAAAAAATTATTGGACGGCATATCAAAGGTGAATATCACGCCCTATATGGAACACATTTTTGCGGAGCTGCAAGACTTCACGCAATATCGCGGCGGGTTGGGATACCTGTTTCTGGAAAGCAAGGTCTTTGAGCTGCTATCGGTATATTTGAGCGAGGTCCTGGAGCTGAGTATTCTCGCGTCAACCTACGTTGCAATTTCCAGAAGTGACCGGGATTCCATCATAGAGGCAAAGCGAATTATTGACAGCCAGCTTGCCTGGCTCCGAGCTGCGAGGAATTGGCGCGGCAGGTCAATATCAGCACTTCAAAATTGACGAAGGGCTTTTCCTCCCTGTTCGGAACATCGGTTCATGCGTATGTCATCGACCAGCGGTTAGAAAAGGCGGCAAGCCTGCTGTTAGAAAGTAATTTGAATGTCAGCCAGGTGGCTATACTGGTGGGATATTCAAAAGCGAGCAATTTCGCAGCGGCGTTCAAAAGGAAATACGGAGTGAATCCGAAAAACTATAAAGCAGAAGCTACGATTGGATAAACGCAAGAATACTGATTTTGGGTAGAATAAAATTGGTTTTGGGTTGGAATCGTGGGCGCAAATTGTTATTATATGTGGTGTGGTTAGAAGAAGCTAACCACACCACATTTTCATTTTATCAGAGATAAGGAGGATACTGGTATGAGTTCCCAGAAAAAAAAGTTCCCGTCTTGAGGGAAAAGATTTAATTACTATCGGCATCTACACCGTCATCTATGTCGTGATTGTTATGCTGGTGGCGATGCTTGGCTTCATCCCCATTTTTATTCCGCTGATGGCGGTGCTGTGCCCTTTGATTGGCGGCATCCCCTATATGCTGTATGTTACAAAGGCTAAAAAATTCGGGATGACTGCAATCATGGGTTTCCTGATTGGCCTAATCATGGTGTTCTTCGGCAACGGCTATCTTACCATGGTAACTGGTCTCGTTGGCGGCCTGTTGGCCGACGTGATCCTGAAAAAGGCGGACTACAAAAGTGCAAAGAGTACAGTTCTTTCCTGCGGTGTGTTCAGCATCTGGGTGTTTGGCAACTTTGCTCCCATTTTCCTGAACCGTGAAAGCTATATGGTAATGTTGACTGAAGGATACGGCGCTGAATATGCAGCTACCCTTAATACATATATGCCTATGTGGATTGCGCCTATTCTGCTGGTTGCCTGCTTTGTGTTTGGCCTTGTCGGAGGTATGATTGGGAAAGCCATTTGCAAAAAGCACTTCCAGCGTGCCGGTATTGCATAATGGCGCGGGAAATTCTACTCAGCAAAAAAACAGAACAAGGGTTACGGCTCGATCCGCGTACAAAACTGTTGCTCATCTTCATCATAAGCATTTTTGTCATGGGCGGAACAGGCGGAGAAGCTATGGGCTGATTCGCCTTGTTCTTTGTACGGTTCCGGCTATATTGCTGCTTACCTCGAAGCAATGTGCAAAAGCTGTGGGCTATATTGCTGTGTTTTCTGCTTTTTATGCTGTTCAAATTTATGTTTTGCCGCACCTTACGGGGATATTGAATTTCCTCGTTCTGTTTACAACCGGATTCTTCTGCCGAATCTTCCCAGTGTTGCGATTGCTGCCTATGCAGTGAAAACAACAACGGTCAGTGAATTGATTTCCGGCATGGAAAGAATCCATATGCCTAAAGAAGTGACGATCCCCTTAACGGTCATGTTCCGCTTCTTTCCAACTGTCTTTCAGGAGTCAGAAGCAATCAGTGACGCTATGAAAATGCGTGGGATTAAACTTGGAGGGAAAAAATCTTCAAAAATATTGGAGTATAAGCTGATCCCGATGATTACCTGCTCCGTGAAAATCGGTGAGGAACTTTCCGCTGCGGCAATTACCCGTGGCCTCGGCGCTCCTGTCAAACGCACAAACATTTGCCAGCTTAAATTCAATTTTGCCGATGTGGTGCTGATCTTGTTTTGTTGCTTTGTAGTGTTTTGGGCGATTGCTTCCCCGATAATTTCCGCAGGAGGGATTTTGCCATGATAGATTTTCAAAATGTTTCTTTTTCTTATGGTGAAGAATCCAGCGGCGGAGGGATTAGAAATGTCAATCTCACCATAAACACAGGGGAATTTGTTTTACTCACGGGAGAATCCGGCTGTGGGAAAACAACGATTACCCGTTTGGTAAACGGGCTGGTGCCTCATTATTACGAGGGCAATTTAGAGGGCGATGTCCTTCTGGACGGAAAAAGCGTATCAGATACGCCGCTTTATGACTTGGCTGCTATGGTGGGATCTGTATTCCAGAATCCCAAAAGTCAGTTTTTCAACGTGGATACGGATAGTGAATTAGCCTTTGCCTGTGAAAATTTAGGCTATCCTCAGGAGGATATCCTGAAAAGGATTGACCGGACAGTTTCCGATTATCATATTGAAGATTTGATGGGGCGAAGCGTGTTTGCTCTGTCCGGAGGCGAAAAGCAAAAAATAGCCTGTGCTTCATCAAGTGTATTGCTGCCGGGAATTATGGTCCTGGACGAACCATCTTCTAATTTGGATATGGCTGCTATTGATGACCTGCGGCAGGTCCTGAGCCTCTGGAAAAAGCAGGGCAAAACAATTCTGATCGCAGAACACCGCCTCTACTACCTTCACGATCTTGCAGATCGTGTGCTGTATGTAAAAGATGGGGAGATTGAACGGGAATACACGCCTGCTGAATTTGACAGCTTATCGGATGGCACTCGAAAAGAAATGGGGCTGCGGCCGTTTTCTCTCTCGAAGTTGAAGCCTGCGAATCAGTATCAGGCGCATACAGCTAAACAGATGGAATTTCAAAATTTCTGCTTTGCGTATAAAAAGCGGGAACCGGAAAGCCTCCATATTCCGAGTGCAGAACTGCCTGTTGGAGAAACGATTGCCATTATCGGTCTGAATGGCGCTGGAAAATCTACTCTGGCCCGCTGTATTTGCGGACTGGAAAAGAAGTGTGGCTTTTTGCAGGTTGACGGGAAAACCCTTGATTGGAAAGCCCGGCTCAAACATTGCTACATGGTAATGCAGGATACCAGCCATCAGCTATTTACCGAAAGCGTGGCGGATGAAGTGCTTCTGAGCATGGACAACAAGGATGAAACTGTTGTGGATAAAATCCTTAAACAGTTTGATCTGCTGGAATATAAAGACAGGCACCCGCTTTCTCTTTCTGGCGGGCAAAAACAGCGGGTAGCGATTGCGTCTGCCATTGTGAGTAACCGGGAGATCATTGTGTTTGACGAACCAACAAGCGGGCTTGATCTCAAACATATGCGGGAAGTTGCGCGGAGTTTGAAGTCACTCGCGGATCAGGGCAAAACGCTTCTTGTTATTACGCATGATCCGGAGTTGGTGATGGCGGGATGTTCGTATGTAGTCCATATGGAAAAAGGGCAAGTAAAAGAAAGCTATCCATTGGACGAATCCGGCAGTAAAAAGGTTTTGGATTTTTTCCGAATCCGCCAGTGAATTTTAGAAATTATGAATGTCAGGGCCGCCTTGACTGGACAGAAAGATAATGATAAGTGGCCGTTTTACTTTGGCGGCCTCTTGTTTTTGAAGCACAGACAGTACGGCTCAATATAAGGAGGGCTTATGTTCAAAAAAATCTTTGAGTACGCAGGGCCATATAAGAAAAATATGTATGTGGCCACGGTTGTCGTACTGGTCAGCGTTCTTATGGGCGTCCTGCCTTTTGTGCTGGCCTATCAGGTTATTTCGCCATTGGTTATGGGCGATTCTGTTGAAACAGAATTTGTTTTATTGCGTGTTATAGGGGTTTTGATCTGTCTTGTTTTGCAGGCGTTTTTTTATGGATGGGGATTATCAATTTCTCATAAAGCAGCATATAACACATTGTTCCGGCTGCGGGTATCTCTGCAAAAGAAGTTTGAGAAACTTCCCCTTGGCATTGTGGAGGAAAAAGGGACAGGGACAATCAAAAAGCTGTTTGTCGATGATGTGGACAGCTTGGAATTGCTCCTTGCTCATTCAGTCCCGGAGGGTATCGCAAATTTACTGATCCCGCTGGTGATTTATGTTGCTATGTTTTGTGCGGACTGGAAACTGGCTCTTATGTCTTTGGCCTCTATCCCGATCAGCCTGCTCTCCATGGTCATTATGTACTCTGTTGGAATGAAGCGCATGGGTCCCTACTATCAGTCTGCACAGAAAATGAACAACACTATCATTGAGTACATCAATGGTATGGAGGTTGTCAAGGTTTTCAACCGGGAGAGTGAATCTTACGAGAACTTCCGCAAGGATGTAACGGACTATCGGGATTATACCTTGGCATGGTATAAGGCCGCCTGGCCCTGGATGGCGATATACGGAAGTCTACTGCCCTGCACTGTTATTCTGACTTTGCCTCTTGGGGCATGGTTTGTTCTCTGTGGCATAAGCACTTTACCTGATTTGATTTTAGTCCTCTGCCTTTCCCTCAGCATTGGGATTCCTCTCCTGAAAGCACTGGGCTTTATGGAGACGATTCCGAATCTGAATTATAAGATCACGGCACTTGAACAGATGTTAAATACGGCACCGCTGCAAGCTGCTGAGGATGATTTCCACGGACAGGATTTTAACATTTCTTACGATCATGTTTCCTTTGCGTATCAGACGACACAGCCTGGCCCAGATGGGAAACCGATAATAGCGGAAAACGAAGTCCTCCACGATATTACCTTTGTGGCACAAGCAGGACAAAAAACTGCCCTAGTTGGTGAATCCGGTTCTGGCAAGAGCACCCTTGCAAAACTGTTGATCCACTACTATGACCCGCAGAAAGGGAGCATTTCCATTGGCGGGCAGAAACTTTGTGATATGAGCCTGGAGGCATTGAACAGCCGCATTTCCTATGTGGCTCAGGATCAGTACCTGTTTAACACCTCCCTGCTGGAAAATATCCGTCTTGGACGTTTGGATGCTACCGATGAGGAAGTAATGCAGGCGGCGAAGAAAGCCCAGTGTATGGAGTTTCTGGAAAAGCTGCCGCAAGGTATTCACTCCATGGCGGGCGATGCGGGGAAAATGCTTTCCGGGGGGCAGCGCCAGCGAATTTCCCTGGCGCGGGCAATATTGAAGGATGCCCCGATTGTAGTGCTTGACGAGGCCACGGCCTATGCTGATCCAGAAAATGAGGAAAAAATGGAGGCTGCTATTGCGGAGCTGGTGGAGGGAAAAACCTTGGTAGTTATCGCTCACAAACTTCCCGCTATAATGAACGCAGATCAAATATGCGTTATGGATCACGGAAAGATGGTGGCAACCGGAAAACATCAGGAGCTGATTCAAGCTTGCCCAGAATACCAAAAGTTGTGGAAAGCGGCTCAGGACAGCGCCGAGTGGAAAGTATCTACTGCAAAGGAGGGAAGATAAATGTTTGCATTGATTTCAAGAATCCTGAACCTCTCCGGGAGGTATAAAAGCCGTATTCAGGCTGCATTTCTATGTGCATTTGTCGAGTCCATTCTCTCCAAAATGCCGATCTTCATGGCGTTTATTGTCTTGGCCGGGTTTGCTGATAATACGCTGACTGGAAAGACCTGTCTGTTTGTCGGACTTGGATTATTAGCTGTTGTAGTGGTTCAGACAGTGGTTCACTATTTGAGCGACCGTCTGCAAAGTGCCGCTGGATTTATGATCTTTGCTGATAAACGGATGGAGTTGGGAAATCATTTAAGAAAAATGCCGATGGGTTACTTTACATCGGGGAATATTGGCAAAATCAGCTCTGTTCTCAGTACGGATATGGTATTCATTGAGGAAGTTTCTATGAGTACCATTGGCAACATGATGAGCTATATGCTGTCTACTTTGGTTTTAGCTGTTTTTATGTTCGTACTGGATTGGAGACTTGGGCTGATTGCGGTAATCATTACCTTGCTGGCATCACTGGTTGCAAAATATATGAATAAGGTTTCCTTCAAGGAGGCTGTCGGGCGTCAAAACCAAAGCGAGAATTTGACGGATGCGGTCTTGTCTTTTGCTGAAGGAATTGGGGTTATCAAAAGTTACAATCTGCTCGGAGAAAAATCTGACGAATTAACGGAAAACTTCAAAAAATCAAGGGATGTCAATACGAAGTTTGAGCAGAAAATGACACCGTGGACCACTGGCTTAAACATTCTCTATGGCGTGGGTATTGCCGCTATCTTCGGTTTATCCGTTTTTTTACATCAGGAAGGCGTACTCTCCCTGGCTTATCTTTTGGGCGTGCTGCTGTTTGTCTTTGATCTCTTTGGACCTCTGAAAGCTCTTTATGGAGAAGCAACCCGACTGACCGTGATGAATGCCGCATTAGACCGCATTGAAGCTGTTTTGGACGAGCCCGAACTTCCCGATAACGGAAATCAACATATTCTGTCACAGGCACAGCCGGATCAGCCAGAAGTACAATTTAGCGATGTGGGCTTCGCCTATCAGGACAAGGAAGTCCTGCACAACATCAGCTTCTCTATGCAGAAGAATACCATGACCGCACTTGTGGGACCGTCTGGCGGTGGCAAATCCACGATTGCGAACCTTCTGGCGCGGCTGTGGGATGTGAAATCCGGCAAAGTGACAATCCGCGGTACAGATATTCGGGATATACCTCTCGCCGAACTGATGGAACAGATCAGCATGGTTTTCCAAAGGGTATACTTGTTCCAGGATACCATTTACAACAATATCAGCATGGGTAAACCGGACGCTACCGAGGAAGAAGTCTATGAGGCTGCAAAAAAAGCCCGCTGCTATGATTTTATCATGGCGCTGCCAGATGGATTCCAGACAGTCATCGGTGAAGGCGGCGCTACTCTGTCCGGCGGCGAAAAGCAAAGAATCTCTATCGCCCGATGCATTTTGAAGGACGCACCGATTGTCATTCTGGATGAAGCGACTGCAAGTGTTGATACCGATAATGAAAGCTATATCCAGGAGGCAATCAATGAGCTGGTAAAGGGTAAAACATTACTTGTGATTGCACACCGCCTGAATACCATCCGTCAGGCAGATCAGATTTTGGTGATCTCTGATGGACGGATCAGCGAACAGGGAACCCATGACGAGCTTATGGCAAAAGCCGGGATTTATCAGGATTTTGTAAATATCCGTAAAAAGGCTTCCGGCTGGAGCCTTGCATAAAGGAGGAACCGATGAAGATTCATGCGTCCGGGGAGGATTATCTGGAGGCTGTGCTGATTCTTCAAAAGAAGCAGGGCATGGTCCGCTCCATTGATCTTGCTCGGCACATGGGCTTTTCAAAGCCGAGTATCAGTCATGCGGTGGGCGTTCTGCGGGATGGCGGCTTTCTGACAATGGACGAGGATGGATTTCTCCACCTGACCGATATAGGCCGGGAGGTGGCAGAGAAAATCTATGAACGCCATCAATTCTTTACGGAGCAGCTTGTGGCTGCTGGCGTAGACAGAGAAACGGCGGAGCAGGACGCTTGCCGGATAGAACATGTAATCAGTGATACATCCTTTCAGAAGTTAAAGGAAAAAATGCGGGGAACCGATTAGCGCACACCGGCTCCGCTCTGCATAATAAGTTATCTGCCTCGTCCGGGGAAAGAAAAAAACCGTTGACTGGGGCAGATAATTTCGTGCGCTATTATAAAGTTTGAACTCAATCGGCGGTTTTGAAGGACAATTTCAGAGCCGCCGTTTCTTTGCGTTTACACAAACTAATGACGACTTGCAGGGACACGGTAGCCGCTTGGAGGTTAATTTGCCGTGTCTCTTTTGCTTTTTCAAAGCTCCCATGATCTACATCAATTAAAAAAAGCATTGCCCCTCCTCCGGGCAAGTATAGCATTGCATCGGCATTATCGTTCCATGTGATTTAGCATAATAATGACTGTTCTTGTTGCGCCAGTTTCCCATTGTGTGGAGCTGGCGCTTTTTGCTGTCGATTTTTCGGGAAAGTTCCCGAAGTACGTCGCTGCCGTTCCCCACCTCCATTCGATTCACCCGTCAATCACCCGTGAATCGAAATGGAGGTACATAATGAAGAAAATTAACCTTCGGGAGCTTTATCCTGATGTTTATACAACAGACTTTTTTGTAGATGTGACAGAGGAAGTAATGGAGACTATTCGAGCAGCTGAACGTGCGGAGGCTGCGTATGAGCGAAAGATGTATCGTTATAAAGCACAGTATTCTCTGGATTGCGAGAATGGCATTGAAAATGCGGTGCTGTTGAAGCCGCAGACACCGGAGATGCTTCTGGAGGAAAAACAGTTTCAGGAGCAGGTCTATGCCGCTGTGATGAAGCTGCCGGAGAAACAGGCAAAGCGAATTTATGCCCGATACTATCTGGGAATGACGGTAAATGAAATTGCCGAAGTAGAAGGTGTAGACCCAAGCCGTGTCCGAGACAGTATCCGACGTGGCTTAAAACAGCTTGGGAAATATTTTTGATAAAATTTCATTTGATGCGCCTGTTTTTTGCCTTTTTTGTCAGTGTTAATAAGAAGGACAAGTTTTCCTCCTTCATCAGTACATTGACAATCGAATAGACAGCACAACAGGTACATAACCCATGTACGAGCGAATATGAAACGCCGCGAAGATGGAGCAGTCAGGGAGGTGATGAAAGAACTGCTTCGGAGCGATCTACGATTTCATAAAACGGATTGTGGCAGATTTGGCGCGATGACTGCATGGGGGCTTAAAGATACTTCCTCACGGCCCGCCAAAGACTTGGGGGGAACCCTGCGGCACACGATACGAACGATGCTGCGGAGTTATGACATCCGCGCCAGCGGAGACCTGTTGTGTTCCCATCGTCAGGGGGCGTGGCAAATGTGACGAAAGCTGAGAAATATAAATAGGAAGCGTTTGCCGCTTTCTGTTCAAAATCAGATACCATGCGCTGGTGGTTTCGGCTGCCAGCGTATTCATGTGATTTTGAACAAACACGATGACAAACTTGACGGATTGGAGGAAATATGCTTTATGGAAAAACTTATTACGCGAAAAGAAGCAGCAGAAATTTTAGGTATCAGCATTGCAACGCTGGACGCGGCCCGTAACAATGGTCTTATTTCTTATGTGCAATATGTGCAGAATGGCTGTGTGTACTTTACCTCAGCGGGCCTTCAGGAGTATATCGCAAAATGCACCCACAGAGCAAAGCCAGCAGAAAAGAACGCAACTTATCGTAAACCTCGCAGAGCTGGAGTGTGAGCCGGTCCGTATCCTTGTCGAAATCATAATGGTCTGATAAAACATAGATACAGCGCTGGAGTCTATTCTTAGGAGGTGACGGAATTGGCCAAACGGCAAACAATAATTCCTCAATATGGCACAGTTATGAAAAGAGGTGTCCTATATTATAGGACCAGAATCAAAGACGCGAATGGTAAGCTCGTAGCTATCTACGCAAAAACACCTGAAGAACTATACAACAAAGAAACGCTTGCGTTGGAACAGATAAACTTGTATTGTTCGAGACAAAGAACTATAATGTACTCTGTGGAGGTGCATAATGGATTATATGACACTAAAAGAGGCCGCCGAAAAATGGGGCGTGACACCTCGTAGGGTAAATTATTATTGTGCTGGTGGGCGTATCCCCGGCGCTGTGAAAATGGCCGGTGTTTGGCTGATTCCAAAGAACGCAGAAAAGCCGATTGACGGAAGGACAAAACAAGGGAAGGGGTTGCACCATGAATAAAATCCTGATTATAGATGATGACAGAGAACTGTGCGCTTTGATTAAACGTAGCGTACAAGCAGAAAACATAGAAGCTGATTTTTGTAATACCGGAAAAGAGGGCTTACAAAATTAAGAGAGCAGGAGTATCAGCTTGTGGTGCTGGATGTGATGATGCCTGGTATGGATGGCTTTGAAACGCTGGAAGAAATCCGCAAAGAGAACAGTCTGCCGATTTTGATGTTCACATCTAAAAATGACAGCATTTCTAAAGTACGGGGCTTACGGGCCGGAGCGGACGATTATCTTACAAAACCGTTTGATATGGATGAACTGATTGCCCGTATTGCGTCTCTTATTCGCCGCTACACTCGCTTTAATCAGCAAGCTGGAGCCATACAAAAGCTAAATTTTGACGGATTGCAGATTGACCTTGAAAATCGTTCTGTTACTACATCAAACGGCACTTTTGAACTGCCCCCAAAGGAATTTGATTTGCTCCTGTACTGTTCAAAACATCAAGGGAAAATTTTGACCAAACAGCAGATTTATGAGGAAGTATGGGGCGAAGAATATTTCTATGATGACAGTAACATTATGGCGATTATCAGCCGACTTCGTAAAAAATTAGAAGTCAATCCTTCAAGTCCAAAGTATATACAAACGGTCAAAGGGATTGGCTACCGGTTTAATAAGGAGGTGTAGTCAGCATGGAAATTATCGTATTCTTGTCCATTGTGATTGCTGTTGGGGCTGTATTGACTTCCATCGTTCTCGTTCGGCGTGTAAAAAAACAAATAGCAGAAATGACCGATGTGCTGGTTGATGTGAAAAACGGAAATGGCAACCGGCGTATTCTATCTGCAACAAATGAACTGACAGCACCTCTTGCCTATGAAATCAATGAGATCGTTGTGGCCTATGAAAGCAGACTTTCAACTGTACGGCAGACAGAAGAAACCAACCGCCAGCTTATGACGAGCCTTTCCCATGACGTGCGAACGCCCCTTACTACTCTGCTTGGGTATCTTGACGCTGCACACAAAGGACTGGTCACAGGAAAAGACCGGGATGATTATATTGAAACCGCCCGTCGGAAAGCTCATGATCTGAAAGAATACATTGATGTACTTTTTGACTGGTTCAAGTTAAATTCCAACGAGTTTGCTTTGGAGATCCAGAGCGTTGAGGTCGCAGAGCTGACAAGAAATATTCTGATCGACTGGATACCGATTTTTGAGGATAAACAGGTTAATTATGACATTGATATTCCTGAACAGCCTGTCCGGGTAAGATTAGATATGGATAGCTATATGAGGATCATCAATAACCTTATTCAAAATGTAATCGCTCACAGCCATGCAGACAAAATCAAAATTGCCCTGTCAAAGAAGGAAAATAACATGGAGCTGCTGCTGGCGGATAATGGAGTGGGAATTGAGAAAGAAGATTTGAAACACATATTTGAACGGCTTTATAAGTGTGATAAAGGACGCTCTGAAAAAGGCAGCGGACTTGGTCTTTCTATTGTCCATCAGCTTGTAGAAAAGATGGGTGGAAGTATAACAGTTGAAAGTTTGCCGGGAAAAGGAACTGAATTTATGTTGCTTTTTCCTTTGGAGAGTTAAGCGGGTTCCCGTCTTTATGGCGGGAGCCTTTGTCATTTTACGTGTGTCCAGCAAAGCTGGATTACACTTGCCGGTGTAAGTCCGGTCACGGTAATCGCCAGTGAGCCGTGTAGTTAAACTCGGTGCGTTGTAGTAATACAAGGTGCTAAGCGAGTGGATAAA
>ENA-OQCP01000055-OQCP01000055.1-human-gut-metagenome-genome-assembly--contig:-NODE-55-length-39537-cov-7.119386_pt1 | contig 39537 bp, 42 predicted proteins | sample MGYA00242760_ERZ504583 | MGnify/ENA primary metagenome ERZ504583 (study PRJEB26092, sample SAMD00036308) | human gut metagenome | host: Homo sapiens | study: EMG produced TPA metagenomics assembly of...
GGAAGATTTTATCTGCCTGAAAAAGATTAATTTAGATCAGAAGAATTGAGCAATGATGCGTGATAAAAAATTATCAAAAACCTCTTGTTAAAATGTTGTCAATATGATATAATATTTTTCGGAAATCGAGCTGATACACTCCTTTAATTGCGGAGGAAGGGTGTGCGAACTCTTTTATTTTCTATGTCTCAACAAAGATATAAAAGTAATTGTATTAGACTTGATTTATATTTTTGTCCATATATTGTTAAAAAAAAGACAAAGACTAGCGACTGTTATTTACGGGCGCTATATATCGGGGCAAATTGCTTTTGGACCCTGATATCATTATTTGAGCAACATGAATTTATCTGAACAACTAAGAAAGGATAATGTTAAGTATGAAGTACAGTTATTATCCGGGTTGTACCCTGAGAAACAAGGCGAAAGATCTGGACGAATATGCCAGAGCCAGCGCCAGAGCACTTGGGTTTGAACTGGAAGAGATCGAAGACTGGCAGTGCTGCGGAGGTGTTTATCCTCTGGGAACTGACGAAATTGCTACGAAGCTTTCTTCTGTACGTGCTCTTAATCAGGCCAAAGAAAAGGGCCAGGATCTGGTAACAATCTGCTCTGCCTGTCATCACGTGATCAAACGTGTCAATGATGATATGAAAAATGTGGAGGATATCCGCACCAGAGCAAATAATTACATGCAGCTTGATGAGCCTTATGAAGGCGAGACAACAGTGCTCCATTATCTGGAAGTACTTCGCGACAAAGTCGGTTTCGACAAGCTGAAAGAGAAGGTAGTAAACCCGCTTACAGGAAAGAAAATCGGAGCCTATTACGGATGTCTCTTATTACGTCCGGGCAAGATCATGGCTTTTGATGATCCGGAGAATCCGACAATCATGGAAGATTTCATCCGTGCACTTGGGCAGAACCGGTAATCTATCCATACAGAAATGAATGCTGCGGCGGTTACATTTCTCTGAAAGAAAAAGATATGTCTCAGAATATGTGTCAGAAAATCGAAGACAGTGCGAAAGGCTTTGGCGCAGATATGCTGATCACAGCCTGTCCATTGTGTAAATATAATTTAAATAAAAACGCTTCCAGCGAACTGCCTGTATATTATTTCACAGAGCTCCTTGCAGAAGCCCTCGGAGTAAAAGAGGAGGTAGCGAAATGAGAAACGAACATTCAGCAGCAGAGAAAATTAAAGAAATCTCAGGAACAAATCCGCTGAAATGTATGAAATGTGGAAAATGTTCTGCTACCTGTCCATCCTTCAATGAAATGGATATCAAACCACATCAGTTTGTATCCTATGTTGTAAACGAAGATATTGAAGCACTTGTCAATTCAAAATCTCTCTGGAAATGTCTTTCCTGCTTTGCCTGCGTGGAGCGTTGCCCAAGAGATGTAAAACCTGGAAAGCTCATTGATGCAGCAAGACAGTTAGTTGTCCGTGAAAAAGGCGGAGATTATCTGAAAGCAGATGAGATCCCGGAACTTCTTGATCCGGAACTGCCACAGCAGCTTCTGGTAAGTGCATTCAGAAGATACAGGAGGTAAGTCAGAGTGCAGAGAATTGGTGTATTTGTCTGTCATTGTGGAAGCAATATTGCCGCTACGGTAGATGTAAAAAAAGTTGTTGAATTAGCTGCCAAAGAGCCGGGTGTCGTTCATGCAGAAGACTACCAGTACATGTGCTCAGAAGCAGGCCAGGCTAAGATCCAGGAAGCCATCAGAGAGAAGAACCTGACAGGTGTTGTTGTCTGTTCCTGTTCTCCGCGTATGCATGAGGCAACTTTCAGAAAAGCAGCTGAAAGAGCCGGACTGAACCCATACATGGTGGAGATCGCAAATATCCGTGAACACTGCTCCTGGATCCACAAGGATATGGAAGAGGCTACAAAGAAAGCCGTAATCCTTGCCAGAGCAGCAATCGCAAAAGTGAATTTAAATGCTCCTCTTCAGCCGGGAGAGAGCCGTGTTACAAAGAGAGCCCTGATCATCGGCGGCGGTATTGCCGGAATCCAGACAGCTCTGGATATCGCAGATGCAGGATATGAAGTAGATATTGTAGAGAAAACTCCAAGTATCGGCGGAAGAATGTCACAGCTTGACAAAACATTCCCTACACTTGACTGTTCTGCATGTATCCTTACACCGAAGATGGTTGAGGCAGCAGCCCATGAGAAGATCAATATCTATACATACAGTGAAGTAGAACATGTCAGCGGTTTCGTAGGTGATTTCACCGTTGATATCAGAAAGAAAGCAAGAAGTGTAAATATGGACAAATGTACAGGCTGCGGTGTCTGTCAGGAAAAATGTCCGTCCAAGAAGATCCCTAATGAATTTAACAGAGGATTAAACAACAGAACTGCTATTTACACTCCGTTTGCACAGGCCATCCCAAATGTTCCGGTTATTGACCGTGAGAACTGTATCAAGTTTAAAACCGGAAAATGTGGAGTATGTTCCAAGGTATGTCAGGCAGGAGCCATTGAATACGATCAGCAGGATGAGATCGTAACACAGAAATATGGTGCCATCGTAGTTGCTACAGGTTTCGATACCATCAAGCTTGACAAATACGATGAATATGCATACAGCCAGAGCAAAGATGTGATCACATCTCTGGAACTGGAACGTATTATGAATGCAGCAGGTCCTACAAAGGGACACTTAGAGCGTCTTTCCGACGGAAAGGCTCCGAAAGAACTGGTATTTATCCAGTGTGTGGGAAGCAGATGTTCTGATGACAGAGGAAAGCCATACTGTTCCAAGATCTGCTGTATGTATACAGCAAAACATGCAATGCTGATCCGTGATAAATATCCGGATACAAATGTAACAGTCTTCTATATTGATGTGCGTACACCTGGTAAGAACTTCGATGAGTTCTACAGAAGAGCCGTAGAACAGTACGGCGTAAACTACATCAAAGGCCAGGTAGGAAAGGTTATTCCACAGCCGGACGGAAGTCTTCTTGTACAGGGATCTGACCTGATCGACAACAAACAAATCCTTAAGAAAGCAGATATGGTCGTTCTTGCAACAGCCATTGAACCGAACCCGGATGTTCGTAAGATCGCTACTATGCTTACAGCAAGTATTGATACAAACAACTTCCTCACAGAAGCCCATGCAAAACTCCGTCCTGTAGAATCTCCTACAGCAGGTATCTTCCTTTCCGGTGTATGCCAGGGACCGAAAGATATTCCGGAGACAGTTGCACAGGCTGGCGCAGCAGCAGTTAAGGCAATCGGCCTTCTTGCCAAAGATAAACTGACAACCAACCCATGTACAGCAAAATCCGATGAACTGTTATGTAACGGATGTTCTACATGTGCAAATGTCTGCCCGTATGGAGCAATTTCCTATGAGGATAAACAGGTAAACGACCACGGTATCCGTGAAACAAGAAGAGTAGCCGTTGTAAATACAGCACTTTGCCAGGGATGCGGCGCTTGTACAGTAGCCTGCCCGTCTGGTGCTATGGATCTGCAGGGCTTTTCCAACAGACAGATTATCGCGGAGGTAGATGCAATATGTCGATAGAAACAAACGAAGAATTCAGACCTAAGATTGTAGCATTCTGCTGTAACTGGTGTAGTTACGCAGGTGCAGACCTTGCAGGAAGCAGCCGTCTTTCTTACCCGGCTGACGTAAAGATCATCGTGTTCCATGTTCCTGCCGTGTCAATCCAATGTTCATCCTCCGTGCTTTTGAGAAAGGTGCTGACGGTGTGATCATGTGTGGATGTCATCCTGGAGACTGTCATTACAGCACAGGTAACTACTATGCAAGAAGACGTATGACGCTTCTTTTCTCCATGCTTGACTACATCGGTGTGGAAAACGGAAGAACACGAGTAGAATGGGTTTCCGCTGCTGAAGGTGTGAAATTCTCTCAGACTATGAATGAGTTTGTAGAGAAGATCCATTCACTCGGTAAGAACGTAAGATTGGAGGATTTAAGATGCAGGAGCTGATAAATCGTGCAAAAGAACTGCTTGCTGACGGTACAGTTGCAAGAGTTCTGGGATGGAAAGCCGGAGATCTGCCTTACAATCCGGAACCGGCTTACTTTGAAACAGAAGAATCTCTGAAAGATTTTGTATATAACGGATTCTGCGGTGCAAACTTAAGCAAATATATGATCGAAGCTTCCAAACTGGAAGGCAAGACACTGGTTTGTTTAAAACCATGTGATACATACAGCTTTAATCAGCTGATCAAAGAGCATCGTGTAGACCGTGAGAAAGCTTATATCATTGGTGTTGGATGTAAAGGAAAACTGGATATCGAGAGAATCCGCAAACAGGGAATCAAAGGTATCGAAAGCATTTCCGGTGCAGAGATCACAGATGAGGCAGAAACACTGACTATTCAGACAATCTATGGTGAGAAGACCTGTGCATACAAAGATGCAATGCTTGAAAGATGTCACGTATGTAAAGGAAAAGAACATAAGATTTATGATGAACTTATCGGTGAGTCCAAAGACACAAAAGATGCAGATCGTTTTGCAGAAGTAGAGAAGATCGAAGCAATGAGCCCGGAAGAAAAATTTGCATTCTTCCAGAGCCAGTTAAGCAAATGTATCCGCTGCAATGCCTGCCGTAATGTCTGTCCTGCATGCAGCTGCCGTAAATGTGTATTCGACAGCAATAAGTTTGACAGTGCGCAGAAAGCAAACGTGGACTCTTTCGAAGAGAAGATGTTCCATATCATCCGTGCATTCCATGTGGCAGGAAGATGTACAGACTGCGGCGAATGCAGCAGAGTATGTCCTCAGGGAATTCCGCTTCACCTGTTCAATCGTAAATTTATCAAAGATATTGATACATTCTATGGTGAATATCAGGCAGGAGAGGATTCAACATCCAAGGGACCTCTTACAAACTTTACATTTGAAGATGTTGAGCCAAGTATCGTGGCAGAAAGGGGATAATGTATGTATAAGATAGCAGCAGAGAATCTGCAGGCATTATTCCAGAAGATTGCCGCAGATCAGGATTTATATTTACCGGTCAAAGTCAGTGATCAGGTAAACTTCAAAGCATGGAGCGAAGATGCAGAAGTTTGTCTTGATACTTTAAAAACTGTAAAATCACCAAAAGATGCTTTTTTTCCACAGAGTGAAAACCTCTACACCTGTAAGAAAGAGGAGAAGAATATCTCCATTGAGCCACAGGCATTACAGGAAAAGAACTTTGTTGTGTTCGGAATGAAAGCCTGCGATATCCAGGGTGTAAAAGTACTGGATAATGTATTCTTAAGTGATCCGATCGATACTTTCTATGCAGCCAGAAGAGATCATGGTACGATTGTAGCACTTGCATGCCATGAGCCGGAAGAAAGCTGTTTCTGTAAAGTATTCGGTATTGACTGCGCAGACCCTGTTGCAGATGTTGCAACATGGATGATCGAGGGAGAGCTTTACTGGAAACCTCTTACAGAGAAAGGGGAAGCCCTTACAAAAGCAGTTGCAGAACTTCTCAACGATGCTGACGAAGCAAAAGTAGAAGAAGAGAAAGCTGCGATCCGCGCAATCGTAGAGAAGCTTCCGTACTCTAATCTTTCTCTGGAAGGATGGGGACAGGAAGATTACATGGATCGTTTCAATTCTCCTGTATGGGAAGAACTTTATAAACCATGTCTGGCATGTGGTACCTGTACATTTGTATGCCCTACCTGCCAGTGCTATGATATCAAAGATTATGACACAGGACACGGCGTACAGCGTTACCGCTGTTGGGATTCCTGTATGTACTCTGACTTTACAATGATGGCACACGGAAATAACCGTAACAGCCAGATGCAGCGTTTCCGTCAGAGATTCATGCATAAACTTGTTTACTATCCGGTAAACAATAACGGAATGTTCTCCTGTGTAGGCTGTGGTCGTTGCGTTGAGAAATGCCCGTCATCCTTAAATATCGTAAAAGTCATCAAAGCTTTTGAAAATCAGGGAGGTGAAAAATAATGAGCGAATGTACCTGCCATAAAAACTATACATTAGACACACTGATCCCAAAGGTTGGTGTGATCACAGATATCCGCCAGGAGACACCGGACGTTAAGACCTTCCGCGTAAATGCTCCTGAAGGTGGAAAGCTTTTTGAACATATGCCTGGCCAGTGTGCAATGGTCTGCGCACCAGGTGTAAGTGAAGGTATGTTTTCCATTACTTCTTCACCTACAAATAAAGAATATCAGGAATTCAGTATCAAGAAGTGCGGTGCACTGACCGATTATCTCCACAGCCTTCAGGTTGGAGATGAGATCACAGTCCGTGGACCATACGGAAATCATTTCCCTGTAGAAGATAAATTAAAAGGTAAAAACCTTCTGTTTATCGCAGGTGGTATCGGACTTGCACCTCTTCGTTCTGTTATCAACTATGTACTGGATAACCGTGCAGATTACGGAACAGTAGATATCCTCTATGGTTCCCGTTCCGCAGATGACCTGGTACAGTTAAAAGAAATCCAGGAAGTCTGGATGAAAGCAGAGGGAGTTAATGTTTATCTGACAATCGACCGTGAACAGGAAGGCTGGGACGGACACGTTGGATTCGTTCCTTCTTATCTGAAAGAGATTGGATTTGATACAAACAAAACAGCACTTGTCTGCGGACCGCCGATCATGATCAAGTTCGTTCTTGCAGGACTGGAAGAACTGGGCTTCTCCAGAGAACAGGTTTATACAACTCTGGAGCTTCGTATGAAATGCGGTGTAGGTAAATGCGGCCGTTGCAATATCGGTTCCAAATACGTCTGCAAAGACGGTCCGGTATTCAGATGCGACGAGATTGATGAATTACCTGCAGAATATTGATAAGCAATGAGCAGTGCAGAAAGTGATGTGAAGGAATGCGTCATGCTTGCATATAAGCATTCTTTCACAGAACATTCTGTAGGGCGAACGCCCTCAAGCGAGAAGTAGCGTAGCGGATTCGAGCTTGCATGTGCTGCTGACGACAGATGATATATATAGAAAGGACTGGTAATCTCAAATGGAAAAGAATATGGTAAACGTATATTTTTTCGGTAAGAAATACAGCGTACCTGCAGAACTTACAATTATGACTGCCATGGAATATGCCGGTTATACATTAAAGAGAGGATGCGGCTGCAGACACGGATTCTGCGGAGCCTGCGCAACAATCTACAGAATCAAAGGTGAAAACGAGCTGAAAACATGTCTTGCCTGTCAGACACAGGTACAGGAAGGAATGTATGTAGCAAGCATCCCGTTCTTCCCTACAGATAAGAGACTCTACAACATCGAAGACCTGAAACCGAATCAGCAGGTAATGATGGAACTCTATCCGGAAATCTACAGCTGTATCGGATGTAATGCCTGTACAAAAGCATGTACTCAGGACTTAAATGTAATGCAGTACATCGCATATGCACAGAGAGGCGAACTTGAAAAATGTGCAGAGGAATCCTTCGACTGCGTAAGCTGCGGATGCTGTTCTGTAAGATGTCCGGCCGGTATTTCCCATCCGATGGTAGGTCTTCTGGCAAGACGTCTCACAGGTAAATATATTGCGCCTAAGAGCGAACATCTGGAGAAACGTGTAGAAGAAATCCACGAAGGTAAATATGATGATCTGATCGAGCAGATCATGCAGAAACCAATCACAGACATGCAGGAACTTTACAACAACAGAGAAATTGAGAAATAGGGAGGGCGTAAAACATGTATGCACCATATCCAGAAAATATGATGGAATCCATCAAAAAGGTAGAGGCTACAAGAGCACAGCGTATGGCAACAGAGCCAAGACGTCTGACAGCTGAAGAGAAAGACGCTCTTCTTGAGAAATTCCATCCGGATTATAATCCAGACGCGTTTGCAGAAATCAAAGTAGGACCGAACAAAGGACAGAAAGCTCCTCTGGAACTGGCAGAGATGCTCCATTCAACAAGCCGTCTGATCAACGAAAAAATTGACCTTACAAAAATTGATTATGACGTAGATGTACTTGTGATCGGCGGTGGCGGTGCAGGTTCTTCCTGTGCCATTGAAGCACACAATGCAGGTGCAGACGTTATGATCGTTACAAAGCTTCGTATCGGTGATGCCAACACAATGATGGCAGAGGGCGGTATCCAGGCTGCAGACAAAGAGAATGATTCTCCAGTACAGCATTATTTGGACTGCTTCGGCGGCGGACATTTTGCAGCAAAGCCGGAACTGGTAAAGAGACTGGTAATGGAAGCTCCGGATGCCATCAAATGGCTCAATGACCTTGGTGTTGAATTTGATAAAGCAGAAGACGGAACCATGGTTACCACACACGGCGGCGGTACTTCCAGAAAGAGAATGCATGCTGCAAAGGATTATTCTGGATCTGAGATCATGCGTACCATCAGAGACGAAGTGATCAACCTTGGTATTCCGGTAGTTGAATTTACTTCAGCTGTTGAACTTCTCAAGGATGAAAAAGGACAGGTTGCAGGTGCAGTTCTCCTTAATATGGAAACAGGAGATTATTCTGTAGCAAGAGCAAAAACAGTTGTAATCGCAACAGGCGGTGCAGGAAGAATGCATTATCAGGGATTCCCGACATCTAATCACTACGGTGCAACTGCAGACGGACTTGTACTTGGATACAGAGCAGGTGCTTCCCTTCTTTATCAGGATTCTATCCAGTACCATCCAACAGGAGCCATCTATCCTTCCCAGATCATGGGTGCTCTGGTAACAGAAAAGGTTCGTTCCGTTGGCGCACAGCTTGTCAATGCAAACGGAGAAGCATATATCCATCCGCTTGAAACCCGTGACGTAAATGCTTCCGGTGTTATCCGTGAATGTGAAGAAGGCCGCGGCGTAGAAGTTCCGGGAGGACTGAAAGGTGTATGGCTTGACACTCCGATGATTGAAATCCTTGGTGGTGAGGGAACTATCGAAAAGAGAATTCCGGCTATGTTCCGTATGTACATGAACTATGGTATTGATATGAGAAAAGTTCCTATCGTTATTTATCCGACACTTCACTACCAGAACGGTGGTCTTGAGATTAACGGAGACGGATTCACAAAAGAAATTCCAAACCTGTTAGTTGCAGGAGAAGCCGCAGGTGGAATCCACGGAAGAAACAGACTGATGGGTAACTCTCTTCTGGATGTAATCGTATTTGGAAGAAATGCCGGTAAAAAAGCAGCTGCAAAATGCAAGAACGTAGAGCTTGGTGAAATGAACCTGGATCATATCTACAAATATGCAGATGAACTGGACAAAGCAGATTTACATACTGACAAAGTATCTCCATTACTGCTTCCAAAATATGCCCGTCACGAGCAGCGCTGATAAAAGGTCAGACAATCAGAATATAAAAGTTACTGTAACCAGTATACGATAAAAATGTTCCGGTATCGGTGCCGGGAAATTGCCGTTACCGGAAACCTTTGATATAATGAAAAAGGGAATATGTCATTTCTTAATGGCATATCCAGAAATAGAGAAGGGAGCTTACCAGAATGCGTGAAGTAGAAGTAAGCAGACTTACAGATGTCATCGAAAAACTCTGTATCGAAGCAAATGAACATCTTCCGGAAGACGTAAAATGCGCCATCAAAACATGCCGCGCATGCGAAGACGGAGAGATTGCCAAGGGTATCCTTGACAATATTATTGAGAATTTTGATATTGCAGATAACGAGAACGTGCCGATCTGCCAGGATACAGGAATGGCATGTGTATTCCTTGAAATAGGACAGGATGTACATTTTGTTGGCGGAGATCTCACCGATGCGATCAATGAAGGTGTACGTCGCGGATACGACAAAGGATATTTAAGAAAATCTGTAGTAAAAGACCCGGTACGCCGCGGAAACACAGGCGACAATACACCGGCTATGATCTACACAGAAATCGTTCCCGGAGATCAGGTAAAGATCACAGTAGGCCCCAAAGGCTTCGGAAGTGAGAACATGAGCCAGATCCGGATGTTCAAACCATCTGCAGGATTACAGGGAATCAAAGATTTCATCCTTGAAGTAGTAGAGACTGCAGGTCCCAACCATGTCCGCCAATGGTAGTCGGAGTTGGTATCGGAGGAACCTTTGACAAATGTGCACTTCTTGCAAAGAAAGCACTGATGAGACCTCTGGATACTCAGAACCCGGATCCGTTCTATGCTGATCTTGAGAAAGAAATGCTGGAAAAAGTAAACAAGCTTGGAATCGGACCTCAGGGATTTGGCGGAAAGACAACAGCCATCGGCCTGAATATCGAAACAATGCCGACTCATATTGCAGGTATGCCATGTGCGGTTAATATCAACTGCCATGTAACCCGCCATAAATCGGAGGTGATCTGAGATGGAAAGAAAGAAAATTACACTTCCACTTACTAGAGAGCTGGCAAGAACTCTCCATGCAGGTGATCAGGTATTATTAACAGGTACTATTTATACATCACGTGATGCAGGACACAAGAGAATGTGTGAGGCCCTTGCAAAAGGGGAAAAAATTCCATTTGATCCTACAGATGCAACCATCTACTATGTAGGACCAACTCCTGCAAAACCAGGCGCAGTCATCGGCTCCGCGGGCCCTACAACCAGCGGACGTATGGATGCCTATGCACCCACAATGATGTCTGTGGGAGCAAGAGGAATGATCGGTAAAGGTGCCCGCCTTCCTGAAGTAGTAGACGCCATGAAGAAATATGACGGTGTATACTTCGGAGCTATCGGCGGTGCAGGTGCACTTCTTGCAAAATGCATCAAAAAGGCTGAACTGATCGCATATGAAGACCTGGGAGCAGAAGCACTTCGTAAATTATATGTAGAGGATATGCCTCTTGTAGTCATCATTGACTCAGAAGGTAATAATCTGTACGAGATGGGAAAAGCAGAATATCTCAAAGAACATGGAGATAAGTAATTCTGCAGATACATAAAAAAATAACTTCCATATGCTGTAGACATACAGTATATGGAAGTTGCTTTATATAGCCAAAATTATATATATTGTATCCAATATATAAAATCATATATACAATAATATGAATTATATCTTTTACATTTGACCTATAAACGTATAACATGATAATCAGGGTCAGGGACCCGCCAAACATGAGAAAGCAGCGATTTACGCAGTAAATCAGCGGATTTCGAATGTTTGAGAAAGACGGTAAAAGAATAAAGGCAGTTATCCGTACAGGAGATAACTGCAAATAAACTTGAACGGGGAAAATCATGAAAGATCATAATCAACACGAAATACAAATGTCGGAAGCCTTTTTAAACAGTGCATTCCTGGCACTGTCAGGAGGTTTTCAGGACGCTTATACATATAATGCAAGAAACGAAGTATTCTGTAATGCACAGACAGGAAACGTCGTTCTTATGAGCCAACATTTTATGGCAGGGGAAGTGACTGCAGGACTGGGATATTTCTTTCCTATCATATCCTTTGCATTAGGGGTGTGGGTCGCAGAGAAAATACAGGCAAATTATAAATATGCTCAGAAGCTCCACTGGCGGCAGGGTGTTCTGCTGGCAGAAATCCTGATCTTATTTACAGTAGGTTTCCTGCCAACCGAATACAATATGCTGGCAAATGCCATGGCATCTTTCGCCTGTGCAATGCAGGTACAGTCCTTCCGCAAGGTAAACGGATATTCCTATGCAAGTACTATGTGTATCGGTAATTTGCGCAGTGGTACAGCTGCGTTGTCAGTTTATTTTCGTGAAAAAAAATCAAAACAGCTAAAACAGGCGATGTATTATTTTGGAATCATCCTTATGTTTGCCTTGGGTGCCGGCATTGGTGGAAATCTGTCCATACGCTATGGAATCAGAATGATCTGGGTTTCCTGTGGATTCCTTATGATCAGCTTTCTGTTGATGTTTATAGAAAAATATAAGCATTTCCATGAGGAACATGAAATTAAATAATGCAGCCATTTCCAGAAAGGTCATTGAGAAGAAGATAATATTCTTTTCAATGATCTTTTTTTGTTTTGATATTGCTATTAAATTAACAACCCTGTTAAAGAAATTGCTTTTCATTTATATACATTTATGAATACTACACATCTATAGCAAATTGTTATAAATTAATTTCAGAAAATTTCAAAAATGATATTGTGCAAAACAACTATATAATGTATAATATCAACAGCACATATGTTGAAAATAACTAAAGCTGCGTGGGAATCGATATATCGGTACTATATTAAAACCGATGTATCAAAATTACTATTTAAGGAGGGAACCGAATGTTAGACCAGTCTTATTACAGAAAAGCGGATGAGATCATCGAGCACTACGGACGTACAGCAGCATCGCTGATTCCGATCATGCAGGATATTCAGGCGGAATATCGTTACCTGCCGGGAGAATTGCTGACTTATGTAGCGAAAGAGATTGGAGTAAAAGAAGCCAAGGCCTACAGTGTAGCCACATTCTATGAGAATTTTTCCTTTGAGCCGAAAGGGAAATATGTCATTAAAGTGTGTGACGGAACAGCCTGTCATGTGAGAAAATCCATGCCTGTAAAAGAGGCTCTGATGAAGGAACTTGGACTGAGCAATAAAAAACACACTACAGATGATATGCTTTTTACCGTAGAAACAGTATCCTGTCTGGGTGCATGTGGACTTGCTCCCACACTGACTGTCAATGATGAAGTACATCCGAAGATGACTCCTGAGAAAGCTGTAGAACTTTTGAATAAACTGAGAGGAGAGTGCGTATGAGTATTAAGAGTAAAGAAGACCTGTTAAATAAGCAGGCTGAAGTAAATGAGCAGATTAAATCTTATACCTGCCGCGTTCTTGTCTGTTCAGGTACCGGATGTATCGCATCCGGAGCGCAGAAGATTTATGAAGAGATGTCAGTACTCTGTGAGAGAATTGATGGAGTAACAGTTGAAATGCAGAAGGATGTGCCTCATGTAGGCGTGATCAAGACAGGGTGCCAGGCTTATGTGAACTTGGACCTCTGATGAGAATTGAACCATATGATTATCAGTATGTTCACGTACAGCCGGAAGACTGTAAGGAAATTGTGGAGAGAACTATATTGGAAGGAAAACCTGTAGAGAGGCTGTTTTATCGAGATAATAATACAGTCTGTCCACATCCTGATGATATTCCTTTCTTAAATCAACAGACACGTATTGTTCTTGAAAACTGCGGAAAAATCGATGCGGAATCTATCGAAGAGTATATTGCTGTGGGAGGCTATCAGGCACTTGCAAAAGTGATGGGAAGTATGTCCCCGCAGGAAGTTATTGATGAAGTAACTAAATCCGGGCTTCGCGGTCGTGGCGGTGCAGGATTCCCGGCAGGTAAGAAATGGTCTCAGGTTGCACGTCAGGCAGAGAAAACCCGCTATGTTGTATGTAATGGTGATGAGGGTGATCCCGGTGCATTTATGGATGGTTCCGTCATGGAAGGTGATCCATATAAGATGATTGAAGGTATGACTATTGCAGCCTACGCAGTCGGTGCGGAGAATGGATATATTTATGTTCGTGCAGAGTATCCTCTTTCTGTAAAGAGACTTAGGATGGCGATTGAACAGGCAGAAAAATATGGCCTGTTAGGTGATAATATTTTAAATTCCGGTGTAAACTTCCATTTACATATCAACAGAGGTGCCGGAGCTTTCGTATGTGGAGAAGGTTCGGCACTTACCGCATCTATCGAGGGTAACAGAGGTATGCCTCGTGTAAAACCGCCCCGTACAGTAGAGAAAGGTCTGTGGGGTAAACCTACAGTTCTTAATAACGTAGAAACTTATGCCAATGTACCGAAGATCATTCTTCAGGGAGCAGACTGGTTCCGCACCATCGGTACAGAGGGAAGCCCCGGAACTAAAACCTTCTCTCTGACCGGTTCTATTGAGAATACCGGTCTGATAGAGGTTCCTATGGGAACCACACTTCGCCACATTATCTATGATATCGGTGGTGGCTTAAAGAGTGGCGCCGCATTTAAAGGTGTCCAGATCGGCGGTCCGTCCGGCGGATGTCTGATCCTTGACCAGCTGGATGCACCTCTTGATTTTGATTCTGTCAAAAAATTAGATGCCATCATGGGATCCGGTGGTCTGGTAGTTATGGACGAGAATACCTGTATGGTTGAGGTTGCCAGATTCTTTATGAACTTCACCCAGCGTGAGAGCTGTGGCAAATGTGTTCCATGTCGTGAAGGTACCAAACGTATGCTGGAGATCCTGGAGAGGATCGTAGATGGCAAGGGTGAGATGTCCGATCTGGATGAGCTGGAAGAGCTTGCAAATATGGTTCAGAACATGGCTCTGTGCGGACTTGGCAAGAGTGCGCCTCTTCCTGTTATCAGTACTCTCAAACGCTTCCGCGATGAATATGAGGAACATATCCGCGATAAGAAATGCCGTGCAAAAGTATGTACTGCTCTTCGTCAGTTCCACATCAACCCTGAGTTCTGTATTGGCTGCGGTAAATGCGCAAAGAACTGTCCGGCAGGTGCGATCTCAGGTAAGATTAAACATCCATATCACATTGATAACGACATCTGTATCAAATGCGGTGCATGTAAGGACAACTGTAACTTTGATGCAGTATATGTGGAAGCATAGAAGGGAGGATACACTATGGGCCATATGATAATTGACGGTAGAAAGGTAGAATTTACCGATGAAAAAAATGTCCTGTCTGTCATCCGCAAGGCAGGGATCAATATTCCGACACTGTGCTACCACTCAGAGGTATCCACTTTTGGTGCCTGTCGTTTATGTACAGTTGAAGACGAGAGGGGAAAAACATTTGCCTCATGTTCTGAACAGCCAAGAGATGGAATGGTGATCTATACCAATTCCGGAAGAGTCAAGAAATACAGAAAACTAATTGTAGAATTATTGCTTGCAGCACATTGTCGTGACTGTACAACCTGTGTTAAGAGTGGTGAGTGTGTCCTTCAGGAACTGGCACACAGGCTGGGCGTACAGACAATCCGTTTCAAAAATACCAGGGAATATCATGAGTTGGATACAAGTTCTCCTTCTCTGGTTCGTGATCCAAACAAATGTATTCTGTGTGGTAACTGCGTACGTGCCTGCGAAGAACTTCAGGGAATCGGAGCTTTAGGCTTTGCATTCCGGGGAACTGAGGCCATGGTAATGCCTGCATTTAACAAAAAAATCGCAGAGACAGAATGTGTAAACTGCGGTCAGTGTCGTGTATATTGCCCAACAGGTGCGATTGCGATCAAGACACATATGGACGAGGCATGGGAAGCACTTGCTGATCCGAATATACGTGTAGTTGCTCAGATTGCTCCTGCAGTACGTGTCGCAGTAGGTGATCATTATGGACTGACCAAAGGCAAGAGTGTTATGGGTAAGATTGTCAATGCTCTTCACAGAATGGGATTCGATGAAGTTTATGATACTTCATTCAGTGCTGACCTTACTATTATGGAAGAGAGTGCCGAGTTCCTTGACAGAATTAAGAAGGGTGAGAAACTTCCGCTTCTTACTTCCTGCTGTCCTGCATGGGTGAAGTTTATCACAGACCAGTACAAGGAGTATATTCCGAATCTTTCTACCTGCCGTTCTCCACAGGGAATGCTCTCAGCAGTAATCAAAGAGTACTTCTGCGATCCGGAACATGCCGGCGGCAAGAAAACAGTTATGATTTCTATTATGCCATGTACAGCCAAGAAAGCGGAAGCAGTTCGTCCGAACAGCTTCACAGACGGTGAACAGGATACGGATATCGTTATTACAACTACAGAGTTGCTCCGCATGATCGACAACTTTGGTCTTGACTTTGCAACTCTTGATCCGGAAGCCTGTGATATGCCATTTGGCTTCGGCTCCGGTGGCGGTGTTATCTTCGGCGTTACAGGAGGTGTTACAGAGGCAGTTCTCCGCCGTCTGACTCCGGATCACAGCAAAGAAACCATGCATGAGATTGCAGAATGCGGTGTTCGTGGAGATGAGGGAATCAAGGAATTTACAGTTCCTTATGAAGGAATGAACCTTAATATCTGTGTTGCCAGCGGTCTTGCAAATGCAAAAACCGTTATGGAACAGGTTAAGAATGGTGAGAAAGAATATCATCTGATCGAAATCATGCATGCCGCCGCGGATGTATCATGGGTGGCGGACAGCCGACAAGATCCGGCGACAGAACCAAAGCTCTGAGAGCTAAGGGCCTGTATAATGCAGATAATACAACTATCATTAAGAAATCCGATGAAAACCCGTTAGTTCTGGAACTTTACAACGGACTTCTGAAAGGCAAAGAGCATCATCTGCTTCACAATGATTCCTATTAAGGAACATCTGTGATACCTGACAGTAACAATATGTCATTACTGTTCACTCCGTTCACAGTAACGTAGCCAAAATTCATTCCAGATTGCCTGCGGCAATAGAATTTTGGCTTGTATGTATCGGGATTTTGGCATATTCATGCCAAACACCTCGCGGGATAGTGGTGTGTGAACAGTAACAATATGTCCAAATGATAAATAGAATATTTTAAAGCTTCCTTGCATATTTTATAACAATACATGAAGGTTATGTGTAAATATGCAAGGGGGCTATTTTTATGGAAAATTTTCAGGTGTATCGTGATATCCAGGCCCGTACAGGGGGAGATATATACATAGGGGTCGTAGGACCTGTCCGCACAGGAAAATCTACATTTATCCGCAGATTCATGGAACTTGTTGCATTGCCGCAGATGTCAGATACAAAGCAGGCAGAGATCAGAGATCAGCTTCCTTTAAGCGGATCAGGCAAAATCATCACCACAGCAGAAACAAAATTTATTCCCAAAGAAGCAGTTCCCATCACTCTCGGAGAAGATCAGCAGGTAAAGATCCGCCTGATCGACAGTGTGGGTTTTCTGGTAAAGGGTGCATCCGGGCAGACGGAGGACGGGAAAGAACGAATGGTAAAAACTCCCTGGTTTGAGCAGGCAATCCCATTTCGCGAGGCCGCACGCATCGGAACACAGAAAGTAATTCAGGAGCATTCCACAATAGGTATTGTGGTCACAACTGACGGAAGTTTCGGTGAACTTCCCAGAGACAATTTTCCGGAGGCAGAAGAGAAGACTATTCAGGAACTGAAAAAACAGCAGAAACCATTTATCGTGCTGGTAAATTCGCAGATGCCATATAAAGATGCGGCTCTGAAAACAGCGGAAGAAATCCAACAGAAATATAAGGTAACTGCTCTGACAGTAAACTGTGACCAATTGAGAAAAGAAGATATTGCCAGGATTCTGGAGAAGGTTTTATATGAATTTCCTGTCAGTCAGATTCAGTTTTTTATTCCGCGCTGGGTAGAAATGCTTCCCCTGGAGCATGAGTTAAAACAGCAGATCCTTTCACAGATCAGGGATAAAATGAAAAGTATGCAGCATATACGTGATATCACAAAGGAATCTGTAAAATTATCCGGACCTTATGTACAGGATTCCCTTCTGGAAGATGTAGGCTTATCCGATGGAACAGTAAAGATAAGAATACGCATAAAGGAAGAATATTATTACAGGATGCTCAGTCAGATGAGTGGAATCGAAATGGAGAGTGAATATGAACTGATCCATACAATGCAGGAACTGGTACATATGAAAGAGGAATATGTAAAAGTGCAGGCTGCACTGGAAGCAGTGCGTGGAACCGGTTATGGTGTGGTTGTCCCGAATCTGGATGAGATTGAAATCGCACAGCCTGAAGTGATCCGACAGGGAAATAAATATGGAGTAAAGATAAAATCAAAGAGTCCGTCTATCCATATGATAAAGGCAAATATAGAAACTGAAATTGCTCCCATAGTAGGAACAGAACAGCAGGCAAAGGATCTGATCCAGTATATTGACGAAGGCAGCCAGAGGGGGGAGAGTATCTGGGAGACTAATATTTTCGGTAAATCCATTGAGCAGCTGGTACAGGATGGCATCCGAAGCAAGATTGCAGCTATCAGCGAAGAAAGCCAGGTAAAGCTTCAGGATACCATGCAGAAAATTGTCAATGACAGTAAGGGCGGGCTGGTGTGTATCATCATATAGCTGCCGTATAATATGATGCCTTTAAATTTTGCTTTTAGCCGAACTGTGAAACAGTTATTCAGTTACAGGCAACGGAGAGCTCAGGTTACTGCGTCAATTACCGGTTCGTCAGTTTTTTTACTGTCAGTACTTTTTTCCCCTTCAATAACGACTTTATTAGGGAGCATACGATGGTGCCTCCTTTTTCATCGATTGCCTTCTGTTTCATACACAGATGATCGGGGCATTGTGCAGAGATCATACGTGCCTGACCGTCTTTGATCTCACAGACATTTGTATCGTTGATTTTAATCGTCTGATCCTTTTCCAGAGAATAAGTTCCATATTCTTCTCCGTCTACAGTAATGCGGATGGAACCATGACTGCCCTTATTTATAAGAAACATTCCTCCCCACATCGCAAGTGCAAGAATAAGGATACCACCTATAAAAATGAATTCTTTTTTCTTCAAAATATTATTCCGTCCTTCGTTTAATAGTAACATAGCCAAATTTCATTCCAGATTGCCTGAAGTAATGGGATTTTTGCCTGTATGTCTCAGGAGTTCGGCATATTCATACCGAGACACCTCGCAGGATAGCAATGTGTGAACAGTAACTTGTCTGCATCATAACATGAATAAAAAAGAATAGCAACCTTCAGATGTTTGTGGTATGGTTATAATAATGAAAGAGAACGGAGGAAATCTTTTATGGGAAAATATATTATGGCACTGGATGCCGGGACGACCAGCAACCGCTGTATCCTGTTTAATGAAAAGGGAGAACGCTTAAGTGTTGCACAGAGAGAATTTACCCAGTATTTCCCGAAACCGGGCTGGGTAGAACATGATGCAGATGAGATATGGGCCAGTATGCTGGGTGTGGCAGTAGAGGCAATGACCAAGATCGGAGCAGATGCTTCAAAGATCGCTGCGATCGGAATCACAAACCAGAGAGAAACTGCTATCGTATGGGATAAAAATACCGGCGTACCTGTCTATCATGCGATCGTATGGCAGTGCCGCAGAACATCGGAATACTGCGACTCGCTAAAAGCCAGAGGACTGACTGAGAAATTCAGGGAGAAAACAGGGCTTGTGATCGATGCTTATTTCTCTGCGACAAAAATAAAGTGGATTCTGGACAATGTAGAAGGAGCCAGAGAGAAAGCGCAGAAAGGGCAGCTTTTGTTTGGAACTGTGGAAACCTGGCTTATCTGGAAACTGACAAAGGGCAGAGTCCACGTTACAGATTATTCCAATGCATCCAGAACCATGCTTTTTAATATCAATACTTTACAGTGGGATCAGGAAATTCTGAATGAACTTGACATTCCAAAGTCCATGCTTCCCAAACCAATGCCATCCAGCTGTATTTATGGAAAAGCAGATCCGGCAGTCCTTGGCGGTGCTATCCCTATTGCAGGTGCAGCAGGTGATCAGCAGGCTGCTTTGTTTGGCCAGACCTGCTTTAATGCCGGAGAAGCAAAAAATACTTATGGCACAGGATGTTTTCTTCTGATGAATACAGGAGAAAAACCTGTCTTTTCAAAAAACGGACTGGTTACTACGATTGCATGGGGACTGGACGGAAATGTAACCTACGCACTGGAAGGATCAATTTTTGTTGCAGGTGCAGCTATCCAGTGGCTGCGAGATGAATTAAAGGTAATTGATTCCTCTGAAGATTCCGAGTATATGGCAAATAAAGTATCAGATACACATGGATGTTATGTTGTGCCGGCTTTTACAGGGCTGGGAGCTCCACACTGGGACCAGTATGCGAGAGGTACGATTGTAGGAATTACCCGCGGTGTGAACAAATATCACATTATCCGCGCAACGCTGGAATCTATTGCCTATCAGGTAAATGACGTATTAAATGCCATGAAAGCAGATTCAGGCATTAATCTGGCGGCATTAAAAGTTGATGGCGGAGCCAGTGCCAACAATTTCCTGATGCAGACACAGGCAGATATTATCAATGCACCGGTCAACCGTCCATGCTGTGTTGAGACAACTGCAATGGGGGCTGCTTATCTGGCAGGTCTGGCAGTAGGCTACTGGAGCAGTAAAGAAGAAGTGCGCCACAATTGGTCCATTGACCAGAAATTCTACCCGTCTATCACCGAAGAAACAAGAGAGCAAAAGATCAAAGGATGGAATAAGGCTGTGAAATATTCTTACGGATGGGCGAAGGACGAATAAAGCCGTTTCGGGATATGAAGTGAGAATTAACAGTTGCTTACATTTTATCAGCAAAGCTAAATAAAATTCAGTGTATTGACAATCTTACAGAGATAGTGGTACGGTAATACAGTAATTTCGGCAAAGGCCGATGATTTTGGAGTTTTACAAATTACATAACGAATATTGAGGTGCGAAAAAATGCAGGAAATGAAACCAATCAAAGAAGGTAAAGTACGTGAGATTTATGACAACGGTGACAGCCTGATCATGGTTGCGACAGACCGCATCAGCTGCTTTGATGTTATCCTGAACAATCAGGTAACCAAGAAGGGAACTGTACTGACTCAGATGTCCAAGTTCTGGTTTGATATGACAGAAGACATTCTGCCGAACCACATGATTTCTGTAGATGTAAAAGATATGCCTGAATTTTTCCAGCAGGAGAAATTTGACGGAAACAGCATGATGTGCCGTAAGCTTGAAATGCTGCCTATCGAGTGTATTGTGCGTGGATATATTACAGGAAGCGGATGGGAAAGCTACAAAAAGACAGGTAAAGTCTGCGGTATTGAATTACCGGAAGGCCTGAAGGAATCTGACAAGCTTCCTGAGCCAATTTATACTCCGTCCACAAAGGCTGAGATTGGTGATCATGACGAAAATATCTCCTATGAGCAGAGTATCGCTCACCTTGAGAAATATTTCCCGGGCAGAGGAGAGGAATTAGCTGCAAAACTTCGTGATAATACAATTGCACTTTATAAGAAATGTGCGGAATACGCATTAAGCAAGGGAATCATTATCGCAGATACCAAATTTGAATTTGGTCTGGATAAAGACGGAAACATGGTGATCGGTGATGAGATGCTCACACCGGACAGCTCCCGTTTCTGGCCTGCTGAAGGATATGAACCAGGACATGGCCAGCCATCCTTTGACAAACAGTTTGCACGTGACTGGCTGAAAGCAAATCCGGACAATGACTGGACACTTCCGCAGGACATTGTGGATAAGACAATCGGAAAATATCTTCAGGGTTATGAAATGCTTACAGGTAAGAAATTATAATAATTCAGAGATATAGCAGATACTGCTGTTCGAAACATTGATAAAAGTTCGGACAGCAGTATTTTTTGCTAAAATGTCACAAAAATGTGGAAATCAGATAAATTTTTTGTTACACTAAAGTGAAGAAGGTAATGGAAGAGACAGGATTGTAGTCATGGTGTGTAGTTATATTTTGTTTCTGAGATTATGAAAATGTGTAAGGAGAAAAAGATTTATGAAAACATTGAAAAAGTTGCTTTTTATCATAATGGCAGTTGCTGTTTTAGCTATGCCGGTATTTGGTATACAGGCTGCGGAAAGTGATATTCCTGTTACAGAGCAGCCCGGGGTATCCCCGACGCCATCTCCGGTTCCCATAAGAGAACTGGTTACAAAGGGAAACAAGATTTACTATTATTATAAGGGAAAAATGGTTAAGAACAAATGGAAGAGATATAATGGCTATAAGTATTATTTTGGCGCAAATGGAAATGCTGTGCGGGGAGGACAGCGTATCAACAATGTAGTTTATGTTTTTGATGAGAAAGGACGTTTATTTGAGAATAAACAGAATAAAATTGTAAAATCCGGATCCAATATTTATCATATAAGGACAAAACACGGCCGTGCCAGCATTGGATATTTTATCTATAAGAATAATCTGTATTATGCGGATCCAAAAGGAAGGCTGTATCAGAAGAAATCCAGACAGAACGGCCAGCTTTATTTTACCAATTCCGGTGCTGCAAGAAAAGATTATAATGCTCTGCTGAAAATGCGTGTGATGCAGATTGTATCGTCAATCACAAATTCAGGTATGAGTCAGAGCCAGAAGCTTTATGCATGTTGGAAATATGTTGTTTACGGAGGATTTTACTATGGTGGTCCGGATCCTAACATTTACCAGAGTGGCTGGGCGCGCAGTGAGGCATTGAGGATGTTTCGTACAGGATATGGCAACTGTTATGGATTTTCCTGTATTTTTGCTGCTCTTGCAAGAGAAATAGGATATACACCATATATGATCTGTGGACGGGTACCGGGAAGCAGAGATGGAGCGGCAGATGGATTTACACGTCATTGCTGGGTAGAAATAAATGGCCTTTACTATGATCCGGAGGCTCAGTATGCAGGATGGATGACTGGAGTTTATGGATACGACTATTATCCGATCAGTCATCAGATTCAGAGAGTTGTAAATTTCTGTACATATTAATTTTGAAAATTATCTGAGAAAATTTCTGAAATGAGGTGTTTCTATGGCGAGCAGAATTGCGGTGATTGGAATTATAGTTGAAGAGCCTGATTCTGTGAAAGAGCTGAATCAGATTCTTCACGAATATGGTGAATATATCATAGGAAGAATGGGAATCCCATACAGACAGCGTGGTGTTAATATTATCAGCGTGGCGATGGATGCCCCCCAGGATATGATTAATGCAATGACAGGAAAAATCGGGCGGCTTGCAGGGATTTCTGCAAAAACAGTTTGCTCAAAAAAGGCAGAAAACATATAACAAGAGGGGGATTACATAGTGTTAGCAGATTTAAAAATGTTAGAGAGTATCCAAAATACGCAAAGTATTTCAAGGGAAGAATTAGGCTCGATTTTACAGACACAAGATTCCTTTCTGATACAGGAACTTCATAAAAAGGCACAGCAGACAGCGACACAGATCTATGGAAATAAAATATATATTCGCGGTCTGATTGAATTTACTAATTATTGTAAAAATAACTGCTATTACTGTGGAATCCGCAACGGCAATACAAAGGCCGACAGATATCGCCTTACAACAGAACAGATTCTATCCTGTTGTAAAACCGGATGGAACCTGGGATTTCGTACATTTGTATTACAGGGAGGAGAGGATCCTTATTACACAGATGTGAAAATTTGCCAGATCGTTCAGGAAATTAAATCAAAATATCCGGACTGTGCAGTAACCTTATCCATTGGTGAGAAGAGCGAAGAAAGTTATCAGGCATATTTTAATGCCGGAGCTGACAGATATCTGTTAAGGCACGAAACTGCAGATGAAGAACATTACAGAAAACTCCATCCACAACAGATGTCTTTAAACAATAGAAAAAACTGCCTGAAAGTTCTGAAAAAAATCGGCTATCAGACCGGTTGCGGATTTATGGTAGGATCACCGGGACAAACGGTAGACACCCTTTATCAGGATCTTCTGTTTATTAAAGAATTGAACCTGAAATGGTTGGCATCGGACCTTTTATTCCTCATAAGGATACTCCGTTTGCAGATCAGCCTGCAGGGACACTGGATCTGACATTGAGATTATTGTCAATTATCAGACTGATTCACCCACATGTTCTTCTGCCAGCGACAACTGCACTTGGAACAATTGATCCTAAAGGAAGAGAAAAGGGAATTCTGGCAGGCGGAAACGTCGTAATGCCTAACCTTTCTCCGGTTAATGTCAGAGATAAATACAAACTTTATGATAACAAAATCTGCACCGGTGACGAAGCAGCAGAATGTAAGGCCTGTATGGCAGCAAGAATGAAGAGCATTGGTTATGAAGTAGTGACGGACAAAGGCGATTATAAGGTCTGAATGTAAAGCTGATTTTTCTGAAGTTCCAGAATGCTTTACAAAAAGAGTCACTTCTGAATAACTTAAGCATCCGCAGTATGCGGAATATAAAACTGAATATAGAAAAATAAAAACTAATCGGAAAGCAGTTGATAAGAAAGCTCCTGACCGAAAAGAAAGGAAAAAAGCCTATGTATAATCCAAAATCATTAAAAGCAGAAGAATTCATTTCCGACGAGGAAATCCGGGAAACCCTTGCCTAGCTGACGCAAACAAGGAGAATGTGGAACTGATCGATCAGATTCTTGCGAAAGCAAAAGAATGTAAAGGTCTTACGCACAGAGAAGCGTCTGTTCTTCTTGCCTGTCCAATTCCTGAGAAAATTCAGGAGATGTATGATCTGGCAGCGGAAATCAAGAAAGAATTCTACGGAAACAGAATTGTTTTGTTTGCGCCTCTGTATCTGTCTAACTATTGTGTAAATGGCTGTGTATACTGCCCGTATCATAAGAAAAACCAGCACATTGCCCGTAAGAAATTAACACAGGAAGAAATTGTAAAAGAAGTTACCGCATTGCAGGATATGGGACATAAGCGACTCGCTATTGAAGCGGGTGAAGATCCGCTCAATAACCCGATTGAATATATTCTGGAATGTATCAAAACGATCTATAGTATCAAACATAAAAATGGCGCGATCCGTCGTGTAAATGTAAATATCGCGGCTACAACAGTAGAAAATTACCGTAAATTAAAAGAAGCCGGAATCGGTACTTACATTCTTTTCCAGGAAACATATCATAAAGAAAGCTATGAAAAACTTCATCCAACAGGGCCAAAACATAACTATGCATATCACACAGAGGCAATGGACCGCGCGATGGAAGGTGGCATTGATGATGTCGGTTTAGGTGTATTGTTCGGACTGGAACTTTACAGATATGAATTTGCAGGACTTCTGATGCATGCGGAACATCTGGAAGCAGTTCATGGTGTAGGACCGCATACGATTAGTGTGCCACGTATCAAACATGCGGATGACATTGATCCGTCTGCATTTGACAACAGTATCAGCGACGAGATTTGCAAAAATCTGTGCACTGATCCGAATCTCTGTTCCATATACAGGTATGATTATTTCAACAAGAGAGAGTCAGGCTGTTCGTGAGAAAGTTCTTCCTTTGGGTGTTTCTCAGATTAGTGGAGCTTCAAGAACCAGTGTCGGTGGATATGATAAGCCTGAAACGGAAGATGAGATTACATCTGCTCAGTTTGATGTCAGCGATCAGCGCACGCTTGATGAGATCGTAAACTGGCTGATGAATATGGGAGACATCCCAAGCTTTTGTACTGCCTGTTACAGAGCCGGAAGAACCGGTGACCGTTTTATGTCATTGTGCAAAAGTAAACAGATTTCAAACTGCTGTCATCCAAATGCCTTGATGACTTTAATGGAATATTTACAGGATTATGCAAGTCCTGAAACTAAGAAAGTCGGTCTGGAACTGATTCAGAAGGAACTCGAAAATATTCCAAGTGAAAAAGTAAAGAGGCTTACAGAAGAACATCTGGCAGATATCGTAAATGGGCAGCGTGATTTCAGATTCTGACAGAAATCAGCTGCGAAACAGTTATCCAGTGTAGAGCCACGTCGCAAACGCGAATGATTTTATTCGTTTGACTTATTATATTGTGAAAGGAAAAAATATGGCTGTTACATTAAATGAAACACCTTCTGCAAATCGTCTGCATATTGGAATCTTTGGAAAAACGAACAGCGGAAAATCTTCATTTATCAATGCATTTTCCGGACAGAAAGTATCTATTGTAGCAGATGTTGCGGGAACTACTACGGATCCTGTATACAAGGCTATGGAAATTTACCCTCTCGGTCCCTGCGTCCTGATCGACACGGCGGGATTTGATGATAAAGGTGAGCTTGGAGCTTTACGTATCGAAAAAACAGAACTTGCAGCGCAGAAGACGGACCTGGCAATTATTCTCTTCTGTGAAGAAGAAATGTCGCAGGAATTAAAATGGTATCGTTACTTTAAAGAGAAAAATACGCCTGTGGTTCCCGTTCTCAATAAAACAGATCTGTACACGCAGGAAGAAAAAGAAAAACTTGCTCACCTGATTCAAAGGAACACAAAGGAAGAAGTCTGTCTGATCAGTGCTAAAACAGGAGAGGGAATCCGTAATTTGAAGGAACTGCTTGCCCGAAGTATTCCGGAAGGATATGGAAACAGGATGATTACCGGTGATCTGGTTGATACCGGTGACCTGGTTCTGCTTGTGATGCCACAGGACATTCAGGCACCAAAGGGGAGACTGATATTACCACAGGTGCAAACTTTAAGAGAACTATTGGACAAAAAATGTCTGGTAATGAGTGTGACAACAGATCAGTATCTGTCAGCCTTGGAAAATCTCGCAGTACCTCCGAAATTAATCATTACAGACTCGCAGGTATTTTCCTATGTATATGAAAATAAACCAAAGGAGAGTATGCTGACTTCTTTTTCAGTTCTTTTTGCAGCATACAAGGGAGATTTACCATATTATATAGAAGGCGCAAAGGCAATTGATACTCTTAATGAAAATTCACATGTTCTCATTGCAGAATGCTGTACCCATGCACCTCTGAAGGAAGATATCGGAAGAGTGAAGATTCCGCGAATGCTCAAAAAACGTTTTGGAGAGAAACTGGATGTAAGTCTGGTAGGCGGAACAGATTTTCCTGATGACCTTACTAAATATGATCTGATCATCCAATGCGGTGCCTGTATGTTTAATCGCAAATATGTAATGTACCGTATTGATAAAGCCAGAAATCAATATGTCCCAATGACGAATTATGGAATAACGATTGCTCATCTTACAGGAATTTTAGAGCACGTTGCACTTCCATAATTTGCAGAATATTTTGCAGAAAGCCTTTTTCAAACACGCTCTAAGACGAGCACCTAAAATATAATTTGTAATTGCTGAAGAGACCATTATACAAGGAAGTATGGTGGTCTTTTTGTTTATTATGTTATAGGAAATTACTCCGTAATGTTCCTATAACATAACAAAGCCCTCCGGGCAGGATCGCACTGCGGCGGAGAGAAATTATGTCGCTGAAGCGACCCGCCGCAGGCGTAGAATCCTGCAAGTAGGATTCTTTTTTGTATCGATCAGATAAACACGAATAATTAATTTAACCGAATCAAGTAAGTCCCTGCGGAGGTTGAGAAGAGCAATAAGTTAGTTATTTGTTGTAGAAACATATAGCAAAACGGATGATTTTACCTTCTTGACTGCATATTTCATAGTATTTCAATATACTTTATTTTAAATATATATATCTTATAGTAATGTATTGACAAAAGCAGTGCGTTAGTTTATACTAACTTATAGTTAGAGGTAAATAACTTCTGGCAATATAAGAAAGCATACTATAATATAACACTCATAAAATATATTAAAACAAAGGAGGACAATATATGAGTATCGTAATCGTAGGCGGACATGACAGAATGGTAGGACAGTACAAAAAAATCTGCAAATCTTATAAATGTAAATGTAAAGTATTTACACAGATGGAGGCCGACTTCGGTAAAAAGATAGGATGTCCAGATCTTCTGGTACTTTTTACAAATACCGTATCCCATAAGATGGTAAAATGCGCACTGGACGAGGTTGGCGCTTCTACAGATATTGTACGCTGCCATACCAGCAGCGGAAATGCGCTTAACGGTATTCTTGAAGCACGTTGCTGATAAATATTTTTCTTGTATATATTGCATAATATAGTGATGAATTAATGAAAAAAAATATTAATGTTTTAAGATGAAAAACTTTATCATTAAGAATTTTAATAAAGTTATTGACATCTAACCAAAATTAGAATACACTAACCACATGATAAAGATAATGTTTATCACTTATTAAATGCAAAGGAAGGGATGAAGAAATGCCGTTATCAATGGTAAATGCCGGTGAGCCTTTTACAATTAAAAGGATCGGAGGTAAAGAAGAAGTGAAGAGACATCTTGAGGAGCTCGGCTTCGTAGTAGGAGGAGTTGTCACAGTTGTTTCTGAGATTAATGGAAGCCTGATCGTTAATGTTAAAGAATCCAGGGTTGCCATTGGAAAAGATATGGCAAGCAAGATTATGGTCTGAACCATAATTTCTTCCTGAAAGAAAAATAAAATTCCAGAGCGTATAGTATAGATCATGAAAATGATTTTTTAAACACGCTCCGGGGGAAAGAAGGGAAAGAAGCTTGAAGACATTAAAAGAAGTTCATGTTGGAGAAACCGTTAAAGTCCAGAAGCTTACCGGTGAAGGCCCGGTCAAGAGAAGAATCATGGATATGGGAATCACTAAAGGCGTGGAAATCTATGTAAGAAAAGTTGCACCTCTGGGAGATCCTGTAGAAGTAACTGTAAGAGGATATGAATTATCCTTACGTAAAGCAGATGCCGAAATGATTGCCGTAGAATAATTATTTTTGACATCATGTTAGGTCTTTCTAACAATTAGCGCTGTCTAATAGTTAATAAAAACTAAGTATTAGCGATGACTAATAACTGTTGAGAGTGATATCAACAGCAGAAAGATTGGGTAAAGCGATCAAAATGAAAGAGATCAAGAAATCAGAGGAGAGAGATTATGTCAGTAAAAATTGCACTCGCAGGTAATCCGAACTGCGGTAAAACGACATTGTTCAATGCACTGACCGGCTCAAATCAGTTTGTAGGTAACTGGCCAGGCGTAACTGTCGAGAAAAAAGAGGGTAAGCTGAAGGGACACAAAGATGTGTCCTCACTGACTTACCTGGTATTTATTCTTTATCACCATATACACTTGAAGAAGTAGTTGCAAGAAATTACATTCTTCAGGAAAAACCGGATGCGATCATCAATATCGTTGATGGTACCAATATTGAACGTAACCTGTATCTTACAACACAGATCCTGGAACTTGGGATTCCGGTCATCATGGCAGTCAACATGATGGATATCGTTGAGAAAAACGGTGATACAATACATATTGATAAGCTGAAAAAGAAACTTGGCTGTGAAGTTGTTACTATTTCCGCTCTGAAGGGAACAGGAATCACAGAAGCCGCAAACAAGGCAGTTTCCATTGCCCAGAGCCATAAGAAAGTAACACCTGTCCATGAATTCTGTGATAAAGCAGAAGAGATTATCGGAGCAGTTGAGAATAAACTGACCGGTGTGGTACCGGAAGAACAGAAGAGATTCTTCGCGATCAAGCTTCTTGAAAGAGATGACAAGATCATTGAACAGATGAATACATCCGTAAATGTATCTGCCGAGATCAAAGAAATGGAAAATGAGTTTGACGACGATACAGAAAGTATTATCACAAATGAGAGATATGTTTATATTTCTTCTATCATTGGTCAGTGTGTGACTAAGGCAAGAAAAGATAAGCTTTCCACATCTGATAAGATTGACCGTATCGTTACCAACAGATGGCTGGCACTGCCGATCTTTGCAGTTGTAATGTTTATTGTATATTATGTATCTGTAACTACAGTTGGTGCTTTCGTAACTGACTGGACAAACGATGTTCTGTTTGGCGAGATCATTCCTCCGGCAATTGAATCCGGACTGAATGCGATTGGCTGTGCAGCATGGTTACAGGGACTGATCCTTGACGGTATTGTAGCCGGTGTCGGAGCTGTTCTCGGTTTCGTACCTCAGATGCTTGTACTGTTTGCATTCCTTGCATTCCTTGAGTCCTGTGGTTACATGGCTCGTGTAGCATTTATCATGGACAGAATTTTCCGTAAATTCGGCCTTTCAGGTAAATCCTTCATTCCAATGCTTATCGGCAGCGGATGCGGTGTTCCCGGTGTTATGGCTTCCCGTACAATCGAGAATGACCGTGACAGAAAAATGACAATCATGACAACCACATTCGTTCCCTGCGGAGCTAAACTTCCGATCATTGCCATGATCGCAGGTGCGTTCTTCGGAAACAGCGGATGGGTTGCAACAAGTTCTTACTTTGTTGGTATCGCAGCAATTATCTGCTCCGGTATCATCTTAAAGAAAACAAAAATGTTTGCCGGTGATCCGGCTCCGTTCGTTATGGAGCTTCCTGCATACCACTGGCCAACAGTCAGCAACATCTTAAGAAGTATGTGGGAAAGAGGCTGGTCCTTCATTAAGAAAGCCGGAACAATCATCCTTCTTTCAACAATCATTCTGTGGTTCTTAATGAGCTTCGGATGGGAAGGCGGAAGCTTCGGTATGGTTGAAGAACTTAACGAGAGTATTCTTGCTAAGATCGGTACAGCAATCGCATGGATCTTTGCACCTCTTGGCTGGACAAAAGCCGGCGAAGGATGGAAGATGGCAGTTGCAGCTGTTACAGGTCTGATCGCAAAAGAGAACGTAGTAGCTACATTCGGTATGCTTTATGGATTCGCAGAAGTTGCAGAAGACGGTGCTGAGATCTGGGGTAACCTGGCAGCAGCCATGACACCGATCGCAGCTTACGGCTTCCTGGTATTCAACCTTCTTTGTGCTCCTTGCTTCGCAGCTATGGGTGCGATCAAGAGAGAGATGAACAATACAAAATGGTTTTTATTTGCAATCGGATATCAGTGTGGACTTGCATATCTTGTGTCTCTGTGTATCTATCAAATCGGTACACTGATTACAGGCGGTGGTTTCGGTATCTGGACAGTGGTTGCATTCGCAATTATCATCGGATTTTTATATCTGCTGTTCAGACCTTATAAGGAAAGCAGCAGCCTTAATGTAAATGTAAAGGGTATGGCAAAAGCCAGATAAAACAGTAATAAGATCAGAGCCTGCGTCCCATCTGGTGGTGCGGGTTCTGATAAACAGTTAGTGGACTGCTGATTATCAGATTGCAGTATAGTGATTATATGTGTATGATAATGATATAAAGCAGGAGGTGTCATTTATGGGAACATTGATTGTAGGAGTAATTTTGATTTTAATTGTCGGACTGATCATAAGAGGAATCGTCAGAGACAAAAAAAGCGGCAAGTCATCATGTGGCGGAGACTGCAGCCACTGCAGAGGGTGCCATTGAGAATCAGGCATATTACTGAAGCCTGATGCAAAACAGCAGCCATATGTCAGGAAACAGAAATTAACAAGCGGAAGGATGATGTGATTTTGGGAGCAGCAGCATTACAGAGACAGGAAAATTGTGAAGAGCCCAATTACCAGAGAACCCGAATGCAGAAAGATGTTGTAATCCAGGAATTAAAGAAGCGAGGATGCAGGATTACCAAACAGAGAAGAATGCTATTGGAAGTCATTCTTGAAAATGAGTGTTCCTGCTGTAAAGAAATCTATTACAACGCATCCCGCCTGGATCCGGGCATCGGATCAGCTACGGTGTACCGTATGGTAAACCTTTTGGAAGAAATTGGTGCGATCAGCAGAAGAAATATGTATAAGATCGTGAGAAATCCGGATTGTAAAGATGAAAGTGTATGCACCATCGAGCTGGATGATAATACAGTCCAGAAATTATCAAAAGACAGTTTTAACAATGTAGTCCTGACAGGACTGAAGGCCTGTGGATACATTGATAAGCAGGAAATCGAGCGGATGTTCGTAAATTCCTGTGATTTTAAACATTGAAAACAAGTAAAAATTTAAATAGAGAACGAACTGATGACCGCCGGAAAATGCTGAAGAGTATAATTTCCGGTGGCTTTCTTATATTTCTTCAGGTGTTTACCCTCTTTTTGCAATATATAGCAATCCTCTAAAATAATGCATCTTAATCCAGCCCATCAGAGTGTGAAATCCTGCGTCAGATATCTTTGCCGTGCGTCGGCACGCCTGCAGATATCTTCCTTGTCTTTCGCACTCTGCTGAACTGTCTTAAATGCATTATTTACGAGGATTGCTATAGTTTCCGGCAACCTTCCTGATATATATGTCATATGTCTGAAATGAGAACTTTTCTCAACAAGAAGAAAAAAGTAGAAATATGAGAATTTTGGCTGTATAATACATGAAATATAAATAAGCTGATGTCGCAATAATGTGTTTGCCCATCATATTTATCTGAAAACAGTTCATACTGTTCAGCACCGAAAGGGTGCTGAATGGTTACAATAAATTAAAAATCACAACAGGAGGATACATCAATGATTAAATTTGACGGTAAAAAAACAGGAATCTTTGCAGCAGGAGTAGCTTTCGGTACAGCAGGTATCAAGATTCTTACAAGTAAAGATGCAAAGAAATTATACACAAACTGCACAGCAGCCGTTTTACGTGCAAAGGCATGTGTAATGAAAACAGCTTCCGCAATTCAGGAGAATGCTGAGGATATTTATGCAGAAGCACAGCAGATCAATGAAGACAGAGCAGCAGCTGAGGAAGTGGTAGAAGATACAGCTGAAGAAACAGCTGAAGAAACAGAAGAGACAACAGATTTCAAAGAAGAGACAGAAGAAACAGAAGAAGGCAGCGAGGAATAATGAAATTTGCTATTAAGCATGAAATAAAAGGACGAATCCGTATCCACCTTGCCCAGAAACACATGACCTACAGACAGGCGGATATTCTGCAGTGTTATCTGGAGAAAGAGGCAAATATCAGCAAGGCATCGGTTTATGTAAGGACTCAGGATGTCGCTGTTGTCTATACCGGCAGCAGAGATGGCTGATTCGTTTACTGAGCAGATTTTCCTATGAAACTGCTCAGGTATCTGAATCAGCACTTGAGAATTCCGGACGTGAATTAAACGAAACCTATAAAGAAAAACTGATCAACTCTGTGGTAATGCGTACATTAAATAAAATGTTTCTGCCATACCCGGTACGTGTAGCGATCACTACAGTAAAATCAGTGAAATACATTTATCATGGTGTACGTACTCTGATGAAGGGCAAACTGGAGGTACCTGTTCTGGATGCAGCAGCAATCGGTGTATCTATGCTCCGCGGTGACTTCAATACTGCAGGTTCCACCATGTTCCTGCTTGGAATCGGTGAGATCCTTGAGGAATGGACACATAAGAAATCCGTCAATGACCTTGCAAGAAGCATGTCTATCAATGCAGAGAAAGTATGGTTTGTAACGAAGACGGACAGGAAGTTCTTATACCTGCGTCTTCTGTTAAAGCAGGTGATCTGATACGCGTACATATGGGCAATGTGATTCCGTTTGACGGAAATGTCGCAGCAGGAGAAGCAATGGTCAATCAGACTTCTCTGACAGGTGAATCTGCACCTGTACGTAAAGCAGAAGGCAGCTTTGCCTATGCAGGAACTGTTCTGGAAGAGGGCGAACTCACTGTTAAGGTTAAAGAAGCAGCAGGTTCCAGCCGCTATGAGAAGATCGTCAACATGATCGAGGATTCTGAGAAGCTGAAATCCTCTGTGGAAAGTAATGCAGAACATCTTGCAGACAGACTTGTACCATACACTCTTGCAGGTACAGGGATAACTTATCTGCTTACCAGAGACATGACGAAAACCCTTGCGGTACTTATGGTAGATTTCTCCTGCGCACTGAAGCTTGCCATGCCTGTTTCTGTATTATCCGCTATACGTGAGGCAAGTACTCACAGTATTACTGTAAAGGGCGGTAAATATATGGAAGCAATGGCTGATGCCACGACCATTGTATTTGACAAGACAGGCACACTTACAAAAGCGAAACCTGTAGTTTCAGAAGTGGTATCTTTTAGTGAAGAGCTGAGTGCAGATGAGCTTCTGCGTATTGCAGCATGTATGGAGGAACATTTCCCTCATTCCATGGCAAGAGCGGTTGTCAATGCAGCCAAAGAGAAACATCTTGTTCATGAGGAAATGCATTCCAAAGTAGAATATATCGTAGCTCATGGTATTTCTACAACTATTGAAGGCAAAAAGGCTGTGATCGGAAGCTGGCATTTCGTAATGGAAGATGAAAAGTGTGTAATTCCGGAAGGATGGAAGACAGATTTGAACACCTGCCATTAGAATGTTCTCACCTGTATCTTGCAATCGAAGGAAAACTTGCAGCAGTTATCTGTGTAGAGGATCCGCTTCGTGAAGAGGCTGCAGATGCAGTACGTGAATTAAAAGAAGCCGGCATTACAAAAGTCGTAATGATGACCGGTGACAGTGAACGTACAGCAGCAGCTATTGCGAAACGTGTAGGTGTAGATGAATATTACTCCGAAGTTCTGCCGGAAGATAAGGCATCTTTTGTAGAGAAAGAAAAAGAACTGGGTCATAAAGTTATTATGATCGGTGATGGGATCAATGATTCTCTGGCACTTTCTTCTGCAAGTGTGGGAATTGCTATCAGTGATGGCGCAGCTATTGCACGTGAAATCGCAGATGTTACAATTTCTGCAGATAATCTCCATGAGATTGTTACGTTAAAGAGACTGAGCACAGCGCTGATGAAGCGTATCCATAATAATTACAGAACTATTATTGGTATAAACGGTGGTCTGATCGCACTTGGAGTTACAGGTATCATTATGCCTACAACATCCGCACTGCTTCATAACATGTCAACACTGACTATCAGTTTAAGAAGTATGAGAAATCTTCTTCCAAAAGAAGAGGAAGCATAAAGATAACTATAAAAAACCATATCCGGGATTTCATGATAAAGCAACAGATGCTTAGTCTCTGAAAATCCGGGATATGGTTTTTATTATGTTTTTATTTATAGCAATCCTCTAAAATAATGCATCTTAATCCAGCCCATCAGAGTGTGAAATCCTGCGTCAGATATCTTTGCCGTGCGTCAGCACGCCTGCAGATATCTTCCTTGTCTTTCGCACGCTGCTGAACTGTCTTAAATGCATTATTTACGAGGATTGCTATAATTTTCATGCGTGCCTGCAATAGACTTCTTAATGGCAGCAAAACTCTCTGCGCTGATCGCATGCTCCATCTTACAGGCATCCTCGGCTGCAACCTTCGGGTCAACTCCGATAGAAGTCAGCCATCCGGTCAGAAAGGTATGTCTTTCATAAATCTTATCTGCAATTTCCTGCCCGGTTTCCGTCAGATTGATAAATCCATTTTCATCAATCGTAATGTAATTACTGGCTTTCAAATTCTTCATTGCAACACTGACACTCGGTTTTGAAAAAGACAGTTCATGCGCAATGTCGATAGAGCGGACATTACCGTTTCTTTTTTTGATCATAAGGATCGCTTCGAGATAATCTTCTCCTGATTCATGTATCGCCATATTGATACCCTCCTTTTTTCTTTCCGATATTGCTGCTGTGAACTGCTGTACGCAAACAGTACAGACAGTTATGTTCTGTCAAAGAGTATCCTATTTCTTTTTATGATTTTGATACCTGCCAGATAATAATATCCTGTTTTTTAAAACATTAAAGCAACACGTTAAACTATAATAACATGGATTATAACATAACTTTTGATTTCCGTAAAGAAATCTCCTCAAAACTATTGACAGAAGAGAAAATAATGCTATAATAGAATCAAACAAATGAACAAGTGCTCATATGTTAATATAAAAGAGATGAGCGGAAAGGGAAAATATTATGAAGAAAACTTATAAAATCGATGTAGACTGTGCAAACTGTGCTAACAAAATGGAGGAAGCTGCCAAGAATACAACCGGTGTTAAAGATGCAACAGTTAACTTCATGATGCTGAAGATGATCGTTGAATTCGAAGACGGACAGGATCCGAAAGCAGTTATGAAAGACGTATTAAAGAACTGCAAGAAAGTAGAAGACGACTGCGAGATCTTCCTTTAATAAAAGTATTTCAGGGACTGCTGCATAAAGAATAATTTACCGCCATATCTGCCGGTGGATAAACTTTTTGCCGGCAGCCCCTGTTTTTTTACTGATTGGATTCGGTTATAGGCAAGCAGTAAAGCGGATGATTTTATCCGCCTGACTATAGAACAGTTATAAATTGTAATAAGAAAAGAGGTATTGAGATGAATAAGAAGCAGAAAAAAATGCTGGTAAGAATTATCATATCCCTTATTCTGTTGGTTGTTTTTTCCCAGCTTCCGGTTGAGGGTTATCTGCGTTTTGGTCTTTTCATGATCCCTTATCTGATCATCGGATATGATATTCTGAAGAAAGCATTCAAAGGGATTAGAAATAAGCAGGTCTTTGACGAAAATTTCCTGATGGCAGTGGCTACCATAGGTGCCATCCTTCTGGGAGATTATACAGAGGGCACAGCAGTTATGCTTTTCTATCAGATCGGAGAGCTTTTCCAGAGTTATGCAGTAGGAAAGAGCCGCAGGAATATCAGTGAACTGATGGATATCCGTCCTGACTATGCAAATGTAGAAAATAACGGCCAGCTGGAACAGGTGGATCCGGACGAAGTGGCGATCGGGACCATCATTGTTGTACAGCCGGGAGAGAAAGTACCTATTGATGGTGTGATCACAGAAGGTACTTCTACATTAAACACCAGTGCACTGACAGGGGAAAGTCTTCCAAGAAATGCAAAGGTAGGAGATGAAGTGATCAGTGGCTGTATCAACATGACCGGTTTATTGAAAATCCGCACAACAAAGGAATTTGGTGAGTCCACAGTATCCAAAATCCTGGAGCTTGTAGAGAATTCCAGCTCCAGAAAGTCAAAATCCGAGAACTTTATTTCCAAATTTGCAAAATATTATACTCCTGCTGTGTGCTACGGTGCCCTTGCCCTTGCTCTGCTCCCGCCAATCGCATTGTTGATCATGGGAAAACCTGCAATGTGGGGTGACTGGATCTACAGGCTCTTACCTTCCTGGTAATCAGCTGTCCTTGTGCGCTGGTGATCAGTATTCCTTTAAGCTTTTTTGCAGGAATCGGTGGTGCCAGCAACCAGGGAGTGCTTGTCAAAGGCTCCAACTATCTGGAAACACTGGCACAGACCAAATATGTGGTATTTGATAAAACCGGGACTATGACCCAGGGTGTATTCGAGGTAAGTGGTATTCACCACAATGAAATGTCTGATGAGAAATTGTTAGAGTATGCAGCACTTGCAGAGTGTTCTTCTTCCCATCCCATCAGCAAGAGTCTGCAGAAAGCATATGGCAAACCTGTTGACAGAAACCGTGTTACAGATATTGAAGAGATCAGCGGAAACGGTGTGATCGCCAAAGTGGATGGTGTTTCTGTAGCAGCGGGAAATGCAAAGCTGATGAAGAAGCTTGGTGTTACCTATCAGGAATGTCATCACGTAGGAACAGTGGTACACATGGCTGTAGATGGCAGATATGCAGGACATATCCTGATCTCTGATATTATCAAGCCTCATGCAAAAGAGGTCATTGCAGAACTGAAGAAGGCCGGCATTTCCAGAACTGTTATGCTTACCGGCGACTCCAGACGGGTTGCAGATCAGGTTGCCGCAGAGTTGGAAATTGATGAGGTTTACAGTGAACTTCTTCCTGCTGATAAGGTAACAAAGGTGGAAGAACTTCTGGATAAAAAAACAGCCAAAGAAAAACTGGCATTTGTAGGTGACGGTATCAATGATGCCCCGGTATTGTCCAGAGCAGACATCGGTATTGCCATGGGTGCCCTTGGCTCCGATGCAGCAATCGAGGCAGCAGATATTGTGCTTATGGATGATGACCCGCTGAAGATCTCCAAAGCAATTAAGATCGCACGTAAATGTATTCGCATTGTATATGAAAATATCTATTTTGCTATAGGTATCAAAGTTATCTGCTGATCCTGGGTGCCATTGGTATTGCAAATATGTGGATGGCAATTTTCGCAGATGTAGGAGTTATGATCATTGCGGTATTGAATGCCATCCGTGCGTTATTTGTGAAAAAACTGTAAATATGGATAAAATTGGCAGTAATGAGAAAGGAAACAGGTGACAGAATGGAAGAACGTAAAGATGAAGTATGTGATGGTTTTGAGGTTCATGAAGATCTGTTGAAGATTGTAAATGAGACTCTGCCTGAGGAGACAGAGCTTTATGATTTGGCAGAACTTTTCAAGGTTTTCGGAGACTCTACCAGAATACGCATTTTGTTTGTCTTGTTTGAGGCAGAGGTATGCGTCTGCGATCTCGCTAAAGCATTGAATATGACTCAGTCTGCGATTTCTCATCAGCTTCGTATTCTGAAACAGAATAAACTGGTAAAGAGCCGCAGAGAGGGAAAATCTATTTTCTATTCTCTGGCAGATGATCATGTCCGCACGATCATCAACCAGGGACGGGAACATATAGAAGAAGATTGAAAAAAGCATCAGTTATCTGAAAGATATAAATTCAGATACTGATGCTTTTAAAGTTATAGATGAACTCTTTTCAAAATCTCGTTAGTAAGTCCGCCGATCACTACCCCGGCAGCAACACCTGCCACCAGAAGTGCCGGTGCGTATACAAACACACTTGCATTCTGTACGATCAGCATGGCAATGACCAACTGACCGATATTATGGGAAACACCTCCTGCAACGCTGACACCAATCAGACTGAAGGAGGTGTTTTTCAGCATAAGTGTCATAACTGTCATACTAAGCGCAGCGCCTGCCAGACTGTACAGGATACTGAACAGATTTCCGAACATAAATCCGATCACCAGAATGCGGACAACAGAAACCAGAGCAGCCTCCTTAAATGAATATTTTTTCAAAATAAAAAGTACTCCCAGATTGGCAAGTCCAAGTTTAATCCCCGGAATCCCCGCAAAAACCGGAATCAGTGATTCCACATATCCCAGAATGATCGCTACAGCTGAAAAAAGCCCAAGGCAGGCTGTTTTTTGCTTCATAAATCTATTTTCTCCTCTCAAAAAAATCCAAAATGGAATTCTCAGAATTCTTCAGACATTTTAGCACAGAAAAAATATTCACGCAACCAAAAGTTAGATATAACTAATACTGATTTTTACTGAAAGCATTTATTGAGAAAAAATGACGAATATCTCCTGTAAAAAAGTGTGGATTTTTTCAGACGGACATGTTACTATTTTATAAGTTAGCAGTGACTAATTTATATAATTACTGCTGACAGCATACCTATAGCAATCCTATATGAATATCTTTGGCAGAAGTCACTCCCTTTTGGTAAAAGTAAAATCCCTTTGGTTAATAAGTTGATTAACCCTCTGGTAAGAGTGATTCCGCAAAAAGAAAAATTTTAGAAGAGGAGAAAACCATGACAAACAAAAATCTTATGAAAAAGATAGCACCTGTTGTAATGAGTGCAGCAGTAGCAATGACCAGCATGCCATATGCAGTTCTGGCATCTGATTTTACAGACAGTGAGGTACTTGCAGACAGCACAGATTTCTCTGTTTCCGAAGAGTTTGCCGCCGAGGATACGCAGGAAGAATTTACCACCGAAGATGTCCAGGATGCTTTTGCTGCAGAAGCACAGCAGGGCGAAGCTTATGTGCTTATGAATATTCCATACGATGATTTCTACAAGGCAGAACTGAAAAATAATGATGTAAAAGTTGATGCTTTCACATCTGCAACTCTTAATAAATCAAGAACAGCAGGTATGATGAACGGAAATTCCGCTTATCATGTAGATCCCAACGGTACAGATCTTACAGGTGTTACTTTCCCTGTAAAGGTCAGTGATCTTTCCCTTCTGAAAGACCAGAAGCAGGTAACAGATTCTGACTCTGTTACAATTACTGTGACAAACAGAGGACAGACAAGCAGCAATACCTATACAGGAAAAGATTCCCTGATTGAAAATGCCTCTTAATTCTTATTAACGTTTTAAA